>JAEEGJ010031381.1_pt1 | contig 10296 bp, 4 predicted proteins | sample 8958761 | NCBI WGS metagenome assembly JAEEGJ01 (sample SAMN16246546, study PRJNA631951) | gut metagenome | biome: gut microbiome; feature: rumen; material: RS-attached | host: Bos | place: Iran: Karaj | collected 2018-10 | reverse complement strand
GAGCATGCCCTGTCATGCCCTCATGTCGGCCGCGGGAAGTTTTCCTGCAGCCGACATTCTATTTTCAGGAGGGCACATCATGTCTCAAATCAAAGTAAACGATCTTACCTTTGCCTATCCGGGCAGTTATGACAACGTGTTTGAAAACGCCTCTTTCCAGATCGACACCGACTGGAAGCTGGGCTTTACCGGCCGCAACGGACGCGGCAAGACCACCTTTCTCAAGCTTCTGATGGGAGAGTATCCCTATCAGGGCAGCATCACGGCGAGCGTCGCCTTCGACTATTTCCCCTTCCCTGTGCCGCATCCCGACTGGCTGGCCGGCGAGGCGCTGGAGGAGGTCTGCCCGGAGGTGCCGCGCTGGCGGCTGATGCGGGAGATGGCGGCACTGCAGCTTGATGAGGAGCTGCTGTACCGCCCCTATGAGATCCTCTCCAACGGAGAGCGCACAAAGCTGCTCCTCGCGCTTCTGTTCGCGCGGGAAAACCGCTTTCTGCTGATCGACGAGCCCACCAACCACCTCGATCTGCGCGGACGAGAGCTCGTGAGCCGTTACCTGAACGGCAAAAAGGGCTTCATCCTCGTCAGCCACGACCGTGCCTTTCTCGACGGCTGCGTGGACCACATCCTCTCGATCAACAAGGCCACCATCGAGGTGCAGCGCGGGAACTTCTCAAGCTGGTGGGAGAACAAGGAGCGACAGGACCAGTTTGAGCTGGCCGAGAACGAGAAACTCAAAAAGGAGATCAAACGGCTAAAGGAAGCGGCGCGGGAAAAGGCCCAGTGGTCGGATACCGCGGAGCGCCGGAAAACGGGCATCGACCGGACGAAGGTGGACAACGTCAAGGGCTGGGCCCCGCTGCAGGGCGCCAAGTCGAAAAAGCAGATGGCAAGGTCTAAGGCTATCGAAGGCCGGCAGCAGGCCGCCATCGAGGAAAAATCGAAACTGCTGAAAAACATCGAGGAAGCCGACGCGCTCAAGCTCACGCAGCTTCCCTATCACAGCGCACAGCTGCTGTGGGCGAAGGAACTGAGCGTCGACTACGGTGAGGGTCCCGTCTTCGAGAACATAGGCTTCGAGCTGCGGCAGGGTGACCGCCTGGCGGTGCTCGGCCCGAACGGCAGTGGGAAATCGAGCCTTTTGAAACTTGTATGCGGAGAGAAGATCCCGCATACGGGCGTCTTTGAGCGGGGCAGCCGCCTGCGCATCTCGTATGTGCCACAGGACGCATCGTTCCTGCGCGGTGATCTGGCCGCCTTTGCGCGCGAGCGGGAGATCGACGAGAGCCTGTTCAAGGCCATCCTGCGCAAGCTGGACTTTTCGCGCACGCAGTTTGAAAAGAACATGACCGACTACAGCGCCGGACAGAAGAAAAAGGTGCTGCTGGCGGCAAGCCTATGCGAGCGTGCACACCTGCACGTGTGGGACGAGCCGATGAACTATGTGGACGTGCTCTCACGTATGCAGCTGGAGGACCTGCTGCTGACCTACCGCCCCACCCTGCTGTTTGTGGAGCACGACCGGTGCTTCTGCGAAAAGATCGCCACCAAAACGGTGGAATTATAAGGCATTGCCGGCTGATTCAGGCGGACGGCGGAAAGAAAACGCACAAGGTCTTGACTTTGTGCGTTTACCTGTTATGCTACGTTTGAACACACGTGAAGAGGCGCAGGGAATGAAGCTTGGAAACGGTGAAAAGTCAACAGTGCGGGACATGACCAGCGGGCCGATCCTGAAGCAGATGGTGCTGTTTGCGCTGCCGCTGATGCTGGGGAACGTGTTCCAGATGCTCTATAACACGGTGGACTCCATCATCGTGGGCAACTTCGTGTCGAAACAGGCGCTCGCCGCGATCGGCTCGACCACCATCATCGTGAACCTGCTGGTGTTTTTCTTCGCCGGCTTCTCCATCGGCGCCTCGGTCATCATCGTGCAGAGCTTCGGCGCCCGCAACATGCAGCGCCTGCACGACGCCATCCACACGACCATGGCCGCCACTTTCCTGCTGAGCATCCTGCTCACAGTGGCTGGCCTTGTTCTGGTGAAGCCCCTGCTCGTTCTCATGCGCACGCCGGACGACGTGTTTGCCGACGCGACGCTGTATCTGAGCATCTACATCGGCGGCATTTCGGGCCTGCTCATCTACAACATGGGCAGCGGCATCCTGCGCGCGGTGGGCGATTCGACGCGCCCTCTGTACTTCCTGATGCTGACGAGCGTGCTGAACATCGTGCTGGACCTCTTCTTTGTGCTGGTGCTGAAGGCCGGCATCGCCGGCGCCGCCATCGCAACGATCCTGTCGCAGTTCGTGTCCGCGGGGCTGACGCTCCGCCTGCTCACCCGCACAAAAGACATCTACCGCCTGAACTGGCATGAACTGCGCATCGACTTCCCCATCCTGAAGAAGATCTTTGCCGTGGGTATGCCCGCCGCGCTGCAGGCGGTGATCACCTCGATCTCCAACATTTTTGTGCAGGGGTACATCAACGTGTTCGGCTCGAGCGTCATGGCGGGCTGGAGCAGTTACAACAAACTAGACCAGTTCATTCTGCTGCCGATGCAGAGCATGGCGATGGCATCCACCACGTTCGTCAGCCAGAACACCGGCGCGGGCGACGAGAAGCGCAGCCAGCGCGGGACGGTCACCGCCATCCTCATGACGTGTTCCGTCACGGGGATTGTTGCCGCGGTGCTGTTCGTGTGGGCGGAAGGCGCGGTGCGGCTGTTTTCACCGGATGCGGAGGTCATCCGCTATGGGGCGCTGTTTATCCACACAAACGTTTTCTTCCTGCTGTGCAACTGCGTCAACCACGTGCTGGCCGGCGCCCTGCGCGGTCGCGGGGACTCGCGCGGGCCGATGGTCATCATGCTGTCGACCTTCGTGGGGCTGCGGCAGCTCTATCTCTACCTGGTGACGCACTTTGTGGCAAACACGCCGGCGCTTGTCGGCTTCGGGTATCCGGTGGGCTGGATGAGCTGCTGCGTGATCGAGGTAACGTACGCCCTGATCAAGCGCAGGCAGCGTGCATCTGCGGAGACCATTCTTAACAAAGAATGCTAACCACAGAGCCATTTTTCTGTTATAATAATTTAGTTGTTCAACATCGGCACTTATGCGACCCGGGGAGTTGACCTCATGGACAGAATCCTGAACCGAAAAAGTGCATACCGAACAGGCAGACTGCTGTTCTGCCTGCTGTTTGCCGTGATGCTTGTGCTGCAGTGTGCCGCCACGGCAGGCTTTGCTGTGGGCGTCCAGGCGATAAACACTACCGGCAGCCTGAACCGGACACTCGCCGTCGACCCGATCCGGAAAAGCGAAGGGTTCGCCACGGTCCTGTACAATAACAGGAACGGTCTTCCGACCTCGGAGGCCAACGCCATTGCGCAGACCGACGACGGGTTCCTCTGGGTCGGCAGCTATGCCGGTCTGACCCGTTATGACGGCAACACGTTCGAGCGCATCGATTCCACCACAGGGATCGCCAATGTGCGGAGCCTGTTCGTGGACAGCAAGGACCGTCTCTGGATCGGGACCAACGATTCCGGCGTGTTCCTTATGATAAAAGGAAACCTGCAGCGCTGGGACAAGGAGGAAGGGCTGCGTTCCTCCAGTGTCCGCGCCATCACGGAAGACGAAAACGGGCTGATCTATGTCGGCAGCGCTGCCGGCGGAGTGGCGACGATCGACGCTGAGATGAAGCTCACCGTATTGGAAGATGAGCGGCTCGAGGGAAAATCGATCTTAGGTCTCCGCCCGGGCAGTGACGGGCTGATCTACGGCTTCACACAGGCCGGCGATCTGTTTACCCTGAAGGACGGCGCGCTGTCGTTTTTCCTCTCTTCCGACGAATGCCGGATCAAAAACATTCACTGTATCATGCCGGATCCCGCCACTCCCGGGCGTCTGTATGTCGGAACTTCCGGCTCGGAGGTCTGCTACGGCGATCTGGCGAACAACTTTGCTACGATGGGCATTAAGGACATCTCCCCGTATTCCTATGTGAACAACATGGAATACTTTAACGGAGAGATCTGGATCTGCACCGCAAACGGGATCGGGAAAATCGACTCCGAAGGTTTCCGCCGGCTCAGGAATGTGCCGATGAACAACTCTGTGGAGCAGGTGATGACCGACTATGAGGGGAACCTGTGGTTCGCATCCTCCCATCAGGGAATCATGAAGATCGTGCGCACCCAGTTCTCCGATCTCTTCGCGCGGTACGATCTGCCCACAACCGTTGTGAACTCCACCTGCCTGTACGGCCGCCAGCTGTTCATCGGAACAGACGATGGCCTGATCGTCATGGAGGGAGACAAGAGAGTCGACAGCATCCCGCTGACAAAGGCGGTGACCGCTTCCGGCAGCGACCTGGAAGCCACCGACCTGCTGGAATTTCTGGACGGCGTGCGGATCCGCTGCATCACCCGCGACAGCAAGGGACGGCTCTGGATCCCCACGTGGCGCAGATATGGCGTGCTCCTGTATGATCAGGGCGAGGTGACGGCCTTTTCCGAGGAGGACGGTCTGTTCTCCGACTCGATCCGCATAGCCGTTGAATGTGAGGACGGATCCATGCTGGTTTCCAACATGGGCGGCGTCAGCGTCATACAGAATGACCGCGTGACCGGAGGCTACGGTGCGGACGACGGGATCGTCAACAACGATATCCTGACGCTGACGGAAGGCTTCAACCACGAATTGATCTTCGGTTCCGACGGAGACGGGATCTATATCATCACGCCCGAAGGGACAAAGCATCTCGGAAAGGATGACGGGCTGCAGTCGGAGATCATCCTGCGCGTCAAGCGCTGCGACAGCCATAATATCTACTGGATCATCACCGGAAACTCCCTTGCCTATATGACGCCGGATTATCAGGTGACGACGATCCGGAATTTCCCCTATCCAAACAACTTCGATCTGTATGAAACTAAAAACGGCGATGCCTGGATCCTCTCCAGCAGCGGGATCTACGTCGCGTCCGCCGAGGAACTGCTGGCCAATGAAGAGATCGACCCGGTATTCTACGGAATCCAGAGCGGTCTCCCGTACGCTGCCAATTCCAACTCTCTCAGCGAACAGGCTGCTGACGGCAATCTGTATATTGCGAGCTCGGAGGGCGTAGTCAAGGTCAACATTGAAAAGCCGTTCAGCAACATCAGCGAATTAAAGGTCGCTCTCCCCTATATCACTGCCGACGGCGAGCGGTATTATACGGACGAGACGGATAAGTTCTTGCTTCCGGCAAACGCTCAGAAGGTGACGCTTTATCCCGTTGTCTTCAACTATTCTCTGAACGACCCTCAGGTCACTTACCGTCTTGAAGGCTTCGATCAGGCAGACACCACTGTCGACTGCAGCGAGCTGGCACCGCTGGATTATACCAACCTGAAGATCGGCACGTACAATTTCGTGATGACGGTAAAGGATTCTGTCGGGCACAGCGAGCAGACGGTTTCGTTCCAGATCGTAAAAGGAAAAGAAATGTCTGTCGGCACCATCGGCACTATCATCCTCCTCGCCGCATCGATGCTGCTGATGGGCGGCATTCTGGTCTACACATCCCTGTATCGGAAGCGCGGCCACCTGGATGACAGGCTGTTTTACTACCTGGTTCTGGTCAATATTGCAATGACCGCAGGCGCAGGGCTGTCGTATCTGCTGGAATTCAGCGCCGTTCCTCTCACGAGGCAGCTGATGATCCTGGGCAACACTGCCTATTATATCGCCGTCGTGTTCTTCCCCTATCTGCTTTATGTTTATTTCGATTACATTTCCGGTCCGGACAAGGGCCGTCTGCGGAAAAAGAAGCTGCTGTACGGGATCCCCTGTGTTCTGGTCGTGCTTGTGATGATCGTCAACATAAAGACCTGCTGGATCTTCAGGGTCGACGCAGGAAATGCTTTTCATCCCGGCCCGGACACCCTGCGGTTTCTGGTGACCGTGCCGATGTGGTTCTATCTTGCGCTTGCGATGATCAAAGTGTACAGAATCAGCAAACGCCTTGCTGCTCTCGGCATTCTGCTGATCCTCTGCCGGCTGATCCTGGCGATCTGGTGTCCGTCCATTTCTTCCCTGCCGTTTATCTATACACTGTTTCTTGTGTGCATCCACCTCTATGTGATGAACCAGCCGCTGTATGAGGAGGTGTCAGGATGAGTATCTATGGGACATCTGTTGTGTCCTGCTACGTGGACGCGGCAGCGCTTCTGGTGATGATCCTGCTGATGCTTATGTCGGAACGGTTCCGCCGGCGGAAGTATAATACATCTCTTCGTCTTTTCTATCTGCTCAGTCTGTTCCTTCTGGTGACCTGTGTGATGAGCTTTCTCTGTCACGCAGCGTATTTGCAGCCCGCCCAGTGGTGGCATGTCCTGGTCATCGTCTGCAGGACGCTGTGGGAATGGTTTACGTTTCTCATCATCCTGCTGTGGAGCGGATATGTAGCCGTCAAGCTCCACTGGGACAGAAAAAGCCTTTTCGTGCCGATACTGCTTTATGCTCTGCCGTTCTGCATATTCACTGTGCTTCTGATCATCAATCCGTTCAAAGGGATCATTTTCTCCTATACGGCCGATAACAATTGCGAGTACACATCGCTATACTACATTTTCATCGCGGTCGAAGCCATATTCTTTACGATCCCGCTGATCCTGGTCCGCACCTACGACACCAAGGGAAAGAAGATCCGCTTTCTTAAGGTCATGCCGATGATCGTGCCCGTAGTTGTAGGTGTCGCCGTACAGTTTTTCCTTCCTTACCAGGCGGACGTTCTGGGCTTTGCCATCGGCGCCCTGCTGCTGTATTTTTCCATGGCGGATGAATTCCGCTATCAGGACGCGGAATCCGGGCTGTATAACCAGGGATTTCTGTCCTACTTCATGGATCGCGCCATGGTCGACAAAAACATCGTCAACAGCGCATTGATCCTGGAGGCGGACGGCTATCTCCCGGGATGCTTTGAGGTCCTGCGCAGCACACTGCATCAGGAATACGATGTGATCCGGATCGAGGAAAAGAAGTTCCTGATGTTTGCCGAAACGGACAGCCTGTCGGAACTGCAGATGCTGTCGACCGGTGTGGAAGAAGCGGTGGCAAAGCACAATGCGGATCATCCGCAGGAGCCGGTCCGCATGACGGTGCACTCCCGCATGCGCAGCAGCGACGAAGAGCCGTTTGATTTCCTCCGCTCGGTGGTGGAGAAAAAAGACTCCGGCGACCCTGTCATGGGTGTTGTGTCGATGATCTCGGAGCTCGACCGGCTGGACGAAGAGCTCAAGCTGGCCGGCGACATCCAGCTCAACATGCTGCCGATGAACTTCCCCGCTTTCCCGGATCGGACGGAATTCGATCTTTACGCCTCCATGACGCCCGCCAAGGAAGTGGGCGGTGATTTCTACGCCTTCTTCCTGATCGACCGGGACCATCTCGCGCTGGTGATCGCCGACGTTTCGGGCAAGGGAATCCCCGCTTCTCTGTTCATGATGGTGTCCAAAACGCTGATCAAAAACCAGCTGATGAGTGGGTCCGACCCAGCCGAGGCGCTGAAAAAAGTGAATCTCCAGCTTTGCGAACGCAACTCCGCCACGATGTTCGTCACCGTCTGGCTGGCTGTGGTCGAGCTCTCCACCGGCAAAGGCCTGGCCTGCAACGCAGGGCACGAAGACCCCTGCCTGCGCCGCACGGGCAAGGATTTTGAACTGCTCAAATACAAGCACGGCATGTTCGCCGGCGTCATGGAGACCGCCAAGTACCAGAACCGCGAGTTTGAACTGCATCCGGGTGACTGCATCTTTGTGTATACGGATGGTGTGCCGGAAGCCAACAATGCCTTTAACGACATGTTCGGACCGGAACGGATGCTCGCCACCCTGAATGAGGATCCCGATGCTTCTCCGGAAGCGCTGATCCGTCATGTACATGACGCGGTGGACACGTTTGCCGGCGGTGCTGACCAGTTTGACGACATCACCATGCTGTGCCTGAAATACTATGGTGCGCAGGAAAAGGCGGAAGAACAACCGGAAAATTAAAAAAGTCAGCTATGATCAGGCAGCCGACTCTTTTTCAAGAGCCGGCTGCCGTTTTTTCTATTCTTTCCCTACCGGAAATGCCTGCTGCCTGTGTGGCCGCAGTTACGCCCATGTTATGTTGAGCGGAGCGTACCTCCGCCATGTCATTCTGAGTGAGCGCAGCGAATCAAAAAGAACTGCTTTGGTAAACATGTGGAAAACAGGCAAGAGATGTGGTATATTCAACCTGTGCAGAATCAGGACTGCGGGAGAAAAGATGAGGGAGGGAGAACAGGAAGCATGAAGTTTGAGCATCGTTTCCAGCTCGTCGGGCACGGTCCGTCCATGCGCGTTTACGAGGCGGACGGCGTCATCATGCGGCTGGACTTTTTCGACCATATCCTGCGTGTTTCCCTGGTCAGAGAGAACACTCCCCTTCTTCCCACATGGAGCGTCTGTCCGGGCGGAGCCGGGATGCCGCTTGAAGGGCGCGCAAAACTGGCCACAGAAGGCTTTGTTCTGAAGGAACCGGAAGTCTGTGAAAGCAAAGATATGATTCTGTTCACGCTCTCCGGCGTGCGCTTTAGCATTGAGAAAAAGAACTTCCGCATTACAGCCGAAACAGAATGTGGCACGCTCTACCGCGACCGCAGCGGGCTTGCTTATAATTTTGACGGCGAGCTCGGCAGAGGCAGCGCGCACTATACCTGCCGCTTTGACGGGCAGCGCATCTTCGGCCTCGGCGACAAAGGCGGCCCGGTCGACAAATCCGAGCGGCGCTTCACGCTCGCGGCGACCGACTCGATGGGATTCCACACCGGCTGCAGCGACCCGCTGTACAAGCAGATCCCGTTTTTCCTCTGTTCACACGCCGCTGGCTCCTACGGCCTGTACTACGACACCTACAGCAACGGCAGCGCGGACTTCGGCGCCGAACACGACAATTATTTCGAGCCCTTCCAGTCGGTGCGCTTTGACGAGGAGAACCTGGTGTTCTACTTGATCCTCGGCTCGCCGCTGGAGATCGTGCAGCGTTTCACCGCGCTCTGCGGCGCCGCTGCCCCGGTGCCCGCCTGGGCGTTCCGCTACTGCGGCAGCACCATGGAATATACCGACGCACCGGACACCGACGTGCTTCTGCGCGGTTTTCTTAAACAGTGCGAAGAGAACGGCATCCGTGCGGGCGGATTTTACCTCTCCAGCGGCTATACGCAGATCGGCGAGCAGCGCTGTGTGTTCCACTGGAACACGGATAAGATCCCCTCGCCCGAGGCGCTGGCCGCGCACTTCGAAAAGCACGATGTCCGGCTGATCCCGAATGTAAAACCGGCGTTTCTGGAAGAGCATCCGCTTTATCGCACGATTGCGGGAAACGGCTGGTTCCTGCACTATGTGGATAGCACGCCTGCCCGCTTCCCGTTCTGGGGCGGCATGGCGAGTTATCTTGATTTCACGAATCCCGGCGCCTATGCGTTCTGGAAGGACTGCGTAAAGAAGCAGCTTGTTGAAAAAGGCTACCGGCACATCTGGAACGACAACAACGAATACGACGTGCAGGACGAGGCGGTGCTCGCCCACGGGTTCGGGCAGCCGGTCCCCGCCGTCCGCATCCGCCCGCTGTTCTCGTATCTGATGGCGCGGGCAAGCCGCGAGGCCTGCCTGGAAGCGGGGGTGGACACGCCCTTCAACGTCTCGCGCTGTGCGATCGCCGGCACGCAGCGGGTCGCCTCCACCTGGACCGGCGACAACTACACCGACTTTGCCGAACTGCGCGGGAACCACCGGCAGGCGATGACGATGGCGCTCAGTGGCTTCCTGTTCTTCGGGCCGGATATCGGGGGGTTCGCGGGGCCGAAGCCGGGCGAGGAACTGTTCCTGCGCTGGCTGCAGTACGGCGTTTTCCTGCCGCGCTTCACGCTGCATTCGTGGAAGCCGGGCGAAGCGTCGACCATGCCGTGGCTGTATCCCGAACTGATGCCCGCCGTGCGGCGGCTGTTCGACCTTCGGGAGCAGCTGATCCCTTATCTGGTCGAAGGGACCGAGAAGGCCCGGACACAAAACCTGCCCCTGCTCCGGCCGGTGTTCTTATACGATGAAGCTTACGACCCGGAGAGCGACTGCTTCCTCTGCGGCTCGAAGCTGCTGGCATGCCCCGTCTTCGACGAGGACGCACAGAAGCTCACCGTAACGCTGCCGCGCTGCGCCGGAGGCTGGCAGCTTCGCGGAGAGGGCCGGACGATCCCGGGCGGAACAACGCTGACACTCCCCTGTCTGCCCAC
>JAEEGJ010031380.1_pt1 | contig 10296 bp, 6 predicted proteins | sample 8958761 | NCBI WGS metagenome assembly JAEEGJ01 (sample SAMN16246546, study PRJNA631951) | gut metagenome | biome: gut microbiome; feature: rumen; material: RS-attached | host: Bos | place: Iran: Karaj | collected 2018-10 | reverse complement strand
GGAGCCAGCATCAACGGTGGCGTTAGCTAACATTGTGGAGAATGGAGTAGCTAAGGTTTCAGCAGAGATGGTAACTTCGTTGTTGTTCCATTTGACGCCGAAGTTGGCACCGCTTGGGCCAAGGTTCTGGCCATTCTGTTTGGCGGTGTAGTCCTTCTCGGAGTTGCTGCTCCAGCCATCCATGAAACCAACCTGGTAAAGCTTGGCGGTTGTGGCAGCGCCGGTGTAGTCGAACTTGTAGCTGATGCTGTTGCCGTTAGAGTTGAGCTTAAGATAGCCTTCGCGGGTTCCGCTCTTGTTGGAGGAACCTTCGGCCATGGTGCCGTCTAAAGCATGGATTTTGATAGCTTTGGCGTGGTCTTCAGCGCATTCAGCGGTTTTGTAGGCGACATAGCCTTCGCCTTTGGCAGCGACTGGAGTCTCAGTGCTGAAATCGTGAACGTGGGCTGGAGTCTCTGGTTCAGCTTCATCTTCAACGTGTCTGAAGGTGAAGTTGTAGAAAGTGGATCTGTAACCACCAGCCATACGTAAGCTGATTCTGTTCTGACCAACCTTGAGGGATTCGAAGGTGTATGGCATGACGTAGGTATCTTTCTGGGTGCCTTTGGAAACATTGGCTGGGATATCGGTCATGGATTCGAAGGCTTTGACTTCGCCGTCAACATAAAGGATGTAACGAGCATCGGTGATGGCTTTACCTTTCTTGACCATCTTAGCGGTTTCGCCGTCGGCGAGGGTTTCTGGAACACCAGCGGTGCTTGGAACATCTCTGGAGGTGGTAGTGTTGTCCTGGATCATGACATCATTGCCATCGGCATCTTTCTCGACGTGCTCATCAGCACCATCGATGTAGTAGCCACGGGTCCAGTCAGTACCATTCTGATCACGTCCCCAGAAGTCGCCACTGAGGTAGTTAGCGGCGCTGGCTTCGCAGTAAAGTCTGCATTTGCCGATAGCATCGACTTGTGCCTGGTTAAGAGTGAAGACGTACTCGAAGAAGTCACCGGTCTCATCGACGTCATAGACACATTCGTCACCCTGCTGGTTGACGGAGGTTCCATTTTCGTCTAAGGCGATGGAGTTGCCGATTGGACGTCCCCAGAAGGAGGCGCCAGCATCTTCACCAGTACCGGTAAAGGTTAAGTGGGAGCGGGAAGCCTCGGTAACTTCGGTAGCTTTGAAGCCGAAGTAGGTAACATCGCAGCGGGTGCAGCCGTACATACGGACTAAGGCTTCACCTTCTGGAGCTTCAGCGGTCTGGCCTTCTTGTAAGACGATTTCGTGGCCTAAGGCAGCCTTGGTGACAGGCTCTTCGGCTTGGCAACGGGTGCACTTCTTGGTGCCGACACCGGCCTCGGTGCAGGTAGCTTCTTTGGTCCAGGTGACCTTGTCTTCGCCATTCTCTTGCTCGTAGACGTGGCCAAGAGCTTCTTTGGTGACAGGGGTTGTGGCGTGGCAGACGGTGCACTCTTTGGTGCCTTCGCCGGCCTCGGTGCAGGTGGCCTCTTTGGTCCAGGTGACCTTGTCTTCGCCATCAACCTTTTCATAGGTGTGGCCAGTGGCCTTGATGGTCTGGGTAACTTCTTTACCGCAGACGGTGCACTTTACTTTCTGAGAACCAGCTTCGGTGCAGGTTGGGGCTTTGACATCATAAGGATCGCCAAAGGTGTGCTTAGCTTTGTCAACCTGGCCCTTGTCGCCAGCGGCGCATGGTTTCCAGTGGTTGTTGTCGTCGCCTTCCCAAGGGGCATCAGCGGCAGCGGAATGGACGTGCTTGGTTGAGGCTTCAGAACCTTCAGTAGGTTCCTTCTGACAAGCAGTCAACGTTCCTAATCCAAGGCATAAGGTAGCAGCCAATACGCCTAAGAATTTTGAATGCTTCATAGATTAATTCTCCTTTCAATAATTAGATTTCAATCTAGTTTGCAAAACAGGTATAAAAAGGTTCAGTCAATATGTAACCAGTATTATGCCTGCTTTATGTTAAAGCCTTTCAAATTGATTTTCAATACGGTTAGACAATTTATTTGCCTCAATTGACATTTTTTAACATTGATTAAACTGAAAGTTTATTCAATAGAATGAAAAGAATTAGGGAAAACAGTACCAAAATGGCCGTTTTCGCGCATATACGTGCGCGCAAACCGATTTATGAGATTTATAGGAATCTCCCCTGCTTTTATAAAGAAAAAGCCTGGCGCTTACGCATCCAGGCATTCTTTCGATTTGGTGATCCCTGAGGGACTCGAACCCGCGACCCGCTGATTAAGAGTCAGCTGCTCTACCAACTGAGCTAAGGGACCAGCGCGAATAATGATATATCAATAGGCCAAATCGTTCAAGAACAACATTAATTATCGACGAGGAGAAACTCCCTGACAAAGTCAGAGGATGGGTTTTCCATGACTTCTTCTGGTTTTCCCTTCTGGATGAGAGAGCCTTTATTCATGATGGCAACCTCATCGCTTATACTCATGGCTTCCCTCTGGTCATGGGTCACGAAGATGGTCGTGATCTTGGTCTCCTGCTGGATCCTTCTTATCTCTTTGGCGGTCGCTTTCCTGAGATATGCGTCTAAAGATGAGAGAGGCTCATCGAGAAGGAGGATATGAGGCTTCTTCACCAAAGCTCTAGCGATGGCCACTCTTTGTTGCTCACCACCGGATAATTCGTTTGGTTTCTTGTTTAAGAGGGAATCCACTTGAACAAGGGAGGCGATTTCTTTGATGCGTTTATCCATCTCCTCTTTGGTGATGCTCTTGTCTTTGAGGGCAAGAAGAGGGTATTTGATGTTGTCGTAGACACTCATATGCGGATATAGAGCGTGGTTCTGGAAGACATAACCGATCCCTCTTTTCTCTGGCGGAAGGGTGGTGACGTTTTCCTCTCCGAAATAAACCTCACCGGAATCGGGGGTTAGGAGACCGCTGATGAGATTGAGGAGGGTGGTTTTGCCGCATCCAGAAGGGCCTAGTAACCCAAGCATCGTTCCGTCTTTGATATCCAAAGAAAGATGATCGACGCCTAAGGAGCCACCTTTTTCGCCTTTATAGGTGTATGAGAGATCTTTGAGAGTTATCTGCATAGATTAATTATGCTTCTTTCTTCTCCTCTTTTGGGAAAGAACGCCAGAAGGCTGTGTTGATCGTAAGGAACGGCAACAAGGAGATGATATAGATTACCTTAAGCAACAAAAAGATAGGCGTCGATGCTGAGAAAAACCAAATCAACGAGATGATGCAGATGATTTCCAAGAGGACAGGCACGCCACATTCGATGGAAGTCGTGATGATGGCAAGTTTTCTTTCTTTCTCGTTGTCCGTCGTTTTGTAATAGTGTCTCTTATATAACGGGACGATCAAATAAAGAATTATTCCCGGGATCATTGGGGCGCCGCCTACGAATAAGCTTATGAAGAAAGTGGCGCTACCCCAATAGGAGACGAAGAGGAAAACCCAAAACGCTGCCGCCGCAATAAGAGGCAGGAAATAGGTAATGATGGAGGCTATGAAGAGTTTCTTGGTTTTCTCGCTCATTGCTCTTCCTCCTTTGTTAAGTTGACTCTTGGCTCCCCTTCTACTTCAGAGATCTTCATGAGAGGATTCCCATTCTCGTCGAGGTTATGTTTCTCGAGATACAAGGATTTCTCATGCTCATCTTTGAAGATGATGGAAGCTTTTTTGTCCACCACGATGGTCTTGGTGATCCTTTCGTGAAGGTTCATCCTCTTCTTTCCTAAGCTCATCATGAAGAACGAGGTGATCGCTATAGCGAGGTAGACCATGATTCCTAATGTTGCATTAGGGATCAAAGCGAGTAAATGAATCACCGTGACGATGATAGGCCTGATGATCTTCTGGGACGTGGATATGGCTAAGCCTTTGGTATCCACCACTTTGACCTTCATGAGGAGCTTTCCTAAGGATTGCCCGTCTTTGAGGCGAAGAGGAAGGACCAAGAAGAAGATGATGGTGATTGGGGCTAAGCATAAGACTTCCCCTCCCCAGAGAGCGTATGAGTAGCGGGTTAATTGTTCCTCATAGTATGTCTGAACAGAGGTGCTGCTATAGCTCTTTCCCTTCATGTCCCTAAGGGCATCGAAGTAGAGGCCTGTCTGACTCGTGGTGGTTTCATTATAGAAATAAGTAAGAAGCGATTGCAAAGCGGCCTCATCCCCTGCATCAACCTTAGCCTGGTATTCGTCATTAAGGACAGGTTTGGAAGCAAGAAGGATTTTGTCTCCTTCTTTCGCATATACGAAGAATGGGTTGGAATTCGTGTTTTCCCCTTCAAAACCGAGACATTTCTCAAAGAAGTAACGGTAATAGTCGTCACTCGTGAATTCTTTACCATCGCTATCGGTTCGTGCGACAACCCTTTCGTCAGGGTTCTTGGCGACGTTAAGGAATTCGGTGTAATAATGCCAAACGCAGTTAAGGTAGCTAGCGTATCCGTCTTTGCCACCGTTCTTCCCCTTCGCTTCATAGACGAAGATATCCGCGCCTTTATCGTCAGCGGCAGGTTTGGCGAGACCGCTAGAGATTGCGAAAGAGTTCGCGTTCTTGCTCGCTTCCTCCGCCCCAAAGCCTTTGGCGATCACGTGTTGCCCAAGCGTCGCGAAAAGGACAAAGCCAATCACAAGGCTAAGCATCAAGTCTAAGAAGTAAGAGGCGATGCGCTTAATCGGCGAAGGCTCGACCATGAACTTGTTCATACCCATAAATATACCAAAAAAGATATTTCTTGAATAAGAAATAAGAGGCGATAACATTGAAATCGACTCAGTAGAGAGGAAAAACACAATGGAAAAGAAAATAAGAATACAAGACGATCTCTACCACTACGTCAATGGGCAGTGGCTTGAGAAAGCAGTCATCCCAGAAGACCGTTCGAGCGTTGGCGGATTCGCCGATCTCGACATCGCCCTTGAGAAGATGCTCATGCAGCTCTTCAAGGATATGGCGGAAGGCAAAGTCGAGATCCCTAACGAGAACTTCGGCAAGGCCATCGCTATCTACAAGGCGGCCATGAACACCAAAAAGAGGGATGAAGATGGCATTAAGCCAATCATCAAAGACCTTCACACCATCCAGGCCGTCAAAGACATCGCCGAACTGAATGAAAAAGCCCGTGAACTTGCTTTACGCGGGATGAGACTCCCATTCAACTATGGAGTCGATGTCGACATGAAGAACAGTTTGGTCCACTCTTTCATCCTTACCGGTTCTTCAACCATTCTTCCTGACACCACTTACTACGCGGAAGATAACAAACAAGGCCCAGAGCTCCTTAAGGTCTGGAAAGATATGGCCTTAGAGCTTCTCGCCTTCACCGATCTAAGCAAAGAAGAGCAAGAGGACTATGTGAATGCCGCCCTTGCCTACGACAAAGAGATCGCGAAGCACGCGAAGAGCTCCATCGAGTGGGCGGACTACATCGCCAACTACAACCCGATGAAGTTCGATGAGATTTGCTCTCTCCTTGCCCCATTCGATTTCAAGAAGTTCATGACCGATATCTATGGAGACAAGCTTCCAGAGCAGGTCATCGTCTATGAGCCAAGAGCCCTCAAAGAACTCAAAGAGGTCTGGAATGAGTCCTCTTTCGAGAACTACAAGAAATGGGCCTATGTCAAATGCTTGCTCGGAAATGCCGGCTATTTGACCGAAGAGATGAGATGGATCGCTGGCAAATATTCGAGAACCCTCTCTGGCAACCCAAAGAGCTCCTCTTTAGAGAAGTACGCCTATAAGGTCTCCAGCGGCACCTTCAGCGAAGTCGTCGGAATGTACTATGGCCAGAAGTACTTCGGAGAAGAAGCCAAAGCCGACGTCATCGAGATGGTCAAAGAGATCATCGAGACCTATAAGAAGAGAATCGCTAAGAATACCTTCTTAGAGGAGAAGACCAAAGAGAAAGCCATCCTTAAGCTCTCCACGATGAAGATCAAGATGGGCTATCCTGACAAAGCCGACCCATTCTATGACGAGCTCAAGGTCGATCCGAGTGACTCCTACTACGACATGCTCGACAAGATCGGCATGCAGGGCGAGAAACACTCACTAGAGAAACTCTATAAGCCAGTCGACAGAAGCGAATGGGGAATGCCAGGACATCTTGTCAACGCTTGCTATAACCCAAGCGCGAACGACATCACCTTCCCTGCCGCTATCCTCCAGGCTCCTTTCTATAGCCTCAAGCAGAAAAGAGAAGAGAACCTTGGTGGCATCGGTGCCGTCATCGGACACGAGATCAGCCACGCCTTCGATAACAATGGCGCCCGCTGCGATGAGAATGGCAACCTAGCCAATTGGTGGACCGATGAGGACTACAAGAAATTCAAAGAGCTCACCAAAGGCATGATCGACCAGTTCGAAGGCATCGAGATCAACGGAGGCAAAGTCTCTGGCGAACTCGTCGTCAGTGAGAACATCGCCGATAACGGAGGCATGGCCGTCACCCTCGAGATCATGTCCACGATGAAGGATGCCGACTACGAAGCCTACTTCAAGAACTGGGGAAGAATCTGGTGCATGAAGGGAAGACCTGAGTACCTCAAGCTCCTTCTCTCCGTTGACGTTCACTCCCCTGTCGTCCTTAGAGCTAACATGCAGCCACGTAACTTCGCTGAATGGTATAAAACCTTCGACGTCAAAGAGACCGACAAGATGTATATCGCTCCAGAGAAGCGTATCTGCATCTGGTAAAAAAGAAAAAACGCCTGCAAATCCCATTTATTTTGGAAATGCGGGCGTTTTTGTTTTGGTTTCAGGAGGATTATGCGATTTCCGCCCAATAATTCGGTTTAGCGTCATCGACCCTTTCATCCACAAGCAACGCATCGATGGCGGCAAACAACTTTTCCTTTCCCGGTGTCTTTAATGGGATTGTGAACATTAACTTCTTCCCAGGGATATAGCCTCCAAGTTGGACCGCTTCGCTAGTCGAAAGATTCTCGTCATCCTCTTCCAGTTCCTTTAAATGAGTATGGCCGTTCCGATAGACCTCTTCCGAAAAGGAAAGGCTCAATGTGACAATCACAACATCGTCAAACATATGAGCTTCTTCCCAGGAATTTAGGCTTCCCCTGACTTTCAAAGAAGATGAGGAGGAAGACTCTTGATGGCTTTCTTCTTTCTCGGCAGAACCGCAAGAAGCGAGTGTCAGAATTGGTAATAGCAATAACGGGATGATACGTTTTCTCATAATCTTTCTCCTCCTTAAAATTAAGAGAATGGTATGAAAAAGCCCAATAACATTCAATAGTTATTAGCTCGTTTTTAAAAAGCCTCCTTTTTACGGGAGGCTCTTTTTTGATGAGGTTTTTTTACTTCTCAATGCCAACGGCAGCGAAGTCAGCTTCGTCCCAAACGTTATTCGAATGAGCGCAGACATAGAGGATGTTCTTGGAACTTCTTCTGAAGAGCTTGAGCATATCGTTTGGAGCGGCGTTATAGGCGGTACGGGCGGTTGATGAAGAGTTATTTGGATCGAGGTAGAGGTCGTTTTGGGCTCTTAAGCCTTGAGCGACGCCCATGTAGCTATGGTCATTGACATAGTCAGTGACGACGACGCCATGGAAGCCCCACTCATTGCGGACGACTTCGGTGAGCATGCCTTCGTGGGCACCGGACCAGGTCGCGCCGATGCGGTTGAAGCTCGACATGAAGCCGAGTCCGCCAAGATCGCTATAAAGCTCAAATGGTTTGAGGTAGATCTCACGGATGGCTTGCTCATTGCACCAAGTGTTGACCTTGACACGTTCCTTCTCCTGATCGTTAAGGGCCATATGCTTGGCGTAGCAATAGACGCCATATTCCATGGTGCCCTGGGAGGTGTAACCAGCCATGAGACCGGAAAGGAGAGGATCTTCGGAATAGTATTCGAAGTTACGTCCGCCGTATGGGGAACGATGGATGTTGACGCCAGGAGCGTACCAGCCGGTTAAACCAGAGGCAGCGCCTTCTTTGCCGATTGATTCGCCAAAGAGGACAGCGGCATCGATGCTCCAGGTGCTGGCGACGATAACGCCGCATGGATGTCCGCTTCCGCTATGGAAGGCAGCGGCTGGACCATCGTAGTCGGTGGCTTTGGCTTTGCCAATGCTGTCGATCTTCGCAGTCTGGAATCCACCGTGTTCGGTGAGGTTCTGCATATCGGATAAGGAGAGCTGATCGAGGAGGTCTTCCCATCTTGGGTCATCCCACTCAGCGTCCTTAAGGTCTCTTAAGGTAAGGCCGTTGTCGGCTCCGGTGGTTGGGGCGTCGCCATCGATTTGGTCGTCTTCCCAGCTCTTGGACTGGATGTTGATCTGTTCGTTATGGCGGCTGTCGAGGTTGACGTTGTTCTCGAGGTCGGCGCTGCTAGTCCAAGTGCCAGCCCAATCGCTTCTGCTAAGGTAGGTGATTGGCTCGCTATCTGGACCGGCTTCGGCTTCTTCGAAGTGTTTGGCGTATTCGTAGCCAGTCTGGTAGGAAGTCTTGTATTCGATGAGAGGGAGGTTGAATTTGAAGTTGTTGGTGTGTCCACTACTTACGGATTCATGCCAGACATCGTCACGGAGAGAGATCTCATATTCGCCTTCTTCGTTGACGAAGTAACCTTTCTCAGTGTCCCAGTTGGCCATGTCTCTGAGCTTGAAAGAGAGCTCATAGGTCTTGGTCTCGCCAGGTTCGATGACATTGGTCTTTCTGAAGGCGAGGAGACTGTGCCAGGATTTCTCGATTCTTCCGGTGTATGGGGAGTGGTTGTAGATTTCGATGACGTCTTTGCCAGCGATTTCGCCAGTGTTCTTGACGGAGACGGTGACTTTGCCTTCACCCTTCTCTTGATCGATTTCCTGAGCGGCGATCCACTTCTCGAAGGTGGTGTAGGATTTGCCTTCACCGAATGAGAAGAGAACTTCGTCGTCATAGTTATAATTGCTATCGGTCATAGCGCGGGTGACGTAGTACCTGTAACCGACATAGATGCCTTCGGCATATTCAACGAATTTCTCGTTGCTGTTCTTGTACTTGAAGGTGCTGTAGTTGCCCATCGACTGGAAGGATGGCGCACTCTTGGAATCTTTGGCCCAAGTGTCGCTAAGTTTGCCAGATGGGACATAGGTGCCATCGACGATCTTGGCAACGGCTCTGTTGCCGGTGATGCCTGGGGTGCCGATAAGCATGATTGAGTCGATGCCATCGGTTAAGAGGCTATCGATCTCCATGGCGTGGGAGACGTTGAGAAGGATGATGACCTTATCGAAATTCTCTTTGAGCATGTCGATGACGGCGATCTCTCTTTCCTTGAGTTTGATCTCCTCTTCCATCATGTCGCTGTCTTCGGTGCCATAACGGGAGATGGCGAAGATGGCGGTGTCGCTCCAGTCCTTGGCTTGCTCAAGAAGGGTCTTGCCATCAAGCTCAGGATAGGTGGCGGTATAGGCGCTCACCTCTGGTTCGTGGTTGTATGGTAAGCAGGTTCTGACGATTTCAGCGTAACCATAGGTGTTGACGCCGCAATCGATGACGTTGTCGCTATCGGCAACGCTATATGGGGTTCTGCTTGGTCTATCTGAATTGGAAGTGTCGGTTGAACCAGCGTTCTTTGGGAAGTAGTTCTTCACGAGGTTGAAGAGGTAAGGGTTGATCTCAAAGCCTTGCTCCTCCATGGCTTCCTCGAATTTGACGGCGTGTCTTTCTTTGACGGCACTGCGGTCACGGTAAGTGGTCTGAACTGCGCCAGAACCGCCGTTTCCGTAGAACATGCCGTAGACGCCAGCGCCAAAGAGGTTGACCTTTTTGTTCGCGACCTTATCTAAAGGAAGGACATTGTTCTCGTTTCTTAAGAGGACAGCGCCTTCTTTTTCGATGGTTTCGATGTTCTCAGAAGCCTCAGCGGCAGCGAGTTTGCTTGATTCGTTGTCGATGGCCCCGATGCCAGCGTTGCCAGTCACGCCCATTGCGATATTCGACCAGTTCGCTGCTAAGGCAGGCGCACCGATCATGCCGATAAGGGCAAGTCCACCAACGATCGGAGTGAGGATGCGGATAACGACCTTCTTCCCCTTCTTCCCTGGCTCAGGTTTGCCTCTATAGGCAGGAAGCCAGGCAAAGAAGAAATAAAGGACGGTGATGATGAAAGCAGCCGCGCCAAAAATGACGAACATGATCCAGTAATGGCTGCTATAACCCATGTCGATGAAAGAGGTTAATCTCATTGTTCTTCCTCCTTTGTCTCACCCTTTTTCTTTTTGAGGACGCTAAGGGTGATCATTGTGGCGGCTAATGCCACCGTTGCCCCCATCAAAAC
>JAEEGJ010031373.1_pt1 | contig 10299 bp, 13 predicted proteins | sample 8958761 | NCBI WGS metagenome assembly JAEEGJ01 (sample SAMN16246546, study PRJNA631951) | gut metagenome | biome: gut microbiome; feature: rumen; material: RS-attached | host: Bos | place: Iran: Karaj | collected 2018-10 | reverse complement strand
CATTACTGAGAGACGTATCCCTCAGGATGGTCGTGCTGTCGTTAAGCGTCAGGACGGAACACAAGTCGACCTGCGACTTAATACACTTCCTACCATCTTTGGTGAGAAGGTCGTTATAAGAATCCTTATGCGTGAGATGAACACACTGAATCGTCATGCTATCGGAATCACCGAGAGGGACAATGAGAGATTCGACAGGATACTTAAGAACTCTGCAGGTATCATCCTCATCGTAGGTCCAACGGGTTCCGGTAAGACATCAACGCTTTATACTATGATCCATGAACTCATTGATGAGACCGTTAATATTATCTCACTTGAAGACCCGGTCGAGTTCCAGATCGAAGGTGTTACGCAGGTAGCCATAAATGAGAAGACAGGTCTTACATTCGCTAGCGCGCTGAGGTCCTGCCTCAGACAGGACCCTGATATCATCTGCGTCGGAGAGATCCGTGACGGTGAGACGGCCGAGATCGCGATGAGAGCAGCCATGACAGGTCACCTGGTGCTCTCGACCATCCATACAGAGGATGCAATATCCGCTATCGACAGACTTCGTGATATGGGTGCTGAGCCTTATCTGATCGCAGGCTCTCTCAGAGGTGTTATCTCGCAGAGACTTGTCCGTAAGGTATGCCCGAACTGCAAGATGCCGGTAAAACCTGATCCGTTCACACTCTCACTCATCGGAATGCAGGATGACGGTACTGTCTTCTATAAGGGCAAGGGTTGCGAGAGATGCTTTGGTTCCGGATTCAGAGGAAGAACCGGTGTGTTCGAGATCCTAGCTATAAATGCTGAATTAAGAGATGCGATCAGTGAAGGTAAGAATGGTTCTGAACTTCGCAGATATCTGGCAAAGACGGGATTCACTTCCATGATCGAGAACGGCCGTGATCTTGTCCGCCAGGGCGAGACGACCCCGGAAGAGCTGCTCAAGGTAATACCTACCATTGAATAAAGGAGAATGAGTCTTGGAATCATATAAGTATACAGCTCAGGCATATGACGGAAGCAAACACAAGGGTGTTGTAGAGGCTTCTGACCAGTACGATGCTATCAGCAAGATCAAGGTCAATTATCCTATCGTTGAGACCTGCACCTTGATCAAGAAGACGAGGCTTGATGACATTCTCGGATTCGAGCTTACCAAGGGTTTCTCAAACCAGGATCTGGCACTTCTCTGTCAACAGTGTGCAATCATATTAAAGTCAGGCGTCTCCATCGGACAGTGTATTACTATGGTTGCTGATCAGACAAAGAATAAGAAAGTTAAGAAACAACTGACTAAGACATCTGAAGATATCAATCAGGGTAATTCGATAGCAAAATCCTTTGAGAAGAATTGTCCTGATTTCCCGGTTACATTCTTCGAGACTGTCAGAGCGGGCGAAGTCTCCGGTACATTGGTAAAGTCATTTGAATCTCTTGAGGGGTTCTACATTAAGTCTGATAAGGTAAAGAAGAAGCTTAAGTCAGCTCTGTCATATCCTATATTCGTACTATGCGTAGCTGTCGTAGTTCTTATTGTCATAATGGCATTTGTAGTTCCTCAGCTTACACAGACATTTGCAGATATGGGCGGAGAACTTCCTGTTATCACAAAGATACTCATTGCTACATCTCAGTTCTTCCAGAACTATTGGCTTGGAATATTCATAGGCTTTGCAATGATCTTCATTGCTTTTAAGATCATTACTCATAATGAGCAGGGAAAACTCTGGTGGTCCAGAGTATCACTTAAGATTCCTGTTATCGGCAATATCCAGACTCTTCATGCCTGCGAGCAGTTTGCTGATACACTGTCTTCTCTTATGGCTTCCGGAATCCTTGTTGACAAGGCTATTGATACGACCGCGAAGGTTATGGACAACTATATCTTCAAACGTGAAGTCTATGCGATGGCAGATAAGATAAGGACCGGTAAGACTATGGTCGAAGCCATGAACCAGTGCCCGTATTTCCCGGATATAATGAAGACTATGGTTGCCGTAGGTGAGAAGACAGGTTCTGTTGAAGTATCACTTCAGACCATAGCAGCATATTACACAGCTGAGTACGACAATGCTACACAGAAGGCATTATCCAAGGTAGAGCCAACCATGATGATCTTCCTCGCACTGTTCGCCGGATTCATCGTTATATCGATCTATCTGCCGATGTTTACAATGTACGATCTGTTCTGATGGAGGGCCAAAATTCTTGAATCTTGTTTATCCGTTATTCGCCGATAATTTGTTCGCGACAATATATCTGCTCGTGATAGCTTTCTGCTTCGGAGCAGTCTTCGCGAGCTTCATTACATGCACGGCTTGCCGCGTTGTGATAGGTGAGGACTGGACCAAGGGTCACAGCCACTGTGATACCTGCGGACATGAGTTATCGACTCTCGATCTTATACCGATAGTATCCTGGCTTGCTCTTAAGGGTAAGTGCCGTTACTGCGGCGCGAAGGTGCCTGCGAGAGATGTTATCTTCGAGATTGTACTCGGATTGCTGTTCGTCGGAACACTTGCTTTTAACAGAGCGGTAGACCCCGTCGTGCTTCAGACACTTGTTCTCGAAGTTCTTCTCCTCGGTCTGTCTCTGGCAGATTTTGATAATCACATCATTCCTGACGGCTTCCTGCTTGCAATGCTGATCGTATGGATCCTGTTCGTCGGGTTTATGCCTGATACTCAGGCGTATGCGTTAGATGGCATACTTGCAGTTGCAGTAATAGCAGGAATCATGCTTATTGTTACCGCGATACTTAACAAGGTACTTAAGAAGCAGAGTATCGGCATGGGAGATATCAAGCTCTTTGCCTGCTGCATGCTTTTTACCGGACTTTACCGCGGAGTGCTTACACTGTTCCTGGCAAGTCTGATAGGTCTTATCATTGCAGCTGTTGGTCGCAAGAAGAAGATAGCTTTTGCACCTGCTATATCTATTGCTACAATAATAAGCCTCGTATTCGGAGGCACTCTTATAAATATGTATTTTGGTCTGATAGGAGGATAAGGTTTTGGGTAAGAATGTACTTGGAATCGATATCGGCAACTACAGCCTCAAAGCGGCTGAGTGGAAGGGCGGCAGTCTGAAGGACTTCGACTCCTTCGATATGCCGGGCAACCTCGTTAGGGGCGAGGAGATCATTGCCTTCGAGGCATTGGGAGATTTTCTCCATGATGCAGTGAGGAAGCGCTTCAAGACACACGATGTGGCTCTGGTTATCCCGGATTCACAGTGCTTCATCAGAAGACTGAGACTACCCGTTATGACAGAGCAGCAGCTTAATGTCAATCTGCCTTATGAATTCCATGACATAGTCAAAGGAAATACTGAAGATTATATCTATGATTATTCGATCATTGGAATTGTGAATGACGATGGAAGAGAAATGCTCGACATGACAGCAGCCTGTGTCAGCAGAGAATATATTGACAAGCTTAAAGACTTGTTTGGAAGAAAGGGATTCAAGCTCGTAAAGGCATCTCCTAGAGTAATCTCTACCGGTAAGCTGATCCAGGTCATATCTCCGTTTGATAAGGATAAGGATTTTGCTACTCTTGACCTCGGATATGAGTTTACCAAGATCGATATCTACAAGGGCGGCGTATACGACTTGACTAGAACGATCGAGCTCGGTATGTCTCATGTCGAGGCTGCAGCCGGATCTTACCTTAAGTGCGATGCCAATGTGGCAAGAATGCGCATGAGAGATAACGATAAGGGTGTTCTTGATACCGATCAGGTAAGAGGTATCTTCGACAGTATCGCAGTCGAAGTCATGAGAGCCGTTAACTACTACACATTTGAGAATCCTGAGAATACTCTCGATAACTTCTATATCTATGGCGGCGGCGCGAGATACAGACAGTTCGAGGATGCTATCAAAGCCGCTGTTCCTCTCAACATTATCAAGTTCCTTGGCAATGACCATAAATATAATATTCGTGACTCACTTAACGACGGACTCGCAGCTGTCGCTATCGGAATGAAGCTGGGAGGTAAGTATGAGTAATAATGTTCAGGGCAATGTATTGAATAAGCCGATCGGGGGTTCCAAGAAGATCAAGTACCCCGATAAGGAAGTCATCAACTTCATCAAGGATGAGAAGAAGAAGTCAGACGGCAAGGCAATCCTTGTGTTTACTTTGTTTATGGCTGCCCTTCTGGTATTCATCTACTTCGGAGTAATCAAACAGCTCCAGAAGATAGATGCAGCTGAAAAGGCATACATACAGGCTCAGAGTGAGCTTGCTGATTGGAAGGATAAGTCGGATGCTTTGTCTGAAGTGGAAGAAGAATACAATTCGCGTATTGAGATGTATTATTCCGAGGATGAGGCAAAAAACTCCAATCGTAAGGAGATCATCGATATGATCAACGAAGATGTCCTGCCGTATCTGGATGACATCAATGTTGATGTTGCTGCTGATAATACTATCACGATAATGGCAAATCAGGCTGACTTCTCTACTGTAAGCGAAGTTCTGGATATCCTTGAGGCTGATGACAGGATCTACTATGTAAATGTCACGACCTCTAATCAGCAAAGCACTGAGACTAACGGATATACGGTCGATGCACAGTATGTAATCACCTGGAACTATGAAGAAAGCGAGGTGAACTGATATGCTGAATCGTAAATTCACGGCGCGCGAAGCAGCGGTAATCCTTATACTTGTCGCAGTCATACTCGGTTACTTCTATTACTATGTTGTATATCAGTATTTTGAAGGGCAGATGGCATTGTACGATGTAACCCTGGTTCAGGACGAAATCGAAGCTGAACAGTTTAAGGTTGCCCGCCTTCAGAAGATGAAGGAAGATCTCGAGAATGAGGGCCCCAGCGATTCTATTCTTGGTGTCTATAACAACCAGAGCGAGGAACTCAGTGCACTTGCCGATATCCTCGAAGGCAAAGCTACCGGTATCAATATGGATTGGGGCGACCCCGATCTAAATGGTAAAATTGTTCGAAGAGATGTAACTTTATCATTCAATACCGGCAGTTTCGAAGATGCCGGTGACCTCGTCAAGCAGATCGCAGACTGCGAATACACTCTCCTCATTGTTAATATGTCTATGGACGAGACCGAGATAGAAGAAGAGGTAGAGGTAGCGGCTACAAACACAACACTTGCTGATGGTCTGGATGCAGTAGCTGAAGGCGAAGAAGGCGCAGATACATTAGTCGCTGAGGAGCCTCAGACCGAGACAGTTACTGTTACGAAGAAAGTAACAAGTGTTACTTTAACCATCAGATTCTTCGAGACTACAGACGGTGCTGTCAACCTGAATGGTCTTACTCAGCCTACACCTGAAGTAACTCCTGCAGTTGATGACGATGGCCTTCCTTCCACAGCTGAACTCAACGAGCAGATCAACGGAGATTAAGCCTGACAATTAACCTTAAATCAACAAAGCCGCCTCATTGAAGTGAACCCCTGAAGTTGGACAAACTTCGGGGGTTTATATATGAAACTATCTTTTGAATTAAAACTTGAGATTTATGAGAAACATCTAGAGGGATACAGTTTTGATTATTTAGCAAATGAATATCACTTGGCAGATACTACCGTTAGACATTTTTGTAATTTGGCTGATAGACATGGTACAGACATTCTCAGGCGCAGCAAGAAAAAGACATATTCCAATCAGTTTAAATTGAATGCTATTAATAGAGTCTTAGAATTACTTAATAATTGCAAACAAAGAAGTGACCATAAACATATAATGATTGATCAACATACCTTTCAGTTTTCCAGACGTTTTCTTTTTCATATTCTATGGAGCAAAAACTCTTCAGCAATTGAATAAATTCAAAGTATTTTCCACTATTTAGCAATGCCTTAAGTTCTTCTGGTTTATCTTTGGAAGGTAAACCACAACCATTAATAATCGTACCGGTTGGAGTATTAATACCTTGTTGATTCAGTTTCCATACGATTAGCGACGACATCGCAAATCTGTCGTATATTGGATAATCACCTTTTGTGATAAAGAATAGGAGTGTTATCAGAATAACCGGTCCAATACCTTTCATAGCATCTTTATGTGTATAAATTGCTAATTCTACTAATGCTTTCCAAGCAGAAGATGCATCTTTATCTTTCCTATAATTTGACCATATAACGATTGTAATAATTCTTGTCGAACTTAACTATTTCAATTTCTGCATTAATGCCACTAGGAAGACCATATGAGTCGTCAAACTTGTAAACTGGCATTTTTGTTAAGTCGTAATCTTTACACATCTTTACCCCCATCATTATTGAAGAGGAACGTGAACGTTTAAATGGTGTTTATTCTGAAGAATGGCACACTTTGGTAAATTCTGTGGCTGACGAGTTCGATGAACTGGCCAAGTTTTGCAAGGGTGATTACGATGACATGGAGTATCAGGAACTTGAAAAGAGCAGAACAGCATTAAAGAAGAAGGCTTTCTCTGATCTGGCTTTCATCTTTGACGATCTCAGCTGGTAGGATCAGAGAACCTAGGGAGTGTATAACATGTCTAAGAAATTGAAAGAATTAAGCTATGGAATTCAGGGCTGGTTAAGTAATTACAAATTATGGCATTTCCTGTGCAGACCATTCAGGAGAATAAAAGGTAAATATCGTAATTATAAATTGCGACATTTGTGTATTGGTAAAGTGAAGCAGCTGGAAAAAACAGGCTACGATAGATTCGAGATAGTAAATATATCCTGGGATGTTCATTGGATGATGAACACTTATCTTGCTGTAATCATAAGGGATTATCTTAGGTTCTTTATTAAGAATACACAAGTGATTGGACAGTGTGTAATTGATGAACATAAAGAAGAGTATCATACTGCAAATTCTTCGTTCAGCGAGGAACACACAAAAACACTTGATAGATTATTTCAAGAATGGGAAGATTTGGTTAATTCAATTGCTGACGAGTTTGATGAATTGGTAAAAATAAACACTGGTGATGGTTATGATATTCAGACGTATCCTGAATATTATGAAAAAGTTGAAGTGTTATCGAAAAAAGCATTCGCTGATTTGACATATATATATCCTGATCTGTGGTGGTAAGGAGGTCTGTTTATGACGAAAGCAATGAATTATCTATGCATATAACCATGTATCTCTATCCGAATATATTTTTGAATTCAGAGGTTCTGAGTTCGTTTGAAATCGATGAGAAAGCAATAAAGACACCGGATTATTTCAACACTACCAGATATGTGAGACGAGCTATAAGTGCAGGAAACAGTGGATGAAGCATCAGCGCGGATAGTTGATTTCCCGGTAGACTTTTCGACTTTTTTACTACTGAAAACGCTACTATCTGTCGGATAGTAGCGTTTGTAGTAGTGATTATGCTGATTTTGCTACCGGATGATCAACTGAGACTGTCTCTGATATCCATGAGAATCTTGCCGAGTCTGTTGAGGCCGGGCTTATTCTTGGCGCGGCAGCTGTCACAGGTGCAGTAACCCCAGATGTTGTCATGATGCCTGTTGCCCTCGACGAGTGTTGCATCACCGGTCGCGAGGAGCTTCTCCCTCATCTCGGGAACGGCGAACTTGGCCGTGAGGATATCCTTCATGATGCCGGCGCTGATGTCATTCCAGTTCTCCGGGAGATGGGGTTCCTTTCTTCCCATGCGCTTGGCAGCGACCGGATTCGTGACCTCGGTGTACTTGATCCTGTCCTCATCCGTGGCGCACTTCTGAGCCTGGAAAGCGGCCTCGGCGTTGTGGTAGGTCAGCCCGTTGTAGACGAAGTCACACTTGTAGAAGTTGGACAGGAAGTGATTCTTGCCCTTGAACTCGGCGATGATGTTATTCTCACTCATGATAATTCCTCCTCGTTGCAGTCTTCATTATCTGTGAATCTCTCAAGTTCGGTTCTGTACATCATCAGCTGAACAGCCTCTTCGGCGGTGATGTATTCCATCCTCTCGCATGCCTTGATGCACAGCTGCTTGGTCTCGGTATCGTAGTTCTTGTCTGCCAGGATCAGAGCGAGCTTCGCGATCTTGACGATGATCGGATCTTCGATGTAATTCATGTTACACCTCCTTGTATGTCTGATTCCGATGTTGTTTACACCTATAAGATAGCAGGGAAGATGTACCAGAAAGCGACCATGTTAGAGGACGGATGGATGGGACGGTTATAGTGCATGCGTGCGGGTAGACTTTGAGTAATCGTTAATATGTATTGTGGAAGGGAGAAATTGTATGAACGGTGATGAGGTTTTTACCGGGTTGTACGGACTTGATAAGGTGCTCGGCGGATACAGGCCGAGAACGCTTAATGTAATCGCGGGCAGGCCCGGGATGGGGAAGACCGCGCTGGCGCTTGATATCGCGAGGAATGTTGCGGAGAGTTGCGAAGAGCCGGTGCTGTATTTCTCCCTGAGGTTGTCGAGGGCGAGGCTGCTCGAGAGGCTGATCAAAGCTTCTTTCGATGAGAATAAGTTTCCGTTGGCGTGCGAGAGCGTAGAGTCGATGCTGCGGGATATTGCAGGGCTCAAGATATACATTGATCCTCACCGCGGGATAACGACCTCTTATATGTGTGACAGGGTCGCTGAGATCCGGAGCGAAGCTTCTGAAGTTAAGTTGGTCATAATAGATGATTTTGATCTGATATCGCTGTCTGACCGCGACTGCCGGCATGTTGAGGAGCGCGATAGGGCTGTTATAAGCAGGCAGCTCAAAGAGTTTGCTTTGGAGTTCGGCGTTCCTGTCGTTGTCCTTGCCAATATCTGCAGGGGTGTCGATCTCCGGCCTGACCATGTTCCCGTGCTGAGTGATATGAGAGATCTGTTGGGTCTTAGTAATTATGCGGACAGTGTTGTGCTTATTCACAGACCGGATTACTACAACACGTTCACCAGGGAAAGAGCGTTGTTGTCGGATGCGCAGCTCATAGTCGCCAAGAACCGCTATTGGGAGAGCAAGGTCTCGGTTAAGGTTAAGTGGAACAGGGACACGCTTAGGTTCTGTGATGAAGTCCGGGAGAAGGAGAAAGAGGTGGAGGCTGCGTTCCGTAAGGCGCTGTGGAAGCAGGACAGGGAGAAGGATTTCGAGTTCTTAGAACGCCCTGTCAAGTTCTGCGATTTCTTCAAGTATCAGGAGTACGAGTGCGTAGATATGTATGAGCTCCGCCTCGTGAACTCTGTTCCGAGGATTCAGATGCGCGATTTCTTCAGGTGGAAGAACGGGACCATCGAGTCATACAATAACCGCACGCATCAAGATGATATGCCGGTCTACGGGTACAACTGTTATGTTGATCCGAGAAGCGGGAAGGAGACCCTGGAGATATTGGTCGGAGACGAGTGGTGAGGGGCAGTGATCCGGGAAAGAATATTTACCCGTTCACCTTAAAATATATCTTCGTCAGTGCACACTGGTCGCCTGTGAGTGCGACGTAATACTTCGCGTCGTCAGTCTTGATCGTGGTGGTGGTCTTGACGAAGATGCCGCCGTTCTCGGTGATGACCGTGACGACGTTGCCGTTCCTCTTGATCGAGACATGGCAGTCGAAGCCGTCCCTGTTGAGCTGCTTCCACTTGCCCCAGCCGTCGAAGTCGTCGTTCTTGCTGACGATGACCTCGTTCTTTGCCAGGTTGCCGGTCTCCCAGACCTCACCGTCGAGCCTTACGAGTGCGAACTCGCGGTAGTCCTCGTCAGTGACTTTGCCGTTAGTAGAAGAGAAGACGCATACGAACGGGCAGTGCCAGATAAGACGGGCAGTAGGGAGGCTCTTGGCATGGAAGTCGATCTCCATGGAGTCAGTTAAGAGCACGCCGTCTGTCGCATCCGACCTGTAATCGTCGATCTGAACGTTGGGAACGTCTCCGGCCTCGCCGTCGATGTAGGATACCAGTTCAGCGATCCTGGGGATGTAGCCCGAACCGATCTCTTCGTCGGACCTGGTTATCAATACGACGTTCAGATGGTAGTTAGCGCCGGTGAAACTGATATAGCAGTATCTGGTGCTGTCAGGGAGAGCCACGATGTAATCTACGGTGCCTGTCTTGCCCTTGATGGTGAGACGTACGTGGTCCTTGTATCTGACGGCCTCGATGTCATATTCGCCGCAGACGTTTCCTGCGGAAGGTGCCTCGCCGGTGACTTCAGGCTTGACGAGTCTTGCCTCGCCCAGCTTGTAGCTGCCGTCTAAGCTGAGGTCGACATAGTCGGTGAAGAGGAGCTCCGCGGACAGCTTGCCCTGCTCGTGTACACGTCCGTCCAGGGCGTCGAAGAGCATGATCTCCGGTTTGCAGTCTTTCGCGTTGTGGTCCTCGAGAGGCTCTATG
>JAEEGJ010031372.1_pt1 | contig 10300 bp, 8 predicted proteins | sample 8958761 | NCBI WGS metagenome assembly JAEEGJ01 (sample SAMN16246546, study PRJNA631951) | gut metagenome | biome: gut microbiome; feature: rumen; material: RS-attached | host: Bos | place: Iran: Karaj | collected 2018-10 | reverse complement strand
GGAGAAGAAGTACTTCAGACTCTATCCGCCATATGTGAAGGAGGACGGAACCGCAGTTGACGGCAACGAGGTCAGACTCAAGGGAGCGTACTTCGTCCGCTGCACGGGATACGACAAGGACGAGAACGGCAACGTCACCACGGTATACGCCACCTACGATCCCGAGACCAGATCAGGCTCCGGATTCGAGGGCCGCAAGGTCAAGGGCACCATACACTTCGTGGACGCCAACAACGCCGTGCCCATCACAGTTAGACTTTTCGACTATCTGATGATCGACGATCCGGATGAGCCGGGAAGGCTCATGGCAAACCCGGAGTCCATGCACGTGATCACCTGCATGGCGGAAGCCTCCATACTGGACGCGGAGCCCGGCGACAGGTTCCAGTTCTTCAGACACGGATATTTCAATGCTGAGCCTAAGCTTTACACCAAGGAGAACCCGGTGTTCAACGAGATAGTGGGTCTCAAGTCAAGCTGGAAATAGATTTTTTGCTTTAAAAACCCGGCTGGCGATCCCGGCCGGATAACAGAAAGGAGAGGCCTCATGTATAAGGACGGCAGACTAGTTATAGGCATGGCAGGCGACAAAGAGATCGCCATCGAGCCGCGCATGGCAAACCGCCACGGCCTGATCACCGGAGCTACCGGTACAGGTAAGACCACCACACTTAAGACCCTTGCCGAGTCCTTCTCGGAAGCAGGGGTTCCGGTGTTTTTCTCGGACATCAAGGGAGACCTTGCGGGAATGGCCAAGAACTTCCCCGTCACCTTCTGGGACATCTATGGCAACTACGGGATCCCCGTAAGGACCACAGTCTCGGAGATGGGACCGGTGCTGCTCGCCAAGCTCATGGGGCTGAACCAGACCCAGTCGGACGTGCTGACGGTGGTATTCAAGATCGCCGATGACCAGCAGATGCTCCTGGTGGATACCAAGGACCTGAAGGCCATGCTTCAGTACGTGGCCGATCACTCTTCGGAATTCGCACTGTCCTACGGAAACATCGCGCAGGCTACGGTGACCACCATCATAAGGAACATCGTTGCGCTGGAGGCCAAGGGGGCGGAGACTTTCTTCGCGGAGCCTGCTCTGGACATAGTGGACTTCTTCCAGACCACGGCGGACGGCAAGGGAATGGTGAACATCCTGAATGCCCGCGAACTGGTGAACGATGCGACGCTGTACTCCACCTTCCTTCTCTGGATGCTCTCGGAACTCTTCGAGACACTGCCGGAGGTGGGAGACATGGCGAAGCCCAGAATGGTCTACTTCTTCGATGAGGCGCACCTCCTCTTCAAGGACATCAACAAAGCTCTCCTGGACAAGATCGAGCAGGTGGTGAAGCTGGTGAGATCCAAGGGCGTAGGCGTCTACTTCATCACTCAGTCACCCAAGGACATTCCGGATCAGATCCTGGCCCAGCTCGGAAACAAGATCCAGCACGGACTGAGAGCATACACTCCGGCAGATGAAAGAGCGGTCAGGACCATCTCTGACACCTTCAGATCAAACCCCGAATTCGACACCTATTCCACTATACTGAACCTGGGAGTAGGCGAGGCGCTGGTATCCATACTTGGACCGGACGGAGTTCCCACCGTGGTGGAAAAAACCAAGATCCTGGCACCCATCTCCATGGGCGTGGACATCACGGATGAAGAGATGCAGCAAAACATCCTTGCCAACAACGCCTACCTGAGATACAAGGAAATGTACGACAGGGATTCGGCCTACGAGTTCCTCACCAGGCTCTATGAGAAAAAGACTCTGGAGGCTGAGCAGGCGGAACAGGAGAGGATATCGGCCACGGAAGCCATGCAGGCTCAGATCGCTCTTGAGAAAGAGCAGGCCGCTGCACAGAAGGAGCTTGAGGCTAAGCTCAAGGAGATCCAGAAGCAGCAGGAGGCTGAGGAAAGAGCCAGAAAGAAGGCTGTTGAAAAGGTGGCAAGGACCACTGCCGGCACCATCGGCCGTCAGCTTGGCAGATCCGTGGGATCATCCTTCGGCAAGTTCGGAAAGGCTCTGGGCGGCAACGTGGGAGCGGAGCTGGCCAGGTCCCTTCTGGGAACATTCATGAAATAGTTTGGCAGTCAGCCCGGGCCTGCATTTGTGCGGACCCGGGCGTGTAAGTTTTATATAGGGAGACCAGTCATGCAGTTAAAAGATGCGATAAGAGAAAGAAGAAGTGTCAGGAACTTCAAGCCTGAACCCATACCCCACGAGGTGATAAATGAGATAATGGAAGACGTCAGATTCGTGCCTACCTGGAAGAACACCCAGATCGTAAGGTACTATCTGGTGGAAGACCCTGCTTTGAAGGCAAGGTTCGATGCGGGTGAGTTCTGCTATGGATTTACCTACAACGCTAATACCCTCAAGCGCGCGCCTCAGGTAATGGTGCTGGCCTACAGGAAGGGCGTTTCCGGACATGAAAAGGACGGCTCCAACGCCACGCCCAAGGGAGATGATTTCTGGGAGGCCTTCGACTGCGGCATCGCGGCTCAGACCTTCTGCCTTCTGGCCCATGAGAAGGGCATAGGAACGGTGATCCAGGGATACTTCGACGACGCGATGATCGCCGAAGCTCTGAACATTCCCGAGGGTTATTCAGTGGGAGCGGTGATCCCCATGGGATATCCTGAAGAGGAGCCCAAGACACCTGTCAGGAAAGAGGCGGAGGAACTGATCACATTCGTGTAAGCTAGTGACGAAGAAACAAAAAAGCGGACTGCCGGAGGAGCGTGTCCTCAGGCAGTCCGCTTTTTGATTTTTTGTGATGATGAGCAGAGCCTACAGATACACTACATACCCTGCCGTCAGGTCCGCAAGGAACATGAAGTATATCAGTGTGGCCAGAGCGATGTAGGGCACCATGGGGCGGGTCTCCTTAAGGTTCGCTTTGCGGACAATGACCAGGAATCCCAGGTGGAGGCCGGAGAGCAGGGTGCTCAGGATGAATATTATGAGTATCCCATAGAGTCCGGTCATGAGGCCCAGGGCGGCGAATATCTTGATGTCGGCGCCTCCGAGCACCCATTTTTTGTATATGGCTCTTGAAAGCAGGGCGAGGGCAAGCATTATGCCCAGGCCGCAGGCCACCCCCAGGAGGGCGTCCCACACTGCGTGCATGCGGTAGACGGCTATCTTGCCCGGAAGGATGCCCAGGCAGGCGATGACCAGAAGCATGATCAGCTGGTCGGGAACGATCATGTATTTGATGTCCGCAATGGACATCTCCAGGAGGAGCCACAGCGCGATCACTATGGGAATGGCTGTCCACGGGTCCTTCAGCCCGAAGTAGATGGAGAGCGCGATAAAGACGCCTGTGAAGGCGTACTTGTAGGGCACGGACCTTATCCTCTGGGTGGTGGGGTGGAGAAGTTCCTCTGAGGGCTCCTCACCGTAGTCCGCCAGCCACTTTCCGGGGATGCGGTTAAAGAAGTATACTGAGCCGTTTCCCAGTATGGTGCCGGCCGCCATGGCGACCGCGCATGTGAGTATGATCTTAAGTATGGGTGTCATGGTTAAACTATAACACAGGAAGAGATTTTTTGCATTTACAATCCGGAGCCGTTGAAATAAAATATTATTGGGCGTATATGACCCGAATGGAGGAAAGATGGAAAAGACGAGATTGTTTCTCTGCACATTCTCAAAAGATGCGCTGAAACTCATCAAGGAACACGGCATCGGCATAGAATTCAACCAGTTCTGCATCTCGAAGACCCTGGACGACGGGATCATCGACAAGACTGTGAGCATCATGAAGAGGAATCTGGATGATCTGGGAATAGGCACGGAACAGGCCATCTGTCACGGGCCCTTCACTGAGATCACGCCCATGGCCATAGACCACACCTTCGTAGAGACCGCACGGTCCAGACTGGAGCAGGCCTACAGAGGCTGCAGAGCGGTGGGAGTAAACAGAATGGTGGTACACACCGGGCTCATCCCGGATCTCTACTATCCCGAGTGGCATGTGAAACAGAGCTCGGCTTTCTGGAAGAACTTCATGGAAGACAAGCCGGAGGATTTCAGACTCTACATAGAGAATGTGCTGGATCCGGATCCTGAGCCACTCAGGGACATAATCGACAAGATCGACGATCCCAGAGTCAGGGTGTGCCTGGATATCGGCCATGCCAATGCTTCCGGCAGAGTGAACCGCGGAGGAACGGTGAAACCCTGGAATGCGGAGACAGATGCTGAGCGCAGGACGTCGGAGGGAACCGAAGTGCACTCATGGATCAGGACTCTCGGACCAAGGATCGCACACTTCCACTTCCACAATAACGCCGGCAGCTACGATGCTCACCGGGAGGTAATGGACGGAACCATAGACATCCCGGAAACTCTGAAGCTGATCAGGCAGGAGTGCGGGGAGGATTTCACCGTGACCGTCGAGAGCCACGAGGCTTACAGGAGCATCCCGTATCTCCTGGATCTGTAAGAGGGTCCACCCCGGGCTCTGTTGCCACCGGTGGCGATATATGATAAAATATTTCGGTTAATGGAAAAGAATTACCTCATCAAAATAGCATATGACGGGTCGGGCTTTTCAGGCTGGCAGAAGCAGCCGGACAAGCGGACTGTCCAGGGCGTCCTGGAGGAGACCATCGGGTTCTTCACAGGGCAGGACATCAAGCTCAACGGCACCTCCAGGACCGATGCGGGAGTTCACGCCATGGGGCAGTGCGCGTCCTTTAAGGGCGACTTCAGCATTCCTCCTGAGAACCTTCTCAAGGCGGTGAACAGCAGCCTCTCCGGGGGCCAGGCCAAAAAATTCACCGTGGGCGACGTGAAACTTCTGTCCATCCGGGAGGTGGATCCGGACTTCCACGCCAGGTTCGACTGCGCGGGCAAGACCTATCGCTATATCATCGATAACGGTGAGGAAGCGGATATTTTCCGCAGAAACTATACCGGAAGAGTCGGAGAGCCCCTCAGCGTGGAGCTGATGCGAGAAGCTGCCGCTTATATGACGGGCACCCACGATTTCAAGGCCTTCCAGTCCTCCGGAGGTGAGGAGAGGGAGACCACCGTGCGCACGGTGTCTGACATATCGGTCGAGAGGCAGGGCACCGACGTTATCATCGAGGTGACCGGCGACGGGTTCCTCTACAACATGGTGCGCATAATGACGGGCACGCTGATCGAGGCAGGCCTCGGCAGGAGAACGCCGGGATCCGTAAAAGACGTTATCGACAGTCTGGACAGGGCCAATGCGGGACCCACCGCGCCGGCTTCCGGACTTTATCTTAAGGAAATATATTTTCAGGAGAAATGACATGGCAAGACCAAGCTGGGACGAATACTACATGAAGATGGCGGAGCTTGCGGCTACCAGGTCCACCTGCCTCAGAAGACAGGTGGGAGCGGTGATCGTGGTGGATAACCACGCCGTGGCTACGGGCTACAACGGAGCTCCCAAGGGAGTCAGGCACTGTGCCGAACTGGGAGGCTGCCTTAGAGAGCAGCTCAAGGTGCCGTCGGGGCAGAGGCACGAGCTCTGCAGGGCGCTTCACGCCGAGCAGAACGCCATAATCCAGGCTGCGGCCATGGGCCACGCCGTTCAGGGCGGCAGCATCTACGTAACTCATCAGCCCTGCGTCATCTGCGCCAAAATGATAATCAACGCCGGTATCAAGCGGATCGTGGTCAAGGAAGGTTACCCTGATCAGATGTCCCTGGATATACTGGCAGAGGCAGGTCTTAAGCCGGTGATGCTTGGAGAAAAATAGTACCTGGACCGGAGTTTGAAACTCCGGCTTTTTAGATGTTTTTGGAGTTTCAGCGCAAAAAATGAAACGTCAGATCATCGGCGTCTTCGCCCACGTGGACGCCGGTAAAACAACTTTATCCGAGGGACTGCTGTACCTGACCGGGACCCTGAGGCAGGCCGGAAGGGTGGACAAAGGCGACACGCTTCTGGACTTCGACCCCATGGAGCAGGAGAGAGGCATCACCGTGTTCAGCGGCGAGGCCGGTTTTACATACGGCGGAACGGAGTTCACCCTGGTGGATACGCCGGGCCACAGAGATTTCAGCCCGGAGATGGAGAGACCCCTCTCTGTCATAGACATGGCTGTGCTGGTGGTCAGCGGTACCGAGGGTGTGCAGAGCCACACCGGGACCATTCTGAAACTTCTGGACCATTACCGGGTGCCCACCGTGGTCTTCATCAACAAGATGGACATGAACGGGGCGGACAAGAACAGCGTTATGGGAGAACTCAGGGAAGTCATGCCGGGGGCGGTGGATTTCGAAGAGGACGAGGATGCTCTCAGGGAAGATCTGGCCTCCTGTTCGGAGAGCCTCATGGAGGAGTTTTTCGCAGGCGGCAGCGTATCGGAGGATTCCCTCCGGGAAGCCGTTCAAAACAGAGAGGTGTTTCCGGTGGTGTCCGGATCAGCCCTTAAGATGGAGGGACTGGAGAAACTTCTGGATGTTTTGGACAGGATGGCGCCTGATCGAATCTATCCCGAAGAATTCGGCGCCAGAGTATACAAGATAACGAGAGATATAAAGGGGAACCGCCTGACTCACCTGAAGGTCACCGGCGGAGTCCTCAAGACAAAGATGCTCATAGAGACCAGGCTTGGTTCGGAGGAGACCGATGCCCTGGAGGAAAAGGTGGAGCAGATCAGGATATATCAGGGGAACAAGTTCAGGACAGTATCCGAGACCCCGGCTGGAACGCTGGCGGCGGTGCTGGGGCTGACCGAGACCTATGCCGGGCAGGCCCTGGGATCCCACAGGGACCAGGACACGGCTTCCGTCATGGAACCGGCGGTCTCGTATTCACTCATCCTTCCCCGGGGGGAGGATCCCATGAGGGTGCTTCCCGTACTCAGGGAGCTTGAAGAGGAAGATCCCTCTCTCAAGGTGGGCTGGGAAGAATCCACCAGAGAGATCAGGGTCAGCATCATGGGAGAGCTGGGCAAGGATCTTCTGATCAGGAGGATCCGGGACAGGCTGGACATCGATGTGGAACTGGGACAGGGCAGGATCATATACAAGGAGACCATAAGCGCTCCCGTTGAGGGAGTGGGGCATTACGAGCCTCTCCGCCACTATGCAGAGGTGAGGCTCCTACTGGAGCCTCTTCCTGAAGGCTCCGGCCTGGTGTTCGCATCCAAGCTGAGCACCGACGTTCTGGCCTCCAACTGGCAGAATCTCATAATGCAGCACCTTCAGGAGAGGCAGCACAAGGGGACTCTGACAAGATCGGCTATTACCGATATGAAAATCACCCTGACCGATGGCAGGTCTCACCTGAAGCATACCTCAGGAGGGGACTTCAGGCAGGCCACCTACAGAGCCGTCCGTCAGGGACTGAGAAGGGCTCTGGACGAGGGAAAGGAAGTTTTGCTGGAACCCATGTACGACTTCGTCATCACCGTACCCAGGACCAAGATCGGCCGGGTCATGACTGACATGGAGCGTCTGGGCGCCAGGTGCAGGATAGAGGAGGCGGGACGCAGAATAGGCCAGTCCGCCGATATGGTAGTGATCGCCGGCCACGGACCGGTGGCGACCCTCAGGGATTATCAGTCAGAACTCAACAGTTTCACCGAAGGCATGGGCAGGTTCGAGGCGCGCCTTGCAGGTTACGGATCATGCCACAACACTGAAGAGGTGGTGGCTGAGAAAGGCTACGATCCCGACCTTGATCAGTGGAACCCCTGCGGCTCCGTGTTCACCGAAGGGGGAGCAGGGACCTACGTGGAGTGGGACATGGTGGACAGTCTCGCACGGACCGAAAGCTATCTCAAGCCGAAGCCTGAAGAGGACGAGAACTATACGGCGTATTCAGGAGGAGGTCCGGTGAGCATAGGCGGCACCGAAAAGGATCTGAAGAGGATCTTCGAGATGACCTACGGTGTCAGCAAGCGCGACGAGCAGCTGAGGAAGGCGGCCAGGGCAGCCAGGACCAGGCGGCCCAAGGAGGACGAGGACCAGTCTTCCGCACAGGCAAGACCTAAGCCCACCAAACCCGTCCAGAAGAAGCCGCCCTATATGGTGGTGGACGGATACAATGTGATCTTCAGCTGGGAGAGGCTCAAGAGCCTGGCTCAGGTGAACATAGACTCAGCCAGGGACGCCCTGATAGACAGTCTCCAGAACTATCAGGGATACACCGGCATCACGGTTGTCCTGGTGTTCGACGGATACCGGGTGAAGGGAAGCCCGGGATCCCGGGAGAAGTACGAGAAAGACCTGAGGGTGATCTACACCGGGGAAGCCCAGACCGCTGACAGGTTCATAGAGGAATTCATATATCACAACGGCAAAAAATACGACATCAGCGTGGTGACCTCGGACAGGCAGGTGCAGATGTCGGCTCTGGGCAGCGGAGCGGTAAGGCTTTCGTCCAGAGAACTGGAGGAATTGGTCAGAGAGACCGAAGAAGAGATCCGTACAAGGATATAGGAGGTAGGCTTATGAAGATTTTTGTGGTAGACGCTTTTACGGACGTGATTTTCGGAGGAAACCCTGCAGGGGTGGTGATCCTTCCCGAGGGGGCGGATTTCCCCGACGATGAGACCTGTGTGAAGACCGCTGCGGAGATGAGATACTCCGAGACAGCCTTCATCAAAAGGCTTGGAGAAAAGGAATTCAACATCAGGTATTTCACGCCTGCGGCCGAGGTGGAGCTCTGCGGACACGCCACCATCGGAAGTTTTGCGGCTTTGAGATACGGCGGATACATAGGTGACGGCACCTTCCTGAACCATACCATTTCGGGAGACATCTACGTGGACGTGGACGGCGACAGGATCCTCATGGACATGGCCAAACCCGTCAAGATCGGCGAGATCACCGAGGAGGACAAGCTGGAGGAACTCTATGGGATCATGGGTCTGGACTACGCTGCCCAGAAGGCTGCGGGCCTGGAACTCCTGCCCCAGATGATCTCCACGGGACTTCCGGACATCATGATGCCTGTGAAGACCCTGAAGGATCTGGACGATATCGCCCCCGACTTCCCGGCCCTGTCGAAGCTTTCCGAGAGATATGAGGTGGTAGGCGTACACGCCTTCACGCTGGAGGGGGACGACGCCACGGCTCACGCCAGGAATTTCGCGCCCCTCTACGACATCGATGAAGAGGCTGCCACAGGCACTTCCAACGGTGCCCTCACATACTACGGATACCTCAACGGCTTCGTGAGATCCGGAGACGACGTCAAGATCATCCAGGGCGAAAAGATGGGAAGACCCTCTGCCATCCTTACCCACATCGAGGCTGACGGAGAAAACTGCCTCATCAGAGTGGGCGGCAGAGGAATTATGGTGCTGGAAGGCGAGATCAACATTTAACTGAGAAGAGAAATGTGATATAATATATGGCAGTGTTTTTACTGACTCCCTTCGGGGAGCGGGAAATAAATGATCCGGGAGGACGAGATGCTGGAAGTTGTACCCCTTTGGTTTGAAAATGACAGATTATATATTCTTGACCAGACCAGACTTCCCAACGAGGAGGTCACCGAGGAACTTGTAACCAAGGAAGACGTCTGGGACGCCATCAAGAAACTTAAAGTGAGAGGCGCCCCGGCCATCGGCGTGTGCGCGGCCTATGGGCTCTATATCGCCACCAAGGACTTCTGCCCCTATCCGGACAGCGTCTGCGGCGACATGAACAACAGCAAAAGATTCGGCTGCCACAGGGAAGAGAATGTCAGGAAGTTCCTGGCCTTCATAAAGGAGACCGCCGACTATATCAACTCATCCCGTCCCACTGCAGTCAACCTGAGCTGGGCGCTTAAGCGCATGGTGAAGAAGGCGGCAGATGTGGTGGAGGCCGGTGAGATCATAACGGTCAGAGGCATGAAAAACCATCTGAGAGAAGAAGCCGTCAAGATCCATCAGGAAGACGTGGACGCCTGCATGGCTATGGGCGAGTACGGGCTGGAACTTCTGAAGACCGGAATGGGCGTGCTGACCCACTGCAACGCCGGGACCATCGCCACATCCAAGTACGGGACCTGTCTGGCACCCATCCACCTGGGACAGGAGAGAGGCTACGGGTTCAGGATGTTTTGTGACGAGACCAGACCCCTGCTTCAGGGGGCAAGGCTCACATCATGGGAGCTGGTTAAGAACGGCGTGGACACCACCCTTATCTGCGACAACATGGCTTCCATCGTCATGAAGAACGGCTGGATAGACGCCGTGGTGGTGGGCTGCGACAGAATGGCCGCCAACGGCGACGGAGCCAACAAGATCGGCACTTCCGGCGTAGCCATCCTTGCCAAAGAGTACGGCATTCCCTTCTATATGTTCGTCCCCA
>JAEEGJ010031367.1_pt1 | contig 10301 bp, 10 predicted proteins | sample 8958761 | NCBI WGS metagenome assembly JAEEGJ01 (sample SAMN16246546, study PRJNA631951) | gut metagenome | biome: gut microbiome; feature: rumen; material: RS-attached | host: Bos | place: Iran: Karaj | collected 2018-10 | reverse complement strand
CATAAACTGGAGCATAAACCTGTTGTAACCATTGGCAGGGCGATTTACGACATTGATTCCCAGAAAAGAACCGGAATTCTTTTGATGAATATTTCCGGAACTGCTTTTTCAAGACTTCTGGATAATCTTAATTACAGCGATATTTGCATCATGGGTGAGGACGGAAGTTTTATAGCCGGGAACAGCGAATATGTGGATCTTTTTGAAGACGAATTCTTATCTACCGAGACTACACATAAAAATGTCCGGGTTAATAAAAAACTGACTCTTTTGTCCGGAGCCAGGATTGAAAATACTCCCATAGTAGTTATGAGGGTATCACCATACGGAATGGCCGGAATCCCTCACAGGATGATCTACATCCTCGTATTCCTTTTATTTGTAATCATCCTGCTTACCGCATGTATTGGCTTTTATATAAGGCTAAACATTACTGAACCAATATTTGAACTGTCAAATTCGATGGAGAAAAACAGGCAGTGCGGAAAGCTGGATAAGATAGAAGTGCCGGTTCCCAATACGGAACTTGAAATGCTGGAAAATGATTATAACAGCATGATTGACCATGTGAACGAGCTCATCGGAAAGCTGGTGGAGAAGGAAAAGAATCTCCAGAAGGCTGAGATGAGAGTTTTGCAGGAGCAGATAAAGCCACATTTCCTCTACAATTCGATTGACACCATTGGTTATATGGCTTTTGATGCGGGAGCGAAGAATGTTCACGAAGCTCTGGAAACACTTGGAAGTTTTTACAGGAATTTCCTGAGCAAAGGAGAGAAGAATATACCTCTGTCGAGAGAGATATGGATAGTTAAGGATTATCTTTCGATACAGAAATTGAGGTACGGAGATATTTTAGAGGATGAGTATGATATAAGCGAAGAGGCAACAAGTTATATTGTTCCCAAACTTATATTGCAGCCTCTTGTAGAGAATTGTATTTATCACGGCATCCGTCCCAAGGGTGAAAAGGGGACCATTTCAATTAAGGCCGAAGTCATTGATGAAAAACTCCACCTTTCCGTCAAGGACACAGGCGTTGGAATGACGCAGGAACAGATAGAGAAGATAATGACAACTCAAAAAGGAGAAGAAGAGGATATTGATTCCGAGAGCTTTGGACTCTGGGGAACAATAGAGAGGATCAGATACTACACCGGTGTGGAGGATGTTGTATCTATCAGCAGTGAAATTGGGGAGTACACAGAGATCGAGTTTACGATCCCGAATCTGTCGTATCCCGCGGGGGAATAAGCTATGGACAGAACTTATAGGGTCATGGTAATTGATGATGAAGAGTCGGCCAGGAACCTTATGAAGGCCGCTTTTGACTGGGAGAGTCTTGGCATGGAAGTGGTCGGAGAGGCTGCCAGTGGAATTGAGGCCATCAATACCATCGATGAGATCAAGCCGGACATTGCTTTTGTTGATATATCCATGCCTTTTATGGATGGAATAGAGTTCACAAAGCTTGCTACGGAAAGATATCCCAACCTGATCATTATCATAATGACCGCCATTGACCAGTTTGAGTATGCAAGGAAATGTGTAAGTCTCCCTGTTTTTGACTATATGCTTAAACCCGTTGTCCGAACCGAGGTTACGGAAGTTCTTGAAAGAGCAGGTAATAAACTGGCGGGGATGGATGACTTTTGGGAAGCTATAGCGGATAAAGATGGAGCTACTGAAGGCGATAATCCTACGGAGTCTATAAAAAAATATGTAAAGGAAAACTTTACGGATCCTAAGCTTAACCTTGCTTTTATAGCGCAGAATTTTGGATTCAGTGCAAGTTATTTATCGAGGAAATTCAAGGCAGATACAGGAAAGAACTTTGTGGAGTATTTGACGGATATTCGCATGACCAAGGCTATAGGTTTTGCGAGAAGCGGTTATAAAATGTACCAGACTGCTTCTGCTGTAGGAATCCCCGATCCCAATTATTTCGGAAGATGCTTTAAAAAATACACCGGAAAGAAGTATTCGGAGTACGGTTTATAATGATTTAGGATAAAAGTTTACGGAATAAGCCCGAAGATGAGGACAAGTATCTCTCTTCGGGCTATTTTGATATGTTTTCAACGATTATTTTATGGTATAATAACTTAGAATAACGTATTATTAGATATAGGATGATGTATGAAAAAGATTTTTAGGAAGAGGACCAAAGCCGAGATTCGAAAGCTTACTAAACGTCTCGCGCTTGATACTTTGTGCGATCTCATAGGTAGTATCGCTTACGCAATGGGTATTTATACCTTTGCTAAAATGGCGAATTTCTCACCGGGAGGTATCTCCGGTATCGCACTTATCATGAACTACCTTTGGAATCTTCCCATCGGTGTCATGACCCTTATCATGAATATCCCCCTTGTAATTGTGAGTTACAAGATAGTGGGACCCAGATTCCTTGCCAAGACGGCAAAGAGCATGATAATAAGCACAATATTTTTGGATGTAATATTCCCCCTCATCCCCTTATACGAAGGAAACCGTATGATGGCGGCTTTGTATTCGGGACTTCTGATGGGTGCGGGAATGGCATTCTTCTACATGAGAGGAAGCAGCTCCGGTGGAATGGATTTCCTTTCCATGATCATCAAAGTAAAGCACCCTCATATTTCACTGGGAATCGTTACCGCGGTAACGGACTTTTTGGTAATACTCATCGGTTGGCCGGTGTTTAAGGATGCGGACGCAGTCCTTTACGGACTTATCTGTTCCTTCTCGGCATCGATAGTAATAGACAGGATTCTATATGGTCTCGGCGCAGGAAAGCTGGTCATCGTCATCACGACTCAGACGGATGACCTTATAAACAAGATCAGCGATCTTACGGACAGAGGCTCAACAGTTATTAAAGCAATCGGAAGCTACACAAAAGAAGAAAGGGATGTAATACTTTGCGCATGTTCTAAGTCCCAGACCTACATGATCACAAGCGCAGCCCACGAGGTCGATCCCGGGGCATTCGTGATGGTAACTGAGACAAGCGAAGTATTTGGGGAAGGATTTAAGGAATACAAGAAATAACACGGAGGAAAAAGCAGTATGGAAAAAGAAAAGACTAACGACAGTCAGTCCGCATTTGAGTACGCCATTTATGTTATTATCGGAAGTTATTTTAAAAAGACATCTTGTATCAGTCCACAACTTGAAAAAACACTGAAAGTAAAATTCTTGGAGCAGAAGCAGGATAAGCAGACAGCCCTTGAAGAAAACTGCATCAGCTATGTTGAGAAGAAACTGCTGAGAAGCCTTCCCGAGCAGGTTTGGGATGGTGAGGCCAAGGTACAGCTCGGTATCAAAAATGAAGAGCGTGTTCCCGAGGTCAGATTTACCACGGACAAATATATGCTGAGAATATTTGGACGCTATAAAGGAAAAGGAACGGAGCTTCAGTATAAGCTCTTATCTAAAAAGACATCATAAGGAGTACTACACAGCATGGAAAAATTTTCTAAACTTCCCTACGAACGCGTAGATTTAGAGGGAATGAAAAAAGACTACGCAGCGCTCGTTCAGCGTCTTAAGGATGCGAAGAGCGGAGAGGAGCAGTGGGAAGTTCATCAGGACTATTACAAGCTCACCAACCACATTTCTACTATGCTTGTAATTGCCTCTATTCGTCATGACATCGATACCACCGATGAATTCTATGAAAAAGAAGACGACTATTACAATGCATTCAGACCCGAGTTCACAAATTGCCTGAATACCTATTCCAAGGTACTTTATGAGTCTCCTTATCGTCCTTTCCTTGAGGAGAAGCTTGGACCTGTTGCTTTCAAGAACATCGAGATCGCTCTGAAGGCATTTGACGAAAAGCTTATCCCTCTTATGCAGGAAGAGAACGAACTTGAGAGCAAATATACCAAACTCATTGCTACCGCAAAGATTGAGTTTGAAGGCGAAGTTTACAACTTAAGCCTTATGTCCAAGTTCCTTACTTCACAGGACAGAGACGTTCGTAAGCGCGCAGTAAAGGCTATGAGCGATTACTTCCTTACCGTTACCGACGAGATCGACGAGATCTACGACAAGATGGTAAAGAACCGTACCGCACAGGCAAGAATGCTTGGCTATGATAACTATATTCCTCTTGCTTACCTCCGCATGCAGAGAAACAGCTACGGACAGGAGCAGGTTGAGAATTTCAGAAAACAGGTTAAGGAAGCGTTTGTTCCTTTCGTTTCAGAGATACACGAAAAGAGAAGACAGCGCATCGGCGTAGACAAGCTTAAGTTCTACGATAACGGTGTTTACTTCCCTAACGGAAACCCTGCACCTACCGGTACTCCCGAAGAGATCCTTAAAGCAGGCCAGGAGATGTACCGTGAGCTCTCGCCCGAGACCGCAGAGTTTATCGACTTCATGATGGAGCATGAGCTCTTCGACGTCCTTGGAAGAAAGACCAAGCGTCAGGGCGGATACATGACTTACATGGCTGATTACAAGGCTCCCTTCATCTTTGCAAACTTCAACGGAACCAGTGGTGATGTTGATGTTATCACCCACGAGTGCGGACATGCGTTCCAGGGCTATATCAACAGAGATGATGAGATAACCGAGCACAACGATATCACCATGGAGACCGCAGAGATCCACTCCATGTCTATGGAATATTTCACCTACGGATGGATGGAGAAATTCTTCGGCGACCGTAAGAATGATTATCTTACCATGCACCTCGAGGATGCCATCATCTTCGTTCCTTACGGATGTATGGTCGATGAGTTCCAGCACATTGTATATGCAAATCCCGATATGACTCCCGCTGAGCGTAAAGCTACTTGGAAAAAGTTGGAGGAGACATATCGTCCTCATATCGATTTTGATGGTGATCCTTTCTTCGGAGAGGGCGGATACTGGCAGCGTCAGGGCCATATCTTCCAGTCACCTTTCTATTACATCGACTACGTACTTGCAAGCATCTGCGCTATGCAGTTCAAGGTTAAGATGGACGAGAACTTTAAAGATGCTTTTGAAAAGTATCTTGAGCTTTGCAAGCTTTCCGCAAAGAAGTTCTACGAGCCCATGCTTGAGACCGTTGGACTTAACAGCCCCTTCAAGGATGGCTGCATAAGCGAACTTGTTTCAAAACTTAAGGAAAAAGTATGATCTGAACAGTCATAATGGCTTTATAACCATTGGCTAGAAGTAAAAAGAATTCATGCAGCGTCATTTTTTATGGCGCCGCGGTAGATACTGAACTTTAAAAGAAATAGTGATATAATATAAGTTGTTTGGAACAGTTTCCAAACAACTTATATTTTTGCCATTTTACAGGAGGGATATCATGGAAAGAGTAGAAAAATTTTTAAAGGAAGCAGGAGCATATTATCTTGCAACAGTTGACGGAGATCAGCCAAGAGTAAGGCCTTTCGGAACAGCACATATTTTTGAAGGCAAGCTTTACATTCAGACAGGTAAGGTAAAAGACGTTTCCAAACAGATCCATGCCAATCCCAAGGTTGAGATCTGTGCTTTCCACAACGGAGAGTGGCTCAGAGTAGCCGGAGAGCTTGTTGAGGATGACAGAGTAGAAGCAAGACAGTCCATGCTGGATGCTTATCCATCACTTCAGGGAATGTACAAAGCTGATGACGGAAACACAGAAGTATTCTACTTCAAGAACGCTACAGCTACATTCAGCTCATTTACAAAAGCACCTGAGACTGTTACATTCTGATCAAAAAATATTTAAGGAGATTTAACTGGATATGTTGTTCTTTTTGATGCAGCCTGCCGTTATGTACAGCGGGATGCTTGTTGCAGCTGCAGCTATACCTGCAGTGTTTCTTATGATCAAAGTTTATCGTTCTGACAGACTTGAGAAGGAGAGTCCGTATCTTATAAAAAAGCTTATTTGGGCCGGACTGTTTTCGGTACTTCTTGCTCTGGTAGAAGAAACGGTACTCTCACTGATACTTGGCTTTTTTGTGCCGGTGGAATCGCCGCTTTATAACATCATCATGTTCTTTGTTATTGTGGCCTTTGCCGAGGAGACTTCCAAATATCTTTTCATGTACAGAAAGACCTGGAAGAATCCTGAGTTCAACTGCCAGTATGACGGTGTTGTATATGCAGTGATAACATCCCTTAGCTTTGCGCTTTTTGAAAACATCACTTATGTGATCAGCTATGGCTTCGGTACGGCGCTGATAAGAGCTGTCACAGCGATTCCGGGACATGCGTGCTTTGGCGTGTTCATGGGTGTTTTCTATGGCATAGCCAAGCGCTGTGATTACAGAAGAAATACTTCAGGAGCATCGTTCTTCAGGTGCATGGCAATACTGGTACCGGCTCTTTTGCACGGAGCATATGATTACATTGCAACCATGGATGTAGAGGGTGATGACTGGTCCTTCATTGTGTTCATAATCATCATGTTTGTCATCAGTTATATCCTTATTGGAAAGCAGGCAAAAAAGGACAGACCTATAATCTATTAATTAAGAAAGTATGAAATTTTTGTTAAGAATGTGCTAGTCAATGCTAAGAATGTCCGATTTTTTGTAAATAAAACCTAACTTATAATGACATTATCAAGACAGGATAATGTCATTATTTTTTTGAGAAAAGGGAGGTTTTGTAATGAAAAGAAGAGTTATTTCAGTAATCATGACAGCAGCTATGGTTCTTTCACTTGCAGCCTGCGGCGTTCAGGCTCCTGAAGCACCTGCACAGACAGAAGCACCCGCTGCAACAGAAGCAGCACCTGCAGCAGAGGCACCTGCAGCAGAGGCACCCGCAGCAGAAGCACCTGCTGAGCCTGCAGCTGATGCAATCACATTGGTTATGGCAGAGGTTAACCCTCTTGACACAATCGTTGGTATGACAGACCAGAAGTTCAAGGAAGAGGTTGAGACAAGATCAAACGGATCTATCCAGATCGACCTTCAGGCAAGTGGTGTTCTTGGATCAGAGAACGACGTACTTGATTCAATGCTTGGCGGTGGCGGTACAATCGATATGTCCCGTATTTCAGCTTTCGCTCTTACAAGCTACGGCGGACAGAAGTCAATGCTTCTTTCACTTCCATACATCTTCACAAGCCGTGATCACTTCTGGAAGTTCGCTACATCAGATCTTGCACAGGAGTTCCTTAAGGAGTCTTCAGAGAACGGTTCAGGCGTAAGAGGTCTCTTCTACGGTGAGGAAGGTTTCCGTCATTTCTTCACATCCTATGAGATCTCAGACATCAATTCCTTCAAGGGCAAGAAGATCCGTGTTTCTAATGACCCTGTTATGAACGGTCTTGTTGAAGGTCTTGGAGCATCTCCTACAGTAGTAGCATTCGGTGAGCTTTACTCAGCTCTTCAGACCGGTGTTGTTGATGGTGCTGAGCAGCCTATCGCAAACTACAAGTCAAATGCATTCCCTGAGGTTGCACCTTACATGATCCTTGACGGACACACACTCGGTGCTATCCAGGTTGTTATCACAGACGAAGCATGGAACAAGCTTTCAGCTGATCAGCAGCAGGTTCTTGTTGAGGCCGGCAAGGCAGCTTCAGAGTACAACCGTCAGATCTCAGAAGAGAAGGAAAAGGAAGTTCTCGAAGAGCTCAAGGCTGACGGTGTTACAATCGTTGAAGTTGACGATATCACACCTTGGCAGGAAGCAGTTAAGCCTGTAATCGAAGAGAACATCAAGGGTCTCGAGGATTACTATCAGAAGATAGTTGACCTTGGCAAATAATATAGAGGAACAGGTGCCGTATGAAATCATTTTTTGATGCGGTAGATAAGATCAAGCCTGTATACGATGTTGCTTATAAGGTGGTACTTTTCATATGTAAGCTCTTGCTGGTGGCGGATATTCTGATCACCAGCATGAGCGTCCTTGGAAGATACGTGGCTTTTGTTCCGGACCCTGCATGGAGTGAGGAAATCGTCCTTACACTTATGTCATACATGGCAGTTTTGTCAGCGGCCCTGGCAATCAGACGCGGAGCCCACATTCGCATGACCGCGCTTGATGTTTATCTCCCCAAAACGCTTATTAAAATATTAGATCTGCTTGCAGATGCCTTTATTATGGTTCTGGCATTTGTAATGCTTATTGTTGGTTGGCAGTATGCAACTACACTGGGTGCCAAGGCATCCTATATATCACTGCCGAAGCTTTCAAAGTTCTGGATGTATTTCCCTATTCCTATTGCGGGATTAGCAATGATCATTTTTGAACTGGAAGCTATTTACAACCATATAAAAGGATTTTTTATAAAGGGGGAGGATAAGTGATGGCTGTGAATTCAACTGCCATTGCGATATTGCTTATAAGCTTTATCGTAATGATCTTTCTAAGATTTCATATCGCTTATGCGGTAGCACTTTCATCTATCTTCTGCCTTTTGTACCAGGGACTTCCCCTTACAACAGTATGTCAGCAGATGGTTAAGGGCATCAGCTCATTCAGTCTTATGGCTGTACCTTTCTTTATCACAATGGGTTGCCTGATGGGCAGCGGTGGTATATCCGAGAAGCTGATTGACCTTGCTGACTCCTGTGTAGGATGGATGACAGGTGGAATGGCGATGGTTAACATCGTTGCTTCATATTTCTTCGGAGGAATTTCGGGATCTGCTGCTGCAGATACTGCTTCTCTCGGAAGTATCCTTATTCCTATGATGGTCGAACAGGGATATGATGATGATTTTTCAACGGCGGTTACAATTACCTCATCCTGTGAGGGACTGCTTGTTCCGCCCAGTCACAACATGGTTATCTATGCCATGAGTGCCGGCGGCGTTTCTGTAGGAAGTCTGTTCCTTGCAGGATATCTCCCGGGAGCACTCCTTGCAGCATCTCTTATGATCGGCTCTTACATTATTTCAAAGAGACGTCACTATCCCAAGGGAGATGCATTCAGTATTAAGAAGTTTGCTAAACAGCTCAGTATTTCCTTCTGGGCTCTGGCGGCTATCATTATCGTTGTAGTGGGCGTTGTAGGTGGTGTGTTTACAGCTACCGAGTCAGCAGCTATTGCTGTTATCTACAGCCTTATTGTCAGTGTATTTATCTATAAGGGACTGGATTGGAAAGGCGTTTGGAAGACCCTAGAACAGTGCATAGACACACTTTCAATCGTCATGATCCTCATCTCAACTTCCAGTATCTTCGGATATTGCCTGACAACCCTGCACGTGCCGGATCTTGCTGCCAACGCAATCATCGGCCTTACAAGAAACCCGGTTCTTATCGCACTTCTTTTGAACCTGATCCTTCTTGTACTTGGTTGTATCATGGATATGGCGCCAATCATCCTGATTGCAACACCTATCCTTCTTCCTATCGCAACATCAATTGGCATTAACCCTATCCAGTTTGGTATAATGATCATACTTAACTGTGGTATCGGACTTCTCACACCTCCTGTAGGTGCGGTTCTGTTCATTGGTTCTGCGGTTGGAAAAGTTAAGATGGAGAAAGTAGTTAAGGCAACATTGCCGTTCTATCTGTGCATGATCATTGTTCTTATGCTGCTTACATTCATACCTGAGATCAGTATGTTCATCCCGAATTTAATGACCAAATAAAGTTTTCCGAAAGGTCTTTTTATGGAATACAGATTTAAATGTGATGTCAAGGCCTCGGATCTTTGGAAGATGGCAATGACCAGGACTTACAAGTCACTGGTTGGCCTGGTCAACGTTATCTTCACTGTTGCAATGATCCTTCTGACAATACGTTTCTGGGCTACGGCATCGGATCTACTTAGAGTACTTATGGTGTTTGGATGCATTCTTTTCCCGATCATCCAGCCTCTGGCAATCTTCGGCAACAGTATCAAGCAGCTGGAGAATCTGCCTAAGGATATGGAGCTTCTCTTTAACGAAGGCGGCGTTCGCGTCTTTGTTGGTGATAAGAGCGAGCTTCTTCGCTGGAACAGGATCAAGAACGCCATCAAACGCAGCAATATGATAGTGGTAATGTCAGATGACAGCCACGGATATATGCTGACAAACAGGGCTCTGGGAGATCAAAAGGAGGAGTTTTACCAATATATCTGTGAAAAGATCAGAGGCTAGTTTTAATTAGTAATTTAAAAGGGGCAGCGCTATAATTATTGATATAACTATAACGCAGCCTCTTTATTTTTTAACTATGGATAAAATACGAAATTTCTGGGAAACTCTCACCATTAAAAATAAAATAATGGTCTTCACCATAAGCGTATTTGTGGCACTGGCTCTGGCGGTGCTTTTTGATGCATGGGTCGTTAAGCTCTTTACCAAGGACTTTAATGACATCATGGAGGACAACTCAAAGGGAGGAGAGATCGTCAACGCCATA
>JAEEGJ010031366.1_pt1 | contig 10301 bp, 10 predicted proteins | sample 8958761 | NCBI WGS metagenome assembly JAEEGJ01 (sample SAMN16246546, study PRJNA631951) | gut metagenome | biome: gut microbiome; feature: rumen; material: RS-attached | host: Bos | place: Iran: Karaj | collected 2018-10 | reverse complement strand
GGTAAGCTCGTTAACGACGGAGAGAAAGTTACATTGGCATAAGACAATTTAACGAATGATAGAAGAAGGTCGGTAATCACTTTTACCGACCTTTTTTAATCGGATGACATACGACAGACAGATATTGGAGATTCTTACCGATGTAGGTGAAAAGGGCATCAGCGTACAGCTGCTGTCCAAGCATGTGTTTAATAAAATTGCCTCTTTATTCTTTATGCCGAATCTGGAGGAGATCCGTACTTATGTCCAACAGTATCTTCTGAAAAACTCCAAATCTCCTTCCTCCCTGATTGAGGGTATGGATCGTAGAGGCTATTATCGATTGAATACGCAGAATAATCCTGATGCCCGCCAGTTGATGATTGAGTTCAGGGAAGAGCAAGCGATTGAAGAAAAAGAAGGGAAGCCTTCGAAAGACCTCTCTTTGGATTTGTTTAGTTAAAATAGCGTTCCTATTTTGCAAACTTGAAATAGAGTTTTGTTACCTCATCTGAAACATGTTTCGCATTATAATTGTTTTCTACCAATGAACGGGCAGAAGTTCCATATTGTAGACATTTCTCTGGGGATTCTGACAAGGTAACAATAGCATCCGTAAGTGCCTGAATATCATTAAATGGAATAATTAAACCATTCTCTTCGTTGTGAATTAATTCACATGTTCCATCTGTAGGAGTGGCAATAATAGCTTTTTCCATAGCCATCGCTTCAAGCAGAGCAATTGACAATCCCTCCCAAAGACTTGGAAGACAATAAACATCAATGGCATTAAGTAATTCAGGTACATCAGTTCTGAATGAAGAGCGGAACAGATAATCACTCATTTGATGTGTTTTGATAAATGCGTCAACTTCAGGGTCCATATCACCTTCACCAATAAATAGACCTTTTATGGATGGATTCGTTTTATGAGCCTTAATCAGTGACTCAAGAAAAACAATGGGATTTTTTTGTTTCGTACATCGTGCAATAAAACCAACAATGAAATCTGAACTCGAAAAACCAAACTCTTCTCTCAGATTGATGTAATGAGAATGAGGATTGAAGCGGTCCATATTAACACCGTTTTCAATGACAGCTGCATTTTTAAGTCCGAATGCTGCTTGACCAGTTTCCATATTGCTTTGAGAAACACAAATTACTTTGTTTGCGTAATGGCAAATCAGTTTTTCACTCCAACTTCTGATTTTTTTGATGGGAAAAGACTGGTCGTCATGAAAGGTCCAGCCATGGACAGTATAAATGAAAGGAAGTTTTAATTTCCAAACAGGATAAATGACATTGGAAGCAGCTCTGCTCCCATGGGCATGAATAAGTTCTATGCCTTCATCCTTTATTAATTCTATTATTTGTTTTTGGATGCTTATATCAAATGGCTTCTCTGTGTTTATAACATGGCATTCAATACCCATTTGAGTTAATCGGTTAATCATCTCACCATCAGTGAAGGACAAACAGATAGGTTTGATTTCTTCCTTGTTGAGAAAATAAACCAAATCCAACAGATGAGACTCTCCTCCTCCGATTTTGCCTTGACGTATGACCTCTAATACTTTTATCATATCTGTTTGATGATTATTGCAGGAACACCACCCACGAGTGAATGAGCTGGCACATCCTTTGTAACGACAGCACCTGCAGCCACCACACAATGGTTGCCGATATGAACACCAGGTAGGATCACGGCATTAGCCCCAATCCAGACATCATCGCCGATGGTAACGGGTGTCGTGCTGACGCCTTGTTCGTCAATACGTTTCTTCGCATCCTCAAAATTATGATTGAGTGCAGTCACCGTGATGCCTTGTGCCAAGTTTACGTGGTTACCAATGGTGACAGGACCAATAATCGTATTATGTAATCCGATTCTGGTATGATCGCCTATAATCACATCACCTACGGCATTATTGATACAGGCGAAAGACTCCACCACGGAATAGTCCCCGAGGCTGAACTGGCGATAGGGTGGTGTGTCCATCCTCACAGAACGATGGATCACGCTGTGCTTCCCCCGATGCTGATACAGGGGCGCCAACAACCTGACATACCAGCGAGGTCTTGTCTCCACCTGGTTCATAATCAGCCAATCTACCAGTTTTTTTAGCTTCGGATTGCCTTTAAACTTTTCCCTGACTTGTTCACTATTCATGACTATTATTTCTTTTCAGATTACAAAATTAGGAATTATTTTGTGTAATTCCAAATATTTTCCTATTTTTGCAGAAAAAATGAGAATATTGTTCCTTGTATATCATGGATTCTCTGATGCAAGTGGTATTACAAAGAAAATCCATTATCAGGTGAAAGGGCTTCGTGAGAATGGTCATGAAGTTCATTTGTGTTACTATGATTTTGACCAGATGGGACATCGTTGTAGGTTTATTGATGATCAGGTCATTCAAGACTATGGAACAGGAAAACTGGCAGCTATCCGTCAGCGGTTAGATTACGATTGCATATATGATTATTGCAAGCTCATCGGCATTCAATTTGTCTATGCCCGTTGTAACCAGAATGCCAATCCGATTTTGGTTCGTTTTTTTAAGAGATTGTGTCATATTGGTATAAAAGCCGTTATGGAAATACCGACTTATCCATACGATCAGGAATTTGCAAGATTCTCATGGGATATTAAGTTAAAACTAAAGATAGACCGTTTATTCCGCAATCAGTTGTCAAAAGAACTTGATGCTATTGTGACTTTTTCCGATGAGGAACATATATTTGGACAGCGTACCATTCGAATCAGCAACGGTGTCGATTTTGATAGCATTCCGCTTCATCAGTATCATGCGTCGGCTGATGGCACCATTCATCTGATTGGAGTCGCTGAAGTGCATATTTGGCATGGTTACGACCGTTTGATAGCTGGCTTAGGAGAGTATTATAAAAATACCCCTAATCCCCGTCAAGTCTATTTCCATATTGTGGGCGGTGTTCATCCTGTTGAACGTTATCAAGCCAATGCTTTCCATCCAGGTATGCAGGCCATTATTGATAAATATGGTATCCAAGACAAAATCATTTTCCATGGTCAGTTATTTGGAGATGCTTTAGATGATGTGTTTAATCAAAGTTGTTTTGCTATTGGTAGTCTGGCGAGACATCGTAGTGGCATCACTATTATCAAGACTTTGAAAAATCGTGAGTACGCCACCCGTGGCATACCTTTTATCTATAGTGAACAAGATAGTGATTTCGACAATCAGCCTTATGTGATCAAAGCCCTGCCTGATGAGTCGCCGATAGATGTGCTGCAGATTTTAAATTTTATCGGTCAGCATCATTTCCAGCCAGAAGAGATCCGTAAGACGGTGCAACAACTGTCTTGGAAGATTCAGATGCAGCGTGTCATAGAGGAGGCTTGACTGCTATTTGTCAAGAAGCGATTTCCATTGCTTGACAATCGTGGTTACGTCGAATCGTCTTGCTATCTCGTAGGCTTGCTGTGATTTTGCAGCCCAGTCAATCATGGTGGCTTCTTCAAGTTTCTTAGCGAGTTCTTGTGCGTTGCCATTTTTGAAATAAAGCCCGAAGTCACCCATGATTTCCTCGCTTGTGGGCAGGTCTGATGATACTATTGGGAGTCCATGAGCCATTGCCTCTACCAAAACGAGCCCAAAACCTTCCCATCTGGAGCTAAGTACATAGATTTGTGCCTCGGAATAGTAATCTTGTATGTGATTCGTAAAGGGATGGATTTTCACTCTCTCTTCCAGGTGATATTTTTTGATGAGCGATAGGTATAGTGGTCCTTCTTCGCCTTCACCTACAATATCCAAATCCCATTCTTTGTTTCTCTGTGCAAACAGATGAAAGGCTTCTATGAGTAAGTCGAATCCTTTATGTCTGCGTGAGAACCTTCCGACAGCCAGAAAATGCTTTGATTTACCGTTAGAAGGTGTTCCAGGTTTGAGGGTCAACGGATTGTAGATAACTGCTGGATGAAAATTAGGATCATAGGCTTGATATGATTCTGCGTCATGATGACAGAGCACAACGACCTCATCCAATTTCTGGAATTGATACACATAATGACGTTTTCTTCTAGCTCCTATATATAATGAGGTCTCGCCGAAAAGTGCTTCAAACGAGTTGTGTATCCATCCGATAAGTTTGGTATTCGGCAGTTGCGCTCTAAGCGTTGCCAGTCTGGCAGCTAACGGTGCGTGTACGCCGATGATGATATCATAATGCCCCTCTCTTAATTCTGTCGCCAATACATTCCTCAGTTCTGATGGGAAAGAACTTCTTGCGTAGAGGTTTGAAGCCCATCTTGATTGGGGTTGTAGTTTGAGGTAAAATCCGCTATAGGCCTTACAGAACTTATTCTTGATTGTTTTCTTAGGGGGGTAGGAGATAAAACGGAATTTGATATTTGCTTCGTTGAGATCATACAAAGAAGAGTCCTTCACCTCTGGTTTGTCAAAGCTCAGAATGGTCACGTCATAATAAGCGGTCAATTGCTTGGCAATGACTGCTGTTACCCGTTGTACGCCTCCAATAGAGAAGATGGAGTCTGTAAGAAAGCAGATTTTTCTCATAATGATATGCAAAAATACAGATAATTATTCATTATTCCAAATATTTTGCTTAAATTTGCAGAAAATTATCTGATGTTACCTAATGTCTGAAAGCAAGTGTTATAAGATAGTCTATTGTACTCCGGCTCTCTATATGGCTGGTGGTGTGGAGCGTGTCTTGACGCTGAAAGCCAATTATTTTGCAGAGCATTTTGGATACGATATCACCATCATCTTAACAGAAGGAAAAGATAAACCATTGTTCTATCCGCTTTCTGAAAAAGTAAAGGTGGTAAACTTGGATATAGGCTTTGAGGAACTATGGACCTGCTCTTTTATGATGAAGGTATTTGTATATATCAAGAAGCAATACCTGTTTAAGAAACTGTTGAAGCAGGAATTGATGCGTATCCGTCCTGATATAACCGTCAGTATGTTAAGACGTGAGATAAACTTTATCACATCTATAAAAGATGGTAGTAAGAAGATTGGTGAATTACATATTAATCGGGCTCATTATCGTAATTTTGAGGGAAAGGATGCAAATGCTTTGAAGAATTTGTTCTCAAAATTTTGGATGAATAGTCTTCTTTCTAAACTTCGACGATTAGATCGTTTGGTTGTCCTGACAGAAAAAGATCGTGAGGCTTGGGTGGAATTAAACAATGTCATAGCCATTCCAAATCCCCTTTCTATTTCTCCTGTTGAGAAAAGTGACTTATCGAAAAAACGGGTGATAGCCATAGGGAGATATTGCCATGAGAAAGGTTATGATCACCTCCTACAGTCTTGGGCAATGGTTCAACAAGCATGTCCAGATTGGACATTAGTGATTTTTGGTGATGGTGATAGGGCTGTTTATGAAAGGATGAGAGAAGATTATAAAATCGATCCTGACAGATGTCTTTTAAATGAACGGACATCAGATGTTATATCAGAGTTTGTCAATAGCTCTATTGCCGTTTGCTCATCCCGCTTTGAAGGATTTGGGATGGTCATTGCTGAGGCGATGGCATGTGGACTTCCCGTCGTGTCATTTGATTGCCCTTGGGGACCACGGGCTATTATAAGTGATGGCGAAGATGGCCTGCTGGTTGAAAATGGGAATGTTGACAAACTAGCAGAAGCATTAATCATGATGATCCAACATCCAGAACAGCGTATGACAATGGCTGATAAAGCCATAGAAAATGTACAGCGCTTTAAAATAGATCAAATTGCAGAACTGTGGAAATCCTTGTTTGAATCTCTATAAGAATGAATTATGAGGTTACCATAGGAATACCTGTCTATCAGGCTGTAGACTACATTGAAAAGACAATGGAGTCGGCTCTCAATCAGACATTCAAAAGTATAGAATATCTGGTGGTTGATGATTGTGGTAATGATGGATCAATTAATAAGGTAGAGTGTTTCCAAAATGAACATCCGAGAGGAAAGGATATCCGTATTCTCTATAATCAACTGAATCTTGGCGTAGGGAAGACGCGTAACATCATATTAGAACAAGCGCAAGGTGATTATTTGTTCTTTTTAGATTCTGATGATATATTAGAGTTGGATGCCATTGAAAAGATGATTAAAATGGCACATTTATATCAGGCGGAAGTTGTCTATGGCTCATGGACCCGTGTTGATACTATTCATCATACGCCCACACAATATAGTCATTATCCCGATATACAGTTTCTTTCCTCTGGTCAACTAGCAATGTATGCTTTTAAGAACTATTCCTCTTTCCGTATATCTGTTTGTAATGCATTGTTTAAACTTAGTTTGATTCGAGCATCCCATCTTCATTTCCTTGATGCTATGTTTTGGGAAGACTTGTCCTTTACCTATGACTTAGTGCCCAAAGTAAATAGAGCTGTACTTCTCTCTGATATTACGTATCATTATATTTGTCGTCTAGGTTCCCTGTCGCAATATAATGATCGCGAACAACTGGATATGGAGGAGATCTTGCGAAATGTTTCTACGATAGATTATTTGAAGAAGGAGTGTAAACAGTATGAGAAAAGGGATTATTTCCCATATCTGTGCTATAATCTTGAGATGAATAGCTTCTATATTGTCTGTTATGTCTTAAAACATCGTCAAAAGATAAAGCAGACTATTAATATCAGGGATTTGCAAAATTATATGCATATCCCTATAGGTCTTCCCAAGTTACTACGTTTCAAGAAAAAGAAAACTGCATGTTTGGCACTTTGGATGCTACCCCATCTGCCGTCATGCCTGTTTTTGTATTCGATACGATGGATCGGTAAGATAAAACACGTTTTTTAAAATAATGGATTTGTAAAAAAGGAAAAGATTATGGATTATAAGGTAACTATCGGTATTCCAGTTTATAATGATATGAAAGGTATTCGTCTGATGTTAGATTCCGTATTAGGGCAAACTTTTTCTGATATTGAATATCTGATATGTGATGATTGTGGTACGGACCATTCTATAGATGTTGTTAAAGAGTATCAACAAACACATCCTCGCGGTAAAAATATTCGTATTCTGCATCAACCACATAATATGGGTATCGGTGCGGGACGTAACCGTATGATGGCTGAAGCAAAGGGACAATACTTTTATTCTGTAGATGCAGATGATACAATTGCTCCTAACACCATAGAACTATTATATAATACTGCACAGAAATATCATGCGGAAATTGTTTATGGGAGTTATGAGAGGCTTTATTTGTTTGATGGGAAATGTGTCAACAGAGTACCAACGTCTTATCCGATGAAAGTTTTTAATTCTTCAGATGAATTTGCGATGTATGTATATTATACAGGGATACAAGGCATGAACTGGAATTACTTGATGGATCTAGATGTGGTTCGGCGCAATCAGTTACAAGTGACTCCTGTTGGTCATGGTTATGGTGAGGACTTCACATACACGATAGATCTCCCTACATATGTTTCAAGTGCTGTTTTGTTGCCAGATATTACTTATCAATATTATAATCGAAAAGTCTCCGACTATAAGAAGAAAACCAAGATCCTTTCTCATGAGCAATTCATGTTGTCTATCGATGCAGTAAATAAAAAGAAAGCTAGAAAGGAATTAAAGGGGAAACCATATTATGCTAAGCGTATTTCATTGTTAATGATGATAGACTGTTCATTTGCTTGCGAGATGTTGAAAAAACGCGCAGATTTTGATGTACCCTTCACAAACTGTGAAATACGTGATGTCATGTGGCACCCGATGTCATTGTGGGAGATATTGACCTCAAATTCTGCGCGTAAGCAAAACTTATTTTATTATCTAATAGGCAAGCTGCCTCCTGCAATATCAGTTATATTATTGAGATTGATGACAAAGAGATATGGCATAGGTGTATGAGAATCATGTATTTTAATAAGGTCTTTGCCGCTTGGGGTGGATTTGAGCGTGTCTGGACAGATAAGATGAATGCCTTGTCTGAGATTCCTGGTAATGAGATTTGCCTTGTAACGACAGATCAGGGAAACCACAAGGTCCCTTATCCTCTGAATCAGAACGTACGACATATTGATCTTGGCATTCGCTTTGTGCAACAATATCAGTATCGAGGCCTGAAGCGATATTGGATTTACCAGAAATTGGTCAGATTGTTCAAAAGAAAGATGAAAACTATGTTGGAGATGGAGAGACCTGATGTTATAGTGTCCAATGCCTCTGAATTTGTTGATTTCATTTTGAAGTGTAAAGGGACAATCCCATTGGTGGTGGAGAGTCATGGAACGTTCAATCGCCCCTTCCACATGCAAGAGATGACCATTACCAATCGCATCAAAGGTTATTTCCATCAAAAGGCCTTGAAGAAAGTTGATTATGTTGTCGCCTTGACTCATGGCGATGCAGAGCAATGGAAACAAGTCAATCCCAACGTCTCCATTATTCCCAATATCGTGACGATGAATGATACTGGTGTATATAGTGATTGTAAAGCGAAGCGTGTGATATTTGTAGGGAGACTGGATCCGCAGAAAGGTTATCAGTATTTGGATGCCATTTGGCGTATTGTTGAAAAACGTCATCCAGATTGGAGATTGGATATATATGGAGAGGGGGCAGATCTGCCAGAGAATAAGAGTATAATCCCCCAAGGCAAGCTGGTTTATCCCCATGCTCAGACGATAGATATTCTAGAAAAGTATAAGGACGGTTCTATTTTTGTCCTGACGTCTGTCTATGAACCTTTTGGCTTGGTGATGCCAGAGGCTATGAGCTGTGGTATTCCAGTTGTAGCATTTGATTGTCCTTATGGCCCGTCTGAGATTATCACAGACGGAAAAGATGGATTCTTGATTGATTGTTATAATGTTGAGGCTTTTGCAGACAAACTATGTCTGTTGATGGAAAATGAAACCTTGAGAAAGCAAATGGGGCAGAATGCTATCCAGTCTTCCCAACGGTTCACCAAAGATAAAATCATCCCCCAATGGGACAACTTTTTTAAAAGTCTAAATCAAAATAATTAATATGACATACGAAGTAACAATTGGAATACCTGTTTATAACGTCGAAAAGTATATCCGTTCATCCCTGGATTCGGCTTTAGCACAGACATTTGAGAATATCGAATTTCTGATTCTTGATGATTGCGGAACGGACAAGTCGATCGATATCGTTAAAGAATATCAGCAGACCCATCCACGAGGCAAGGATATCCGAATAGTCCGTCAGCCCCATAATATGGGTATTGGTGAAACCCGCAACCGTATCCTTGATGAAACTCGGACCAAGTATCTGTACATGTTGGATTCTGATGATGATATCACACCTAATACGATAGAATTACTTTATAAAAGTGCACTGAGATATGATGCAGAGATCGTATATGGGTCATATGAAAAAGTGGATTTATATGATGAGAAATTGACGAAAGCAGAATACCATTATCCTTCTACTCAGTTTCTAAAAGAGCATGAATTTGCTGACTTCGTATATAGTAAATTTGATAATCTGCAAGCTACTACATGGAATTTCTTGGTGAAGATAGATGTGATCAGGAAAAACAATCTCAGGTTTAATTCCATTAATTATTGGGAAGATTTTACATTTACGATGGATCTGCCCACTTACATCACTCGTGCTGTACTGTTGCATGATATTACTTACTTCTATTATTGTCGTAGTGGCTCTTTGTCAAATTTTCAAGTGCGCTCTCATATAGATAAGTCCGAAATATTGGCGACGATAAAAGTGATGAAAGAGGTGAAGGAGCAAAGTAATCGCTTGCTTCATATGCCCTATTTCCATAAACGAGTGATGAAAATGATGAAAGCACATCTTTATATGGCATGTACGATTATAAAAGATGAAAAGGTGATTTCACCATCCTTTTCAGATCGTGAGATTCGTGATATCATGCGTTCTCCTCTCTCTCTCTATGATATTTTAAAAATGAGAGGATGGCGATTAAGAAACCTGACGTTATATTTGTTGGGTGTGTTGCCTCCTGCTGTCTCTGTTAGTTTAATTCGAAGATTTGGTATAAAGAAAGGCATCATTTAATTTCTTAGTTTAATCTTTATTTATGTAATATGGCTTGGTACGATAAATATCTTAGTATATACGGAAAACCGTTTAGTGAAGTTCCTCAGGAGATTATTGATGGCACTCGTGAACGACTGGCAGCGATGCAGAGTGAGAATCCTGTTGCTTCGATTGTAGTGATTGGCTACAATGAAGAGACACATCTGCAGGCTTGTCTTTGGGCTATCAGCGAGATCCAGTGTCAATATCCTGTTGAGATTATCGGTGTCGATAATGATTCGAAAG
>JAEEGJ010031364.1_pt1 | contig 10301 bp, 7 predicted proteins | sample 8958761 | NCBI WGS metagenome assembly JAEEGJ01 (sample SAMN16246546, study PRJNA631951) | gut metagenome | biome: gut microbiome; feature: rumen; material: RS-attached | host: Bos | place: Iran: Karaj | collected 2018-10 | reverse complement strand
CTGCTGCCGAAGGTCAGAAGGGTAATGCAGTTGAAGAGCGCAAGATTCAGCGCCTCTTCCGCAATAAAGAAGTAAGTCTTATGATTCGCCGCTGTAACGACTTTGGTGCAGGTGGTGTATCAGTTGCTGTAGGTGAACTTGCTCCTGGTTTGGATATCAACCTTGACGCTGTTCCAAAGAAGTATGAAGGTCTCAACGGTACAGAACTTGCAATTTCAGAAAGCCAGGAACGTATGGCTGTCGTAGTCCGCAAGTCTGACGTAGACCGCTTTATTGCCGCTGCTGCTGCAGAAAACTTAAACGCTGTTGTTGTTGCAACAGTTACAGATACAAACCGCCTCGTTATGAAATGGCGCGGTAAAACAATCGTAGACATTGGCCGCGAATTCCTTGATGCCGCTGGTGCTCATCACGAAGCAACTGCCCTTATCGAAGAGCCTGCAGAGCCAGCTAAGTCTCCACTTTTGAATCCTCTTGATTCTGCCGCCGCAGAGCTCAACAAGCCTGTTAAGTGCGAAGGCTGTGTAAAGAACCATCTTACAGATGCATGGCTTGCAAACATCAACGATCTTGCCTGCTGTTCACAGCGCGGTCTTGGCGAACGCTTCGACGGTTCAATCGGTTCAAGCACAGTTCTCTTCCCATACGGAGGAAAATATCAGAATACACCGGAAGCAGGTATGTCTGCAAAGATTCCTGTAATGACACCTCGCGAAACATCAACTGCAAGCCTTATGGCTTACGGCTTTGACCCTCGCGTAGGACAGTGGTCTCCATGGCACGGAGCAAAAACTGCCGTACTCAGCTCACTTGCAAAAATTACCTGTATTGGTGGTAAGGCCCGCACATCACGCCTCAGCTTCCAGGAATTCTTTGGCCGTGCAGTAAACGAAAAGCGCTGGGGTTATCCAGCCGCCGCTCTGCTCGGTTCTATTGATGCACAGGTTGAATCTGGCTGCGCTTCTATCGGTGGTAAAGACTCAATGTCTGGTACCTTCGAAGATATCAACGTTCCACATACACTTGTAAGCTTTGCCGTAACTCACGACGAAGCACCAAACGTACTTTCTGGATCCTTCAAGGTAAGCGGAAATAATATCTATATGGTAAAGGTTCCATATTCAGATCTTCTTGAACCTGATTACGAAACCTTCCTTAAGAACTCAGACCTTCTTTATGAACTCAATAAAAAGAAGCGTATTGCCGCAATGTACCCGGTAGGACCAGGAGGAATTGCAGAAGCTGTTACAAAGATGGCAATGGGTAACATGGTCGGCGCCAGCCTTGATGCACCGGCAGATCTCAAAGACCTCTTCCTTCCGACTTACGGAAACATCATCGTAGAAGTTCCATCAGCACATGTACCTGAATTTGAAGGCTCTGCTTTTGCGCCAGATACTCTCGTTCAGCTTGGTATGACAATCGACCGCCCTGCAATCCTAATTAAGAATGCAGTTCTTGGTGGAGTTACAAATCCAGAGGTAGAAATCAGCCTTTATGACTGTGTAAATAAATGGGAAGATAAGCTCAAGGAAGTATTCCCTCGCGTTAGTGGAGTTCCAGAGCAGCCAAAGCTTCCGGATTGGGCAACAGACATTCACAAGTCTCTCAGCGACATCCGCAAGGCTCCTGCCTTTGTTCAGCCAACAACAAAACCAAAGGTATTGCTCCCGGTATTCCCTGGAACAAACTGCGAAATCGATATGGCTCGTGCCTTCAACCTCGCAGGTGCTGACACAAAGATTGTAGTTCTCCAGAACCGCACTCAGGACCAGCTTACAGCTTCACTTGAAGAACTTGCCCGCGAACTCCGCGACGCTCAGATTCTCGCTCTCTCTGGAGGTTTCTCATCAGGTGACGAACCAGATGGTTCTGCTAAGTTTATTGCAAACGTACTCAAGGCAGGAAACATCAGCGAAGAGGTTATGAACCTTTTGAAGAAGCGCGATGGTCTTGTACTTGGAATCTGTAACGGCTTCCAGGCCCTTGTTAAGACAGGTCTTGCAGTATACGGTGAAATCCGCGATATGACACCAGATATGCCAACTCTGACCTACAACAGAATCAACCGCCATATCAGCCGCATCGTACGTACACGCATCGTATCTGCTACCTCACCTTGGGCACTACACCCGAGCGTAATTGATCAGCGCAATCACCTTATCGCAATCAGCCATGGTGAAGGCCGCTTTGTTTGTGACGAAGCAACTGCAAAACGCCTCTTCGAAAACGGACAGGTATTTACCCAGTACGTAGACGAGTTCGGCCGCCCTGCAATTTCTGAGCCGGACAATCCAAATGGATCAGCTTTTGCAATCGAAGGTATTACCTCTCCAGACGGACACGTACTTGGAAAGATGGGACACTCAGAACGTGGAGTAGGTATGGACCGCAATGGTGCTTCCCTCGACCTCTTTAAGAATGTTGGCGGAAATCCACTTACAAATGAAAGCGAAACCACCTGCGAAAATCTCTTTGCAGCCGGCGTTGCATACTTCAAATAAATCTGTCATTCCCGCGAAAGCGGGAATCTATTACAAAGGAAAAACAAAAATGAAAAACTTGAAATTATTTTTTACAACAACACTTGCACTTATTGCCATCCTTTTTATAAGCTGCGGAAAATCAAAAGTTGATGCAAACGGCTGCTATTATGATATTGATGATGCGGTAGAGTTTGCAAATAAGAAAAATCAGGACCTTATGGTTATTATTACCGTAGAAGGTGATGATGAACAGAGTACAGATTTCCTTAATAAGGTTATCCGCGATGCAAAATTCAAAAAAGAAGTAGCTTCAAAATATGCAGTAGTATGCATGGACTTTTCACAGAGAACTTATGCAGAAGCAAAAGCAGACGAAGCAGCAGATGATGCCGCAAAAAAAGCCGCAGAAAAGAAAGCTGCAATTCTGGAAAAGAATACAAAGTTAGCAACAATGCTGGATGCTCAGGAAGTTCCTGTTATTTATATTTTTTCAAAAGAAAAATATCTTATAACCGGTCTTTTCTATGATGATGAAAACCGTACTCTTCAGGGCTTCGAAGATACTCTGGCAGAAAAAACATCTCTTATAGATGACATGCATAAAATGATTTATCAGACAAAAATCGGAAATGCAGAAGAAAAAGTTAAGGCCATTGATGCCCTTTGGGAAGCTACAAATCCATCCTTCAGAATGTTCCTTTATGATTTGATTAATTCTGTAAAGAAACTTGATCCAAATAATACATCAGGTCTTCTTGGAAAATATATGTACGAAGCCGCTTCAACTAAATCCGATATGGCTCTGCTCGAAGGAAATGTAAGGGAAGCTGTTCAGGCCTTTCTTGATGCCGCAGATGAATCAGAAATTTCCGCAGAAGACAGACAGCAGGCAATGTATACTGCCGCATATATGTGTTCAATGTCTGGTATTGAAGATGATTCTGTAGTCATTCAATATCTGGAAAAAGCAATTCAGCTTGCACCAGAAAGCGATGATGCTCCAAGAATCCGCCGTGTAATTGCGGCAATCTCATCTAAGGAATAACAAAGTTCATGGATTCAAGCCCCAAAAGCCCTTCGCCCTGGATATTTGTAATTCTCCTGCTGCTGATAGTTCTTTCCATGCTTTTCTCCATTTCGGAAAGTTCCTTTCTTGGAATGAACAGACTGAGGCTTAGAATCCTTAGAAAAAACAAAGATAAGCGCGCTCTTACGGCCGGCCGGCTTCTCGATCACCGCGAGCGCCTTATTAATACGCTCCTTGTTTCTAACGATATAGTAAATATATTTCTTTCTTCTATAATAACTTCTATTGCCCTGGAAATGTTCGGGCAGAAGGGCGTAGGAATTGCAACTCTTATAGCAACGCTTCTTCTTTTAATCTTTGGAGAAATAACACCAAAAACAATTTCAACCCGCTGTCCGGACCGCATTGCCTATGCCCTTGCTCCCTTTGTACAGGTTGTAGTTGTGATTATGAGGCCGGTTGTTGCCGTAGTTACTTTTATAGCCCGCTGTGTACTCCGCATTTTTGGTATTAAAACAAATGCAAAAAAGCAGTCTTATACAGAGGAAGATATTAAAACCTTTTTTGATATGAGTTCTGAAAGCGGAGTAATAGAAGAAAATGAAAACCGCATGATGACCCAGGTTTTTAAGTTTTCAGATCTAGAAGCTCAGGACATAATGGTACCCCGAACCAAAATCAGGGCAATCCCACATGATGCGGGTTATCGCGATATTGTTGAGCTTTCGCAGCGACTGGGCTTTACACGTTTTCCTGTCTATAGAGAATCAATAGATGACATAATCGGAATAATATATCTGAAAGATATGCTGGCCTATAAAGAAAATCAAAAGGCTTTTGATTTACAGAAGGTTATGCGGCCACCGCTTTTTATTCTTGGTACAAAAAAAATCACTTCTGTTCAGGAACTGCTTTTTGAAAGTCATGATTCTATGGCAATTATTGTAGATGAGTATTCTGGAACTGATGGAGTAATTACAGAAAAAGATATTGCCCGCGAAATCTTTGCTCTGCCAGGTGAAGATTCTCTTCGTGGTAAAGTTTTTGATTTTGATAATGTAGAAGATAAAAGTGATTTCGAAATAAATGGTTCCGTGCTTTTACGCGATCTTAAAGAAGATCTTCATATTACTCTTGATTCAAATATAAATGAGACAATAGGCGGCTGGTTTACAGAGCAGATAGACCGTATGCCACAGGCTGGTGATACCGTAGAATTTGAAGGCTGGCTTTTTACAATCAAAAAGATACAGGCACATCGTGTAGAACGAATTCAGATTTCAAAGCTGCAGAATAAAGATGAGGAGATAGAAGAATGACATATTATGTTATTACCGGCGCAGAGCTTCTTATTCTCATCTTGTGTGTAGGCTTTTTTACCTCCTCGGAAACAGCATATCTTTCACTTCCACGCTTAAAACTCAGAAGTATGGTAGAGCAGGGCCGCCGCAATGCAAAAAAGGTTGCGGCACTTAAGGCCAATATGGACCGGCTTCTTACAACTGTGTTAATCGGAACTAACTTCCTTAATTCTCTTGCCTCTGCACTTGCAACAGCCCTTGCAATAAAAGTTCTCGGTTCACGCGGTTCGGCCATTGCTCCTTTTGTTACTGCTTTCTTTATAACAACCTTTGCTCAGATAGTTCCAAAAACTGCGGCCTCTTTGCATCCGGAAAAATTCACCTGTTTTTCGGCACTGCCATTAATGCTTCTGGAAAAAATCTTTTTCCCGATTGTCTGGCTTTTTGAAAGACTTTCTCATGGAGCCGTTGTGCTTGTAGAAAAAATCATGAAGCCGGCAGGTGCAATCGTAACCGAAGAAGAGCTTAAGACTTTAATTGATGTAGGTTCTCACGAAGGAACAATCGAAAAAGATGAGAGCCGTCTTTTAAACAAAATAATCAAGTTTAACAATCTTTCTGTAAACGATGTTATGAAGCACCGTTCACAGGTAAGCATGATTAAAAAAGAAGCTGATTATGACGAGGTCATAAATCAGTTCCTTAATTCAGGTTTTTCAACACTAACCGTTTACAGCGGCAACCGCGAAAATGTTGTCGGCGTATTAAACTATAAAAAGGTACTTTTCTGTGCCGAAGCAATAGACAAAAGCGAGGGCTTTGCCGGCCGCCTCATGTCAGAGGTTCTTTTCATCCCGGGTACAATGAGCGTGCTGGATATTCTTCAGAGCTTCCGTACAAGCGAGCATAAGTTTGCAGTCGTTCTGGATGAGCAGGGGCAGACAGACGGTATTATTACTATGGAAGATATTCTGAAGGTTGTTTTCGGTCATATGTCAGACGAAAATGCCTACGATAATACTGCCCCGGAAGATAAGGTTGAGCTTATTTCTCTTAATACCTTTATCGTTCCAGGTGATATGAAAATTGATGATGCAAACGAGATTCTTGGATTAAAGCTTGAATCAGATGAAATGAATACAGTTGGCGGCTGGCTGCTTGAACAGTTCGGCTATCTGCCGGCTTCGGGAACAGTTCTTATAAAAAATAAAAATCTTTTTACTGCTGAAGATGTAAGCGGTCGCCGTATTGTAAGCGTCAGAGTGAAAAAGAGTAATTAAGTCCAAGTGACCAGATAAAACGTTCCGTTCCGCCATAACTGCTCTTTATAGGCTGCCACTCGTCTGTCTTAAAGTTTCCGTTTTTATCAATTACCCTGCTGCTGGTTGTTCCCTTGGAAAGCGGAATGAATTGTATACTTCCGGAAATACCTGCACTATGATTTTTTGTAAAACGGTATTGAGCAATAAGACTTGAATCAATAAGAAGAAGATTCTTAAAGCTGTCTTTGAAGGCAGTTCCATAAGCTCCACTATTCACATAGTGGTAGTCAATTGCGTTTAAATATGTCATATTCGGGCTTATGTCAAAATCTAAATTGATTGAAGTTCTTGGAATGCTGTTAACTAATAATTTAATACCCAGAATAAAAGTATTGAGCTCCTGCTCATAAGAAATAACGTTGCCGGCGAAATCTAATTTATCAATTCCCTTCTTTTTATTTTTATATTCTCCATAACCTTGAGAACCGGTAAATCTTATAAACTCATATTGATAGCCCAGATAAGGAGTTATCTTGATTTCCAGCGGTAGATAAATGTTTCCACCGAGATAAAGCTTATAGTTTATGAATTTATCAAGATGATTAACATGTTCTGAAAAATTTGTAAGTTCAGTTGGATCATCATTAAGCCAGGTTGTCGTTACAGAATTCTGCCAGTCATAGTCCTGCATGTAATCACTGCGCTGGGGAACTCCAAAACTTGCCGTAAAGCCAAGGGCTCCATATCTTAAAATATCAAAATCGGTCTGAAGGTTAAAAAGTGCAATAGTGCTTAAGTGCCAGTCCAGCTGGCTCAGCTTGTTGTCTGTGTTTTTACATTTCGGGTCAAATACATATTCCTGAATCATTCCGTTTGCAATTTCAAATTGAGGAGTAATTCTGAAAGAGAAGTATTTTTCGTATTTATTCTCAAGTCCCGAAAGACTGGCTGCTGAAAAAAGAAGAACTACAGCCAAGAGTAAAAAGCGCTTCATACCAGAGGATCTACTCCAAATATTTTTGCAAGCTGCTTTCGGGTGGCTTCCATGTCCTTAGGGTAGGGAGCTGTAAAGCTTACACTTTCGCCGGTCCGCGGATGCATGAACTCAATTTTATAGGCATGAAGAGCAAGTCTGCTTAAAAGTGGACGTTCTTCATATTCATCGCCGTTCCATTTCTTTTTGATTTCGCTAAGGCGTACCGGTTTTTGATTTCCACTGTAGAGTGGGTCGCAGACAATGCACAGTCCGTTTTCTGCAAGGTGTACACGAATCTGATGTGTGCGGCCTGTTTTAGGTTTTGCTTCAATCCAGGAATAGGGCCCGCAGCTTCCGATAAGACGGAATTCAGTTACCGAAGGTTTTCCGACTTTTTTATTTACAACCGTTCTATGTCTTGAATCTCCATCAGGCAGTAAAGGCAGCTTTACTTCCAGGTTTTCCCAGAGGGGATGACCGTAAACCAGAGCGTGGTAGGTTTTCTGAACCTCTCGTTTTTCAAACTGCATGGAAAGGTTACGCTGTGCTTCTGCATTACGGGCGTAAACAATAATTCCTGAAGTATCTTTATCTATTCTGTGAACTGCAAAAAGCTTGCCGAATTCTTCCTGAGCCAGCAGGTCAAGGCGAGGCGCTTCTTCGTTGTAACGGTCTGCCGCAATCAAAATACCGCTGCGCTTGTTTAATACAACAATGTCGTCATCTGAAAAAAGTACACTGTAATCCAAGTTTTTCTGAGCCATGATTAAAGAGTATAGCATTTTTTTTACAAAAGGTAACCACACGGATTTAGATTTTGCTAACGCAAAATCCTTTTTATAAATAAAATGGAAATGCCGTTAGGCATTTCGAATCCGTGTGGGAAAAATTTGTTTTATTGTGAATTACGTTTTATAATTTAACTATTAACATCTATGGGGGTCTAATATGTCAATTAAATGTTTCTCGCTCGGTGCTGCTGAAGAGGTTACCGGCTCAAAGCATATTTTTCAGATTGATGACAGAATGTTTATGATAGATTGCGGTTCATTTCAGGGAAAAAGAAAAGAATCAGATGAAAAAAACCGCAATTTCGATATTGATCACGAACGTCTGGAGTCTGTAATTCTTACTCACGGACATCTGGATCACTGTGGTCTTTTACCTCTGCTTACCCGCAAGGGCTACAAGGGAAACATCTATGCAACGCCTGCAACCCGCGATATAGCAAATCTTGTTATGATGGATTCAGCCCGCATTCAGGCCCACGATGCAGAATTTCTGGGTAAACAGGCCCGCAAAAAGGGGGAAAAGTTTACCTGGAAGCCTCTTTACGATGAAAACGACTGTGTAGCTGCCGCAAATCAGATTATTTCCCTCTCTTATAATAGAAAGATGTATATAGCTCCGGATGTTCAGCTTGAATTCTTTGACGCCGGCCATATCCTGGGCTCTGCCTTTGCAAATGTTACAATCAATCCGAATCCAAAGGAGCCGGAAAAGGAAACCCGACTCCTCTTTACAGGAGATATCGGCCGTAAGTGTAAGCCAATCATCCGTAACCCGGCAACAGACATGCCGGCCCCGGATTACATCTACCTTGAATCGACCTATGGTAATAAACTTCACGACAATCACGACCTTGCAATGAAGGAGCTTATCCGCATTGTCCGCGATACCTGCGCAAAGAAGGGTAAAATCATCATACCTTCATTTGCAATTGAACGCGCCCAGGAACTTGTCTTCTATTTGCATCTTCTTACAGACCAGAAAAAGATTCCGGTTGTGCCTATTTATGTTGATTCACCTATGGCAAGCAACGCTACTTCTGTATTCCGTGTTCATCCGGAATGTTATGATGAAAGCGTAAACGAAGCCTTCCTCAAACATCATAAAAATCCTTTCGGATTCAATTCCCTCATTTATACAACCAGCGTAGAAGATTCTAAGGCTCTCAATAAAAAAGAGGGGCCAATGATTATTATTTCAGCTGATGGTATGTGTGAAGCAGGACGTGTTCTTTATCATCTTGCCAATGAAATCTCAAATCCAAAGAATACAATCATGATTGTAGGCTACATGGCAGAAAACACCCTGGGCCGCCGTATTTTCGAAGGCCAGAAGGAAGTAACCATTCTCGGCGACAAGTATAAGGTAGAAGCAAAGGTAGAGAAGTGTAACGGCTTCTCAGCTCATGCCGACTATAATGAAATGATTGAATGGCTGGGCGAGATTGATACCAGCCGCCTCAAGAAAATCTTCCTTATACATGGTGAACCGGATCAGCAGGAAGGCTTTAAGCAGCACCTGATTGAGGCTGGTTATCCGAATGTTGAAATTGTTGCTCCAGAGCAGGAATATGAATTGGATTAATATTTGCATATTTTGTGTAAATTCGTTATTCTAATAGTCTATTCTTTTTTTAGAGGTATTTTAATGAAGAAATTCAAGCTTGTTGCAGTTCTTATGGTATTGTTCTGTGGAACTGCCTTATCTGCTAAGGATTTTGACTGGTCAGAATGCTGGTGTAATTACGGTGGTGGAATCGAAAAGGGCGATTTTATCATTAATGTTGACGGTGGTCTTTATTTTAATGACTTTGTTTATCGTGCATATGATGATTACTGGTTCTTTCCTCCTGTAATGGTTGAAGTTCAGTATGCTCAGCCAATCTGGAAGCTTCCGTTTACATTTGGTGGTTATGCTGGTTTTCATGGTTACAGCTACAAGTATGATTCATGGGATGCAACAAAAGGAAGATACGAAAAGAAAGAAACTTCTTATTGGGGCGTTTTCTTTGGTGGAGAAGCAGCATATCATGTTCAGCTTCCTCCTAAGGGGCTCGATGTATATGCAATTACAAGAATTGGTGGAAATGTCCCTATTGTAAAGCCTAGTGCACATTGGGTTACAGAATATTTCCATATTGGAGAAGCTATTGGTGCAAACTGGTTCTTCGGAGATTTCTTCGGAGTTAACCTTGAATTTGGTTATCCATTTTCTAAGGCTGGTGTAACACTTAAGTTTTAATGTTAAAAACCACTAGATATAGCGTTTTTATGCTAAAATTCTAGTGTAAAAGTACGAATTTACTTGATAAATTGTGTACAATGTATTATTATTGAATCAAACCGATACGGAAAGTTTTTCCATTTCGCAGAGGAATCATAAAGGAGTCTCCTGCGGAAATCGGTAAATAAATAATCTGCGGGAATCATAAAGGAGTCCCAAAGAAAAGAGGTTTTATTA
>JAEEGJ010031359.1_pt1 | contig 10302 bp, 6 predicted proteins | sample 8958761 | NCBI WGS metagenome assembly JAEEGJ01 (sample SAMN16246546, study PRJNA631951) | gut metagenome | biome: gut microbiome; feature: rumen; material: RS-attached | host: Bos | place: Iran: Karaj | collected 2018-10 | reverse complement strand
GAATTTGCATCGAAAAGGTGGAGTCGACAAAAAAGAGCTGCATCGTTGCGGCAATAAAAAAAATTTAGAGAACTAGGCAAGCCCCCCTGTGAAGTGTCGGCTTGCTTTTTTTCGTCCATTCTGAAGAAAATGGGGGATTAATTTGGGAAAGTCGAAGAAATCGGTTATATTTGCACCCGATAAACCGATCTCTTATGGCAAGGAAATCAAGCGCAAGCTCGAAAATATCGGCTATAAGGTCTAAGTCAATGCCCTCAAAGCAGAAAACCAACACCTAAAAAATATTGCAGAATCTAAGAAAAGGATTGAATAATGGAAGAGTGGAAAGAAGTTCAAATGTCAGACATCATTGAGGAAATCTCAATGGGACCATTTGGATCTGATATAAAAAGGGAATGCTATGTTGATGATGGCGTTCCTTACCTCAATGGCTCTAATGTACAAGGAATAAAATTAGGAGAAAAATCTTTCATTTATGTTTCAGAAGAGAAAGCAAAGTCTCTTAAAAAATCTATTGCTCATAGAGGTGATTTAATTGTAACTCATCGTGGAACATTGGGCCAAATTGTATATGTTCCTGATGATTCAAAATATAATGAATATCTGATATCAAATAGTCAGTTTAGAATCACGCTAAAAAAAGATATTGTATCTCCAGTTTTTTTAGCTTATTACTTTCATTCTCGAGAAGGTCAAAATAAGATTCTTGCTAATTCATCTCAAGTAGGTGTTCCAGCCTTAGGAAGACCGACATCTACATTTCGTCAGATTGCTATAAAAATACCATCGCTACAAAAACAGAATAAAATCGTCTCCCTCCTCAAATCCCTCGACGACAAAATCGAGAACAACAGGAAGATTAACGAGAACTTAGAGCAACAGGCACAGGCCTTATTCAAGTCTTGGTTTGTTGACTTTGAGCCATTCCGTGACCAGCCTTTCGTTGAGTCGGAGCTTGGGATGATTCCGGAGGGGTGGAGAGTTGATGTTTACGACTCAATTATTAAGGATATTATTCCGGGCGATTGGGGTAAAGATAAAGAAGAAGGTAACTACACGCATAAAGTTGCTTGTGTAAGAGGATGCGACTTCCAAGATATAAAGAATGGTCTAAGAGGTAAAACTCCTGAGAGGTATATTTTAGAAAAGAATTATGCTGCTAAACGATTCCAAGATCATGACGTATTAGTCGAAATATCTGGTGGCACGCCTACAATTTCTACGGGTAGAGTATGTCCAATATCACAGAAATTAATAGAATTATACGATAGTGATATTGTTTGTACAAACTTCTGCAAAGTCATTAGACCTATGAAAGGATATGGCGCTTTCTTGTATTATTCATGGCTTTATAAATTCAATAATAAGGTAATGTTTGGATATGAGAATGGAACATCAGTGTAAATTGTAACTGAAAAGTGTACCACCCCTAATAATCGAAAAGTGTACCACTAACCATAGAGAAAATATGAATCAGCATGTGGATTTTTTCTGCTTGTTGATATATTGTATAACTTTGCACCGAGATTCATAAAAATGAAACAAGTGCAATTAAATCTATGATTAGTATGATTGAAAGAAAAGACATCATCAGCGAATACGAACAGACTGGATCGATTCGCTCAGTGGCCAGGAATCTTGGCATTCACCGCAAGACGGTAAGGAGCTACGTCAAGGAGTACCTTGCGGCCAAGGCAGAAGGCGACGAGTCACTTACCGCGTATCTGAAGAGCGATCCTTCATACAAGGTGCCACAAAGGGACAGGACAGTCCTCACCGATGAGGTGCGTGCGCTCATCAACGTATGCCTTCGAGACAATGAGGAGAAGCGGCAGAGGGGCGACAGGAAGCTCTGCATGAAGGCAAGCGACATCCATGCGGCATTAGGTTGCGCCGGCTTCAAGGTAAGCTATTCGTCCGTCTGCAAGTACATCCGCACCATGCTGGGGCACACCGAGGAGACGGAGGAGTGCTTCATCCGCCAGCGCTACAGGCCGGGGCAGGACTGTGAGTTTGACTGGGGAGAGATGTACCTCACCATTGACGGCAGGCGCATCAAGCTGTATATTGCGGTGTTCACGATGGCCTTCAGCAACTACCGTGCGGCCTACCTTTTCCTGCATCAGGACACGCAGGCCTTCCTTGAGGCACACCGCCTGTTCTTCAGGGAAGTCGGGCATGTACCCCACCGCATGGTCTATGACAACATGAGGGTGGCCGTGAAGAGCTTTGTGGGAGGCAAGCATCCCACCGATGCGCTGATACGGCTGGAGGCCGCATATGGCTTCACGCACCGCTTCTGCAATGCCCACAGGGGCAATGAGAAGGGGCACGTGGAGAGAAGCGTGGAGGTGGTGAGAAGGGCCGCCTTCTGCAGGGCGGACACCTTTGAGTCCATCATGGCCGCACAAATGCAGGTGGTGGTGGCCTGCAGCGCCCTTAACGTGCCTCTTGACATCATCGAGGGGAGCCCGGAGCAGAAGGTGGAGGAGGAATGGGGACACATGCTTCCCCTTGTGCGCGAGGTCGGATGCTTCGAGCAGCAGGAGTATACGGTGGACAAGTACGGAACCATCGTCGTCGGGAAGACGCACTACTCTGTGCCGGACCACCTCGTGGGCAGGAAGGTGACGGCATTGCTGTACAGCAACGCCATCAAGGTCTGGTATCGCGGGAAGGTGGTCTGCGAGCATGAACGCATGCCCTTGAACGGATGGAAGCTGGATATCATGCACTATCTCAGGACCCTGCAGCGGAAGCCCGGTGCCGTAGCCGGCTCCGTGGCCCTCTACATGCTGCGCGATGACCTCAAGCTCATATTTGAGAGCCACTTCAGTGAATCGCCCGCAGATTTCATCATACTCCTTCAGAAGACACGGGACAGGGGTCTTGGCTTCGATGATATAGTGGAGGCAGAGAAGAAGATAAGGCGCAGGAGGCAGCATGTCACGCTGGATGCCTTCAACCAGGTCCTGTTTTCCGAGGAGTGCCAGGCGCAGGGGAAGCGCCTCCGCATAGGAGCATCATCAAGAGACATCGAGAAATGTGCCATGGACTCCCTGAAGGGCGTGGCGGCACTTCTTGAAACCGGTATCAACAGCCATAACACAGGAAACCATGGAGCAAGGACATGACATGAAATGGTATGCAGGGGAACTTGGGCTTCTGCATGTCGTCTCTGAGGGCGACAACATCCTCAGAATGGCCAGCGAACGCAGGTGGAGCATGGAGGAGACGCTCACGGCACTCTTCCAGGGAGAATATGAAAGAAGGCTCGTAGGAAGGCAGAGGGCCCGTATAAGGACGGCGGGATTCTCACAGATCAAGTATCTGGAGGAGCTCGACCGCAATGAGCTGCCCGAGACGGCAAGGGAGCTGCTGCCCAAACTTGAGACACTCGACTTCATAAAGGAGCACCGCAATATCGTCCTCTACGGCAATCCGGGGACGGGAAAGACCCATATCGCCATCGGCCTTGCGCTTAAGGCCTGTATGGAGGGAAAAACGGTATTGTTTACATCTGTGCCGCATCTCATCACACAGATCAAGGAATGCAAGTCGCTCAAGACGCTGCACCAGCTGGAACTCAGATTCAAGAAATACGATGTCGTCGTATGTGACGAATTCGGATACGTGTCATGCGACAAGGAGGCGGGAGAGCTGCTCTTCAATCACCTCTCGCTAAGGGCAGACGCAAAGTCCACCATCATTACAACCAATCTAGCGTTTGACAGATGGGGAGAGGTCATAAGGGACAAGGTGCTTGTGGCGGCCATGGTAGACAGGCTAACGCATAATGCATACCTCATAAACATGAACGGAGAGTCATACAGATTGAAAGAAACAAGGAAATTTAATAGCAGATAACTATGTTTTTTCGGATTTTATTTGGTAGTTTATTAAATTAAATGAATTTTGCACCCGATTGGAAAGTGGTACACTTTTCAATTACTAAGTGGTACACTTTTGAATTACCATATACATTTAAAATTAAAAAAATTAAAAAAAATAAATAATTATAGTTTGTGTACGTCTGTATTTTCGTCCTTCCCGAGATCGATGTTGTATGTATGTTCTTAATAATCAAAGCTTGTCGTAAAACGCGACAAGCCTATTTGAATAATCAGACGGTTCGACAACCTGGTAGCAATATGGATTCGTAAAGTATTGTATTTCAAGGCTTCGAACGAAACGTTAGAAGCCTATTATATTATTAAAATTGCAGGCGTTGCATGTTTCGTTCTAAGTCTTGTATGTCAGTAGATTGACTATGTCAATTGTTCCATTTTAGAACAATTCCTAAATTTCAGCAACTTGCCGTTTCATTACTACATAAGAAGGTGTTGTCGTTTCAACAACCCCTTTATGTTCTCATATCTAAAAGGCTTGCCTTGTTTTAGGGCAAGCCTTGAACTCCAATGACTTACATGCTCCTTATTCTTATGGATGTGGGTAGAGTTGTTGGTTTTCCTTTTTGCGCCTATTGTCTGAAAAATATATTTTTTCAACTTTTTCAACTTTTCAACTTTTCAATTTTATCAATTCGAACGAAACAAAAAAAGCCAAGTGAAGCTTCATTGGAAGCGGGTTTGCCAAATAATTGATTGTATTTGTCGCATTTTTTCAAATTCTATTTGGAGAATGAGCAATTATTCTATATCTTTGCGCACGAAATGGACCTTTGCGTAATCAATTAAGGACAAAAATATATGAAAAGAATCGTGAATCTGCTGATAAGCAGTGTGCTGGCCGGTGTGTGCATCGGACTGGGTGGGTATGTGAATCTGGTGATGGGCGGTATCATCGGAGCTGTGATGTTCAGCTTCGGTCTGCTCAGCGTGGTGCATTACGGAATGGCGCTCTATACGGGCAAGTCGGGCTTCTTCACCAACCGTAGGGAACTGACCGACCTGCTGTATATCATCGCGGGCAACTTCGTGGGCTGCTGGCTGGTGAGCCTGATCTTCGACTATGCTTCGCCCCAGTACGTCGAGAATGCGCAGAAGATTGTGGATGTGATTGCGGGGAAGAGCCTGCTGGCGGTGTTCCTGCTTGCCATCCCTTGCGGCTTCATCATGAGTACGGCGGTGAAGTTTGCGCGTGAGGGGCGTTTCCTGCCGCTGCTCTTCGGTGTGCCGCTCTTCATTGTGTGCGGTTTCAGGCACAGCATCGCGGACATCTTCTACTATTGCGCGGCGATGGACTTCATGTTCCTTCCCTGGCTGATGGCGATACTGGGCAACTTCGTGGGGTGCAATGTGCATCGCGCGCTGGAGATTGCTCGGGAGAAATAGTTTTTTTATACAAGGCGAAAAATAGATTTTTATAAGAGAAGGTGAAAATGGCAGACAACCTCGGCCCAATGGCCTGGTTGTTTCTGCCGGAAAATGAGCAGGTCCAATACCTGCAGAAAATCGCACTTCGTGCGGAAAATCCATCCGGACCCTAAGTAATTCCGAAAAAAGACGAAAAGACGAAAAAAGACGAAAAATGAGGAAAGGGGCAAGCAAAAATTTTCTGCGAAGCACATTTTCTGCTGCCATTGAGGCAGCACATTTTCCGGCTAAGTCTCCGCTATTGGAGCGAGAGACGCGGCCATTTTCACAAGAATAAAAGATTAATCACCTGAATATAAAACAATTCATGAAAAATTCGTGATTAATTCATGGTAATTCGTGTTAAAAGAAAACCTCCAAGTCTCCGCTATTGGAGCGAGAGACGAGGCCATTTTCACAAGAAATATCGAAGATTGATTAATTCTCAAATTCTATAATTCTTGAAAATAATTCTTTAACGCTACAGATTCATCAGATTACACGGATTATCTGTTCGGTCAAACAAAAATCCGATAAATCTGTTTAATCTGTAGAGAGAAAAGGACGAGACGGTTATTCTGCGAAGTTTTTTTTTGAAAGAAATGAAAGAATATCGTGAGTAAGACTGATTTATTGAAAGAAAATGTGGCGCTGCTTAAGTCGGGGGCAGTGACCTTGCATAATCCCTTGTTCGAGAAGATTCTCGAACAGATCACGAAGTACCGTATACGGAGCAGGACGCCATTGGCTGAAATGAAGCACCTGCTCAACATCAACGGCATCAACTGTTTCCCCCGTGGTGACCTCGTGGCTATTTCGGGCAAGGAGAAGTGCGGCAAGACCACCGACTGCCGCATCATCGTCAGTGCCTTGTTGAAAGGCGAGTACATGGGTGTGAAGGCACTCGAGAAGAACGTCAGCGTGCTCTGGATCGATACGGAGCAGGCGAGCCAGACTTCCCGAGCCGTCTGCCGTGGCATCGAGTTGATGTGTGGCTTTGAGCTTCCTGATATCCGTTTCATCTACTTTGCCCTGCGCGAATACCCCAATCGTGAGGAGATGACCGACGTGATGCGTGCACTCTTCAACGAGTACTGCCCCGACATCGCCATCATCGATGGTATTCGTGACTTCATCCCCGACTTCAATGATGTGGTGGAGAGTGCCGAGATCGTGCTCGAATGCATGCGCCTGTCATCGGGCGTAAATGCCGAGAAGGCGAGAGAGACAGGACTCGTCGAGCGCCCACCCTGCTGCGTGTGCTGCATCCTCCACCAGAACAAGCCGAAGGACGACAACAACATGCGCGGCCACCTGGGCACGGAGCTGTCGAACAAGGCCGGTGAGGTGTGGGAGGCTACCCAGGACGACGACCACGTGTTCATGTTCGCACAGACACGCAGCCGCACACGTCCCGTCGATGACCCGCTGAGGTACAAGGTGCATTCGCAGAACTATATCGACCCCGACACCGGAAAGACCGAGGAGATTGGCATACCTGAGCTATGGGTTACAGATCCCAATGCCTCTCCCGATTCTAATTACGAGTCCGACATCCAGGAAGTGCCTATGCACTACATCAAAACCAAGGAAGGCTACCTCGCCATGAACAAGAAGTCTGCACTCTACATGTTCTACAAGCTGATGGGCTTCGCCGATTGGGACTACAACACGATGAAGAAACAATTCCTTGCGATGTATCACATCGACTATTACGACTTCAACCTCCTGGTCAAGCTGACCGACAACCATGTGTTCAGTACCAAGGTGAATGGCAGAACCATCTGGAGATACAATGGACCGACTTTCAATTTACAACCCTAATCTGGGGTCAATCAAGGGGTATATCTGGCCCCCTCCAGAGTGATACCCTATTCCCCTCCCCCCTTTAAATGGGGGGGAGGTAGAATAAGGACTCTGGAGAGGGTCGAAACCCCTTCGATTGGGCAACCGGAAAAACAGTGAATTTCGCAGATGAGAAACATCGATCGCTACGATTTCGAAGCCCTGGCCAATGCGGTCTATTATGCGGGCATCAACCTTGCTGAGAGTTACGAGGAATGGAGGGACCTGAGGTTCTGGATGGCCGGTGGCGGCACGAAGCTGCTCGATTCGTTTCTGCTCCTCGCTTCGATGTCGAGCAAGTACAATGACGCCGAGAACCGCAAGCTGTTCCTTAGCGACGTCGGCAAGAGCAACGACAACCTGCTGATGAAATTCGTCGCCCTGTGCAAGCGGAACGGCATCGTGACCAGGGACTTCCACACCCAAGCTGCCATCGAAGAGGCAAAGCAGCACTGGGCATACAGATACAAGCAAAACTACAACAAAAAGTCAAACGCAAAAACTATGGATACAAACATTTCAGCAACCAACAGGACATTGTGTACCATTCCGGGAGAGTATGTCACGAAGAGCTTCTGCTACAACAGCTCGTTCATGCGCTCGGTGGTCGGTGCCGGACTTTTGACCGAGGACGAAGCGAAGGAGGCAGCCCGCGTGTTCTTGCTCGGAGCTTCGAGGAAGGATGCGGTAATCTTCTGGCAGATCGACGAACAGGGCCAGGTGCACGAGGGCAAGATGATGCTCTACGACGCACGTTGCCATCGCATCAAGGAGAAGCATGCACTGAGCTGGGTGGGCTACGAACTGCGCAACCAGGGCAAACTGCACAAGAGCTGGAAGGCCACGCACTGCCTTTTCGGACTGCATCAGATCAGGCAAAGGCCGGACGACACCATTTGCATCGTCGAGTCGGAGAAGACTGCCGTGATCTGCTCGCAGAAGGTCAAGGACTGCGTCTGGATGGCAACGGGCGGCATCGGCGAGCTCAACCTCGAACACCTGAAAGCGCTGCAGGGACACAAGGTGATCCTCTATCCTGACACCGACACGACGGGGGAGACATTCGACAAGTGGCGCAACATTGCCTGGCAGGCTAAAGTCGCGTTGGGGATGGACATCATCGTAAGCGACGTCCTGGAAAAGAACGCCACGCCTGAGCAGAAGGTGGCAAAGATCGACATCGCCGACTTCCTGGCAGAGGACAATACAGCTGACGAGGATGAGACGACGAGTGAGAACATTTCACAGCATGATGATGCCCCTATCGACAACGAGCCGCGCCTTCCAGATGGTAGCGCAATCGAGAAGATCCATGCCGTGAAGGAGATACTGGAGAAATCGATGAACAAGGCTCCTTCGGAGATGTTGTGCGAGATGGCGGCGGATTATCCCGAGGTGTTGGGGTTGGTCGATGGCTTCGGGTTGGTCGAAGTGGACAGCTCGTAAGTTTTTTATCACGAATATAGTTTGAGAATTCCAGAAATATTTTATATCTTATTTTAGGTGAAAATGGCAGACAACCTCGGCTCAATAGCCTGGTTGTTTCTGCCGGAAAATGTGCAGGTCCAATACCTGCAGAAAATTGCGCAAATGCGCAAAAAATCCATCCGGCCCCAAACATAATAAGGGACGAGCAATTATTTTCCGCACGCAGTGCGATTTTCTGCTGCCTATTGGAGGCAGCACATTTTCCGGCCAAGTCTCCGCTATTGAAGCGAGAGACGCGGCCATTTTCACAAGAATAAAAACTATTTACTAAAATGACGAAAAAGAGATTAGCAGATCACGGATAACCAAGATTCAACGGAGATTGGTGGGTCGAAGGGGAGGCTGAGTGCGTTACTTCGCCGCACTCAGCGCGGATAACGCGGATGCTCGTCCGGATTAAGGCACACAGATTTCACGGATTTCACAGATTTCTGTATAGCCCCGAAGGGGCGAGAAGATTACAGACGGGGGTGTTAGCCCCCGGTGATTGGCAACCCACATACGGAAGCCCTGTAAGGGCGACAAGATGATCTTTCGTGCCTTCAGCACTCGGTTTGTTGGGACCTTATTTATCGGGGGCTTACACCCCCGCCTGTGGTCTTGCCAGCCTTTCAGGCTTCGAATCGGTCGAATAGATTCAAAAGATTGGACGTCCAGATTAATAGATCACGGATAATCAGGATTAAACGGAGATCGGTGGGTCGAAGGGGAGGCTGAGTGCGTTTCTTCGCCGCACTCAGCACGGATAGCACGGATGCTCGTCCGGATTAAGGCACACAGAAAATGTAGAAATAGTGGCGAGATAAAGGTTAATTAGGTTAATTATGATTAAAATAACGATTAACAATACGGATTTTTTGAAAAAAGTTTCGATTATTAATATGGATTTTGTATATTTGCACCATAAAAACGTAAAAAATCATCACCCTTGACGAGACCGAGGAGATAAATTTAGCCAACGGGAAAACAATCCATGTACTACCCTATTATCGCTGGTGTCTCGATTGATTCATCCGTAATTTAATACGTCAATGACTGGGTAATTAGTCGTTAACAGGACCCTCTCGGCCCCGATTCTATTTATCACGAATTTGAGAATTCCTCTAAAAAGGCGAAAAATGGATTCATAAAGATTTCCTTAAAAAGGCGAAAAAATTCGTCTTGTCCAAACTGCTATGGATAAAATTCTGCTTGTCCTGATTTATAGATCACGGATAACCAGGATTCAACGGAGATCGGTGGGTCGAAGGGGAGTCTGAGTGCGTTTCTTCGCCGCACTCAGCGCGGATAGCACGGATGCGGGTCCAGATTAGGGCACACAGATTTCACGGATTTCACAGATTTTTCTCTTTTTAACGTTAATGCCCATTAATTGGCCGTATAATTATTCGTTAATGATGGGTACTACAAATAATTAATGGTTAATTAACGGTTCATTATACGGACATTAACGTTGAAGAAAGACAATCAAAGATTTTTAAGAGAACCACGAATCTCTCGAATCTACGAATGTTTTTTCTTTAACACGAATTACCATGAATTAACCACGAATTTTTCATGAATTATTAATTTATGACCACGAATCTCTCGAATCGACACGAATGGGTGTGTTCGGGACAAGAATAAAAAGATTCGTGAGGATACGTGTAGATTC
>JAEEGJ010031353.1_pt1 | contig 10305 bp, 8 predicted proteins | sample 8958761 | NCBI WGS metagenome assembly JAEEGJ01 (sample SAMN16246546, study PRJNA631951) | gut metagenome | biome: gut microbiome; feature: rumen; material: RS-attached | host: Bos | place: Iran: Karaj | collected 2018-10 | reverse complement strand
CTGATATTTACATTATCATTGCTTACACAGATATCGTAGAAGATAAGAAGGGCAGAAAGCAGAAGAAGTTCTCAGCATTTATCGTTGAGAAGGGAACACCTGGATTCACATTCGGTACAAAAGAGAACAAGATGGGTATCCGTGGTTCATCAACATACGAGCTCATTTTCCAGGATTGCCATATTCCTGCAGAGAACCTTCTTGGTGCAAGAGGAAAGGGATTCCCTATCGCTATGCATACTCTTGACGGCGGACGTATTGGTATCGCTGCTCAGGCTCTTGGTATTGCAGAGGGCGCTCTTGACAGAACAGTTGAATATGTAAAAGAGAGAAAGCAGTTCGGCAGAGCAATCGGTGCTTTCCAGAATACACAGTTCCAGCTTGCAAATATGGCTACACAGTGTGAAGCTGCAAGACTCCTTGTATATCAGGCTGCAGATGCTAAGAAGAATAAGGACGTTTACTCAGTAGAAGCTGCTAAGGCTAAGCTTTTTGCTGCTGAGGTTGCTATGGATGTTACAACTAAGGCTGTACAGCTCCATGGTGGTTATGGTTACATCAGAGAGTACGAAGTAGAGAGAATGATGCGTGATGCTAAGATCACTGAGATTTACGAGGGTACATCTGAGGTTCAGAGAATGGTTATCTCTGGAGCATTACTTAAGTAATAGTGATCATCTGAATAATATAATCTGATAGAAGGAGAATAAAAATGAAAGTTGTAGTTTGCATTAAGCAGGTCCCTGATACAAAGGGCGGCGTAAAGTTCAAACCCGATGGAACATTGGATAGAGGTGCAATGCTTGCAATCATGAACCCTGATGACAAAGCAGGACTTGAGGCAGCACTTAGATTAAAAGATCAGTATGGCGCAGAGGTTACAGTTCTTACTATGGGACTTCCTAAGGCTGACGCTGTACTTAGAGAAGCTCTTGCTATGGGCGCAGATAAGGCTGTTCTTGTAACAGACAGAGTACTCGGCGGCGCTGATACATGGGCAACATCTTCTACAATCGCTGGCGCGCTTAGAAATCTTGAGTATGATCTCATCATCACAGGTCGTCAGGCTATCGATGGTGATACAGCTCAGGTTGGTCCTCAGATTTCTGAGCACCTTCATATTCCTGTAATTTCCTACGCTGAGGAAATCAAGGTTGATGAGAAGGCTAAGACAGTAGAAGTTAAGAGACAGTTTGAAGACAGATATCATATTGTTAAGGCTAAGATGCCTTGCCTTGTTACAGCTCTTTCAGAGCTCAACGAGCCTAGATATATGACTCCTGGCGGAATCTTCGATGCTTTCGAAAAAGAAGTTACTGTTTGGGGCAGAGCAGATCTTAAGGATGTTGACGATTCTAACCTTGGTCTTAAGGGATCACCTACACAGATCGCAAAGGCTTCTGATAAGGTTAAGAAGGGTCAGGGTGAAAAGGTTGCTCCTGATTCAGCTGATGAAGCAGTAGAGTATCTTGTAGGTAAGCTTACAGAGAAACATGTGATTTAAGTGATATAGGGAATGAGTTATGCGTATATCACGTAATAACAATAATTTTCAATGATAAAGGAGAAAAGTCATGTCTTTAGAAGAATATAAGGGTGTATTTATATTTGCTCAGCAGGTAGACAATGAGCTTTCAAGCATTGCTCTTGAGCTTCTGGGCAAAGCCAAGAATCTTGCAGAAGATCTTGATGAGAAAAAAGTAACAGCTGTACTTCTTGGAAGCGACGTTAAGGGTCTTGTTGACAAGCTTGCAGAGTATGGTGCTGATAGAGTAATCGTAGTTGATGATCCTGCACTTAAGGATTACAGAACAGAGCCTTACACACACGCTCTTGCATCAGTAATCAATGAGTTCAAGCCTGAGATCCTCCTTGTTGGTGCTACAGCAATCGGTAGAGATCTTGGTCCTAGAGTATCATCAAGAGTACACACAGGTCTTACAGCTGACTGTACAAGTCTTGATATCGGTGATTTCCCTCTTGAACCATCACCAGCTAGAGAGACAAAGCACAAACAGCTCCTTATGACAAGACCTGCATTTGGTGGTAACACAATCGCTACAATCGCTTGCCCAGACTTCCGTCCTCAGATGGCTACAGTTCGTCCAGGCGTTATGCAGAAAATCGACCCTATCAAGGGTGCTAAGGCAGAAGTAGTAGAATTCAATCCTGGATTCGAAGAGAACGACTGCTATACAGAGATCGTTAATATCGTTAAGGAAGCATCAGCAGTAGCTGATATCCAGGCTGCTAAGATTCTTGTATCTGGTGGTCGTGGAGTTGGTTCACCTGAGAACTTCAAGATTCTTGAGGATCTTGCAGAGGCTCTTAACGGAACAGTTTCCTGCTCACGTGCCGTTGTAGATTCAGGCTGGAAGCCAAAGGATCTCCAGGTAGGTCAGACAGGTAAGACAGTTAGACCTCAGCTCTACTTCGCAATCGGTATTTCTGGAGCTATCCAGCACGTTGCAGGTATGGAAGAGTCTGATATCATCATCGCTATCAACAAGGATGAGAACGCTCCTATCTTTGATGTAGCTGATTATGGTGTAGTAGGAGATCTTAACAAGATCGTTCCAGCTCTTACCAAGAAGATCAAAGAAGCTCTTGCAGCTAAAGGTTGATTCATAAAATGTAGATAGGACGCTGCCCTGGCAGTGTATGCACGGATAAACCTCCAATGGTTTCTGACGAAACCAAATCGGTTTATCTGCACATACACAGTCAGGGCAGCTGTTTTATTGATAATTATATACGAAAAAATAAATTCATAAGTATGACTATGTTAGTTTACATATACATGATATGATAGTGGGCGGAATTATTAGTGTTTTAGATTTGGAGAAGTACATGGATAAGAAACAGAAATTATTAGACCTCATAGATAAGGCTGGTAAGGGTAGTATTGAGGCGGCAGAAGAGATTGCTGTCGGATATTTCAAGGGCGATTTTGGTGAAAAGAATCCTGCTAAGGCCAAGAAATGGGCTTCTTATGCTGCCAAGCATGGAAGCGAAGTTGCTACAGAACTGTTGACAAGGATATAAACGCAATATGAGAAATAGTAAACTGCCAAAAATTTTATTATTGTCTGTGCTGTTTAGTTCACTTGTTGGATGTGACATTACAACAGATAATGCAGGAAATGGTGATTCTGTGGTTTCAGAGGAAACGGGTTCGCTAAACGCTTCTGAGTCTTCGAATGAGGCAAGTGCATCAAAGGTAAGTGCAGCTGATAACAGAGGGATTTCCTGGATAATTGGAGAGCCCTATGCACCTGATACTAAGAGTGCACCAGATGTGGATGAATATGACTCTGGTATGAGCAAGGCTCATTTCATCAGCGCTCCTGATTGGATAGATGAAAGAGCTGCGGAGAGGGCTACTGAGTACGAAGCATCTTTTAGAATGCTGATTGGTGGTACAGAAGCAAGCTTTGTTTTGGGAGATGCCAGAGGTGAGTACGGCAGATTGTCCCTTTATGGAATAAGAGCTACTGGGGCAGGAGAATTTTTTACCTTCAGAAGTTTTGAAGGCGGTGTGGAAGATGAAGAATATAAGCTGGAGATTCCGATCGGCGAAGCAAATGATGATACCATTGCCGGAAGAGTCTACAGTGTGAATATAAAAGTTGCTGGTGATAAGGCGCAGATTTTTGTAGATGATAATAGTCTTGGAGAAATTTCAGTTCCTGAATTTGGCCTTGGATGTGTTGGTACCTATAAGTCAAGAGGAACAGATGTAGCTTCTGTTGATGATATCGTAGTTACAGCTGGTGGAAAGGAACTGTTTGCAGAAGATTTTGATGGAAACTTTGTCAATAATCTTCACGAGAATGATTATGCTAATCCTAAGGAAAGTGCATTTTCACCTTTTTACTATAAGACCAATTATGACACAAAAGGCAGGAGTCTTGTGGTATCCTCAGGCTTTTTGTTGTCTGAGACAGACAGCGATGCTGCACCTGTGTTCAAAAGGGAGTTTAACGTAGATAAGGCTAGCGTAGAGAGTGCATATCTATATATGACAGCGCTGGGAAGCTTTGATGCCAGCATCAATGGACAGGCTGTTTCAGAACATTTTTTTGACCCTGGTAAGATGGTGTTTGATCAGTATCTGAGCTATGTTTCCTATGATGTAACTGAGCTTATTGCTGATACAAACGAACTGGAAATAGGTCTTTTCCATGGCTTTTTTGACAGAGGCGTTGGATATCCTGAGGTTGCAAGTCCCTGGGGTGACAAGCTTGCTGTTAAAGGCGAGCTTGTAATAAATTACAGGGATGGCAGCAGGGAGATTATTCCAACAGATGAGTCGTTCCTGGTGTCAAAAGAGAGCAGATACAGATTTAATGATATTTATCAGGGCGAGATAATCGATGACAGATATGATATCACCGAGGCTGAGGATTTTCAGGCGCCACTTGTTGATGTGGTAGAAGATAAGTTCCTGAATGTAGCATGCAGGCATAAGGAGAATGATTCGATCTCTGTCTGGAATAGATTAAATGTTGTCAGTGTTAAAGAACCAGAGCCAGGCCATTTTGTATACGACTTTGGTCAGAATGTGGCAGGCACGATCAGGATTGATAAAGACCTGCTATGTGATGCAGCTATGCTAAAAGACGGCGATGTTTTGACCTTTAGATTTGGAGAGTTCCTGAATGATAATAATCTCGTTAATTCTGATGATGTGACTGGAACAGTTTGGACGAGAGGGCTTTTGTCTGCAAGAAATACAGATTATTACGTGTATGGAGCGAAGGCTTCTCAGAAGGATATATGCTTTTCACATACCTATCATGGTTTCAGATACATGGAAGTTACTGGACTTGAAGTGGCAATACCTGAAGAAGCTATTACTGCGCTTGCTCTTTCATCTGGAATGGAGCAGACAGGAGAGTTCCACTGTTCAAACGAGACTATAAACGCGTTATATCAGAATTCAGTGTATAGCCTTAGATCTAATTTGATGGATAACCCTACAGACTGTGCTCAGAGAGATGAAAGACTTGGATGGAGCGGTGATGCGCAGGCTGTATCTGGCTTTGCAATGTACCAGTATGATTCAGAAGCTTTTTATCGCAACTATCTGAGAGAATTAAGAGTTCAACAGGAAGAAAACGGCGCCATAAGTGATGTGACACCAAGACGCAATCCGTTCGGCGGACACAGCTGCTGGGGTGATAGTATAACTCAGATTACCTGGAATGCTTATCTGCAATATGGCGATGAGACAATAATCGCTGAAAATGTGGATGCGGCCGAGAGATGGGTGAATTACCTTGTTGCTACCGCAGATGATTTTCTTTTATCATCCGGAGGTTATGGTGATCATTTATCTGGACAGTCTACACCTGAGACTCTTACAGATACTGCGTGGGCAGCTCATTCAGCAAGGCTTGTGGCCAACATGCACAGAGTAAGAGAAGATGAGGCGCTGACAGAGATCTATGACGGATATGCTGATGAGTTCACAAGAAAGTGGCAGGAGACCTTTATCAGAGAAGACGGCTCTGTGGCAGCAGGCATTCTGAATTCTGACGTGGAATCAGAAACTGCCTACGCTCTTGGCATTGCGTTTGATCTTTTTCCCGAGGGAATGAAGCAGGATGCAGCAGAGAGACTAAATATTCTGAGTGAGTATGGTGCATACCTCTTTTATCCAGGATACGCGGGAATGGCTAATTATCTACCGGCTCTTTCTCAGAATGGCTATGTGGATACGGCGATCAAGGTAATGACTAACGAAGCACCAGGAGGACTTGCACATCCACTTTCTCTGGGACTTACTACTAATCCTGAGGATCTTATGGCATTCAGATATCAGGACAGCGCAGGGAATGATTATCCTGGAGATCAGTATGAACTGACAGGCTCGCTTAACCATGCAGCGTATTCAAGCGTTTGTGCTTTTTGTTACAGCGATATTCTGGGAATCAGACCAGATGAAAACGCCCCTGGATACGAGCACTTTTTTGTAAAACCAATGATGGGACAGGGCGTGAACAAAGCTGAGGGCGCCTATAAATCAAGACGTGGTATTATCAGAGTGTCCTGGGATTCCGAGGCAAGGCAGATTACATGTACTGTTCCTGAGGGAACAACCTGCACACTTACTCTTCCAACAGGCGAGGAAAAAGAGCTTGAGGCTGGCAGGCACGAAATTAACTGGTGAATACAGTTTGGTATGAATAATTATCAGATTTATGGATAAAAAGGAGCAGCACAGTATGAGCAACATTTTGGATTATGAAACAGTGGCACTTGTAGATGAGGATGATGCCATAGAGATAATTGATCAGACTCTTCTTCCTGGCATGACAGAGATGATAAGACTCCATACAGGTAAAGAGATATGGGATGCGATATATCTTTTGCAGGTAAGAGGAGCTCCAGCTATTGGCGTAACAGCTGGCTTTGGAATTTACCTTCTCATGAAGCATTCTGAGGCAGATAGCTACGAGGCGTTCATGACAGAGTTTAGGGAAAAGAGTGATTATCTCAACTCTTCAAGACCTACTGCAGTTAATCTTTCATGGGCTCTTAAGAGAATGGAGGCTCATGTAAAAGAGTTCTGCGAGGAAGGAAAGAGCTTTGACAGAGCTGCTGTTGTTGCAGAGATGAAGGCTGAGTCAGAGCGCATCAAAGCAGAGGATATCGATGTCTGCAGAAGAATTGGAGAAAATGGTCTTACTCTTATTGAGGATGGCTATGGACTTCTGACACACTGCAACGCTGGACAGCTTGCAACCTGTAAGTATGGTACAGCTACAGCACCAATGTATCTTGCTCACGAAAAAGGAATGAAGATCAAAGTTTACTGCGATGAGACAAGACCTCTTTTGCAGGGGGCCAGACTTACAGCTTATGAGCTTCATTCTGCAGGAATAGATACTACTCTTTTGTGCGACAATATGTCAGCGTCACTTATGAAGAGTGGTGCTATCAACGCTATCTTTGTTGGCTGCGACAGAGTTGCTGCTAACGGAGATGCTGCCAATAAGATTGGAACAAGCGTAGTTGCCACAGTTGCTAAGCGCTACAATATTCCATTCTATGTGTGCGCACCTACATCAACTATTGATATCAACACTCCAACAGGTGATGAGATCAAGATTGAGCAGCGCAAGCCTGAAGAGGTTACTGAGATGTGGTACAAGGAGCGCATGGCTCCAGAGGGGGTTAAGGTGTATAATCCTGCGTTCGATGTAACAGATAATGAACTTATCACAGGAATTGTTACTGAGTATGGGGTTCTGCGCGCACCTTATGATGTTGCAATCCGAAAATTATTTGAACAGGTTAAAGCCTGAGCTTTCGGGATGTGATGCTTCTGCAAGGCAAGATAATTACTACAAAAAACAACCCCCTAGGGGGCTTGTGGATAAATATGAGCCTCTATTATACTAGTTGCTGATAGAGAGACCAAGGTCGACTCTTACAGTCGGCCTTACTTTTTGGTTATATGGAGGAGGCATTTTTATGCACATGGCAGACGCCCTTGTGGCACCAGCAGTTGCTGGAACAATGTATGTTTTATCTACAGGAGCAGCAGGTGTTTCTGTAAAGAAAGTTAGAGAGGAAAATGATCCTAAGAAAATCCCTGTAATGGGTGTAATGGGAGCTTTTGTATTTGCTACACAGATGCTCAACTTTACTATTCCTGGAACAGGTTCATCAGGACATCTTTGCGGAGGTATGATGCTTTCAGCTATGCTCGGACCTTGCGCAGGATTCCTTACTATGATAGGAGTGCTTCTGGTTCAGTGCCTGTTATTTGCTGACGGAGGACTTCTTGCACTTGGATGTAATATATGGAATATGGCCTTTTACGGGTGTTTTGTGGGTGCCCTGCTTATTTGGAAGCCAATTATGAAAAAGGGAGCAACCAGAGCTAAGATTATTCTTGCGTCAATTTTGGGATGTGTGCTTACACTTCAGATGGGCGCATTCTCAGTTACTCTTGAGACACTTCTTTCAGGTGTAACAGAGCTTCCATTCTCAGTATTCGTAGCAACAATGCAGCCTATTCACCTTGCAATCGGTCTTGTTGAAGGCCTTATTACAGCAGCTGTTCTTGTATTTGTTCACGAAGCAAGACCTGAACTTCTTTGGGGTATTGGAGAAGGCAAAGCTAAGGAAGGGAAGCTTTCCTTCAAGGGAACAATCGTTGCTCTTGCAGTGGCAGCAGCTATCTGCGGCGGCGCTATTTCTCTTTTCGCATCATCTTTCCCAGATGGACTTGAGTGGTCTATGGAGCAGGTTGCTGGAACATCAGAGCTTGAGGCTGAGGGCGGTGCTTACGAGACTGCAGCAGGTATCCAGGAGACAACATCTCTTTTACCTGACTATGCATTCAAGGACAGCGAATCAGCTGTAGGAACAAGCTTCTCAGGTATTGTTGGAGCACTTGTGGTTGTTGGCATTTGCGTTGGCGCTTCCTATGCATTCAGATTCTTTAGAAAAAAAGATAGGAGCGCAGCATAAAAGTCTAAAATATGCTAAGCTGTTTATATGAATTCAATTGAGAAAAATATAAACGAATTAAATAAATTACAAAGTCTGCAGCAGCGTTCCCACTGGATGAATGAACTTCATCCTCTGGGGAAGCTGCTGCTTAGTGTTTTATACATTTTTATCGTAGTATCTTTTGACAAGTACAAAGTGGTTCCACTTATCGTGATGTCAGTTTATCCATTCTTTGGCTTCATTGCTGGCGAATTATCTTTTAAAGAAGGTATTTACAGAATGAGGCTCATACTGCCACTGGTTTTATTTGTTGGCATTTTCAATCCATTTTTCGACAAACAGATTGTGGGGATGATAGGTAGTGTCTCGGTGACGGGCGGGGTGCTGTCAATGTTTACCGTGATGCTTAAGGGCTTTTACAGTGTGTTGGCGGTGTACATTCTGATAGCGACTACATCAATAGACGATATCTGCTATGCCTTGAGGATTCTGCATTTGCCTAAGGTGCTGGTAATAGTTATCATGCTGATTTACAGATATTTCGGAATCATGGCGATAGAGGCTGATAGGATCATGACGGCTTATAAGCTAAGAGCCCCTCACCAGAACGGTATTCATTACAAGGCCTGGGGCACACTAGTCGGTCAATGGCTTCTTCGTAGCATGGACAGGGCTGAGAATGTCTATGAGAGTATGCTCCTTAGAGGCTTTACCGGAGATTTCAGGATCAGGAAAAAGAAAGTGCACATTGCGGATGTTCTGTATCCTGTTGTTTGGTTAATTGCATTTTCTTTTGTCAGGTATTCTGGGTTCTTTGGTTAATCTGGCAGATGGTTGTTATAAGTTTTTGATAAATAAAAGAGGATGATATGCATACAGGTGTTAGTGGAGAATTACTGAAAATTGAACATTTGAGCTTTGCTTATGAGAAGGATGAGCAGGTTCTTAATGATATAAATTTTGTGGCACATGATGGTGAGAGCATAGGAATAATAGGCGCCAACGGAATTGGAAAGTCCACGCTTATGAAGCTCCTTGTGGGGCTTAACCTTAATTACAAGGGAACACTCGAGGTGGCAGGCCATCCTGTGGATAAAAAGAACTTAAATCATGTGAGAGAGCATATTGGTTATGTGTTCCAGGATTCTGACAGCCAGCTGTTTTTATCAACTATAGAAGACGACGTGGCTTTTGGACCACAGAACTACGGGCTCTCAGACGAAGAAGTTGAGAAAAGAGTATCAGAAGCGCTTGAGAAGGTATACATCACAGAGCTTCGCAAGAAACATATCTACAAGCTCTCTGGCGGCGAAAAGAAGCTTGCATCCATCGCCACAATCCTGGCAATGGAACCAGACATCATCATAATGGATGAGCCATCAATCGCCCTCGACCCACGCAACAGAAAGAACCTCATCAAGATCCTCAATGAAATCAAGTCTCTCAAACTCATCACCTCTCACGACCTTGATTTCATCATGGACACCTGCGAGAGAACAGTTCTTCTCGACGACGGACACATCATAGCCGATGGCCCCAGCACCGACATCCTCTCCAACGAAGCTCTTTTAACCCAGCACGGCCTAGAGCTTCCACTTCGCCTCCAAAAATAAAACGCAAATCCCCCTCTGTAGGATGTGTAAATTCCCCGCCTCCCGCATCTGGGGCATAGCGATGTTCAACTAAGGATTTTTTCGTTCTGAGTAAGTGAGGTTATATTCATGAGCCTCTGGGAAGCAGCAATAAGAATTCTGTTTCGGCTCAACATGTCTGAGCACCCTTGGCAGCCCTTTGCCTCGTACCAATTTCCCGTGCTCGTCACTGACAAATGCAGAT
>JAEEGJ010031352.1_pt1 | contig 10305 bp, 12 predicted proteins | sample 8958761 | NCBI WGS metagenome assembly JAEEGJ01 (sample SAMN16246546, study PRJNA631951) | gut metagenome | biome: gut microbiome; feature: rumen; material: RS-attached | host: Bos | place: Iran: Karaj | collected 2018-10 | reverse complement strand
CCTCCTGCTCATTATTGTGGCGGTGCGTCTGGATATTCTGCTCAACACCAATTATGTGCGTGATGCGGTATGCATCGCATTCTGCGTGAACGAGCTGCTCTCTATTGTAGAGAACACCAGTCTCATGGGTATTCCGTATCCGCCTGCACTGAAAAACGCCATTGAGGTGCTGCAGAAGCAGACCGGCAGAAAGGACGATAACGATGATTAAGACCTACAACTATACCGACAACACGCAGCTCTCTCCGCACTTCAATGCGCAGGAGTTCCGCTGCAAGTGCGGCAAAGCACATGATTTTCAGATCGACGATGATCTCATCACCAAGCTGGAAAAACTCTATTCTACGCTGAATTGTTCCAAGATCATCGTGACCTCTGGTTTCCGTTGTGCTGCTCATGATAAGGCGGTCAAGGGCAGCGGTACGGGACAGCATACACTCGGCAAGGCGGCGGACATATGCTGCTACGGGCAGGACGGACAGCCGATCTCCAGCAAGACGGTATGCTGCAAGGCACAGGATACGGGTTTTACCGGTATTGCAAATATCACTGCCGCCTACATCTATACGCACGTCGATGTGCGCTCCGGCGGAAAGTGGTACGGCGATGAAGTTCACGGTAACAGTACTGTCACGGATGATTTCTATAAATACTTCGGAGGCGAGGATATGAAGGGCGTCGATGTCAGCGTCCATAACGGCAAGATCGACTGGCAGAAGGTCAGGGCTGACGGCATTGAGTTTGCGATTCTCCGCGCAGGTTACGGCAGGCTGGCATCGCAGAAGGATGCCTGTTTCGAGGAAAACTATTCCGGCGCAAAGGCAGCCGGTATTCCGGTCGGTGCGTACTGGTACAGCTACGCCATGAGCGAGGACGAGGCTTGTCTGGAGGCAGACGTGTTCCTGTCAGTCATCAAGGGAAAGCAGTTTGAGTTTCCGGTATATTTCGACCTGGAGGAGAAAAAGCAGTTTGACCTCGGCAAGGAGAAGGTGTCTGCGATTATGCGAGCGTTTCTCGAAAGAGTCGAGGCGGCGGGCTACTTCGTCGGTCTGTACGGCTCTGCGTCCTCGCTCGTGACGCACACCACCGATGACATCAAGAGCCGCTATACCATCTGGCTGGCGCACTGGTGCGACCGGACGAGTTATACCGGTGCATACGGTATCTGGCAGCACTCCGAGAAAGGCAGTGTGGACGGCATCAGCGGCAATGTCGATCTCGACATCGGCTACAAGGATTTCCCGACGATCATCAAGGCGAATGGGCTGAACGGCTACAGCAAGGAGCCGAATCCGCCTGCGCCTGCTGCGGAGGACGGCATTTCTGTTGAGGTCACGGTTGACGGAAAGAAGTACAGCGGAAAACTGAATAAGAAATGAAATAATTGCTGCTGGAGATAAACTTGATTTTTCTCCGGCAGCCTTTTTTTATAGCGATTGAAATACAAGTATTATTATGGTATAATGAAACTAGAATAGTGTTTCATTCATGTTTGACTATCTAATAAGCAGGAGGAATTTCTATGGATAAACCATCAAGATTAGGTCGTGATTTATATCGATCAATCAAAAATATGAGCAACGAAGAAATGTCAGCTTTTCTTGATAGACAGGCTATGATAGCTGTTGAAAACTACAAAAAAGAACATGGGCTTTCAATTCAAACCGATGAAAAAGGAAAATATATCGGTATGAGCAGAGATCTTTTTAAGATAATACACAGTGAATTGATACAACAAGTTCAAACTATTGAGCATAACCTGAAAGTAATCTATGCGGATGTTCAATTAGGAAATTTTTCTGATAATTACGAAAGTATAGAGAAATCAAATCTTGGAAAAATAATTGCCGAATTAAAGAAAATCGGAAACGAATCTGATGATCTAAATCTCACAGAAGATGATTACAGATTACTTGACGAAATAAGAGAAATACGGAACTACTGGTGCCATCAGTGCTATCTTGATTATATCTATATTCAAGATAATAATGAGCGCGAGATTAAGTTTCAAGAGATTGCAGAAAAACTACATTTTGATGAACCAAGAACTTGGAAGCTTTCACAGAAAATAGAGAAAATACGATTATACATTTTTAAAATGAATGATAAGAAGGTTAAGGGATAGACAGGGGGATGTATATATGAATATCAGTGATTGTGCTTTACATCATAAGTATGGATCAATCACCACTATTAGTGGGTGTAAAGCATTATGATGAATGATTATCTGAAAAATAAGCACTTTATTACTGTTCATGAGGAAAACTTGAGCATCGCAAAAGTGCTTGGTATTATTGCTATCGTCATAAGTGTGTTTTACACAGTTAGAGGGCTATTTTATGGTGAATCCTTAACTGGAGGTATAAAAAAATCTTGGTTATCTGGATTTGGAATCATTACCTTATTATTCGTTCTAATAGTTGCATTGATTTTTTTTCTTGATTGGTTTTTTTATTCAATTTTAAAAAGAACTGTTATTAGAAAAGGAACAAAGCAAGATGGAATAATAGTATCTGAAACTGAAAAGAAGCATACAAGCCGAGGTGCTGCTCGCCTTTCTTGGAAATACACTATAAAAACAGCGGAAGGAACTCTATACTTGAGTACTGCTTATAGTAACCAGATTCCTTTAAGGAAAAAATGCACAGTCTATATTCTTGGATCGAAATGTATAATTTCTAGTTTTGACTCCTAAAATCAGATTATTTATTTTAGGTTGAACCGACATAATTCGTTTTCATAGATGCTGATATTCAAAACATACATTTCACTTGTAAATACGCAAATAATGATGATATTTTGTCGGATAAACCTTCCATTGGAGGGAACAAAATGGAAAAACAAAATGTAAAATTCGCTATCCAGTTTATTATCAATTTTCTTGTATGGAACATTCTGTTTGGCATAGCAGGAAGACTTATTGCTGCAGGTTTAGTAACAGTGTTTTCCATTGGTGGAAACAATATATGCTATGTTGTTGTTTTTGCTCAGGAATTTAGCATTCTTGCATCTACTATTTTATCTGTATTTATGACAAAAAAGTCTTTAGGGAAAAAGGGCGAACTGACGAACGATAGCATTATAAGACTTTATATTGCTCTTTGTCTTTCTCTAATCATTATTAATGTTATCCTGTCAGTTTTAGGCTTTTCAATCATTTATAAGATGTGCGAGGGCAATATTTCAATCACATCGCTTGCTAATGACTTAGTAGACTCAAAAGGTGTATCTTTTGATGATGCGTTAGAACAAAGTAAAATTACAATCTGTCAGACTGTAACGAGAGCTGTGATTATTTCTAATATTTTATATGGTATTGTATTAACATCTCTTATTCCAGTATTTAATAACTCTCATAAATCTAAAGTCTAATCATTACAAAAAATGTCATAAATCATAGCCTACTGGCGCACCTGTTTTCCGTTCCACAAAAGTCATAATCAGAATTGTGACGCATACCACAACAAGCACAAACCCTATTGGAACAGAATACCAACCACAAACTCTCGGAAACGCTCTATAAGCGTTTCTGAGGGCTTTTTCTTTTCAGCGGTTAGTTTTCCGCTCCGCAGGCTCGGACGGTGCTGTGGGGCATTTCCGTTCGCCAGACGGTCAAGCTGAGGTCTGCTCGGTGATATCGTGACGGAGTGCATACTCACGCACACGGCGGTAGAAAGTATTTGCCGACATATCCATTCTCCGCATGTACTAAGCATCATGTCAAGCGGTGAATGGAATATAGAGCGTATAATCACCCACGAATTTCCAATTGAGCAAATAACAAAAGCAATCGAAACAGCAGCAGATACAAATAATGCGTTTAATGTCATCATAGATTTTGGACTTTAAAATAAATAAGATGCTGATTTGTTTTAACAAAAGAACAGATGCGATAACAAAGGGCTGTCGGAGAGTATTTTTCTCCGGCAGCCCTTTTTTGTGTATAGTGATTGAAAATCCGGGCTGATCGTGGTATAATTGATGATGTAATAGCTATGTGAGGCTGAATTTTTAAAGAGGAGTATAAATATATGCAGATGTTATTTAAAGTGATTTTCTGGACTTTCTGGTTGAGTTTAGGTTTCATATTTCATATAGTATTATTATGCTATTATGATGATAAAGAGTTGAGGTCTGTTTTTTTAGTACTTCTAGCTATTTGGTGGCTGATCACAGGCGTTATTGCCTTAGTGAAATGGAGAGAATACAGAAAAGAGAATCCGCCGTTGACTAAAGAGGAAAAACAACGTCTCAAACAGTGGGAAAATGAAAGAAAATATCGTAATTCTGTGGAATTTAAGAAAAAATATCTATCCGATGTCGAGATCGAAAATGCATATTTTGGAAACGGTATCTTAGTAAAGGATTCGGGTTCCGAAAACATTTATTATAAAGATATAAAAAGCGGATTTGACAGGATGTTTGACTCTTTCGGCAAAAAAAGCGATTCTCCTTATGACTTGTATGAAATCATCGTACAAGAAGACAATATCGAGTATGTTCTTACTTCTCTGGAGAAGATCTATGAAAAAGCTGATCAGATAATGGAAGAATGCTATGATGAAATATATAAAGAACTTGTTGAGTTTCTTAATGAGACTTGTGATGATTGTTTAAAGGATGATTTTGATCTGGCTTATTTAAAGGAAAACTGGAATGTTTATGGAATAGCGATTTATGATGATAAGGTAGAATTTTCGATTGGAATAAATGCTGCCAAAGACCCGGAAAATGACAGCAATTATGTTATAATCATATTTGTTGACTATGATACGCAGGAAGCGGAAGTATCCTTTGAAGTTGTATGGTAAAGGAGATTTATCGGTTTGAAAAAGAAAACGAAAAAGGAAAATAAGAATAAAGAAGAAATACTTATACCTTATTTCACGTTGCTTCTTGCACTTATATTCTTTTTATTAGGAGCATTTCCGATGTTTAGCTATTGGAATAGGGTGAAAAAATGTACAGTTGAAATAAGAGGAGTCGTTGTTGACGAGAAAATAAGTTCAAAAAAGATTCCTGATACATCAGAGCCGAAAAACAGATATTTATGGGGTAGAGCTTATAGTGATATTAAGGTCGAAACTGATGGTATTTTCAAGTATGATCACCTTTATGCAGGGGCAGGTGTCGGAAAAAAGGCGATGCAATCATCATCCGCTATGATCCCGATGATCCGGATGAATACTATTTCGTAGGCTATTATAGTAATGGAAGAACATTTGCCACATTTGCTTGGGGCGTAAGCGGAAGTATGATACTATTATCATTGATTTTCTTTATTTACTACAACATACCGCTTCTTTTTCAAAAGAAAAAGGACGACAATTGAATTGTGGACGGTCTGAAGTACAGTGTAAAACTGAATAAGGCATAACACCAGCGCCCGTCGGGATTTTTCTCGGCGGGCGTATATTTTTTTGCAAAAACATATTGACTTTTTTCTATGTGTGTGATATAATATAGAAAATCTTCAATGTGAGGTGAGACCGTGGAGCTTTCAAACAAGCAAATCACTGTGATTTTCAAAGCGCTGTGTGATGAAAACAGAGTGCAGATATTCAGAATTCTGCAACACGGCGAGCTGTGTGCCTGTCATCTTCTTGAGGAGTTGCACCTGAGTCAACCAACGCTCTCTCACCATATGAAGGTACTCTGCGACAGTGGACTTGTGGTCGGCAGAAAAGAGGGAAAGTGGATGCACTACTCTATCTCACAGGAAGGTGCGAAAGTTGCTATGGACTGCCTGAAAGAGATCACGGTAGTAACTGAAAACGATTGTAAATGCTGTAATAATCAATAAGCCGTATGATCATACGGCTTAAAATACGGCAAACGAATAGATATATCTAAATATGACTATTGGAGGAAAAGAAAATGGATAATGTTTCAAAAGCAGTTCAGTATTATGAAAATGGCTATAAGTGTTCGCAGGCGGTATTTGCGGCGTTTGCGGAGCAGTTCGGTATTACCGAAAAGCAGGCTTTGCAGATAGGTTCATGCTTCGGTGGAGGAATGGGCAAGGGCGAGGTTTGCGGCGCTTGTACTGGAGCTCTTATGGTTCTTGGAATGAAGTACGGTCAGTTCGACCTTAACGACACTGAAAGTCGTGCCAAAAGCAGCTCTATGGCAGTTAAATTCCTTGACGAGTTCAATAAACGCAAGAATTCATACATCTGCCGGGACATTCTCGGCTGCGATCTCAGAACTGAGGAAGGAAAAAACTATGCGAGATCAAACGGTTTGTTCGGAACACTATGTCCCGAAATGGTAAGGACAGCAGCAGAGATACTGACCGAAATGCTTGGAGGTGATGAATAAGAGTGTGGGACTTTATACAGGATGAAGTATTCGGCATGAAATGGTTGAATAGGCTTATCGGCTCCCTGCTGAACGCTTGCGGTCTTGATACCGAAAGTAAGCTCGGCGGCAGTCTGCAATTCTTCATCTATGATACGATAAAGATCATGGTACTCCTCGGCTTTTTGATATTTGTGATAACCTATATACAGAGCTATTTCCCACCCGAACGTACAAAGAAGATACTCGGCAGATTTCACGGTATCGGGGCGAATTGTATCGCAGCATTGCTCGGAACAGTAACTCCGTTTTGCTCTTGTTCTTCGATACCACTGTTTATGGGTTTTACAAGCGCAGGACTTCCGCTGGGCGTGACATTCTCGTTTCTGATATCATCGCCTATGGTAGACCTCGGTTCTCTTATCCTGCTGATGAGTATATTCGGCTGGAAGGTCGCTGTTATATATGTGATAGTAGGGCTTGTCATCGCAGTTGCAGGCGGTACACTAATTGAAAAACTGCACCTTGAAGATCAGGTGGAGGAGTTTATCCGAAACGGCAAGAGCATTGATACTCCGCAAAACGAATTGACAAAGCGTGACCGCCTGAAATACGCTTGGGAGCAAGTTGCTGAAACTGCTAAAAAGGTCTTGCCCTATGTCGTAGTCGGCGTGGGTATCGGTGCATTTATCCACAACTGGATACCCGAAGAATGGATAGTCAAAGTTCTCGGCACCGGAAATCCATTCGGTGTGATTCTTGCCGCAATATGTGGCATTCCGATGTATGCGGATATTTTCGGCTGTATCCCGATTGCTGAAGCACTGGTAGCAAAAGGCGCAAAACTCGGCGTGGTTCTCGCTTTTATGATGGGCGTTATCACGCTCTCACTACCGTCAATGATAATGCTGAAAAAGGCAATAAAGCCTAAGCTGCTTGGCATTTTCATCGCTATCTGTACGGTCGGAATTATCCTTGTCGGATATTTCTTTAATATCATTCAGAATTACATCATTTAGGAGGAATATACCATGGCATTATTTGGTAAGAAAAAGGAAGAGAAGAAAGAGGAAACTTCATGCTGCTGTTGCGGCGGAGAGCAGACTACAAACGAGACTACATCTACTTGCTGCGGTGAACCTGTTGACGGTATCTGCTGTATCAAGGTTCTCGGTTCGGGCTGTAAAGCCTGCCATCAGCTCTACGACAACACTGTCAAGGCTGTTGAGGGAATGGGTATCGAGGTAGAGTATGTCACTGACTTACAAAAGATCATGGAATATGGTGCTATGTCGATGCCAGCACTTGTGATCAATGAGAAGCTAGTTTCCGCTGGTAAAACTCTGAAACCTGCGGAAATTTCAGAGCTTATAAAGAATTATGTGAAAAACTGAATAAGGCATAATATCTGCACCCGTCGGGATTCTTCTCGGCGGGCACTTTTTTTATATAAACACCCCATCAAAACATCTCCTGAATGTCCGTATAGCGAAAGGAGCTGTTTTTATGGAGCATAATCAGGTCATTGATGAGATCAACTACTACAAAGCGCAGGCAATTACAGAGCTGCTATATGCCAGAGGTATGATCACATTTGACGAATACGACAAATTAACCGATCTGAACCGGCAGACATTCTCTCCGATGTACGCGGACTTATTACCGAAATCACTTGAAAAATCACCGAATCAGAGTTAATATACGATACTGACAAGGAGGTAAAGCAATGACAGTCAAAACAATTGAAGCGCAGCCTGCTGAGAAAAAGAAGCTCCGCGTGGCTGCATACTGCCGTGTCAGTACCGATAATGACGACCAGCGTGAGAGTCTGGAAACGCAAAAGGCATATTATGAAGCGTGGATCAGGCTGCATTCCGAATGGGAGTGCGCTGGTATATTCTACGATTTCGGCATTACCGGAACGAAGGCGGATGTCCGCGACGGCTTGCAGGCACTCCTGTACGAATGTCGCATCGGGCGCATCGACTATGTACTGACGAAGTCCGTCAGCAGATTCTCCCGCAATACAACGGACTGCCTTGAACTGGTGCGTGAACTACTTTCTTATAACGTACCCATTTACTTTGAGAAAGAGAAGCTGGATACCGGCAGCATGGAAACAGAGCTTGTTCTGGCAATTCTCAGCAGTCTGGCGCAGGAGGAATCCGAGTCCATTTCCAAGAACGTGAAGTGGGGCAACCAGAAACGTATCAAAAACGGCAGGTACAGAGCAGGAACAGCGCCCTACGGATATACCTTCGACAGTGACGGAAACTATGCGATCATACCGGAAGAAGCAAACATTGTCCGCCTCATTTTCGAGTCCGTTGTTTCCGGCATGGGTGTGCATAAGATCGGCAAGGAACTGGACAGCCGGGGTGTGCAGACACGCAGGGGCGGCAAGTGGAGTACCACAACGATCATGGGCATTCTGAATAATGAGAAGTATGTCGGTGATGTCCGCTACAACAAAACCTATACGGACGACAACTTCCGAAGGCATAGGAACAAGGGCGACGTGGACAGTCCGGAAGTGAAAGACCACCACGAGGCGATCATCAGCCGAGAGATGTACGCGACAGCACATGAAGTGCTGGAACAGCGGCTCAGAGAGCGCGGTATCCGGCGCGATGATGAAAAGTATCAGCGAAGGTTTGCTTTCAGCAGCAAAATCATCTGCGGGGAGTGCGGCAGCACGTTCAAGCGTCAGGTGATTTCAAGCGGAATCAGCTGGTGCTGCAAGAAACACATTGCAGATAAGGATAGCTGCTCGATGAAGTTTATCCATGAGGAGGCATTCCAGTTCGCTTTCACCACGATGCTGAACAAGCTCATATTCACCCGGAAGATACTGCTCCGTCCGTATTACAATGCGCTGCGCGTGGCAGGCAGTGACGAAAACCTCCAGCGTATTATGAGCCTGAAGGAGAGCATCCAGAAGAATTCCGACCGGAAATGCGAACTGAAAAAGCTCCGTGTAAAGGGCATCATTGACGCAGTGATGTATACGCAGGAGCTGAACCGCATCGAGAAGCAGAACGAGGAATCCCGCAGAGAAATACAGAACCTCGGCAATATCGAATCAGGTCTGATGCTGCGTGAAACCGAAAAGCTGCTGCATTTTATCGATACAGCGGAAGTTCAGGACGCATATAACGAGGAACTGTTCATTTCCTTTGTGGACAGCATTATCGTTTATAGCAGGGACAGCGTCGGCTTCAAGCTGAAATGCGGACTGATATTAAAGGAGGCACTATGTACGGATACAAGATCATAAACGGCAAGGCTGTCATCGACGAACAGGAAGCCGGAATCATAATCAGCATATTCAATGGCTATATTTCCGGTTTGAGCATGAAGGCGGCTGCGGCGAATGCAGGCGTACCCATGCAGCACAGTGCTGTCAAGCGAATCCTGATGCGGGATATCTACATCGGCACTGACTACTATCCCGCGATCATCAGCAGGGAGACCTTCGCAAAGGCAACCGGCAAAAGGCTGCACCGTGCGAATCAGCACGGCTGCGAAAAGAGGTATACCGCACCGCCGATGTACTGTGCTATCATGTCTACCGTATCGAGTATGAATATGGGCGATTTTCCGCAGATGATAGATCTTGTGGCGGAGAAGAATGTTGATGTGTTCGCTTTCGGGCGCTACTGCTCAACGAGCGATCAGAAGTCGGAGGAATACCACATCGAGCCGACCGCCTACCGTGATTTCCTTGATATGTGCTACAAGCGGTTTCAGTATCACAAAGCTAACGGCTGCACGACCACATTCCAGTACAAAGACCACCTCTGGACGCTGTATCTCTACGAGCAAGGCGTATTCAAGATTCCCGAAAACCATGAGCCCGACAAGATTTATGACGGCTGCCATTGCGGCATAGGTCACATGACCATTCTTCCCACGGGCGATGTGTACGCTTGCCGAAGAATGGAGAGCAAGATCGGTAATGTGTTCGATACGCCGATGTATGAGCTGTTTGTTGGTGCAGATTTA
>JAEEGJ010031351.1_pt1 | contig 10305 bp, 9 predicted proteins | sample 8958761 | NCBI WGS metagenome assembly JAEEGJ01 (sample SAMN16246546, study PRJNA631951) | gut metagenome | biome: gut microbiome; feature: rumen; material: RS-attached | host: Bos | place: Iran: Karaj | collected 2018-10 | reverse complement strand
TTTTGGTATTGCCGATGAATATGGCCTTCAGCAGGCAATAGTGCGCCTGCTCCCTCGCCGAAAGCACCGAAGGGTCAAGTGTATCTAGAATGCGCACGGCACTATCAAAGTTATGCTGATAGATACATTCCACGCGATAGAGCACATCCTCTTCGGGCGGTGGCACGGTCTTCTTGTTGCAGGCAAAGCAGGCAAGCAGCAAAAGCAGGACGAAAAGTCTTGTTGCTTTCATCGTTTCGTGATTTTGTTCGTGTAAACTTTTCCATCTGCATCCACAATGCGCAGCAAATAAATCCCTTCCGCCAAACCAGCCACACTGATTTCACTCGCATCGCGCACGGTCTTCACCAACTGGCCTGAAGTATTGTAAACCCTTAACTCAACAGCCTTGATACCCCCAATCCGCACAACCCCATTGGCAGGATTGGGATAAACCTCAATCGAACTATTGTTTTCTTCAATTCCATCATAAACTTTAAAATACGCCACGAGATGCGTGTCCTCAACCACTTCAACACCATAAATCTCTTCTGTCGAGACAATAACGCCATCCGACTTCCAGCAATCAAATTCAAAACCTTGTCTAGGATATGCCCTAGCCCATGCCATGTTGTTACAACAATCCGGCTCTTGCGTGACATAGGCGTATCCCATCTGCTCATCGGCACTTTCCACTGTTATCTGGTATGGAAAAACTGCTGTGATGTTTGTATAATTAGCCCAATATTGGTTGGTCGATTGAATGGCGAGATAATCGCAGAGTGATGCACAAGGAACATAAATAGGCGTTGTATATCGGCCAAAGGTATACCCCCCAATAATTGGAGGCACCGTCGCATCAATGAAAACCGATTGTAAATCATAACACATAAACGCCTGTGAATCCATAAAACTGACACAGGGCCCAATATGTACCGATGTAAGATTATTTTCATAGAAAGCAGCATAGCCGACAACCTCAAGGGAATCGGGGAGTACCAAATCGCCTTCAATGCCACAACTGAAAAACGCACTTTCTTTTATGGTCTTCAAACCTTTTCCAAGTTTAAGGCTTGTCAGATAATGGGCATTGAAAAACGCCCACTCTCCAATTTCAACGCACCCGTCTCCAATAACCACAGATGTAACATTGGCATCAAAAAAAGCCTGTTCGCCTATGCGAGTCACGGAATTGGGGATGACGACATCGCAAGCAAGATCGTCAAAACAATAGAATAGTTTTGCTGGAATATACACCACATTTTCTCCAATAGTAAGTGTATTAATATTTCTATTCCTATTCCTAGACGAACCGAAGGGTGGCGAGACCACATCATTGCAATTGGTTGCGTTGTAATGTATAATCTTCAAATTAGTGCAATCAAATGCATGATATCCAATGTTTTGCACAGATTCACCAATGGTAAGCTCGTGAACGGAAACAGCTGAAAACGCCTCGGATCCAACAGTAATCACACTATCTGGAATTACAAGATGATGCCCATATCCGTTTGTGTTGGTACCATGGAATGCATGTGAACCTATTTCAACCAAAGTATTGGACAAGGTGGCCGCACCCAAAGAATAACAACCATAAAAAGCATGTGCTCCTATTTTTGTTACTGCATAGGTGATGCCTTGGTATTCCACGCTATCAGGAATCGTCAAATCACCTTGGGGCATTTCATAACCGGAATAATAGTTGTTTTGTCCGCCATAACAAGGATAAGTAACCGTTACGGAAATGCCATCGGTATTGATGTCGTAATAAAGCGTTTGCCCCGTTGTGCAAATGGCTTCAAAATCAAAAGCGAAAAGCTTCGAAGCCATCAGCAGGAGCGCAAGCAGGGTCGTAAATCTTGTTGTTTTCATGAGGTTATGGATTTAAGAACTTTAGTTTCGCATTATCGGGATCTTCGAAAGCATTGCAGCTTTTCAAATATGACCAGAGGCCGTCGAATGAGCAGCCGTATAGCGTTTGGCCGAAAAGGTGCATCTTTTCCATCACTTTGATGTAAGTTGCGGGGTCCCCTTGGCGGCTCAGCTTGCGTAGCGACAGCAGATAATCTTCACGATACACGGTTGGCACTATGATTTTGGCTTCGCCAGCGCGGAACAATTCAGCGTTCATCATCACTCGGGCGGTACGTCCGTTACCATCGTTGAAGGGATGCGTCTCGCTGATGAGGAACATCATGTATATGGCTTTGGCCAACGGCGAGGTCAGCGCAGCATAGTAATCGAATCCGACTTCCAGTGTTCCTTGAACCAGTTTGACATCGACAAACTCGGTGTTTCCCGCGCGGTTGTTCACCTGCTTGAATTGTCCAGGGTTTAGGTCGGGGCGGCCTGAAAGCAGTATGGCATGACGACGGCGCAGAATGTCAATCAATTCCTGTGGAGTTTTCGGATAACGCTGCATCTCGCTTCGGTTCGATACCAGCTGGAACGTGCCCAAGATATCATGCGAATCCTCGCTTCTGTTCGCTATCGGGATGCCTGTCTCGACAATCCGCTTGGCTTCATCTACCTCGAATTCCGTTCCCTCAATGTAATTGGAGAAATAACTCTCGAAAAATGCGATGTCGCGGTATTCGTTTTCCGACTGCGGCTGTATGGGTCGTGAAACGAAGTGCTGCTCCTGCAAAGCGTCATAGAGTGTCTCGAACAGCCGTTTCCTGTTTTCGTCGTATCTCAAACCCACCGACAGAGCTTTTGCGTAGGTGGTTGCGAGTGCGGTTGTATCATGTGTCGCCAGCAATGCCGAAATCAGCACATTGATTTTTTTGAACTCCTTATCCATGCCAAGTCTTTCGGCAGTTTCGCGCAAGGTGTCACGATAAGCGTTCAGGCCCGCTTCGCCGCTGGCAATCAGCACGCTGCCAAGTTTCTTTTCTATCACATCGACAGGCAGCACCTTCGAATCCCCGTCAGTCCTGCGCGACTCCTGCATGTTCTCAAGCATCCAGCGGTGTTCGCTTGCAATAAACATCTGACCGAACACAATATCGTCCTTGTCATTTCCTGGGCCTTTGCCCACAACAACCACTACACCGGGCAATTCGGTTACCTTTTTGTTGAAAGATCCTGTCAAGAAGAAATAGCCGTTAGCCGTCAAACGCATCTCACGCGCACTTCGGTGGCTGATAATCGTTCCCGGGAAACGCCACATAAGGATATTCATAATATTGCGCCGGACGATACTCTCCGGGCTGTCAATCAGGTTTGTCGTATAGAGACGTGGCGCTATCTTGCGCAATTTCTCCTGTTTTATGAGGCGGGCGATAGCGTGCGACACATCCGGGTCGGACGATGCAAAAACAATTTCCTTATCCAAATCCAGTTCTTTCATACAAATTTTCTATAATTGCAGATGCAAAAATACAAATTTTGTCGAATAATGTATGAAAAACTACAAATTTTAGCGATTTATTCCTTAACCGCCACCCGTGCCACATGCTTTTTCCCTTCAATATCCGTAATCCTCATCAAATAAACCCCTTCCGCCAAACCAGCCACACTGATTTCATTCGCATCGCGCATGGTCTTCACCAGCTGCCCAAGGGAAGCACATCAGGGCTGCGAATAATAATGTCTTTTTCATATACGTAAAGTTTTCAGATTTCTAATGCTTCAGTATCTTTTCTACAAACGTTTTCCCGTCCTCCAAGGTGACTCGCATCGTATAGGTTCCGCTGGGCAGACCTTCCACGTCGATGCTTTCCATGCCGTTGCACTGGATGTGCAATAGACGGCCTTGCAGGTCATAAAGTTCAATACTGGTTGGCGTTACATCGGGTGAGTATTGCAGGTGGAGTTCGTTTTGAACGGGATTAGGCCAATAGGAATAAGGGCGGGGCGTGATGCCCGATTCCGAAACGCTCCATCCCTCATCATCGAAAACGAGGAAAAACAACTCAGGCGGTGCACCCATAACCACACCACCAACGGCCACACCACCGTCTTCAAGTGCAACCAATTCACTACCTACGCGCGAATAACCCTCTAATTCAAGGCAGAAACGCTGCCAAACAATGTTGAAATCGGCATCCATCTTCACCACCGAAACCTGTCCCACAGGAGTACCGTTGCTAACCCCGGCAGGATCTTGCGTGCAATAGGCGAAATACATGTCGCCATCGCCCGCTTTGGCAAGACCTATCGGGAAAGCACAGCCTAAACTGACAACTCCGTTTATTATTTGTGGGTAAGTCCTGAAATAGCAAGTGTTTATTGCTGTTAAGTTGTTTTTGTCGTATCTCGTTATGCGTACACCGTTGTCGGCAAAGTTGATTTCATTTTGAAATCGCGTTGCAACAAGGAAAGTGTTGGCATCCCAATCCAATACCCGTTCTTTCATGCCACACTTAAAATAGATGTTCTCTGGTGCTCCGTCTGGGGTTATCGTTTCCTTCAAATTCAGCAAAGAATCGAAAACATGAATGTAAATCGTCTTGAGGTCAGAAGTGTTCGTGCCCCAATAGCAGTATTCGGTTGGTGACTCGTTGAAAGTGCCAAAGCGATGCCCACCAGATGTATAAAAGTTGATGGGAGAACTCTCTTTTGGTAGCACAGCATGGTCTTTCACTGTACCATCAAGCCCAATCCGATAATAATGCAATTCTTTGCGCTTTGTAAGCGGAAAATTTAGGATAATGTCACCATGATTATCCAAGAAATACGAATCGCACAAGGCCGGGAAAACCGTGTCTGACAAGGGCACCCAAACTTCCTTTTCAGGGTGAAAGGTCAAGTCGTCGTCAAAAAACGAGATGCGCAAATCGCTCCTACATTCTTCAAGGTTACGTACTACTTTTGCATAAACATTGTCTTCTCCGAATGGGTTACGTTCCATCAGGTAATAGTTCAAGTCGTCGTCCTCAACAAATACGGAATCAATCAGGACCGCCCCATTAGGGTCGATTTTCAACAGCCTGTTGCCATAATCTCCAAGGTAAGCACCATTCTCGTTGATTTCAAACAGTTGAATATTGGCCAGGATGTTCCCATCGCGCAGCTGCATCATATTGCGCAAGTCAATATCATACCAACCAGCATTATGATGGGCAATGGAATCGTAGGTCTGTCCGTAAACCGCCGCTGCCATCAGCAGGAGCGCAAGCAGGGTGAAAAGTCTTGTTGTTCTCATTGTATTATTGTTTTATCCATTTTCCATTTAATAGTTCTTTTTCAGCATTGTAAACTCGATAGAAATACACCCCCGCTTTCAATCCCGAAACGCCCACAGTAAGCACATTGCCCTCGCCACGGATAAACCTATCCAAGCAAGGACGGCCAAAGGCATCCGTAATGCTGATGCGGTAGCCATCAATGTTTTCCACTCCACTAAGATCAATGTTCAGAACATCTTTTGCTGGATTGGGATAGGCTATGCCTTGAATCTCCGTCACAGGCATCTCCTTGACCGAGGTGGGTATGGGGTTCATCTCCTCACGGGTCAGTTTCATAACCTTGCTTGCCGCGTAAGGCGACAGGAACTCTCCACCACCCATGACCAACAGGCAGCCTCCGTCAGAATAGGGGAGAACAAACTCCGGCCAATACTTATCGTATTCGTCCTCGTCGAAATAGCGACCGCCCAGGATTTCCATGTCACGGTCGAAAAGGCACAGGCCTGTTCGCAGGTTTTCCCCTAAATTATACCATGTGTAATAGCAGCCATACATGGTGGTGTCGTTAACCGTTGCCATGTGCTTGTTGCTGCTTTGCTCTTCATTCCTGCCTTCCGTATGATGGAAATTGGTTACAAAACGGTTGACAACGCCATTGTCGCGCTCCTTGCTCCCACCCAAATCGAGGTCGGCAAGGCAGAGATGGTACTCGTCAATGCCATCATCTTCGTTTCTGGTACAAAAAACAAACATGCTGTTGTCCGAAAGAAGGTAATCGGAATAGCCTCTGTCGCCCAAAGCGAAAATGTATGTGGCTGTCCCATACCGATAGGCTTTCTGATATTGAAAGTTGTCATCATAGAATGCGGTTCCCATCCCTCCGTGGTCGCAAAGGAATATATAACCGTCTTCCAACGGGTTTTTGAAAATCTTGTAGCACCGAAAGTCATGCATCTGGAAAACAGGGTCGTTATAAACATAGTTTTCGGGCTTTTCATAGCGGCAGGCCAATGTATCGGCGTTTTCATCGAACCTGTACATATAGGGGAAGCGCCACCACAATTCTTCATACCATTCACCGCAAGCCACCACATTTCCGTCGTCTTCAACCAACAGGCAGGGGCTGCTAATCAATTCCAAGGAGTCTTGGGTGTAGGCTTTGGCCTCCAATATGTCAAGATTCTTGTTGAGGATAATTGCCCACAGTTCGTTTCCTCCATTATTAATCTTTGTCGTGTCCTGAATCCTCGTCGCCACCGTGAAATAGTTGCCGTTCTTCAACTGAACGACATCCCTATACAGAAGCATTTCCGGCAAATCCTCGCAAATGCGGCGTTCATAACTGCCATCGGGATGCACCTTGATGAGTTGTGTGTTCCAGTCGCGGCGACGGCCGAATCGACCTATTAAAACAGCATCCTCAATTGTGTCAATCATACCCGCATCGATGCGCGAATGTTGGTTGATGTCATTCTGGTCGCCAAAATCAAGTTCCCATTGCTGGGCTTGCATCGTCACCCCTCCCGCCATCAGCAGGAGCGCAAGCAGGGTGTAAAATCTAGTAGCTTTCATCGTATTATAATTTTGTTGCAAAACTATAACAAAAAAACGCCAAAAAACTAATCCCCAAGTCAAAATATAGGATTTTGTGCTTGTTCAACAATACAATAACATGAAAAACAATAAACTAAAGAATCTGAAAATATAGGTTTTTGTTACCCTATAGAGGCGGAAAGGCCGTCGATATCTGCCTTTTTCTTAAGGTTGGAGCGGTATTGCGTCACCGTGTTTTCCTTCAACCCAAGCAAATCCGCCACCTCTTTTGCACGGAAACCAAGAAACGATAGAATGACTATGCGGCGTTCCGTCTCGTTCAGATTGGGGCAAGCATGTTCCAGTCTAACCGTAGCCGAAGGATAAGCGCTTTCAAACTCGTCAAGAATACGCTGTAGCCTATCCTCGCCCCCTGATTGGTAAATCGCCAACACCCGCTGCTGCAAAACTTCCCTCTGGTGTTGCGACGATTGTTCCACCGTTGCCTGCAGTCGTTTCACCTCTTCCTCATGGCTTTGTCGGGCTGCCTCCATTTGCCGCAAAGCTTCATCCTGTTTGGCCTTCAGTTCCTGCTTATGTTGTGAGTCCTTGGCCTTCAAGGCTCTTTCCGCCTCATCCTGTTGTTGCTTCAGCATCTTCCGTCCCCTTAGTTTTACAATGAAAACAATGGCCAATGCAACCACAACGGCAACGGGGATAATGATTTCAATGGTTCTTTTGATGGATTTTTTCCGAGCATCTTCTGCTTCTTTCTCCTTCTTTTGGTTCGTGTAAGTCTTGAACATGTCTTCAAGTTCCGATACCAAAGCCTTGTTTTCTCCAACCAATTTCTTACGGCTTGTCAAATAATGGGCAAGGGAGTCCGATAGTTCCTTGTTACCTATTTTGTCATAAATAACGTATAAATAATCCGCCGCCTGGTCTTGCCATCCAGCCTCACGATTCTCAAACACGGGTTCCAAATAATACAATGCGGAGTCATAATTACCCTCCAAAAAATGAATCCCGCCAATGGTCAAATAACGGTTTAATCGTTCTTTTTCGGTCTTCGCCTGAAAGAGAACACGATTAAGCTCATCCAAGGAGTGTTTTGCGGTTCCATTTATTTGATAGTCGCAAAGCGCCATACTTGCAACAATATCCCTATAGACCATATTGTCAGTTGCCGCCATGTTCTCTATTGCCTCGCGGAAATAGGACTGTGCTATTTCCTCCTCTTTCTTCTTGTCAAATTGTTTGCCTATTCGGTATAGAATGTTGGAAACACCAATGGGTGAGGTGGGTTCTATTTTACAATAGACCAATGCGTTCTCATAGCAAGTGATGGCGGATTCCATCATAAACTGCTCCGAAAACAAGTCACCAAGGCGGTTATAGGTATAGGCCAAGAATCTCGCCTTATGCCCCACCAATTCCTTCTCCTCAAAATGTTCTTCCATCACTCCCAAGGTCTTCAGATATTCCGCGCAAGCATTCACCATGTCGCCCCGCTCATAATACCCCACGCCATTAATATAATGCGCCCGTGCCGCCAAAAACCCGTCATCGATGGAATCAAAATAATCCACCGCTCGTAGCAAATCCTCTCGGTTTTTCTGCTCACAATCATTCTTGTACAGCAACTCCGAAATCAACAGCTGGCAATAGTGCCTATTAAACTCATCGAGGTCTTTCGCTTCCGGGCTAACCACAAACACCTTAAGCCTCGTATAGGCACTATCGGGTTGTTCCCACATCAGGCTGTCAATCTCCGCCAATACAGGAGACGACGGCGTTTCAATAGATTCAATGACCTTGGTAGGGTGGTCGCAGGCTACCGTTAACGCCAACAACAGGATTCCTATGTAAAACCAACGTTTCACGCTGCAAAATTAATCAAAATCCATCAAAAAAAACAAATTGCACCCTATTGCTCCTTAGCAACCCATACAGTTTCAACGATAATAGTTACTTTTGCACATCGGTTTGCTCCTCTATGGGGAGGGGCTCCATGACACCCATCAAACAACAGCTGGATGAGGTGAACGGCACCGCCGCTCTCATCACCAACCTCAAGCCCCAAAGCCTACGGCCTTCAGAGAAGCTCATGCTCTATACCGCCGAACAACGTGTGTCTCACGGATTCCCCATGGTGAGATGCACTGTGCGCGAGGTAAAGCTGAGTGAATTTGTCAATCTGGGAGGGCGTCTGGCCTTGGTGGATCATGACTTTGCCAACGAGATGAAAGGCTGGGCCTTGGTGCGCGTGAACGGTAAGCGTTGCTCGTCGCAGGGCATCGTCACACGTTGCACCTACTTCGAGCAATTCACCACTGAGGAGGCCTATCTATCAGCTGCCGAAACCTATGGCGGACTGACAAGGGAACGGCTCGTTGTGAGCTGTTGACCCTTATGGTCAGTATCCCCATCATTGCAGCCAAACAAACACCGCCGCAAAGGAGATCGCGGGTCTCCGCCCGCGTTGAGGCCTTGCGGCGGTAATTCCAATCGTTTTGGATTATTAGTGTTCGCAAACCTTGCCGGCATCCGCCGTGAAACCGTCGTCAGTCGGCTTGAACTTGCCGTATTCCTTCAGGAAGTTGATCAGTTCCTGTGCCGTCAGGTTCTCTGCGCTGCACGTGTAGAAATGTTCCTCAGTACCAAACTTCTCGATGATGGCCTCCAATAGGCTTTTCTCCGAATAACTATGTCCCTGCATCATGGCAAGGACTTCGTGTCCGTGTGTCATATCTTTTAGATTTTACGCTTCTTCAATCGCCCCCACAGGACAACCGTCTTTGGCTTCGGCGGCAGCGGCCAATGCCGCTTCTGGCACCTCGCCTTCGATGGCGACGGCCACATCGCCGTTCATGTGGAACACTTCGGGGCAGGTAGACTCGCAAAGGCCGCAGCCGATGCAACTGTCATTCACTTTGTACTTCATGATGTTCCTTTCTGTTATTGGTTTATGTGTTGGTTAATCAATCCTTTGATTTTCTCGATGATGGCCTCCGCTTCCATGCCAGATTTCTTGCTCATTTCGGCGATGGTAGCCTTGCCCAACATGATTTTGCCGACAGGCGTGTTGAGCATCTTGAACTTTTCGTTCACTTTTGCCATTTCCGTCTTCAGCCAAGGATACTGGGCGATGAGGTCGGCTAGTTTTGTGTCTTTTGTGATTTCCATATTGTCATCTTTTGCGGCTGCCACGGTGTGACAGCCCTACAACTCTAAACTCTAAACACTCAACTCTAAACTTTAACATCAGGGTTTTTCTCCGTGAACTTTTCTTTCAGCACCTCGATGATTTCGGCGCGGCTGTTGCCTTTTTTCTCCATCTGTTTGATGGTCTTGTAGGCTTGAAACAGCGTGGAAGGCCCGATTTCCGAACTGAAATAACCGATGCCTTGGTTCCAAGCCAGCAGTTCAAACACATCATCCAAAGCGGCTGAATCGAGGCCGTGGATGTAGGCCTTCACCAATTCACGCGTCGCTTGGCGCATACGGCCAGCGCCTACGGCGTTGGCCAGCGAGAGCAACAGACGTGTCTCGTATGGCAGGTGACGGCGGCTGTCGTTCCAGGTCAAGTCCCAGAAGTTGACAGCGGTCTGTGCCAAATCATCATTGATCAAGGCCATGTTTGTGAGAGCGTAAGGGCGCA
>JAEEGJ010031350.1_pt1 | contig 10306 bp, 9 predicted proteins | sample 8958761 | NCBI WGS metagenome assembly JAEEGJ01 (sample SAMN16246546, study PRJNA631951) | gut metagenome | biome: gut microbiome; feature: rumen; material: RS-attached | host: Bos | place: Iran: Karaj | collected 2018-10 | reverse complement strand
CTAATAAAATAGAAAAACTATCTACAAACGATGGCATAAAAAAATTCAATAATGATAACTTTGTTAAAAAGGTTAAAACATCATTTACAGGAACCACTAGTGATAAAGGTGGTACTGGAACTGAAGATTCAGTAATTAGATTTGAATCACCATGTATTGACGAAAAGGTTGAATAAACCTTTTTCTTTTTAGTATAATAAGTTTGGTGATGTATATGTTAATAATAGGAAGTCATGTATCTTTTGGTAAAGATCAACTACTTGGTTCAGTAAAAGAAGCTTTGAGTTATAATGCTAATACATTTATGTTTTATACCGGAGCTCCTCAAAATACCATAAGAAAAGAAATAGATGAGAATAATACCAAAAAAGCAATAGAATTAATGAAAGAAAACAATATCGATATAAATAATGTCATTTGTCATGCTCCATATATTGTTAATCTAGCTAATAATAGTGATGAATCAAAATATACTTTTAGCAAAGACTTTATAAAAAAAGAACTTATTAGATGCGATAAAATGGGAATTACTAAAATGGTTCTTCATCCTGGAAGTGCCGTTAATGTAACAAGAGAAGAAGGTTTAAATAATATCGTTAATGCTTTAAATGAGATTTTAGATGGAACAACAAAATGTAAGATACTATTAGAGACAATGGCTGGTAAAGGAAATGAACTCGGAATAAATCTTGAAGAAATGAAATACTTGATAGATGGAATAAAAAACAAAGAACAAATTGGTGTCTGTCTAGATACATGTCATTTAAATGATGCTGGATACGATATATCAAAAATTGATGATTATTTAAATGAATTTGATAAAAAGATTGGTTTAACATATATCGAATGTGTCCATGTAAATGATTCTAAAAACGAAATTGGCGCTCATAAAGATCGTCATGAAAACATTGGTATTGGAACTATTGGCTTTGACAATTTACTAAATGTTATTTACCATTCAAAACTAGATAAAATACCAAAAATACTAGAAACACCATATATTGGAGATACAGATGATTCAAAAGAACGTCTATATCCACCATATAAATATGAAATAAATATGATAAAAAACAAAAAATATGATTCAAAATTCCTAGATGATATTAGAAAGGAATATCAATAAATATTTGAATTCTTGCAAAAATATGATACAATACCGCTGGATGAAAAAAGGAGTGCAGTACTATGGCAAAAAATGAAGTTAGACAAAGTATTACTTTAGTTTGTTCTGAATGTAAAAAAGAAAATTATGTTACAGTAAAAAACAAAAAAAATACAACAGATAAATTAGAACTAAAAAAATACTGCAGTACTTGTAGAAAAGCAACTGTTCATAAAGAAAAGAAATAGTTTTGAGGTGTTAATATGAATGGATTAATTAATATTAATGATATTAAAAATGGAATGACAATTATCTATGATGGAAAATTATATCTAATCCAAAGTTTCCTTCATGTTAAACCTGGTAAAGGTGCTGCTTTCATGAAAGTTAAAATGCGTAACCTAAGAACAGGTGCTAATATCGAAGAAACGTTAAATACTAGTATTAAGGTAGAAAAAGCTCATATAGATAAAAAGAAAATGGTTTATTTATATAATAGTGGTTCAGGATATGTTTTCATGGATAACGAAACATATGAACAAATTGAAGTTCCAGCAGAAAAATTAGGAGATGAACAAAAATTCTTAATTGAAAACATGGAAGTTCAATTAGATTTCTATCAAGGAGAAATTATTGGTTTAACATTACCTGAAAAAGTGGAGTATACTGTTGTGGAAACAACAGAAGCAGTTAAAGGAAATACAACTAATAATGCTCAAAAAGATGCTACTTTAGACAATGGCTTAGTTGTTAAAGTTCCATTATTCATAAGTCAAGGTGAGAAGATCATCGTATCTACCATTGATGGAAAATACTCAAGTAGAGCGTAAAAGCTCTTTTTTTATTGGTCAAAAAAAGATATAATATATATAATAGAAGGTATGTGATATCATGATACTAGATATAATTAAGAAAATTGAAGCGCTAGAATCAATTGATAGTGATACTATTATAAGAACTTTTTCTTTTGAAGAAAGAAGACTTCTTGCAACGGAAATAGAATCAATCGCTTCAGAACATACCATGAGTAAAATACACAATTTTGTTGAAAAACTAATTAAAGAAAGAGTAATAATATTTACAAACGAAGAACTAGAAAAAATACAACTAAAAAATGAAGACTATTTCTATTCTAAAGAATTGTTATATACCCAATATAATGATGATAAATTACTTGAAATGATTTTAGATAACAATCGATCACATTATCGTTATTTATATAAATATTTAAAAAAAGACGAATCTGTATATAAAATAATAGAATTATATAGCAATGGAGAACTTGGAGAAGAATTCTTTGGAATAATGCATGATGTTGCATCACATATAAAAAATGATGAACTTAAAATAAAATGTATGCAATTATTATCTAAACAACCAAAAAGTAGAAGAATAGATGGTTATGAAAAAGCTCATATTGCATCGACGCTTTCTAATGATGATGCCAAAATAGGTGCATTACATTTAATTCCTAATGCTTATAAAAGTGATGTAATCTGTTCAATGGATTCAGATGATACAAAAGTAAGATATATAAATCTATTTAGTAGAAATAAAGGAGATCTAATTGCATCATTAAAAGATGATGAATTAAAAGAATACTATTTTAAAAAATATTATAAAATAATTTTTGGAATTACACGTGCTCAGATTATTACATCATTTAACGATAAAGAATTAACCCGTAAATATTTACCAACAATAACAGGAAGTGAAGCGGCTCACGAATTCATCTGGCGCTGTAACGATGAAGATTTGAAGTTGGAAGCATCTAAAAAACTAGATTCTGATAAAGAAATACTTAGAGTAATAGAGTACTTTCAAAGTCCGGATAGTCAACTGGCTTTAATTAAAAGAATTAACAATTTAAATTCGATGTTTAAAGACGATGAATTTGTTTATATTTTTAGAAGAATAACAATAGAAGCAACATTAGAACTAATGCAATATTTAACAGAAAATAATAAAATTTCGGTAGTCAGAAGAAATGAATATCCTAAGAATCTAGCACTATTATCACAAATCAAAGATTTTAACCAAGCTATGGAATGTCTAGGACATATTGAAGATTTAGAATATGAAGAATATAACCCAGAAATAGATATTGCAATAGATTATATAGCTAAAAACTTAAAAATAAATTCAACACGATTAAAAACATTAGTACAACAAACTGGTCCAGAAATATTAAAATATGTTAATAATAAAAATATCTTAGATTGTTTAAATCTTAATGATGAAGATTTTGCAAAATATATGATGCTGATAAAACCAGAACATCAAAAAATGGATATGGATTCAGTAAACGATATGCTAAATGTTATTCTAAATAGAAGATTTAAAATTGAAAAAAAAGAAGATGATCGGATTTTTTCAAGTTTTCAAATGGCTATTGAAAAAAGAGATAAGAGAAGAATATATGAATTATTTGAAAAGCTATCAACTTTAGTTGATGTTCAATCAAGAATAAACAACCTAGACGAATTTGTAGAAAAAATAATATCAAGAGATTTCGATGCAGTTAACGAATTACATACTATAACTCAAGAATATATTAGAATAGCTAAAGATAATTATATTAAGGAACATATAGTTGAAAACCGTGAAAAAATTGTCACAATATCTGTTGAACGAGGAGAATATGTAAAACTATTATTGGCAAGTACTGAAACAGACGATATCATAGATATTATTGAACATATGAAAGATAAGATACCTGAAAAAGATCTTCAAGAGTTAATAGAGAATAAAGATCTTTTAAGGGGATTAATTGAGTACAAAAAGAATCCTAAAGCATATGGAGAACCAGCCAAAGAAATTAGAGGGGCCTTAAAAAATTTAAATATATTATTAAATTATATATACAAGTTTTATTCTCCTAGAATAAACGAGCAAAGTTTGTTAAAGGAAGCTGTTAAAACATCTGAAAAAGCTCCTGATCATAATATGGAAAGTGTTATTTTTATCCTTTCCGAATTAAATGTTCAAGAATTAAAAGATACAATATTTAGTAATGAAGAATTATTTCAAGAACTTATAAAATTTATAAGTAGTTACAAAATACTAGGGTGGACAGATTCAGTAAAAGATTTAGCAACTAGTAGTGGATTAGTAATATACGATAGTATAATATCTGCACTAATTAGTAATTATGAAGCTATTAAAAGAAATCTAGAGTCAAAAGTTGCTAAAGGGGAAATTCCTAAAGCAACAATTGGACATATCATAGATCTAGCAGCTTGTTATGATAGTTCTTCTATAATATATAAATACATTTTTGGTGCAGAAAGATTTATGTTACTTAAAAACAATCCCACTCCAAACAAATCAAGCATGAACTCTGAAACTAGAATTGCCGAAGCATTAGCGTTATTAAGTAAGATTAAGAGTAGGGATTCTATTACAACACCACCTATAGATAAAGATTATAGATTATCAAACAAAAAAGAACTTCACGTTCGTTTGGGACACGTTAATTCAATAGATAATTTAGTATATGGAGAAAGAACTGGAGCATGTATGCGTATTGGAGGAGCTGGAGATTCTTTATTTGATTTTTGTTTATTAAATAAACATGGCTTTCATATAGAGATATCTGATCCGCAAACCAGTGATTTTGTAAGTCGAGTAAGTGGTTTTAGAAATGGTAATACGTTATTCTTAAACCAATTAAGGGATAGTAAAAGTCCTAATTATAATGATTCAGATTTAATTGAATTAATAAAAATAGTCGCTAAAGATATAATCGAATTGAGCAAGCAGAGTAATTTTCCAATTGATAATGTGGTAATAAGCCCAGACTATGTAATGGAAAGAAGTAAGGAAAAAACTACAGATTTAGGTGTTGAAAATATTAAAAAAGGATTCGATAGATTCTATACAGATGTATCAAGCAATGCTATAATACTTGCAACTTCCAGTCAGGATAGTGAGTATGTCCCAGTCGTATTATCAACAAAACTGCCCGAATATGTTCCATTAAGAGATAGAATGAGAACATATAAAGCGGAACAAGCATCTGTAAAAATCAACGAAATGGTTGCTTTAGATGAATATTTAAGTGGTAAACCATTAGAAGAAATAGAACTAGAATTAAATCTAGACATAAATACATGCTATATTGGAAACGATTGGTACATATCGATTAGTAATGATGGACAAATAACCACATTTATTATGCAATCTTGCAAGAATAGAGAAAAGGCAGAACAAGAATTAAAAAGAGTATTAGAAATAATTAAAGAAAAAAGTCATAAACAAATAGAAATGATGAGTCAACAAGAAGAGTACTCTGATTCTTCATCAATACATATGTAGGAGGGTTAAAATGAGAAAAGAAGGAATAATAAAATATTTTAATAAGTATACTGGAGAAATATTAGCAAATGATGATACAGAATACATTTTCAAAAACGAACCCGATGAAGATCTACAAGTAGGAGACATTGTTACCTTTGAACCTTTAAACTATGAAACACCAGATATAAAGCAAGATGTTGCTCTATTAGTCAAGAAAAAAGTATATAAAAATGAAAGAAATCGCTAATTTTAGCGATTTTTTTGTAAAAAGATGAAAAGTAATATTATCTTTATTGGAAATACCGATTTTATGTAGTAAAATATAAGTGATTATGGGTTTTTTTCAGAAGTAGGTGATTTTTATGTTTGAATACGATAATATAAAGATTAATTACAAAGATTATGGTAAAAAAGATAGTGAAGCTATCGTGTATTTGCATGGTTGGGGACAAAACATAGAAATGATGGAACCAATAGCAAATCCCTTTGAGAAAAACAACAGAATAGTCATAATTGATTTACCTGGATTTGGTAAATCAGAAGAGCCAAAAACATCATGGACATTAGAAGATTACGTAACTATGATTCACAAATTATTAAAAGAACTTAAAATAAATAATCCTAACATTATAGGTCATTCATTTGGAGGTAAATTAGGCATTCTATACGCTTCTAAATATTCTACAAAAAGATTGGTCCTTCTAGCCAGTCCGTTTAAGGTAGAATTTAAAAAACAACCATTAAAAGTTAGAGTATACAAAAGAATAAAAAAAGTACCATTTTTAAAAGGTCTAGCTGAAATAATGAAAAACAAGATTGGTTCAACCGATTATAAAAATGCTACACCTCGTATGAGAGAAATACTAGTAAAACATGTTAATACTGACTTAACAGAAGAAGCGAAAAAAATTAAATGTCCTACATTAATAATATGGGGAACTAATGATACTGCTGTTAAAGTTGAAGACGCATATATTTTAGAAAAACTAATTGAAGATAGTGGTGTAGTTATTTATGAAGGGTGTACTCATTACGCATATCTAGAAAGATTAAATCAAACAATCAGAGTATTACAATCATTTATAAAATAGAGGTGAGAAATGAAGACATTATTTTTAATAACAATTTTATTTTATTTAATTCATATTTATATTATTAATAAGAGATCTCTTCATATGTTACAACAAAATAGATACAATAGAGGTTATCGATATATTAAATGGATAAATAAAAATGCAAGTGCTAATTTTATTAATATAAATTTAGTATTTTTAATATTTATTATTACTTATTTTAGTGAATTATTAAATGACATAAGTCCTTACATATTTATATTAGTTTATGCCTTCTTAACATATGTATTTATTGATAATAGAAGAAAAGAAAGTTATAAACTACCTTTAAAAATTACTGCAAGAATAAAACGTATTACTATCACCACAATGATATTATACTTAATTCCTTGCTTAATATTCTTAATTGGATATGAACAAGAATATCAAAGCATATATTTCTTAGTATTAGGACTATTATCTTTTATAAATGTATTTATTGTATTACTTGCTAACTTTATCAACCGACCAGTGGAAAAACTAGTAAGTAAATACTATGAAAACCAAGCTAGAGAAAAATTAAGAACATTATCTAACATGGATGTAATTGGTATTACAGGAAGTTATGGTAAAACAAGTACAAAAAATACTTTATATGAAATATTAGATATAAAATACAATGTATTTAAAACTCCAGAAAATTATAATACACCATATGGTCTTATGATATCTGTTAATAACTACTTAGATAAATATAATGACTATTTCATAGCAGAAATGGGTGCTTGCAAAAAAGGTGATATTAAAGAACTATGTGATCTAGTTCATCCAAAGTATGGAATCCTAACTCGTATAGGACTTGCTCATCTAGAAACATTTGGATCTGAAGAAGCAATTCAAAAAACTAAATTTGAACTAATAGAAAGTCTTCCAGAAGATGGTATAGGAATTCTAAATGGTGATGACGAAAAACAAACAAGTTATAATATAAAGAATAATTGTAAAATAATTTGGATAGGAATTGATAATAAAAGAGGAGACTACTATGCCAAAGATATAGAATTATCATATAGAGGAACTAAATTCAAAATTCATTCTAAAAAAACAAAAGAAGATATTGAATTTGAAACTCAATTACTAGGACGTAATAACATATATAATATTTTATCAGCAGTTGCTCTTGGTATCGAACTTGGTATATCAAAAACACAACTACAAAAAGCTGTTAAAAAAATCAAACCAGTAGAACATCGTTTATCAATGACTAAATACTACGATATAAACATAATTGATGATGCCTATAATTCTAATCCTATGGGTTGTAAGATGGCACTAGAAGTTCTTAAAATGATGCCAGGTAAACACATCGTAGTAACTCCTGGTATGATTGAGGTAGGAGCAAAAGAAGAAGAAGTAAACAAAGAATTTGGACGAGAAATCGCTGATCATACAGATGAAGTTATATTAATTGGTAAAGAAAAAACTAAACCAATTTATGATGGATTAAAAGAAAAATCATTTCCAGAAAAGAAAATACATGTTTTAAACGATGTAATGGATGCCTTTCCATTAATGATGGAATTAAAAGAAGGTAACACATACGTATTACTTGAAAATGATTTACCAGATTCTTTTAATGAGAAAATAAGGAGTGATAAAAAATGATGAAAGTTGGTGTAATATTTGGTGGCGAATCAGTAGAGCACGAAGTAAGTATAATTACAGCTGTCCAAGCTATGAGTTACATGGATAAAAACAAATATGAAGCTATACCAATTTATGTTAGTAAAAATAGAAATTGGTATACAGGTGAATGCCTAAAAGAAATGACAACATACAAAGACTTAAAAGAAATACCAAATCTTGCAACAGAAATAACTTTAACAAGATTAGATAATGAATTTATTCTTCAAAAGAAAAAAGGGATGTTTAATAAAGCAGTCAATAAAATAGATGTTGCTTTTCCAATTGTTCATGGAAAAGGAGTAGAAGACGGATCATTATCTGGTTATATTGAAATGCTAGGTATTCCATATGTTGGTCCTTCAATGTTGGGTGCATCTGTTGGCCAAGACAAAGTTGTTCAAAAACAAGTAATGCAAGCGTGCAATATTCCGGTTGTTGACTATACATGGTTCTATGATACTGAATACCAAGAAAACGAAGAAAAATGTTTAAAAGATATTGAAAAAGTTGGTTATCCAGTAATAGTTAAACCAGCACGTTTAGGTAGTAGTGTTGGAATAGAAGTTGCTCACAATGAAGCCGAAGTAAAGGATGCCATTGAAGAAGCTATCAAATATGATGAAAAGATAGTTGTTGAAAAAATAGTAGAAAATCTAAAAGAAGTAGATTGTGCCGTATTAGGTAACTATAAAGAAATGGAATGCTCTTTGATTGGCGAAATGTTTACTGATAATGAACTATTAACATTTGAAGATAAATATCTAGGTAGCGGTGGTAAAAAAGGCGGCAAAAAAGCCCCCGCTAAAGGCACTCGTGGTGGAGCAATTACTACAGGTGGTTTTAAAATACCAGCAGATTTAGACAAACAAGTAGAAGAAGATGTTTATAAATATGCTAAAGAAGCATTTAGAGCATTGAACTTAAGTGGTGTAACCAGATTTGATTTCTTAATAGATACAAAGAAAAAACAAGTATATGTTAATGAACCAAATACCATACCAGGTTGTTTAGCTTTCTTCTTCTATACTCCAAAAGATAAAAACTATACTAAACTTCTTGATGAATTAATTACAACTTCAATCAAAGAATATAAAGATAGTAAAAAGAAAGTAACCAGTTTCGAATCTAATGTTTTAAGTACTTATGATGGAAGCGGTTCTAAAAACAAAATACAATAAAAAGACTTGATAAAAGTCTTTTTTTATTTACGTAAATTGACAACTAATTTTTCAACATAATTTTAAAAAGTGTTTACAAGATTAATAATATTATGTATTATTATTGTAGACAGTGGTACATTGTGGAGGAAAGTGGGGGATTTTAAAATGTTCATGGGCGAATATCATCATAATATTGATGAAAAAGGACGACTAATAATTCCTGCCAAATTTCGTGATGAACTTGGAACAAAGTTCATTGTTACTCGTGGATTAGAAAAATGTTTATACGTTTATTCTGAAACTGAGTGGAATAATATAGTTGCCAAAATAAAAACTCTACCTTTTACCAAAAAAGACGTCCGAACATTTGTAAGATCCTTCTTCTCTGGTGCCACTGAATGTGAATTCGATCGCCAAGGTCGAATTAACATTACCTCCCCATTGGTTAGTTACGCCGATATCAAGAAAGAATGTGTTGTTATCGGCGCTAACGACCGTATCGAGATATGGTCAGAAGAGGGATGGGATAACTTCTTTGCTGAAAATGCAGATAAAATAGAAGACATCGCTGAAAACCTATTCATAGGAGAAGATATATAATGAAACACTATAGCGTAATGCTAAAAGAATCAATTGAAGGATTAAATATTAATCCTGATGGAATATATGTTGATGCAACACTTGGATATGGTGGCCACAGTAGTGAAATATTAAAAAAATTAAACCATGGTCATCTATATGCATTTGATCAAGACAAAGAAGCTATTGAATATTCTAAAGATAGACTTTTAAAAATTAATAATAATTTTACCTTAATATATAGTAATTTTTGTAATTTAAAAGAGAAATTAAAAGAACAAAAAATAAATAAAGTTGATGGAATAATATTTGATTTAGGACTATCAAGTCCTCAAATCGATGATTCTAGTAGAGGTTTTACATTTATGAAAGAAGCCCCACTAGATATGAGAATGAATCAAGCAAATAAATTAACTGCTGAAAAGATA
>JAEEGJ010031344.1_pt1 | contig 10308 bp, 5 predicted proteins | sample 8958761 | NCBI WGS metagenome assembly JAEEGJ01 (sample SAMN16246546, study PRJNA631951) | gut metagenome | biome: gut microbiome; feature: rumen; material: RS-attached | host: Bos | place: Iran: Karaj | collected 2018-10 | reverse complement strand
ATATTAATATTATATTAAATATGAAAATCCAAAATAATATTTTTCCAAATGTTCTTTACAATATTTTAAATGATATATTTACAATAAAAATAAATGAACCCAAATAACAATTAAATAATGTTAAAAATGAAACATTTATTCATGATAAATGTTATTAAAATAATAAAATATAATTTATTTTTTTTTCACTTGTTTTCAGAAAAAATTTTTTTTTTCTATTATTTTTCATTAGGTTTTTTTATATTTTATTTCATTAAATTTTATAATTTTTTTATGAAGATTATTTATTTATTTTATAAAATGTGAAAAATTTATTCTAATTTAAGGAATCAAGAATGAATGAATTAAATCTATAACTTAATAATAATTAAATAGATATTTGTAATATTTTATCTTTTAATATTATTCCTAATCAAAAAACTTAAAACTGATTTAAATATATATATTGTAAATCATCAATACAAATATTCAATATTAATTCTCTAAAAATAAATTTAAATGATTAAATTAATTATTTATAAGGGGAAGAAAAAAAAATATAGTAATATTAATCCTAAACGTATTCATTTAAATCATTTTTAAATTCAAAACATGAAGTTTTAATATTTCATATAATTCCAAAGAGTGATATAAAAGATGAACAACAATAAGAAATAATTTAAATAGAATTATTATATAATTATACACAAAAAAAATAAGAATAATATTAACATCCTTTTTTTTAAAATTAAATAAATTAACTCAATACAATTTATTTTTATTTAGCTAGAAAAATTAATCATGAGAAATATAATCATAATTATCATCAATTAATTCATTGGCTCTTTTTCTTCTATTTTTCTTAATCATATTAAAATAAATATAATAAATTAATCCAAAAATAATAATAATAGCAATAATAAGGAAAAAACCAGTAGTAAAGAAAGTGCTAAATAATTTAGAGAAAAAACCTTCTTTTTTATATTTAGTATATAATCCAAAACTTTTAGCATCAGAATCAAAAGTTAAAGAATATTTTTTAAAAAAAGGTTTTCCAAAATACCAATCTTCAGATTCATATTTACTAACAACAATTTGAAAATAATATTTTCCATCATATTTAATAAATAAATCTTCATAAGTGAAATTAAAAATATAATTTAATTCTTTATTTTCAAATTTTAATATTTTTAATTGTTTGATGTCAACGTCACTATCACAATAATAAAAATAAAATTCACTTTGACTTTGAATTTGAAATAAATCTTTATGACATTTTTGTCCTTGTTGATTGAAAAAAACATTTTCATATTCTCGGAAAATATTTAACCCAGCAACAATATAATTATATTCAATTCTAAATTCAGCTAATTTAGAATTAGATTTACTTATTTCTTTCCCATCAATAGTAATATTATTAAATTCATATCCCCAAATAATTTCTCCTTCTGTAATTTTAGCTTTACAAGAAATAAAATCATCTTCTAAATAATTTTCATTTATTTCATGTTGTTTAAGTCCTATTATTAAATCTCCTTTTTCATTTGAGTCATAATAATTAAAAGAAAAAACTTTTTTGGATATTAATTTATTTTCTTTTAATAAATTTATTAAACTTACATTTTGAATTTTTGCTGAGTTTATATTATGTAATTTAAATCCTAGACTTCCTCCTTGATAAACTTTCATTTTTTCATTTAAAGTTTTTGCTAATACGAAATCTAAATTATTTTCAATATTATCAAAATATATTTTATCATTTGATAAAGTTCCATTCATAAAATCTTCTCCTCCATAAGCATAAAAATCTAAATTTGATTTATATGTATTTGATTTTGATTGATGGAAAATATCTTTATTTAAATCTGATCTTAAATTTTCTCCTAATATATAAAAAGGATAACTTTGAAGTTTTATTGATACTGGAATTTTTTCTGATTTACTTCCTACTTTTATATATGTATATATGTCATTATAGAAATTTTCTTTTATTAAAGTTTTTGGATCTTTTGATAAATAATGATTTATTGTGTAAAATGGAAGTTTTATATATTTTTCTTTTATGGATTTTGATAACGTTATTAAAAGAAATATTATTTGGAACATTATTTATGGAGAAAAATCAGGAAAAATATTAATTTTTATTATTTTTAATATTTATTTATTTATTAAATTTATTTTTATTTATTTTTAATTTATTAATTTAATCATTTTCATTAAATCCTATTTTTGATATTATTTCTTCTGGTATTACATCAATCATTTTTTGAGTTTGAACTATACTATCTTGTAAAGAAAAAAGAAAAGGAATCCAGAAAATAATATATAAAACAGGAATTAATATATCATGTATAACTAAGAAAATCAAATTTAAATTTATCTGATTATTTAAATAATTAATAATAAAATCATATAATTTCTTTTTCCAATAATTTAAATAAACTTTTAAAAACTTCCCAATTAAAATAGTTAAAGCTTGATAAGGATAAGTATTTAAAATTAAGATATAGCTATTTAAATCAGTAATATTTTTATAAATAATATCATTGTCTAAAGCAATTTTTAAATTTTCTCTAAATTCAGCAATCATAATATTTCCACCGAAATTAGAAATAGCATTTAATTCAGTATCACAATCATCAATTTGTTCTTTAATTTGAGAATTTTGACAAATATCACCAAATTTAAGTAAATTTAAAGTTTTAATTAAATCACTATTAAAAATTTCATATGAATCACTATCTGCTTCAGATATATTAATATGTAATTTTGAATATTGTTCAAATGTTGTATTTAATATATCTAAACTTTTTTCTTTGAAAACTAATATATCATGTTGAATAAATTTTTCTAATATTATATTTAACATTATTGTCGCATTTACATAATCATATGAATTATAATAAAAGTCTTTATTTAAAATTTTTATATTTAATGTTATAATTGTATTCAATATTAATGATATTGAATAATATAATATGAAAAATATTATTGATAATATTGAATTTCTTAAATATATATTTCCTTTATTACTTGTTTCTGTATCTGATATTGTTGAATAATTAATATTTGAACTTTCATATAAATGTGATGTTTCTGATTCATTATTTATTGATTTTAAACTTGATTCATCTGAATTTATTGAATTATTTCTATTTCCATTTTGTAATTCTTCCATTCCTGAATTTTCTAATTTTTGTAAAAAATTTTTCACTCTTTCTGATAAATTCCTTAAATAAATTTTAGGTATATGATAAAAACTTTTTAAAACTTTAGTTCTTTCAATTTCAATAAAAGCAATTAATTTATATAAAAAAAGAATACAAGATATATCAATTAATACTATAAAAAAACATGTAACACTATCAAAAGTAATTTCTGATTTAACAATATCTTGACTTAATTCATAAAACTCATTAATATTAGTAATACTCATCATTAAAAAATCATTTAAATTATTATATAAATATTCATAAATAAAATTATTAGTATAACTAAATTCACTTAAATTTAAAGGAATAATAGAAATAAGTAAATTAGTTTGCATTCTAAAAGAATAAAGATAAGTATAATTAATAGTATCTGGAAAATTATCTGCATTAAAAGTACTCATAAAAGGAACATTTTTTTGATTAAAAAGTTTTTGTTGAGAATGTAATAATTTTTTACTTTTAGCAGTAATATTATCATGTATTTCACCTAAATAAGTAATATATTCATTAATTTCTAATAAACTATTCTGAATATAATTCTCAGAATTTCCTTCAAAATTTGAATAATTTTCATTTAAAGAAAAAATAATTCTTCTTATTATTCTTTGACTATTATGAAAATATTGAATTGAATCAAAGAAAATTGATAAAACTTCAAAATGAATAATTTTCCTATTTAAGAAAGTTTCATCGAAATAATAATTTAATATTGAACATGTTAAAAAAATAATTAAAGCTAAAATTGATATATATGTTAAAAATTTAACTACTGTAAAAACATGATTTTTTTGTCCTACTGAAGGAATATTTACTGTTTTTTCTATTGAAGAACTGTCATTTAATGAAATTGAATCTTTTATTGTTAAAGAATTTTTTTTATCTCTTACAACTTCAGTTACTTTTGGAATATAATTATCAACATTTTGAACTTCATTTTTTCCTATTTTAATAATGAAAAATTTTTTAACAATTTTACCATAATTTTTTAAACTTTCTAATTTTTTTTTAAATTCTTCAGAAGTTAAATTTTCTAAATTTTGTTTATTTCTTAAATAAAATTCACTATCATTTTGATCTGTTCTTGTTAAAGGTAAAACATCATCTTTTATTTCATCTGAATAATATTCATCGTCAAAACTTCCATTGCTTAAATCTTTAGAATAATCATTAAATTGAAATGAACTTGAATAACTTTCTTCAATATAATTATTTTTAAACAAATTTAAACTAACTGGTTTTTCATTATTAGAAAATTCATATAATTTTTCAACTTTATTATTTTCATTTATTTCTTCTTCTTCATCTTCAATATCAATTTGTTTTTTCATTAAATTAAATTTAGGATAAATAAAAGTAGGTTTAATATTGATATTTCTATTTAATATATTATTAGTTTTTTTTACTTTTTCAAGAGGCATATATTCTAATTTAATAATAAATAATTTTCCTTCATCACTTTGATAAAATTCTAAAATTCCAATTTCTGCTTTACAACCTATTTTTTCATTTAAAGAAGAAAATTGCTTTTGAGAATGAATAGAAGGTAAATCGTCCCAAATTTCATCTTCATTTTCTTCATTTTCTTTTTTTGGATTTTCATTTTGTTCTTCTCCTATATCAAATTCAAATTCAGGAAATATATTATAAAAATTTCCTAAGTCATCTGGTATTTTTCTTTTTAATATATTTGCTAATTCTATTGCTTCTTCTGTTATATATTTCATTTTAAAATCTTGATCTACTACGAAATAACTTTTTTTTATAAATTTTTTTAAATTTTCTCTTTTTTCTATATCATAATTAAATATACATACAAAACATTTTTTTGAAAAATATTTCCCATTATATTTTTTAAAATGAATATAAACTGCTTTTGGCTTATTTGATTTATGTCTTACAAATAATAAATATTTCTTAGGATGAATTGTACTATCATTATTCTTATCTAATTCAATTTGAACATAATGTAAAAATATTTTATTATAACATTCAACAAATAAATTTTTAATATTTTCATTTTGCATAATTTCTTTTTCAGTATAACCTAAAAATTTAGTTGTTGTTTTACTACATTTAATAATTTTTCCAAAATCATCATCTTCATTAGAACAAATAATAAAAGCATTTCCTTCTTTAGAAAGTAAAATATATTCTTCATCTATTTCAAAATTTAAATAACCAATTGAATTAGGTTTTTTATCGCTTTTTTCATAAAAAATAGCTAATAATTCATTTCCTCTATCAACATCATTTAAAACATTTTTAACATATTCACCATACATTTTAAAAGCTTTTGGATCATTTGGTTTTATATCACACATATTTTTCCAATGAATTTCAATATTTTTATTTGATGAATTTATATCCATTGCTAATTCATTTAATACTGATAAATCTTGTCCTGTTCCATTTATTATTTTTTCCCAGAAATTTATATATAATTCAGCACTTTTTTTAATATTATATAAACATAATCTAAAATGAGAATCATATGCAATTGATGTTACTACATCTAATTCTTCATTTTCTTGAATTTGCTTTTCATTATGTAAGAAATTTTGATTGTTTAATAATTTCTCATTTTCTTCTAATATCATTTTTTTATATCTATATATTATAAAGGCTTCATCAAAAAAAGCATTATATTTCTCAGCAAAATTTAATTGTTGATATGCTAAAGCTTTATCTTCTTTCCATTCTGATAAAAACATTGCAAATGCTACTCTTAAAGAAGTTGAATTTGGAAATTTTGAAACTCCTTTTTCATAATTATTTTCTATATATTGATATAAATATTTTTTCACTATTTCATTATTACTTGAATTTCTTTCTTTTAATTGACATAAAGAACAATTAGCATCTTGACATGAATGATTATATATATAACCTTGTAAGATCATATTTTCTCTATCTCTTTGATTACTATGTTCACTTATTGTTAAAAGATATCTTAAATGTCTTTGTAATTCAGATGAACTTTTACATAAATTTATGTCTTTTGATAACACTCTTGAAACATCATAACTTTTTCTATAAATAAAAACTCCTACAAATGGAATTCCAAAGCCCCAAATATAAAATCCAGTTTTAAAATGATATTTTTCAAATATTTTACATATTAATAACATTGTTGTTGTCCATAAATATGTTCCATTATATAATATTAATAATTGTTGTTGTTTAAAATCAAAATAAGGTCTATCAAAATATAATTTACTAAATTGAAAAGCAGAACAAGAAAAATGAATAGTAACTAATAACCATTGATAATTTTTATTAACGAAAAAAGAACTAACAACAGTAGATAATATTTTAGAACAAATATTTACAAAATCCGCTCTTGAATTTTCCTTAGCTCCTTCGCCTCCTGTTTTTTCTGAATTTTCAAATAATGTTAAAGCAACAAAAAAACATATTGTTGTAAAACATATTGTTATTATCATTCCTATTACTAAATGAATAAAATATGTTGTATTATAACATTTAACATGCTTTGTTGTTGTTAATATATATTCTTTTGATTCATCATCTTTCTCACATATTAATATTGATAAATTTAATTCTAATAAAGGATTAAATAACCCTGTTAAAAAAATTTTAGTTACATTTTTTAATACATACAAAGGCCAAGTTACAGTAAAGTATTTTCTATTAAATGAATATGAAACATAACCAATATCAAGTAAAACTAAAGTTATTGAAAACATACTTAAATAATAAACAGTTAAATATAAAAAAGCAGGAGAACCTTCAAGAAAATTAACTATAGATAATTTATCAAAAATAATATTCATTTTATCAATTATTGTATCATTATTCCATACATCTTTTAATTTCTCATGAAAGGGAAATGCTAAAAATTCAAGAAATTCTATAAATTCTAATATTGTGTCTAAAAAACCTCCTTCTCCTTCACTTTGATCATTTAATAATACATATATTATTCCAAAAACTGATTCTTTCACTTTGTTTACAAATGAATCATTTTTATATGCATAGTAATCCTTCCTAAGTTTTATAAAGTTACCTTGATCCATTGTTATTTAAATTTTTCATTTTTTTAAAAATAAATTAATTTTCTAAATTTTTACTTTTATTTAAAAATTAAATATAAATTTTATTTAAAAATATCTTGGAAAAATTAATAAAAAATTATAATATCAAAGTAAAAAACTTAAAAAAAATCAGAAAAAATATCTCTTAAAAAAATAAAAAAATAAAAAATAAAAAATCCAAAAATAAAAAATAAAAATCATATAAAAAACCAAAAAAATGGAATCACCATTAGTAGATAAAAAAGAAGACGAGAAAATAGAGCATGTAGAATTATCTCGTTTAATGCGTTTATTAATATTTGTAACATTTGTGGCATTATCAATTGTAATGTCAGGAGATAACGGAGTATTATCATCATCATCAAAGATGATAAAGAAAGATTTAGGATTATCAGATTCTGAATATGGACTTTTTGGTTCAATACCTTCAACAGGAAGAATAATAGGATCTTTAGTATTTATGGGTCTCTTAGCAACTGATAATAGGAAATTACTTACTGTATGTTGTTTAGCCGTTAATGCTTCAATGTTCTTTGTTTATTTAATTACAAAAAATAAATTTATTCTTTTTGGTGTTAGATTCACCATTGGAACTGTTAGAATTTACCCTCATATTTATATTCCAGTATGGGTTGATCAATTTGGTGTTAAACCTCTTAAAACTCTCATGATGACTGTTATTAATATTACCAGTCCTTTAGGACAAGTTGTTGGTTATGCTATTGGTACTTTCAATGTTCCTGAAAAATGGCCTTATAGCTTTGCTCTTGTTGGTTGCTTAATTTGGGGTATTGGTTCTGTCATCATTATCTCACCAAGTAGATATTTCTCTGCTAGATATAGCTGGGCTGGATATCAAGATGGTGATAAATTGGTCCCTTCTCCTAATGAAAGAACTGGAAATTCTATTTTTATTTCAGGAGAAATTGTAACTAAGAAAAAAGCAAAAGGTGGTTCTATGTTAGAAATTTTAAAGAAAGGTGCTTTTATTTTCTCCAGTTATACAAGAGCCAATTTATTATTTATTTTCCAAGTAATTCATTTATTTATAACAGATTATGCAATGAATGGATTAAAAATTCAAGATAAGAAGGAGATATTGAAATATTATGGTCCAGCATCAGTATTGGGTCCAACATTAGGAGGAAGTTTTGGTGGATTTGTATCAACATCAGTAGGAGGATACGAGAATAAGAAGAGTGTTTGGGTATGTATAGGATTTGGAACATTAACTCTCCTAATGACATTCCCATTATCATTTGGAAAATCAATGCAAGTAGTCGGAGCATGTCTCTTTGGATTCTTCTTCTGTGCAAGTGCAGTGTTACCAACAATAGTAGGATACATTATCTCCTCAATTCCAAAAGCACACAAAGGTGCAGGAAGCTCACTTAATTTACTTATTAGTACTCTTGCTGGTAATTTACCTGGTCCTATCATTTATGGATTCATTAATGATAGAATGAAAGCTACTAATCCTACTTTTGCTTGGAAATGCACTATTTTCTATTTCTTCCTTGGATACTTAAGCTTATTATGTTCTTGCTACACTAGATATAGAGATTTAGTCGCGAAGGAACAAGAAGAAAAAAACCCTGATGTTGAATTATCTCAAAATAAAGCTTAAGAGTATTGTGTTTTTTTAAGTATCTTAAATCACATTTCTCTTTAGGGTTTTTTTATTAAATTTTAATTCAAGTTTTAAAGTTATTTAAGGATTTTTTTGTTTTAATTTTTTTCTATTTTAATTTAAATGTTATTTTTTAGTTTCTTTTAATTCAAAATAATATTATTAGTTATTGAATTATTATTTTTAAAAATAATTTTTTAAATTACTTACTTTATTTTTCTTTTTCCATCCAAATTTATTTTTTTTGTTTATGAATCTATTAATGAAAGCATCTTTTCAATTATCATCTAATAATATTAAATAAAAATATATTAGGATTTTTTTGTTGAAAAAATAGCCATTATTATTACTCATTTTGTTTATTATTTTTGAAAAATAAATTTTGTCTATTGCTTCTTTTGTTTCAAGATGAATAAATTTCATATATTTTTTATTATGATTTTTTAATTTTTATTATTATTACATTTTCCTTTTTTTATAAAAAATTAAAGGAAAATTATTTTTCCTTTTTTTTTTATCTTTTTTTTTTTGAAAAAAATATAATTTTTTTATTCTTTGTTTTTATTTATTTTTTTAACTTTTTCACCATGAATGAAAAATGAAGAAGTATTTTCAACAAAAGATAATTTTTTAGAAGGAATTGAAATTAAGAATTTAAATCAAGAAGATAAAAACAATTCCTCTTTCCTTTTTTAATTGTGTTTATGCTAATGAAAAAAAGATTTTCGAAAATTAATTAATGATAATCTTTCTAAAAAATATCTTTTATATTCTTCTAAACAAGATTTAAATATTATTAATGAACATATTCAATTTAATAATACTAATTTTACTAAAAAGAATTCAATTGATTATTTAAAAAATTTAAAAGATGAAATTATTAAAAGTTCGAATATATGAAAAAAAAGTCAATTTGTTTTAAAAGAAATTTTACTGAATAACAATATTCTTTCAAAGAAAAAATAAATTATGAAAAAGAAAAAGATAATAAATCAGATTTCCTTAATGATATTATTTTAAAAGATTATAAAAGATAAATTAAATGGGACGAAGAATAAACCAGTCAACCTGCCAAAATTTAAAAAATTCAAAAATTTGAGATTATTAAGGATATTTTATAAAAAATGTTTATAAAAAATTAAATAAAAATATTTGTAAATTTAGCTACAATGTCATACATCATATATATTTATTTTATAAAAAATAGGAAAATGAATTATTATTTACAGTGTTATGATTGAAAATGAAAATAAAAATAAAAAATAAATATATATTTGATATGGTGTTAAATAATATTTTTTAGAGAAACGAAGAATAAACCAGTCAACCTGCCAAAATTTAAAAAATTCAAAAATTTGAGAATATTAAGGATATTTTATAAAAAATGATTATAAAAAATTAAATAAAAAGATTCGTAAATATAGCTACAATG
>JAEEGJ010031333.1_pt1 | contig 10310 bp, 8 predicted proteins | sample 8958761 | NCBI WGS metagenome assembly JAEEGJ01 (sample SAMN16246546, study PRJNA631951) | gut metagenome | biome: gut microbiome; feature: rumen; material: RS-attached | host: Bos | place: Iran: Karaj | collected 2018-10 | reverse complement strand
GGAAGTCTCCATAAGGCACATAACCGTAAGCTTCTGATCCTATTGCATCGTAAATGCAGCCCTCAAAGACAGGCACTATCTCCCCGTTCCTGAAAGTATAAACGCTTACTTCGGAAGCATATTCGCGTCCGCAGTCGGGATTCTCGACTACGAGCTCGGGAATAAGATCGTTATTGATATAGATAAGAGCATACGAAGAGCCCGGATGCTCGTGTTCGAAATCGTTGATAAATAAATAATAAGCACTGATATAATCATCGCTCAGAAGCCCGGACTCTGTTGCTGACTCTACCACAGCTGCACTCTCGGCTGCCGTATCGGTGGTTTCGGCCTCAATGGGTTTAGCATACGTCTTTCTCTCGTGATCTACCGAAGATGCCGATACAAGAACGGCAAAGATCATGGTTACGACGATGGATGTTATCTGGATTGCCTTGGAAGTTACCTTGCTCATCAAAAGATTGGTTACCCTGAGCTTTGTCTCCATGCCGCCGAATCCCAGACCGCTGAATGCGGTGCTCTGCATGAATGAGCCGCCCTTGTTGTTATCGTCAGCCGCATGTCTTACAAGAGACTTGCAGTATTCCTTTACCATTGCCAGGCTGAAGTTGTTTGTTGTCTCTTCATCGACGCGCATCTCGATGTCGGCGCAGAGCATAAAGAAAGCTATCCAGACGAGCGGGTTAAACCAGTGTATGCAAAGGATGATATAGCTTACGAGCTTGGTAAGACCGTCCTTATTCTTGATATGCGTCCACTCGTGGTTAAGTACGTATTCCCTCTCATTGTCATCCATATTGATCGGGAAGAATATCTTTGGGTTGAATACACCTACGACGAACGGCGAATCGATGTCATTTGCCATATAGTATCTTCCGTCAAAAGAACGGGAACTCCATCTGGCCTTCGAATAGAACATCGCATATCTGACGGCAGAGAAGATCAGCATGGCTCCTGCAACGCTGATCCAGATGATGGGAAGAATGGTCTTCAGGGATACATTTGAAGCCTTATTCTCCGTCTGATCCTGCAGGGTTCCTGCTGCCTGACTGTCTGCGGCGGCAGCATTATCAGCAACCGCCGGAGCTGAGCTCTGTGCTGTCTGCTGTACAGTTCTGTCGACCGTGGTTGCTTCTCTGAGCCTTGTCTCAGGATCGTATCTTACATCCTCTGTGACACCGGTTTTAGGAACAAATAACATGCCGATATTAAGTGCGCTCGTGGGTGAATTAAAATTGAACGGGAGAATAAGCCTCAAGCCAACGACCAGCCAGAAAATGATCAGTATGCTCTTGGGGCATTTCCTGAAAATGAGTCTGAAGAGCAGTACCGCAAGGATCGCAATACTGCCGTAAATGCTCATCTCAAGGACTTTATAAAATATTTCTCCCATAAATAGCGGTTATTCCTCTGTATGTTCCTCGATCATGTCGATGAGTCTGGCAGCATCTTCCTTACTCATCTTCTTGCCGCCTCCGAGGAATGCGTTTACGAACATCGGGAGTGAACCTTTGAAGTTCTTCTCTACAAGTTCTTCACTCTGCTGCTGCTGAAGCTCATCGCGGCCCACCAGGAAAGTAATGGTAGATTTCTCATTCCTGATGAAGCCCTTATCCTGGAGTCTTTTAAGCATGGTATAAACGGTGGTCTTCTTCCACCCGTGCACCATCTCGCATATGCTCGACAGGTCGCCGGAAGCAACAGGTGCATAATCCCATATGATCTCCATTAACTTATATTCGCTGTCACCGATAGAATTCTCTTTCATAATCATTATTCCCATTCTTGAATTTTACATAATACTACACGTGTAGAACGTCACTGTCAACTTTGTGATATCAGTCTTTTGTGTTAACTTACAGATAAAGGAAGGGGCCCGCTTATGAAATACGATAACGACAGGCTGGGAGCGGCATTAAAGCTCTACTTGGGAACTGATCCATTGCCGATGCATATGCCGGGTGGCAAACGCAACCCTGACTTTGTATCGCAGGCATTCATGCGCGATATCACGGAGATCGGAGGATTCGACAATCTCCACTCACCCACTGGCCTATTAAAGGACATGGAAGAATGCGCAGCTTCCATCTGGAAAGCACCTAATGCTTTCTTCTCCGTAAACGGCTCTTCCGCGCTGCTCCTTGCAGCGATCTGGAGCGCATCCATCCAGAATCCGGGCACCAAGATGCTCGTTGCGATGAACTGCCATCTCGCGGTCTGGAACGCGATCGAACTTACGGGTTCCACCATCGTTCCGCTGCTTCCGGCGTTTGACCCTGAGCTGCCTTTCGCGGGGCATATATCAGCCTCCGATGTCGAAAGAAATCTCGCCAGAGACCCGTCAATCAAGACGGTAATAATCACTTCTCCGACATACGAGGGCGTCCTGTCAGATACTGACGAGATATTCCGCATAACCAGAAAATACGACGCGGTCCTCATCACCGACAGTGCTCACGGCGCGCACCTTGGTTTGGACGATAACTTTTTCGGACCCGATGCCAAGGGCGACCTCGTCATCAAGAGCCTGCATAAGACTCTGTCATCCCCTACGCAGACGGCAGTCATGCTCCGTCACGAGGGATGCCCGATCGACGTACCTCTCATAAGACGCGGACTCGATATTTTCGAGACATCCAGTCCTTCATACGTGCTGCTGTGCGGCATCTCCAAGTGCCTGGCGCAGATCAACGCAAAGGGACCTGAGTTAGTTAAGCCGTGGGAAGACGCGATCACTTATGCCGAGAACAACCTCCGAAATTTGAGGAACTTCAAGCTCTGGCTGGCACCCGTCAGGGAGCGTTCGAAGTTTGTTCTCATGGGCAGAGGCAGCACGCTGTTTGAGTACCTGAGAGGCACATTCAACATAGAGTGCGAAGCAAGCTTCCCGTCACACCTGATCGCAATGACAGGTATCGGCGATACGGAAGACACGCTGAAGCGCTTCTGCGACGCGGTCATCCAAACGGACGAGGTCATGGAGGGACAGTATATCCCGGCTGACTTCATCGCCAGACCGTACCCCAAATTCGCGATCACGCTTCAGGAAGCAGCCAAAAAGCGCACACGTTCGGTCGATCTCGAACCGGAATTCGCGATAGGTCTGCCCTGCAGCGAATTCATATACGGCTACCCGCCGGGAATCCCGCTAGTCATGCCGGGAGAAGTCATTACAAATGACATCGTAAAGGTCTTATCCAGGGGTGATATAAAGCTCATGATGAGCGGCGGAAGGCCCTATCAGGGACTGATACCCGTTTTACCTTGACGGTTTAGGACTTGCAAAGTATAATTCTCATATTAAAAACAAGGGAGATTACTTAATATGACAAGAATCGTTACTGTTGAGACAAGAGATCTCGAGAAGTCAGCTAAGGAAGGCGGCTGCGGCGAGTGCCAGACATCATGCCAGTCAGCATGCAAGACATCTTGCGGTGTTGCTAACCAGCCTTGCGAGAAGCTCGCTGAGTAATTCAGTTTTATTTTGAAGCTTAAAGGTCTCATTTTTACGTGGGACCTTTTTTTATGGGAAAGAGATATTTATGATCCACTGCTACCAATTTGACGGCCTTAACATCGTACTCGACTGCTACTCGGGTTCTATTCATATGGTTGATAAAGTCGCCTATGACATGATCCAGTGGTACGAGACAGAACCTGCTGAAGAAGTCATCTCGAAAGCAATCGACAAGCACGGCATCTCAAGAGAAGATGCCGAGGAATGCATTGCCGACATCGACGACCTCAAGAACGCAGGCAAGCTCTATGCTCCTGACAAATACGAGCATCTGGCTAAGGATTTCCGCAAGAAGAACATCAGGATCAAGGCTTTGTGCCTCCACGTTGCACACACATGCAACCTCAACTGCTCCTACTGCTTCGCGAGCCAGGGTAAGTACCACGGCGAGCGCGCCATCATGAGCTATGAGGTTGGTAAGCGCGCAATCGATTTCCTCATCGAGAATTCAGGATTCCACAAGAACCTGGACATCGACTTCTTCGGCGGCGAACCTCTCATGAACTGGGATGTCTGCAAGAAGCTCGTTGAATACGGCCGTGAGCAGGAGAAGATCCACAACAAGAATATCCGTTTCACACTTACTACAAACGGTGTCTTATTAGATGACGAAGTCACAGAGTTCGCTAACCGCGAGATGCACAACGTCGTTCTCTCACTCGACGGACGCAAGGAAGTCAACGACCGTTTCCGCGTAGACTATGCTGGTCACGGTTCCTACGACAAGATCGTTCCCAACTTCCAGCAGTTCGTTAAGAAGAGAGGCAACCTCAGCTACTACATGCGCGGTACTTTCACGCATTACAACACAGACTTCGTAAACGACATTAAGCAGATGCTGGACCTCGGATTCACAGAGCTCTCAATGGAGCCTGTTGTTACTGATCCTTCCAGCCCTTCTGCAATTACAAAGGAAGACCTGCCTATCATCTTCGAGCAGTACGAAGAACTCGCAAGACTTATGGTTGAGCGCTACAACGAAGGCAGACCGTTCACCTTCTACCACTATATGTTGGACCTCACATGCGGACCCTGTATCTACAAGAGGATCGCAGGCTGCGGTTCAGGCACGGAATATCTTGCTGTCACTCCCTGGGGTGACCTCTATCCCTGCCACCAGTTCGTCGGCGATGAGGCATACAAGATGGGTTCTATCTACGACGGCGTACAAAACCTTGAGCTCCAGGACAAGTTCGCTTCCTGCAACGCTTACAGCCGTCCCGAGTGCAAAGACTGCTGGGCCAAGCTCTACTGCTCCGGCGGCTGCGCAGCTAACGCTTATCACGCTTCAGGCAGCATAAACGGCATCTACGAGATGGGCTGCGACATCTTCCGCAAGAGAATTGAATGCGCAATAGCAGTCAAGCTCCTGACATCAGGTCTGGAACAGCCCGGTCAGAAAGAAGAATAAATATTTTAAGAGCTGCCTCAAATGAGACAGCTCTTTTCCGATGAAAAATGAATAAACTGTTTTATTTCGGAGCCTGGATGCCGATAAATACGTAATCGTCTATATTCTCGTCATCGCCAAAGAAGCCGGGCTCTTCAAAGTACGGATTATCGTCAGCCAGAACTTCTTCGATCGGTCTGTCGGTGTCGTTTGCGACATATACGTACATCATGATTCCGTCGTAACCGTCAGGAACAACGAAATAAGACGTTGTAGTAATCTCAACATTCGTTCTCTTGATGTAGTAGCCGTCATTCGTAGCTGTCGTGCTGGATTCAGAGAACTCATCCTGACGGTACTCGTAATATGCTACGTCATAAGATTTACCCTGGTAAACGACTGTGCCCGTAACACTGAAGCTGTCGATCTGCGTCGACAGGTTAATGCACGGGAATGTCGCGCCTGTATAGAAATCGATATATCCTACGCCGTGATATGAGAAGAATGACTTGTAAACATTGCCGGGTTCTTTCGAAGCGATCGGGAATACCTGTGTATAAACGACTTCGTATACGATGTAGCCATCTTTATCGGCATCGAAAACCGTTACTGTAGGTCTGCTCATCGTCGCAACGAAGTTCAGGTTCTCATTTACCTGGCGGTCGTACGAATCGAAAGCATAGTCGCAGAAGAAATTGCGGATGGCGCCGTCAGACATTCTGAGATTCTGATTTACGCCCCATGCCTCATCGAAATTCTTTACATGATATTCGCCGAATGATTCCGTAGCATCGACCTTTGGCAGACTGTCCAGCTCAAAGATCGGTCTGACCTCTTCAGTGGTCTCCTTGGTCTCATCGTCATCATCGCCGAACGGATTAGGCTTTTTGCCTCCGCCGACGTCACAGGCAGTAATAGCAAGAGCTGCTGTGGATACTGCCAAAATTGTTGCCAAAACCTTCTTCATAGATCCATTATCCCTTTTTCTACAAATTCTATCCCTTCTGTCATACAATTTTGATTATACCACCCGACGGGTCCTCTTCAAATATCGGCCCCTTTTTTGCCTTATTTAGCAAAATAAAAGAGGCCGCAAACGCGGCCTCCTGCACATTGTTGTATTTACTCTTATTCTAATTCGAATGCGCCCGTATACAACTGATAGTACGTACCCTTCTCTGCGATCAGCTGTTCGTGAGAACCGCGCTCGATGATCTTACCGTGATCCAATACCATGATGACGTCTGAGTTCATTACGGTGGACCGACGGTGTGCGATTACGAATACCGTACGGCCTTCCATGAGCTTATCCATACCGCGCTGGACGATCGCCTCAGTACGTGTATCGATTGAAGACGTAGCCTCGTCGAGGATCATTACCGGCGGATCTGCAACAGCAGCTCTTGCGATTGCGAGGAGCTGTCTCTGACCCTGTGAGAAGTTGGAACCGTTGTTTGTGAGCATGGTGTTGTATCCCTCAGGGAGACGCTCGATAAAGTCTGCTGCACCTGCAAGTCTTGCAGCTTCCTTACACTCTTCATCCGTAGCATCGAGTCTTCCGTAACGGATGTTCTCCATAACAGTTCCGGTAAAGAGGTTTGTCTCCTGAAGAACGAGACCCAGAGATCTTCTCAGGTCTCTCTTCTTGATCTTGTTAACGTTGATTCCGTCGTAACGGATCTTACCGTCAGCAATGTCATAGAAGCGGTTGATGAGGTTTGTAATTGTAGTCTTACCTGCACCTGTAGCACCAACGAAAGCAACCTTCTGGCCCGGCTTTGCGAAAACAGATACATCGTAGAGAACCTGCTTCTCGGGAACATATCCGAAGTCAACGGTATCAAGTAATACGTCACCCTTGAGCTCAGTATAAGTGATAGTTCCGTCAGCCTTGTGAGGATGCTTCCAAGCCCAGTGACCTGTCTTGTGATCAGCCTCTGTAACTGTACCATCAGCTGCGATGTTAGCGTTGACGAGTGTTACGTAACCATCGTCTGTCTCAGGCTCCTGATCCAGAAGATCGAAGATTCTCTGTGCGCCTGCGCCGGCCATTACGATAGCGTTCATCTGCATTGTGAGCTGGTTGATGTTACCCATGAACTGCTTACTCATGTTGAGGAACGGTACGAGGATCGAGATATCGAAAACCATTCCTGAGATCGAGAGGTTCGGAGCATTAAGAGCGATCATGATACCGCCGCCTACTGCGAGCAGAACGTATACGATATTACCGATGTTGTTGATGATGGGAGCGAGAATGTTAGCGTAAGTATTTGCTTTCGCGCTGTCCTCAACGAGACCGTCGTTGACCTTGTTGAACTCAGCTGTAACCTTCTCCTCGTGGTTAAATACCTTAACAACCTTCTGGCCGTTCATGATCTCCTGAACGAAACCTTCGGTAGCGGCAACGGCCTTCTGCTGTCTGATGAAGTACTTAGCAGAACCTGCGCCAACCTTACCTGTTACTACCATCATGACGATGATGCCGACGATAACGATCAATGTCATCCAGACACTGTAGTAGACCATGATGATGAATACGGCGATAACAACGACGCCTGCCCTGATGATTGTCGGAAGTGCCATTGAAACCATCTGTCTCAATGTATCGATATCGTTTGTATAGTGGCTCATGATGTCGCCGTGCTTATGAGTATCGAAATATCTCAGAGGCAGTGACTGCATCTTGTTGAACAGGTCAGTTCTGAGTTTGTGCATGAAACTCTGTGTCAGATGAGCCTGGAGCTGTGACTGCAGTATGCTCAAAGCTACGGCAACTACATAAAGGCAGATGAGCGGAATGATGTAAGACAGGATCTGCGGCTTAACTGCTGCCCAGTCGCCTGCTTCATATGCTTCAGTAATGATTGCTGTTATCTTCTGGAGCAGGATGCCCGGAGCTGCTGCCGTAATGGCACCTACGAGTGCACAGAATACGATGACCGCAAAGAGCGCCGGAGAGCACTTGATGTAATACTTTACTGCTCTCTTGAGGTTGCCCATGGATCCTACGACCTGGGACATGGATGCCGGACCTCTGCCTCTTCCGCCGGGTGCGGGTGCTGCTTCTATTTTCTTCTTCTCGGGAGCGTTGGGTTTATTACTCATCACCTGATCCTCCCTTCGTCTGTTCTTCATAAATCTCACGATAGATCGGGTTCGACTTGAGGAGCTCATCGTGAGTTCCTACGCCGGCGATCATACCGCCTTCCATGATTATGATCATGTCGCAATCCATAACGGATGCAACTCTCTGAGCAATAATGATCTTTGTTGTCTCAGGAATGTATTCGCGGAAACCCTTTCTGATGAGCGCATCAGTTCTGGTATCAACAGCTGATGTCGAGTCATCGAGAATAAGGATCTTAGGACGCTTAACGAGCGCACGCGCGATACAGAGTCTCTGCTTCTGACCGCCTGATACGTTCGTACCGCCCTGCTCGATGTATGTGTTATATCCGTCAGGGAAAGAATTGATGAACTCGTCTGCCTGGGCGATCTTGCACGCTTCAATGAGCTCTTCGTCAGTCGCTTTCTCATTACCCCATCTGAGGTTCTCAGCAATCGTTCCGGAGAACAGTTCGTTCTTCTGGAGAACTACGGATACGGCATCTCTCAATGTCTTGATGTCGTAATCCTTAACCGGAACTCCTCCGACCTTTACCTCACCTTCGGTAACATCGTAAAGTCTCGGAATGAGCTGGATCAATGTTGTCTTGGATGAACCTGTACCTCCGAGGATACCTACGTTCATACCGCTGTCGATGTGGAGGTCGATGTCAAAGAGTGCATTTCTCTCAGCCTTCTCGGAGTACTTGAAAGCAACGTCTGTAAAATCGATCGAACCATCCTTAACTTCCATGACAGGATTCTCGGGATTGGTGATGGAAGGCTGCTCATCAAGAACCTCAACTATACGTCTGATGGCCTCAAGTGACATTGTGAGCATAACGTAAACCATGGATACCATCATGAGTGACATGAGGACCTGGAAGCCGTATGTCATGAGAGCTGAGATCTGACCTACGTTGATGATCTCGCCCCTGCCTTCAATTACGAGCTTGGATCCTACATAGAGTATGAAAGCAACATTGAAGAAGAGGCACATTTCCATGAGAGGTGAGTTGAGACCAACGATCTTCTCAGCCTTTGTAAAATCGAATCTGATGTTGGAAGAAGCCTTGCCGAACTTATCCTTCTCGTATTCTTCTCTGGCAAAACCCTTAACGACACGCATGCCGCGTACGTTCTCTTCGATGGATTCATTGAGCTTGTCGTACTTTTTGAATACGGCACGGAAAGCAGGCATTGCGAGCTTACCGATGATTACAAGACCGACTCCGAGAACGGGAACTACGATAACGAATGTCGTAGCAAGAGAACCTCCGAGAACATATGCCATAATGATCGCAAAGATAAACATGAACGGAGCTCTTACGGCGATCCTTATGAGCATCATGTATGCGTTCTGGACTGTCGTGATATCGGTCGTCATTCTCGTAACGAGCGAAGATGTCGAGAACTTATCGATGTTTCCGAAGGAGAACTTCTGAACCTTGGCGAACATATCGCCTCTTAAGTTTCCGGCAAATCCTGCCGAAGCTTTAGCAGAATAATTACCTGCCAAAGCACCGCAGACAAGAGACATGATCGCGCATACCGTAATTATGCCGCCCATTTTCAGAATGGTGCTCATATCAACACCGCCCTGGATCTTATTGACCATATCTGCCGTGATAAACGGAATTACTACTTCAAGTACAACTTCGCCGATTATGAATACGAGAGACAATATCGAATGCTTCGTATACTGGCGAACAGATTTCAGCAATTTAGATATCATGTGATTTCCTCTGTGATAATTTAAGACACTATATTATAAATCACACAAAATATTTTGTATTTATTATTTTATTATTATTTTGACGAACATCGGTTGCGATGTTATTATTGTCCTTGGCTTTATTTAATTAAATAAAGCACAAGGGAGGAATATTCATGCCTGTAACAGATTTACTGAGACGCAACGCCAAAGAACATGGCGACGAAGTTGCGCTTATCGAACTCAACCCCACAATGGAAGATACGAGAAAGATCTCCTTCAAGGAATTCGACCTAGTTCAGCAGACAAAGGCTATGCCTTACCGTCACGAGATCACATGGCAGATCTTCGATGAAAAGTCCAACAGGGTTGCAAACATGCTCCTTGGACGCGGAATCAAGAAGGGCGACAAGGTAGCCATCCTTATGTTCAACTGCCTCGAGTGGCTCCCGATCTATTTCGGTATCCTCAAAACAGGCGCCATCGCAGTTCCTTTTAATTTCAGATATACAGCAAACGAGATCTCATACTGCGCATATCTTGCAGAGATCTCCGTAATGTTCTTCTTCCCCTAATTCGTT
>JAEEGJ010031332.1_pt1 | contig 10310 bp, 7 predicted proteins | sample 8958761 | NCBI WGS metagenome assembly JAEEGJ01 (sample SAMN16246546, study PRJNA631951) | gut metagenome | biome: gut microbiome; feature: rumen; material: RS-attached | host: Bos | place: Iran: Karaj | collected 2018-10 | reverse complement strand
TAGTTGTTGCTGCCGTCGCTGAGTGTCATGCCAGTGATGGTGGGAGTAAGGTCGTTCGTCCCTGTTTCATCCTTGAGCGTGAACGCAAGAATAGCAAACCGATTCGTCATGACAGCTGATGAAGGAAGGCTGCCGTTGGAGGAAAGAGCCCCCTCGTACATGGCAAAATCAAGTTCCGACGAGAGAGTTGCCAATGTGCCATCCTGCAAGTTTAGTGCTTCGTAGTTAATGGAGCCGTCGGCATTGGCCATTGCAGCAGGATAGATGTACTTCACACTACCATTGGGGCTTGGGTCGGTCAGAGTGACGGTAAAGGTTGCCGTCTTGCCGTACTCGCCAACGGGCAGCGCTTCGCTCACAGCAACAGCTGTTTCGCTGTTTGTGTTCTCATAAACAACGGCAATCTTTTCGCCCTGCGCGAAGGTTTTCACGCCGCCACTGGTCAGGGCACGTGTCTCTGCACCACCGTCTATGCTGACGGTCGTTGTCAGGGTTACCACGTTGCCTTTCGGCTGTTGCGGAACATCGATGCTATTGTCGTCGTTGTTACAGCCCATCAGCACTGAACACGCCAATGCCAGAAAGGTTATACTAAACTTACTCTTCTTCATAACTATTCCAGACATAGTCCTCGACGCCTTCGCCCTGAGGCTGGCTGTAACTGAGGATGTGAGACTTTTGTTGTAATATGACGACCTTTGTTGTCGGCTTCTTATATTCTTTTCTCTTCATCTGCTCTGTCATATCAGCACCCCACCAACAGTCCCCTCCCCGTTGTCTGGGAGAAGGGACTAACAGAGGTGAAGCTAATTATTAAATGGACTCAGCATTACCGTCTAAAGTCGAAATTTTAGTAGTTGCAGAATCCTCGTTTTCACCTGAATGAATTTTTATGTTGCTATACTCGTAAAAGCCCATAGATTTTCCATTTGGCTTATAACTTGTGTCGAAAAGTTCGTAACGCACTTTATATTCTTTGTCTGCAACCAAGCACAGTTTTACCGTTTCACCGCCAGCGTAAGTACCTTCTACTGTTGTAATCGGTTTATCATTTGACGGATTTGCATTCTTATCCCATACCGTGATATTCCTCATAATAACGTGGTCAATTGTTGTATATCCGTTCTTGATTTCCAGTTCACCGAATGGGATGCGATTGGGATGCGAAAGATGCAGCGTTGCAACTAAACTTTCATATTTATTATATATATCACTGTTGGGCCAATTATCTTCAAAGAAGTGTCCGGTTTGAGCTCTCCACCAATGATTGGTACCATACTTCGGAACAACAGTAACCTGTACATCGAACTCTGACTCTGAACCATTCTCAACGGTGTGTTGGCCTTCATTTCCATGGGTTCCCTTAGGAACTCTCCACAACCAAGAGGCATAAGTATTCATGTTGCCAAATGATATGGCAGGATAGCCGTTGCCTGGTTTTTGTTCTTTCTGCTTATCCCAGTCTCTGCTTGGATCGAAATTATATATCTGATATGAATAGGTTACATATCCTTTGCTACCATTAGATTGATTAATTATGTTAAAGTCTGAGAAGTCATAACCTTGAGATTTACTAAATTGGATGTTCCAACCGACAGAGCCTGTAACGTCGAAACAAAAATCATTTCCCTTCTTGCCGGCCGATGCAGAAAGCGAACCGCTGAGTCCCCACGAGAAACCATGAGTATAATGACCTGTACCTATTGTGGTGCCTGGTGACGGATTTCCCAAATCACCTGTATTAGGGAACTGAGGCTCTACCCAATCGCACATCCTATAATCTACATCCATCTTTGTCATAAAGTATCCGATAACAAATACTTTCTCAACACCAGCATGATAATAATATTTTGGACTCCAAAGTCCTGAGTTTTCAGCCGTTACCAATGACTGCATCAGATAATAGTCGCCATTGATATTTGAATCATCACTGTATGAATAGAAGTACCATACATTTGTTGCAACTCTAATACCACCGTAGCCTCCCAAATCACTTAAACCTTTATTATCTTTATCAGCATTTACGAACCATTGGTCACCGCGGTGAGTGGCGACCTTCTGCCATACATGTGTGGGCCAATATAAATAATAAGACTCATCAGGGGTACTTGTATTAACATTAGGGGATAAGGTATTGTCGCCTGCTCTGTTGGTTCTTTTGAGGGCACGGGTTTCATTGGCAGGAGACTCGTAGTTCTCTTTTACCCATTCGCCTAAGCTGTTGAAGAGCTGCACGTAGTACGATTTATCTTTCTGCTGACCATCAACTTCCTTGTAGTCATATACACAATAATACCTATGGTCCTTGTTGAAAGCAAAAGCAAAGACATCAAGGCTGTCCACCTCTGGCAACTTATATTCCAGGCCGTACTGCTCGACGAACTTCTTGTAATTGCTACCATCGGGACGGGCAATAACAATCAGACCGCCACGCTCATATAGGTCGTAAAGCTGGCCGTCATAAGTACCCAACTCTGCAGGTGTTACCACAGCAATATCAACCTTATCAAGCGATCCGCGCAAGGGGAACAGTGCATTGACGGTCTTGCTGTAATCTGCCTCTGAAATATCAGAGACATAGGCAGGCTTATTTACTGGTAGAATAGTCTGCTGCTGGGGCACATAAGGTTCGTCCTCGTCCTCTATCACCGTAGGGTTATCATCATTAGTACATGAGGTTAAAAACACGGGGCCAGATACTGCCATTGTTGCAGCTAAGGTCCAAAGGAAAAATTTTTTAAGCTTCATTTTTTCTATCTGCTAATTGTTGAACATAGAATTAATTTGGTACAAAAGTAGCAAATGACCCTGTTATCATAGGCAAATGTGATGTTGCAATACTGAAAAATGATGTTGCAAAAATGAAACGTGCAGAATGTCAGGGCGTTACCTACTCCGCACTTTGGCCTTCATCTAATTGAAAATTAAAAATTGAAAATTGAAAATTATTTTTAAAGGTCACGCAGAAATCGCAGAAATTCGCAGAAATAGTTCTCTTTTAAATGTTGAGGGGCTTACTGCGTAATCCCTTGGCACTATGTTTTACCATTGTACTTTTAAAAGCAAGCTCTTAACGTCCAATGCCAAAACACATTGCCATTCACGTTGTGAACTTACAACCTTTAAAAGAGAACCAAATCTATGTCCTTCAGTTATTGAAAGTTCTACGGAAAATGAAAGTTTAAGTCCCTAATCATTAAATTTAAATTTAGATAAACCGCGGAGCGGAGGTTGGCTGTTGGCTTTCTTTCATTGAGCATTGAACATTGCCACTTCGTTGACTTTCCCCTTCGGGCCGTCGAGCTAAACCTTCTCGCGTTCCGCTCGCGACCCCTTCGGCGTTGAGCATTGAACATTATTTTTTAACTCTTGAACTCTCAACTTTGGAACTGCCTCTAAACTCTACACTATCAACTCTCAACTCTATTAGCCCCTTACAGGGGCATTGGTGGGGGCGGTGTCGTGTCATTTACGTAGGGGCGAGCCCCTACGCTATGATATTTGACCCCGTTGGGGTCTCTAATCACTAATTTCTAATGCTTCGCTCAGAGTTGATAGATTTTCAAAAAAATATTTGGAGGCTTACGGAAAACTATCTATCTTTGCAGTATGAAAAAGGAATTTGGTAAATGGCTAATGGATATAGCCAAATACATGGTTACCCCCAAAAAGGCCAGAAAATGAATACAGTTAATCCAATTATCATTTATGCGATGGCGGCTGTTATAATTGCCGGAGGATTTCTTTTCATAAAGTATACTGAATGGAAAGATCATCATGTAACATCAGATTAGTATAATACGACCCTTTCAGGGTCTGGCAAACAAAAAGCCTGCTCAAAAGCAGGCTTTGTTGTTTAACGGCCGATGCAGCTGGTGACACCAAAGGTGGTTGCAATAGCCGTCAGAATCGCAATGATTGTCTGAATAATAAATTTCCACGTTTCCTTTTTCATAATTCTTTTGTTTTAAATTTCACACAGATTCCACAGATTTTTAACAAAAACCGAGAAAACCCTTTCTGAAAGCTCTGGCACTTTGTGCCCCGTTCTGCTATCGTCATGTATATGACTGTAAGCAAGCTTCCGCCATCTCCCTGCCGATACCAAAACATATCTTTCAGATATCAAATCTTTCAGAAAGAAAAACCGAGAAAAATTTGATCAAGACCCAATTTAAATTCAAAATTCAAACATGCTAAAGTCTAGAGCCTAATGTCTAAAGCCTGTTTTCTCTGTTTTTCCTTGATGAGAAAGAGACCCCTGAAAGGGTTAATGGTTTTAGTTTAAGGCTGTCTGGATGCTTGCATACAAGCAGAATTAAACTAAAGGCGTTAATGACTCTGACAAGAGTTCTTTCTCAGCAAGGGGTTTTCTAGGTTTTCTTCTTTAATCAGAAGCAATGGTTAGGGGTGAGGCTTCTTTCACTCGTCGCCGTCGCTTCCTCCGCCGCCAGTGTTGACGTTATCGTTGTCGTTGTCGTTGCTTTCGGGGTCTTCCACCTCGCCAGAGGTTGAGGTCACACGTTTCACCTCGTTGCCGTTGCGGTCGTAGCAGGTAATCTGGATGCTGGTGTCTGCCAGCTCCTCCTTCAGGTCCACCGAGGGGGTGAAGATGATTCTGCGGCTGATGATGAGATTCGTCTTTACGTCGTTCACATTCTCTACAGCCTTGCTGCGCAGACCGAAGCGCATGCTTCCCAGTCCGGGCAGTGCCACGCTGTGGCCCTCGGTAGCCCATGCCTTAATCACCTCGCCGGCTGCATCCCAGCAGGCTTTCATCACGCCCTGGCTAACGCCACTGCGCATAGCTGCCTCCTTAATGACCTTGGCCTGAGTCAGGCTGGTGTAAAGGTCGGCCTTCATCACATAGCGGTACTTGCCCGCAGATTCCTTGTCAAACTTCAGCAGTCTCTCTACTGCCTTTACTTTAAGTGCCATAAAATAATAAATTTTAAGGGTTGTAAAGATTTTTCCTCTTCCTTAAAACCTATTCCTTAGTCGTGGTTTTTGCGGTGTGGCTATGAAAAACTATCTCGTGCACTAAGAAAAATTTTCTCTTTGGCTATGCCGCAAATTTCGTTGCCTGATGTTGTTTTTGCAACTATGTTGCAAAGGTATGGATTTTTCCTGAAACGAACAAACTTCTCGGTCGATTTTTTACATAAACTTTTACCCTATAACCTTTTAATTCCGACAGGTGAGGTTACTCACTTACAACTTACTCACTTTTGACATCTATATTCGGCAAAACTCCTGAAACAGAAATTTTATTATATTATATAAATTATATAATATAATAACTATAATTATAATATAATTCTCTCTCTTCTATCCTTTAGGCCAACCTACTCATTCTGTCCATTCCTTACAACTATTGAAAATGCAAATGTCAAAAGTGAGTAAGTGAGTAAGTGAGTAAGTGGAATAAAAAATCATTGTCAGCACGCGGATTTTTTGCGAACGTTCAGTCAATTTTCTACGCAGTGAGTAGAAAAACTGAAAGTTTGGAGATTGTGAACGCAGTGAGTTCACAATTTCCGATTACAGCTAACAACATTGTGAACGCAGTGAGTGCAAAATCTCCAATTAGGCTTTCCTGGACTCATTATCGAATCATTGTACTACTCTAGAAAACGTTGGATGGATTTTACTTTAACCCTGCCATAGGTTGAATGACTTTAGAGTACCTAGTGACTCCGCACTACGACCAACGGCCAAAATTGACCTATGTCAATAAATTGATGTATATCAACAATTTATGGATTAATTATGTTTTTATTGGGAATAACTTTTGTCTATAATAAAAAAAATGTGTAAATTTGCATCAAATTAATAAGGATTAAGAGAGAATATAAAATTTAAACATACAACCCTTAAAAATCACAACGTTGATTATTAAACTTAACTAAGTATATGAAGAGATCGTTAATTCTTTTATCTATTATGACACTCGCTGCCACGTTCGTTGGATGTAATAACGACGGGGGCGAATTCATTCCTCCCGTTAAAAACGAGGAGCTAAAGCCCCAGACGGAGGTTTACTTCCAAGGGCAGAAGTTGTTCTCGACAGACGAGACCGAGCCTTCTGCAGAAGCAAAAGCTCGCCGCATCAAGGTTATAAATCCTGCCGGAGGACTTGCATGGCCCAAGCATACCGACGATGGTTGGGAATCAGCTCGTTTCTCGATCCGTGCAGACGGTACTATTCCTGATTTTTACGACAAGAGTTCTGCTTATTATTATGGCCGTCCCGCTGGCAAGTCTGGCGTAAGCAGCCGTAATATCGGTAAGGTTTCTAACCTCTACAACTATCCCCACTATAACGACCGCGACTACGATTATTATAAGGTAGATAGGAAGACGTTGGATGAAAACGGTAACCCCATGAACGTTGGCCTGTTCCGTTATATCTATGATGAAGAGGGTTTGAAGACTCAGCCCGTTATCCTGGAAGCCCCCTCTGTAGTGGAGATTCTGGCTGACGAGGTTGAAGATCTGGAGGCCGAGATTGCTGCCAACAAGAATGTTGCCAAGAATACTGCTACACTGGCCAAGGTTAATGAATTGCTGGCAAAGGGTGCTGACTATCTGGATTCTCACGTTCTGTGGTACGTTGTTAAGGAGGTTGGCGGACAGTATCGCTGGCACGTAAACGGTGTTATCCGCGACGTGGAGACTCCCGAGTACATTATCGATCCTATACCCTCTAACGTAGAGGTGGATGTTCACCAGCAGGTTCACAAGGACTGGTACGAGATTAAGACCTCTATCCACGTCAGAACAGACTGTGAGTCTGTAAAGGTTGTTATGCCGCTGAAGGAAGAGGATATCTTGGAGAAGGATGACTTTGATATCCGTGTCTATGACTTCTACTACAAGGAGTATACTCCCGTAGAACACAAGATTACACACGATGCCAATGGTATTACCATAGAGATTACCAATATTCCTGCCGACATGATTCAGCAGATGAGAAAGGACTTTGGCGACGGTATCACCATCGAGGTTCACAGCTACTGCACAGGCGATGTGTGGGAAGAGTTGAAGGAGAGTCGCGTTCGCACCGGCAAGCCCTGCATCGTAGAGGGTCAGGTTTCAAGTGCACTGAACGACGAGAAGAAACTGATCTTTGTTGAAAAAGATTAGCAATCCATAGCGAAGAACAGACTAGAAACTTTAAATATCATTAATTCCCAGGGTCGATGTCAGTTGCCTTGGGAATTTTTTTTTACCATTCATCCGTTTCTTTTTGCTCGTAGCTGATTTCGTTCTCCTTCGCTGTCTCCGAGATGGCATTCTCATAGCCGGTCAGGGCAGCGAAGGGGGCGAACTGAGCTGCGCGGTTCCACATAGACATCTGCGGATGAGTCTTTGACACATGATGTGGCAAGTTGATTATATCAGAGTAATCGGTCATTTTAACGGTCGTTGAGAATTGAAAATTATTTTTAAAAGGTCACGCAGAAATCGCAGAAATCGCAGAACAGCGAGAGCAGAGTCAAACTTGTTTGAACTATGCCGAGTCGTGACGCGATAAGACAATAGTCAAATCGCAGAAATGGTTTTTAACAAAAACCGGGAAAACCCCTCGCTGAGAAAGATACTCTTTCAGAGTATTTAATGTTATTAGTTTTAATTCTGCTTGTATGCAAGCATCCAGACAGCCTTAATACTAATATCATTAACCCCTTCAGGGCTCCCTTTCTCATCGAGGAAAAACCCCGCCCTTCGGGCAAAAAAACCACAGTCTTCGACTGTCTATCTATTATTCAGTAGAGACCCTGAAAGGGGTCAAATATATTAGGGTAGGGGCTCGCCCCTACTTATGGGGATTCCATCCCCATCCCATTGCCCCCGAAGGGGGCTAATAGAGTTGAGAGATTAGAGATTAGAGTTGAATGGCTATTGGCTGTTGGCCATTGCCACTTCGTTCTCGCTTATCGCTCGCGACCCCTTCGGCGTTGGCTATTGGCTGATTAGAGACCCTGTAAGGGTCATATAACCTAGGATAGGGGCTTGCCCCTATCAATGGATCAGGTCCCCGATCCATAATAGACCCTGAAAGGGTCAAATAACATAGGGTAGGGCCTGGCCCCTGGGTACGTGGTTCATACAACAACAAAAATGCCCCTGTAAGGGGCGCATAACGTTATTAGCCCCTTACAGGGGCAGTGGTGTGTGGGGCGCATGTTGTTTACGTAGGGGCAAGCCCCTGTGCTATGTTATTTCGCCCTTGCAGGGCGTGCTCCCTCGGCCCGCATCGGCCTTTTTTGTGGGCTCAAATCGCCAAATAACCAAATTGTTGTTAAAAAGTTTGTGCGGTTTGGGAAAAAGTTATACTTTTGTAATCGAAACGGAGAGTTCCGAACTGGCGAGTTCGATACTATTGTGTAGGTGTAACATCAATAAAAATAGTGAGTTATGAAGTTCTTTGACAGGGAATATGAGATTCGGAAACTGCGGGAAATAAGGGATCTCTCGCAACGTGCGGCTCAGTTTACCGTGCTGACGGGACGCAGGCGCATTGGTAAGACTTCGCTCGTGATGAAGGCTTACGAGGATGAGACGATGCTGTACTTCTTTGTGACAAGAAGTACGGAGAGCGTGCTGTGCGAGGAGTTCCAGCAGGAGCTGACAGAGAAGCTGGAGATACCTATCCTGGGAAAGGTGGAGCGGTTTGCTGACATCTTTGACTATGTGATGGAACTGTCGAAGACGCGCCCCCTGACGCTGATGATAGACGAGTTTCAGGACTTTAACCGTGTGAACAGTGCCATCTTCTCGCAGATGCAGAAGATATGGGACAAGAAGAAGGGAGAGGCAAAGATTAATCTCATCGTGTGCGGATCGGTGTATTCGATGATGACGAAGCTGTTCCGCGACAAGAAGGAGCCTCTGTACGGACGTCAGACGGAATTCCTGAAGATTGAGCCTTTTGTACCCTCGGTGGTGAAGGAGATACTGGGGTGTTACAATCCTGACTATACGAAGGAGGATTTGCTGGCACTATACACCTATACGGGTGGTGTGGCCAAGTATGTGGAACTGCTGATGGATGCGGGTGCTACCACGGCAGAGAAGATGCTGGGGCGCATCATTGCCAAAAACTCGTACTTTATTCCTGAGGGAAAGAATATGCTGATAGAGGAGTTCGGACGCGACTACGGGCGCTATTTCGACATACTGAAGCTGATAGCCACGGGTCATAACACCAGGGGTGACATTGAGGGCATTCTACATGCGGAGGTTTCGGGCTATATGACGAGGCTGGAAAATGACTACGGGCTGATAGCTAAGAACAAACCCATGTTTCAGAAGTCGGCCAACAAGAATATCGTATATGCCGTGAGCGACCTGTTCCTGCGGTTTTGGTTCCGATTTATCTACAAATACAACTACTTTATTGAGGCGAACGCTTACGGTAAGCTGGCTGAGATAGTAGCGCGCGACTACGAGACGTACAGCGGCAAGGTGCTGGAGCGATGGTTCAAGGAGGTGATGCGCGAAAGCGAGCAGTACACGCACATTGACAGTTGGTGGGACCGTAAAGGGGAGAATGAGATAGACATCATTGCGGCTGACAATCTGGAGAAGCGCGTGACCTTCTACGAGGTGAAGCGCCAACGCGATGAGTTGGACATGAAGGTGCTGGTGGAGAAGGTGCAGCGGTTCAAGGAGGTGACCGGCGAGTACGGAAAGTACGAAACGGGCATAGCCGGACTGTGTATGGAGGATATGTGAGGGATAAAGGATCTGGGGACGTTCCCTTGATCCTTTGAGGGTAAACCGAAAATAGAAAAGAAAGTGCACAAAAGTGAAGGGAAAGTGCAGAAATGAATAAAAAATGGCATAAAGATTGCAATTTATTCAAAAAATAGTTGTAAATTTGCAGTTGGAAAAGACTACGAAGTCAGGCAAAAAGAAAACAAAAATGGGTAATATGTTTTTTGAATATAATAATCAGAAGATAAAGGAGGTCGTACTTTATATTCTGAGTAAGGCTGGAGATACTGGCTATTTCCGTCTGATGAAGACTATGTTTTGTGCAGACAGACAGAATCTACTTAGATGGGGTGACCAGATAACAAATCTTGATTATTACGCCAGAAAGCATGGACCTGTTCCCACAAGTGTTCATGATGGACTATTGTCTGTTTATCGGGGCGCTCCAAGTGAATTCTCGGATATTCTTACAGTGAAGGGCAACTTTATGATGGTTCACCCTACACGAGAACCTAATTTAGAATATTTGTCAGAGACAGATAAGGACTCAATAGACAGAGCAATCAGCGAACTGAAAGGAAAGAACC
>JAEEGJ010031331.1_pt1 | contig 10310 bp, 5 predicted proteins | sample 8958761 | NCBI WGS metagenome assembly JAEEGJ01 (sample SAMN16246546, study PRJNA631951) | gut metagenome | biome: gut microbiome; feature: rumen; material: RS-attached | host: Bos | place: Iran: Karaj | collected 2018-10 | reverse complement strand
CCGAAGCCGTCGGTCACCTCGAAGCCGACAACAAGACCAAGCCGGACATTGAAGAAATTCAGGATGCTGTCGAAAAGGCTCTTACCGAAGGTGGTTATGCCGACACCGCCAAGAGCTACATCTTGTACCGTGCCGAACGCACCCGCGTACGCGAAGTCAATACGCGCCTCATGCAGACGCTCCACGACATCACGTTCAGTTCCGCGAAGGAATCCGACCTCAAGCGCGAAAACGCGAACATCGACGGCGACACCGCCATGGGTACGATGCTCAAGTACGGTTCGGAATCCGCCAAGCACTTCTACACGATGATGATGCTCAAGCCGGAACACAGCCGCGCTCACTTGGATGGCGATATCCACATCCATGACCTCGATTTCTATTCCCTCACCATGACCTGCTGCCAGATTGACCTCATTAAGTTGTTCAAGAACGGCTTCAATACGGGTCACGGTCACCTTCGCGAACCGAAGGACATCCGCAGCTATGCGGCTCTCGCGGCGATTGCTATACAAAGTAACCAGAACGACCAGCACGGTGGCCAGTCGGTGCCGAACTTCGATTACGCCATGGCGAACGGCGTGCGCATTACTTACCGCAAGGCCTACCTCTCCAACATGGTGAAGGCGCTTATTCTCCTTACCGGTATGGAAGAAGGGGAAATCCTGCCAGTCGTGAAGAAGCTCCATTCCGAAATGGCGGAAATGGGGATGGTCGCGACGCTTGTGCCGAACGAGAAGTTCCAGGAAACCGAAATCCGCGAACTTTCCAAGAGCTTTGACTTGGACGTGGTGAAGAAGGCGCAAGGCTTTGCTGAAAAGATGGCTTACGAAGAAACCGACAAGACGACTTTCCAGGCGATGGAAGCGTTTGTCCACAACTTGAACTCCATGCACAGCCGCGCTGGTGCCCAGACTCCGTTCAGCAGCATCAACTACGGTATGTGTACCGAACCTGAAGCCCGCATGGTCATGAAGAACTTGCTCCTCACGACCGAAGAAGGCCTCGGCGGTGGCGAAACGGCCATCTTCCCGATTCAGATTTTCCGCGTCAAGGACGGCATCAACCTCAACCCGGGCGAACCGAACTACGACTTGTTCAAACTCGCCTGCCGCGTGAGTGCAAAGCGCCTGTTCCCGAACTTCAGCTTCCAGGACGCTCCGTACAACTTGCAGTACTACAAGCCGGGGCATCCCGAAACCGAAATTTCGTACATGGGTTGCCGTACCCGCGTGATCGGCAACAACTACGACCCGAGCCGTGAAATCTCTTATGGCCGTGGCAACTTGAGCTTTACCTCGATTAACCTCCCGCGTATCGCCATCAAGATGAAGTCTGTCGATTTGTTCTTCAAGGAACTCGACCGCATGCTGCAGCTCGTGAGCGACCAGCTCATGGAACGCTTTGCCGTGCAGAGCCGCCGCAAGGTCAAGAACTTCCCGTTCCTCATGGGACAGGGCGTGTGGATTGATTCCGACAAGCTCGGCTGGGAAGATACCGTGGGCGAAGTCATCAAGCACGGTACGCTATCCATTGGCTTTATCGGCCTTGCCGAAACGTTGGTGATGCTTACGGGCAAGCACCATGGCGAATCCGATGCGTCGCAGGAGCTTGGCCTCAAGATTATCGGCCACATGCGTGAATTCTGCGACAAGGAATCCAAACGCCTCGGCCTCAACTTCAGCTTGCTCGCCACGCCGGCTGAAGGCTTGTCTGGCCGTTTCGTCCGCATGGACAAGAAAAAGTTCGGCATTATTCCGGGCGTTACCGACCGTGATTACTATACGAACTCTTTCCATGTGCCGGTTTATTACAAGATTTCTGCTTTCAAGAAGCTCTCGCTGGAAGCCCCGTACCATGCGCTCACCAACGCAGGCCACATTAGCTATGTGGAACTCGATGGCGACCCGACGCAGAACCTGGAAGCCTTCGAAAAGATTGTGCAACACATGGCGAAAGTCGGAATTGGTTACGGAAGCATCAACCACCCTGTCGATCGCGACCCGGTTTGCGGTTTCGTGGGCGTGATTGGTGACGTGTGCCCGCGCTGCGGACGTAGCGAAGGCCATGCCATTTCGTGCGAAAAACTCGAAGAACTTAGAAAGAAATTCCCTGGAATGCCCGCATTCAGAGGGATTAGGTAAATGAGCTAGTGGGGTTGTGAGGTCGGCTAAGGTTGGTGAGCCGGTTGATGAGCCTGTCGAATTAGTCGAACCACGAGCCTTTGGGGTATGAGGAATATGCTCAAAGGGACCGTAAGGGACCGAGCCCATACCTCAGAGCAACGAAGTTGCGACCCCATAGCTAGCGTAAACAAATAAAGTTTTTATTAAGGAGAAACCAAATGTCAGAAAAAGAAATGTCCATGTATGGTGAAGGTGTCGGATTCGAACGTATCCGCCGCATTACAGGTTACCTTGTCGGTACAATCGACCGCTTCAACAACGCCAAGCGTGCCGAAGTCAACGACCGCGTAAAGCACGGGGTGTAATCGGCGCTTGCCATGTCCGATTATCCTCCATTAAAAATCGCTGGAATAGAGCCGGAATCGTTTGTCGATGGTCCCGGTATTCGCTTGACCGTGTTTACCCAGGGCTGCCACCACAACTGCCCGGGCTGCCAGAATCCGCAGACGCACGATTTTGGGGGCGGACACTTTATCGAGCGCGAAGCGATTATCACGATGATCAAGGAAAATCCGCTGTTGGACGGCGTGACGTTCAGCGGCGGCGACCCGATGGACCAGGCGGCGGCACTTGTTCCGCTTGCCCGCGAAATCAAGGAACGTGGTCTCAATCTCGTGATTTTCACGGGATACACGTACGAACGATTGATGGAACTCACGCCCGAAAAGCCGGAGCTTTTTGAGCTGCTGACTTTTGCGGACATCCTCATCGACGGCCCGTTCATCATGGCGAAAAAATCGCTCGAACTCAAGTTCCGCGGTTCTTGGAACCAGCGCATTATCGATGTGCAGAAAAGCCTTGTCGAAGGCCACGTGGTGATTCACCAGATTCAGCTGGACGAAATGGCCGAACACCCCGACAGGGAATACAATATGTAGTAATCTGCCGTGAGGAAGTAAACTTCTGCAATTTGTCATGCCGGACTTGTTCCGGCATCGCTTTTTTTAGGGCTTAATTTTTCAACGTTGTAATTAGGCTTTAGGAATGGCCATGTCTATCAATTTTTGAGGTGCGGCGGTAGGGGGTAAAATGGCTATATTTGAGAAAGAGGTTTCTTGTATGGACAAGTTCTATTTGTGTGCTATTGCTTGTTTTTTGGCGTTGACAGCTTGTGGCGATTCGGATGGAGGATCTGCCGAGCGGCCTTCCGAATACGATTACGTCTGGAATTCAGAATCTGCAGAACTGACCTATCCCTGCAATAAAAGTAGGGATGGGGCTATTGCTTATTTGGAATCAAAGGAAAAGGTGTTGGTTTGCCATAAAGAAGATGGTGAATGGGTATGGTCCAGTGATTCCGCTGCGGTGGCCAAGGTGATTTCGTCCAGCTCTAGAACAAAAAGCTCAAGCTCTAAAAGTAAATCCTCCAGTTCTAAAGGGAAGTCCTCCAGTTCCAAGAATAATAGTTCGTCTTCAAGGGATGATGCCGGAAATCCTGGAGAAATGGACGACATCACTCAATACCTGAATCCGGAAATTCAGTATAATGAATTCAAGGACCCTCGTGATGGCCAGGTGTACAAGACTGTTGCTATTGGGGACCAGGAATGGTTTGCCCAGAATTTGAACTATGATTACAGGCGCGGTGCTAAAGCTTTAAATTCCTGCTATAACAATTCTTTGGACTCCTGCGCCAAGTATGGTCGTCTTTACACGTGGACTGTTGCTGTAGATTCTTTGGGGCTTTTGTCCGAAGCAAATGTAAATCTCGATTATAAATATGATCGAGTACAGGGTATCTGTCCAGAAGGCTGGTGGATTCCTAGCTGGTCTGATTATATTGAATTGGCAGACTATAGTCGTGGGTATACTAAGGATTACGGATATCACTGGAGAGATCTGCTTTCTATGAAGGATTGGCGTTTTGAGGGGCGCTATCCATATCATGGAACGGATGTCCTGGGTTTTTCGGCTTTACCTTCAAGGGGCTTAGATGGCAATAAGTTTTATGATTTTGAAATATTCTTGATGTGGTTGTCCGATCGCAATCATGTGGAGTTGTACGGTTCTTCTGGCATATCCTATCCTATAAATTGGAAAACGGGTCTTATGTCCGTTCGCTGTATGCGAGAGATTGATATGAAGAATCCTCCCAAACGGACGGTACGTAAAATACGGGAAGGAAACATCAAGGATTACTTTAATCCGGATGTGAAGTACGGTGAATTTAAGGATTCCCGTGATGGACAAGTGTACAAATCCGTAAAAATTAGTAATCATGTCTGGATGGCGCAAAACTTGAATTACAAGGTGGATGAAAATACTCCTTGCGGTGGAGGCATCAACTATAAAGTCGAAAGTGCGGGTGATTGTAACTTATACGGTCGTCTTTATCCCAAGGAAGTCGCATATAAAATTTGTCCAAAAGGTTGGCACCTTCCAAATTCCTTGGAATTTGAAACCCTGTTCGTTGAATCCCGGGCGAATGGTGATACGACGGTTGCTGCTTTAAGAGGTGCTGAAGGCTGGGATGTAAACTTGTACGAAACTACAAATAACTCAGGTTTTACTGCAATCCCTGCAGGGCGAGATGTGACTGGCCGTTACGATAGCACGGTTTTTCATGTGGAAACGGGCTTTGAAGCTACTTTCTGGCTTAAGGATTCAAATTCTGACGGTGATACACTTGGACTGATGACAAATACCATTACGACAAGAAGCGTCCTTGCCGTATATCGTGGAATCCCTGTTAGAGCGTCTATCCGCTGCGTGAAGGATTAGTCCGCTATACAGCGGATGCTGTACATGTTGTCTTTCTCTGAACGTCCTATTATCACATCGTCCCGATTTTTGTCAAATGTAACGGAAATCGCCGTAAAATCGCTGTGCTGAGAGGTTGTCCAGTAATAGGCATTTTCACTTGGATGGCGATAGGCGCCTATTATGTAATGCGCGTATCCTGTATTGGTCACGTTGAAACTGTATTTGTTTGTTGCCCTTTTACTGAAATTAAAGGATGCAAGGCTGTTGGCAGTTCCGACTTCAGGGTTATCCTTCTTAACAAATTCAAGTAGTTCCGCCCATTCGGTTGAATCGGGAATATGCCAACCCTTGGGGCAGAGTCCTAAAATTTTTTCTTTGATATCGCAATCTACGAAGGAGCCGCATCCTTTTCCTATACCATCAAAGTATCCCAGAGAATCCATTACGGCTGCCCAAGAATATTTATGGTTGAGTTGATAGCCTATGGAGTAGCCAGCTATGTCGTCACAGGCAAGAACTGGGTAGTCTTCGTAGGAATGAACTGCGCTTTTTCGGTAGGGGTACTGTAGGTTTTGTGCCATCCAGGTTTGTTCCCCTATTTTGACGGTCTTATAGAATTCTCCATTCCGTTCGTCTACAAAATAGGTGGTCTTCTTTCTGATGCTATCCGATGTATTCTTGATGCACCTTATGAGATGACTGGGGGTGTTCTTTATGTTTATGCTTCCAGTGCCGATTTTTGTGTCATCAATATATGCCACATCGGGGGAGCTTAAATAATACTTAGAGGAACTCCAATAATACTTAGAGGGACTCCAGGAATCAGCTGCTTTTTGGGGTGCATTAAACCCACGGGCGTTTAAACTGTCTACATTTCCCTGATTAATTGAAAACCGTAGAACTTTCCATTCATTGGTGTTGGGGAGATGCCAGCCTTCAGGGCAGGCTCCCTGTGTTTCTATTGCGGGGTAGCAATTTGCGCTGTCTCCGCAGTCCATGCCGTCTTCGGAAAAAAGGCCTGCGGAATCCATGGCGGCGGCCCATGTGTAAAAAACGCTGTCTGCAGGGCATTCTGTGTCATCGAACGTGGTGAACCCGCAGCTGTTCAAACTATAGGTCTGTTTACGGCCGGGGCACCCTGCGTAAGCGGATGAACTGTGGTATTGGAATCTCAAGTTTTCGGTCATCCAGGTTTGAGTTCCGATTACCACGGCCTTGTAGGTTTGTCCATCACGTTCGTCTTTAAATGTCTCGTATTTGCAATTGTCTACACTGTCTACAATGCAAGGGGGCACGACGTCAATAGATGTGGAGTCCAATTCCGGCAAAGTATAAGGATTAGGCCTTGGGGCGGACGTGGTGTCTCTTACGGCTTTTTTTGTGGAGGAACTAGAAGATGATTTTACAGAACTGCTGCTAGATTTGTCTGAAGACTCTTTTTTTTTGCTGCTGGAGGATTTTTTGCCATTTGCGCTGCTGGACGATTTTTCTCTAGCGACAAGACTGGAATCCGTGTCTGTCCAGACCCATTCCTCGTATTTGTCGCTGTATTCGCAGACGAGAAAAACGCCTTCTGGCTTGAAGTAGGCGGTGCTGTTTTCGTGTTCTTCGTTGCAAGCATTTTTATTCAACTCCGATTGGGAAGTGAATAAATAATCCGCTCCATGGAATTCACTAGACGAAATGGAATCATCCTCGCTGCAGGCGGAAAAGAAGAACGCTGTTGTCAGGGCGACTGCAAGAAATTTTTTAGACATCTCCAACTCCTTTGCGGAGAATATAGCAAAAAACAGAAATTTGTACCCGCCAATGTCTTAATAGACCAATTCCGGTTGTGGTTTATATCGTCATCCCACATTCTGAGGATGCTTCGCGATCGCGTTTTGAAAACGTAAAGTTCGTTCCAGAAAGTTTATATTAAACGGTTCTAGCCTAACTTTTCGGTGAGTCTCGTGTAACGCTTTGTGCTGCGGTTGTTGCGCACGGCTTGGTAGAATGCGCCCGGTGCAGATAAAATCCACACATGGCCTTTGGCACGTGTGATGGCGGTGTAGATGAGGTTCCGCTGCAGCATGATGCTGTGGCTGGAATCTAGCACCACGATGACGGCGGGGTATTCGCTGCCTTGGCTCTTGTGGATGGTGCAGGCGTAGGCGAGCATGAGTTCTTCGACTTCGTCGGGTTCGTAATCGACGGTTTTGTCGTCGTAAAAGACGGTGATTTTTTTCGTTTCCTTGCCGATTTTGTAGATGATGCCGACGTCGCCGTTAAAGACGTTCTTGTCGTAGTTGTTGCGGATTTGCATCACGCGGTCGCCGGTACTCCAGTTGCCACTGGCGATTTTGATGCGTTCTTTGCCCGGATTCAGGAGGTTCTGCAAGAAGTTGTTCAGCTCGTAAATGCCGAGAGGGCCTTTGCGCATGGGCGAGAGCAACTGCATCTCGGTTTGAATGTCGATGTCGATTTTTTCCTTGATGCCGTAAGTGACGAGGCGGGCGATGATGTCCTTGGCTTCGTCGGTCGTCTCGTAAGGCAAAAAGTGGAAGTTCGTGCCTTCGATGGGCGAGGGACTGATACCCTGATTGATTTTCGCAGCCTTGTCGGCGATGTCGTTTCCGCCGGCCTGGCGGAAAATGTGCTGAAGGCGGGTGCTCGGAATCTTGGGGCAACGCAACAAGTCGTTCAGCACATTGCCAGCTCCCACGCTGGGGAGCTGGTCGGCATCGCCTACGAGAACGATTCGCGCATTGAGCGGTGTTGCTTCGAGGAGCGAGGCGGCAAGCCACGTATCGACCATACTGAATTCATCGACAATGAGCAAGTTGCATTGGAGCTTGTTGTCGCCATCGCGGTGGAACTTGCCCGAAATCGGGTCCACTTCGAGCAGTCGGTGGATCGTGCGCGCTTTCTCGCCGCAGCATTCGCCCATTCGCTTGGCGGCGCGGCCCGTTGGCGCCGTGAGGCTGACACATTCTTCCATTTGGCGGGCGAGGTACAAAATGCCCTTGAGAATAGTCGTCTTGCCTGTGCCGGGGCCGCCTGTGATAATGGAAATCTTTCGCGAAAGCGCCATCTGAATAGCGCGCCTTTGAATGGGATCGAAACTGAACTTGTGTTCGCGTTCCCACTGTGCAAGGTCATTTTCGAAATTGTCCAGCGGCAGTTCGTTGTAGCGCAAGCGAAGCTTGATGTTGTCTGCAATGCGTTGCTCGGCGTTGTAGAGCGGCGGAAAATAGCAGTCATCGCCTTCGCGTTTGATGCGACCGGTTTCGCTTGCTTTTTCGAATTCGTCGAGGAGTGTGTTGATGGGACCGTCGTCGTCTGGCATCAAACGCAAATTGCGGAACGTACGTTCCAAGAGCACATTCTTCGGCAAAAATACATGCCCATCGCTGACCGATGATTCTTGCAATGTGTAAAGCAGCGCCGCCTGGAAGCGTTCGGGGCTATCTTTCGGGAACCCGACCTTCTGCGCGATTTCGTCCGCCTTCAAAAATCCGATGCCCCAGACTTCTTCGCAGAGCATGTACGGATTCTGCGTGATGCGTTCGATGGTCGCTTGTCCGAACTTGTTCCAAAGGCGTTTTGCGACACTGCCGACAATTTCGTGCTTGTACAAGAATAGCATCGTCTCGCGGCTATGCCTTGCCTCTTGCCAACGTGCCAAAAACACTTCCACCTTGCGGGCGGGGAACCCCTTGATTTTCACTTCGCGGAACTTGTCCGGATTGTTGTCGAGAATATCTGCGGTCGCATCGCCAAAAGCTTCGACTATGCGTTCAGCGATTTTTTGCCCGACGCCCGGGAACTGCCCGCTTGCCAAGTATTCGACGATATCGTTATCGTCTGTGGCGAGATATTCAAAAGATGTCGCCTGGAACTGCTTGCCGTATTTGGGGTGGCTGCCCCACTCGCCTTCGATGGCGATGGATTCGCCCGGTTGCAATGCGGGGAACGTACCCGTGACGACAACGACTTTTTTACTTTCGATATCGTTAAGGCGCATCACGGTAAAGCCGTTTTGCAGGCTGTGAAACGTGATGGATTTTATGCTGCCTTTTATAACCACAACCACTGTCATGCCCGATTTAATCGGGCATCTCCTTTATTTGTTGTGGATGGTTCTGGCATTGATTGAATTTGTTGTCGGCGCTTGTAAAGCTTGCGAATCTCTAGTCTATTCGGCCTTGGGGATCTTTCCTTCGTCCAAATCCGAGTTCCAAACGTCAGGATCGAAACCTTCCATCTTGGTAAGCGATTTACCGCGGGTGCAGAGGAGGAATCCGAGAATTACAGCGTCGTGGAGTGCAATGACGAGAGCCGTCTTGTAATCGAGACCAAAGCCGAGCGGAGCGCCCTTGAGGTTTTCCGGGCTCACCCAGAGAATATAATCAGCCGTAATGAACGTCATGAACATGCACGGGATAAGTGCAATCCAGAAGTTCTTCTTTTTGCTGCGAAGATAGACTGTGGCCACGCACAAACTGCAAACGGCCATGAGCTGGTTGCTCCAGCTGAAGTAATTCCACAGGATGTTGAAACCTTCGGGGTTCAGGTTGCTCCAGAAGATAAGTGCTGCGCAGAGGGCGAAGATGGGGACTGTAAGGATGAGTCGATTCTTAACAGACGTCTGTTCCAGTCCTGTGAGTTCCGCGATGGTCAAACGCAAACTTCTAAGGCTCGTGTCGCCACTGGTAATCGCGAGGATAATCACGCCCACGACCACGAGAATCGAAATCGGTGCCCACGGAATCACGGTCGAAACGAGGACGCTCAAGACCTTCACGCCCGAAGCGCCCGTCAAAAGTTCCGGCATCTGGTGATAAATGAACATGCCGCCGGCAGCCCAAATCATACCAATCAAACCTTCGATAATCATCATGCCGTAGAATGTCTGGCGGCCCGTCTTTTCGGTCACTTCGGTACGGGCAACGAGCGGACTTTGCGTGCTGTGGAAACCGCTGATAATACCGCAAGCAATCGTCACGAAGAGCATCGGGATAATCGGCTGGCCTGCCGGATGCTTGTGGAAGTTGCTCATGATATCTGCAAAGCAGAATTCGTCGAGAACGTTCAAGTTCGGGATGATGCCTATGAAAATTGCAAGCGAGGCGAGAATCAAGAGCGCACCGAAAATTGGGTAGATGCGACCGATAATCTTGTCAATCGGGAAGAACGTGCTGATGAAATAGTAAGCGAAAATCACCGCGACGGCAATCCAGAACAGCGTTTGCGAAACGTGGCTGCCGGCGAGAATCGGCGTATTCACGAGAGCTGCAGGCGTGTTGGTGAACACCGCACCCACAAGGATGAGCGCCACCGAAATCAGCGCCATCACGAGTTTTGCCGGACCCTTGCCCAAGAACTTGCGGGAAAGCGCAGGTACGTTGTAGCCGTTGTTGCGCATGCTAATCATGCCGC
>JAEEGJ010031328.1_pt1 | contig 10311 bp, 9 predicted proteins | sample 8958761 | NCBI WGS metagenome assembly JAEEGJ01 (sample SAMN16246546, study PRJNA631951) | gut metagenome | biome: gut microbiome; feature: rumen; material: RS-attached | host: Bos | place: Iran: Karaj | collected 2018-10 | reverse complement strand
CCAGAGATGGAGATTGGAGCAGAGCAGCCCATCTACGGCAAGTACGACGAGGCGTTTGATGCTGAGCTGAAAACGTATATCGACAACCTTGTGTCGGCTCATGGTGTGGTGGATTGTCCGCAGGCATTCAAACTGGCTAAAAAGCTGCAGGAGGAATGCGCTGAATTTGCCCGATTGTCGCAGGATGAAACCTACTGGAACCTGTCGCATCGTGCCATTGTGATAGCCTGGTTAAAGGCCTGTGTGCTGTATGTGGCCAATGGCTGCCAATGGGAAAAGACGATTGAAGATTTTGTCCGTTGGAGCCTGCAGTACGATCTTTGGTGCAAAATGCAGTTCTTTGGTGAAGACATCGAAAAAGCCAACCAAGAAAGCGAGCGTATAGGTACCCGCGGTCCTCAGAATATGCTGGAACTATTACCTGATGAGTTTACCCTTGAAGATGCTAAACAAGTGAGAATACGCTGTGGTAAAGACGCAAAGAAAGCGCTTAGTATGGTAAGAAATTGGGTGAATAGAAAATATGTTATTCAGTATTCAGTATTCAGTTTTAAAAAGAGCGAAAAGTTTAGAAAACGTTAAACATTAAACATTATGGAACCAATAGTACAGTTAAACAGTAATGCGAACCTCTCCCAGCACTTCACGCTGGGGGAGTTTACCAGGAGCAAGCATCCTGAGGTATATAACATCCCTAGTCATGAGGCGATTGCTAATATGAAGCGATTGTGTGAGTGGTTGGAAGTATTGAGGGAGAAAGCCTCACAACCTATCATTATAAACTCGGGATATCGAAGTCCGCAACTTAATCGTAAGGTTGGTGGGGCTGCAAACTCAAACCATCTTACAGGTTGCGCAGCAGATATTCGTACTTCGGGGTATGAACAGGCGATAGTATATGCGGCCATCCTCATCAATTATGCTAAAGAATCGCAGCAGGAGTTTGATGAACTGCTGATAGAAAAGAATCGCTATGGTGCCGTGTGGCTGCACTTTGCAGTTAGACCGAAAGATAATCGGCATAAAGTGAATTTTTTGACTACATGATGTAGTAATTCCGAAGAAAGTTGTAATTTTGCAATCGAAAAAATTATTTATCTAAATTAATGAGACAAAGATTATTATTACTATTCATCATACCTGCATTCCTGCGCGCTTTTGCGCAGGAATCGCATGGATGGGAGACGTATTTGAATCAGGTGATGACAGCTGAGGATGCGGCATCGGAGGGGTGGCAGCAGACGTACGATCTGCTGAGCGACCTGGTGCAGCACCCCATCAACATTAATACCGCCACACGTGAACAGCTGGAGGCCATCCCCTTTTTGTCGGCACAACAGGTAGAGGAGCTGATGGCCTACCTGTACCGTTATGCACCGATGCAATCGACCGCCGAACTGCGTATGATGACACTGTTGACACCAGCCCAGCGCGAACTGCTGAGCTACTGCGTTTATACAGGTGAGAGTAACCCCAAACGCTACTTACACCACGAACTGACGGCCACCGCCAAACTGCCACTAAGCAACGGGCACTGGTTTCGCTACCAGCTGCAATATGGCGACCGGCTGAAGGCGGGGCTGGTGGGTGATTTGGACGCTGACGAACCCTTTATGAAGGGCCCCAACCGATGGGGATACGACTACTATGCACCGTATGTACAGCTGAACCACTGGGGACGTATAGAGACACTGGTGCTGGGTAGCTACAGGGTGAGCATGGGCTTGGGCTTGGTGATGAACAACAGCTTTAGTTTAGGCAAGATAGCCATGCTACAGAACTTGGGGCGCAGCACAAACACCTTGAGGGCACACGCATCGAGAACAGAGAATGCACTGCAAGGAGCAGGTATAACCCTGAAGTTAGGGCGCGGTTGGCAGACTACTGCGTTTGTGGGGTATGTGCCGATGGATGCCACGCTGAATAAGGACGGTAGCGCACGTACGATACTAACCACTGGCTACCACCGTACGGAAGCCGAAATAGCTAAGAAACATAATTTGCACGCCCTGAAAACGGGTGGTAGTGTGCGTTATACGGGACATGGACTGCACATAGGGCTGAACGGGCTTTACGTGCATCTGGACCGACCGCTGCAACCTAACACCAAACAGCTATACAACCTGTATAAACCGCAGGGCAGCAGTTTTGTGAATATGAGTACGGACTACGGCTATGCCAATAGCAAATGGTCGTTGAACGGTGAAACGGCCGTGGATGGGCACGGGCATATAGCCACTATCAACAGTGTGAGCGTGGCGATGGGTAGTAACCTGACGCTGATGGCACTGCAGCGCTATTACCAGTACCGTTATACCTCGCTGGATGCACAGAGCTATAGCGATGGGGGCAGCGTGCAGAACGAAAGCGGCGTGTATGTGGGAGCTACCTGGCAGCCATCCACTAAATGGCAGGTGGCGGCTTATGCCGACTGGGCTTACTTTCCGTGGGTAAGGTACCGACAGCAGGCGGGTACTTACACGATGGACTATCTGCTACAGACAACCTATACCAGCAGCCGCTGGAAACTGAGCGGCAGGTACCGACTGAAAGCCAAGCAACAGGAACACCGCACCAGACTGGCAGCTGAATACAACTGGGACTGCGGCTTGGGTATGCGCACCCAGCTGGATGGCAACTATGGAGCGGATGGAGGAACGGAGACAGGCGCTATGCTGAGCGAGAGCATGGCCTACACTTATAAGTGGTTGCGACTGAACGCTGGAGCGGGCTATTACCATACGGATGGTTATAATAGCCGACTGTATGTGTATGAGAACGGACCGCTATATACCTATGCCATGCAGCAGCTGTATGGCGAGGGCGTACGTTATTGGCTGATGCTACGCGCTCATGCAGGAAAACACTTGCTGCTGACCGCCAAAATGGGCGTAAACAACAACTTTGAACGCGAATCGAAAACGGATATGATGCTTCAGCTGCGGCTTAAGATCTGATGATAGAGCTGATAAACCTGGCCGGCGACATCGGTGCCAGCGAAACGCTGCACATAGGTCTGGCTGCGCTGGATGCGGGCTTCGCGATGGGCTGAACCAATCAGCGAGCGGCGGATGGCATCGGCCATACCTAACACATCGCCTGGCGACACATAGATGTTGTCGGGGCCGCCAGCCTCTTCGAGACAGGAACCGCTGCAAGCCACTACTGGCAAACCGCAACGGATGGCCTCGATGATGGGTATGCCGAAACCCTCGTAAACACTGGGATAAACAAACACTTCGGCCATAGCGTAAAGGGCAGGCAGGTGCTCGTCGGGTACACCATGCAGGATGCGTACACGCTGCTGCAGGTTCTGACGCTGTGCGTAGGCCATCACCTTATGGGTGTAATCGGTGGGGCGGCCGATGATGACCAGCGACACATCGGAGGGCAGATAGGGCAGCGCCTGAACGGCCTGCAGCACATTCTTGCGCGTTTCGATAGAACCCACATTCAGGATGTAACGCTGGGGTAACTGGTAATGCTGGGCTACCTGCTGCAGCACGGCGGCATCGGTCTCGGCACCGAAACGCTGGGCACAACTCTGGTAGATGAGCGAGATTTTCTCGTCGGGTACCTGACCGTACTGGATGATATCGTGCTTGGTACGCTCGCTGATGGCAATGATATGGGTGGCCTCGCGCAGGGTGCGACGGAACTTCCAGGTGTAGAGCTTGACATCGATGGGATTGTAAAACTCGGGATGGCGCAGGAATATCAAATCGTGGATGGTAACTACGCTGGGGATGCCGCTCTGACTGATGCCAAGGGGCAGTTCGCCCGATAAGCCATGATAGAGCTGGATGCCATCGCGCTTAAGATCGGCTACGATACCCTTGGTACGCCAGTAAGCGTTGCCCAACGGCCATCGCTTGTTGGCAAACTTAAATGCTACATTGGGGCGCTCTATGATTTGGTTGCGCAGAGAGTCGCGACCGGCATCGGGGGCATAGAGGCTGAGCTGCAGGGGATACTGGGCCAGATCGTTGACCAACGTGCGGCCATAGGCACCAAGGCCTGTGCCGTTGCGAACAATGCGCTTGGCATCGAAACCGATATGAAGGGGCGTGTTACTCATGATAATACTATTGCTTTTTAAAGTGCTTGAATACAAAACGAACCATGATGAAATTGGCGGGCACAGCGATGGCCAGTACTGCCAATGGGGCTACAGCACGACTGAGACCCAACCACAGGAAGAAATTGAACAGCACGATGTGCAGCACGTAGTTGACTGCATGGGCGCCGCCAAAACCTATGCCGTTGCGGGCTGAGGTTTTTTCGCGGAAGGTGAAGTGGGCCGACAGGTAGTAGTTGACTAAGAAACTAACGATATAGCCCACCGTATAGGCGATGTTGACCTCGATAAAGTGCTGCAGCAACCAGTACACACCGTAGTGGATGGCGGCGGCAGTGGTGCCCACAATACCGAAGCGAACAATCTGACCAAATGTTTCCTTTTTATCCATGAACATGAAATTTTGGTGCAAAGATACAAATAATTCGGTATAATTGTGTACCTTTGCACCAAATTATACCAATTATTATCATGATACTATTGAGTTTTGATACCGAAGAGTTTGATGGACCACGCGAACATGGCGTGGATTTTTCGTTACAACAAGGTATGGAAGTTTCGAAGGAAGGCACGCGCCGCATATTGGACTGCTTGAAGCAGAACGGCGTGAAGGCTACCTTTTTTTGCACAGGCAATTTTGCAGAGAATGCACCCGAACTGATGCAACGGATTATGGACGAAGGGCACGAGGTGGCCTGTCATGGCGTGGATCACTTTGAGCCGAAAGAGACTGACTTTGCCCGATCGAAGGAAATAGTGGAACGGGTAACCGGACGAACGGTGTACGGCTACCGACAGCCACGTATGTTCCCCGTGGTGGAGAGCGAAATAAAGCGTGCGGGCTATCGCTATAACTCGAGTTTGAACCCTGCGTTCATTCCCGGCAGATACATGCATCTGACTGAACCCAGAACCTGGTTTATGAAGGATGGGGTGATGCAGATACCGGCTTCGGTAACACCGCTGATACGATTCCCGCTGTTCTGGCTGGCACTGCACAACCTGCCACAGAGCGTGTACCACTGGCTGGTGAGAAGGGTGCTGAAGCACGATGGCTACTTTGTGACCTACTTTCACCCCTGGGAGTTTTACGACCTGAAGGAGCACCCCGAGTTTAAGATGCCCTTTATTATCAAGAACCACAGCGGACGTGAGATGGCTGGGCGACTTGACAAGCTGATAAAGATGCTGAAAGCCCACGGCCACGAATTTATAACTTACACGGAATTTACTGACAAGCAACTATAAGATAACAACAAACGAATGTATGAAAACGGTAACAATTATACTGCCTGCCTATAACGAGGAATCGTCGTTCGAGCTACTGAAAGAACGGATGGGCGAGGTGCTGAAACAGAACCCGGACTACAACTGGGAGTTTCTGCTGGTAAACGATGGCAGTAGCGACCATACGCTGCAGCAGATGATGCGACTGCACCGCGAAGACCAGCATTACAACTATCTGGACCTGAGCCGCAACTACGGCAAGGAGATAGCGATGATGGCTGGTTTTGACTATGCCAAAGGCGATGCCGTAATAGTGATGGACGCCGACATGCAGCACCCGATAGACGTGATACCCGAGATGCTGCAGTACTGGGAACAGGGTTACGACGACGTGTATGCCACCCGACAGGACAGTAAGGAGAGTTGGCTGAAGCGTGCCACATCGCACTGGTACTACGAGGTGCTGCAATCGGTTACCAAGGTGCCCATACAGAAGGATACCGGTGACTTCAGACTGCTGGACCGCTCGTGTGTGGAGGCCTTGAAACAGATGCGCGAAACCGAACGTAACACCAAGGGTATGTACTCGTGGATAGGATTCCGCAAAAAGGGCATCGGCTACAAGCAGCTGGAGCGACAGGCGGGTGAGAGCAAATGGAGCACACGCGCGCTGATGCACCTGGCACTGAACGGTATCATGTCGTACACCACCGCACCGCTGCGACTGGCATCGGTTCTGGGACTGATAGTATCGTTTGCGGCTTTCCTGTATCTGATATACATTATTGTGATTACCAACTTGTATGGCGAGCCGGTTCAGGGTTATCCTACGATGATGGTAACGATACTCTTCTTAGGTGGCATACAGCTGCTGAGCTTGGGCATCCTGGGTGAGTATGTGGCAAAGATTTTTAATGAAGTGAAGGGCCGACCTGGCTACTTCCTGAACTCGTATAATGGCGAACGAAACCATGTGGCAAAAAATTAAGAATATCAAAAACAAAGAACAGATATTATTTTGGTTGGGACTGATTATCATGGTGGCAGCAACTGCCATCGAAACGCTGCGTGGCAGGGCCAGCAACTACTATGTGTATAGCGATGCCACCAGCATGTTCTGGCACGGACTGACACCTTACACCCAGCAGTTTATTACCGACCATGGGCGCTATTTTCTTTATACACCCGTGTTTACCACCCTGTATGCACCTATCCTGCTGCTGCCCAAATGGTTAGGGCCGTTTGCATGGAACGGCATGCTGTATGCCCTGATGGTAACGGCCATCAGAACGCTGCCGGGCGAGGTGAACAAATACCGCACTAAGATTTTCGGATTCCTGCTGTTGCTGATAGTGCAGGGCACCTTCTGTTTTCAGTATAACCTGGTGGTGTGTGCGCTGTTCCTGTTGGCCTTTACGCTGCTGGAGTGTAACAAGCCGCTGTGGGCGGTACTGCTGATTATGATTTCGGCTACCACTAAGATTTATGGCGGTATAGAGTTGGCGCTGCTGTTGTGCTATCCCAAAATGTGGCGTAACCTTGGCGCTGCGGTGCTGATGGGCGTGGGATTGCTGTTGCTGCCAGCCTTGAACCCGATGTTTGAGCACCCGCTTGACCTGTACCGACAGATGGGCGAGATGCTGACACAGCACGGCGATTCGGGTACCTGGGCAGGACTGCTGTTTGCACCCGTACTGCGCGATGTGCTGCTGCCAAACATGCGAGCCATACAGTTGGGTGTGCTGGCCGTATTGGCTGCCATCTTCTTCTGGAAGTACCGTTTGTGGAGCAATTACAGATTCAGAGTAACGGCCTTAGCAGTGATGATGGGCTACGTGATACTGTTTAGCGACAGTCCGGAAACACATACGTACCTGATTGCCTTGGCTGGCTACCAGATGGTGTTCTGGTTGCAACCCAAGCGTACCACGATAGACTGGGTGATATTCTGGCTACTGTTCGTAAACTTCTGCATCTTCCCTGTAGATGCACTCTGTCCGGTAGCAGTATATAAATTCTTCCACAATAACTTCTGGTTTGATATCTATTGCATGACGCTGGCCTGGGTGCGCATGGTTTGGGCTGTGGTGAAGGCATAATCCTTGGTGAGCATCTCGTAAATGAGCTTAAACCAGATGATAGCTACAGGCAGGGCCTTGAGCGAATAGGGCTTGATGAGCTGGCTCCATACTACCTTTGGAAAGAGGTCGGATGGCGACATCGACGTGATGATAAAGGCGAAGATGATGAGTGCCAGATCGCAGCGGTTGCGCTGCCAAGGACTGGTGAGATACCAGATGGCTACACCGGGCATGGCGATGATGTAGCTGTACGACTCGGAACCGGTGCTGAACAGCACAATCGTCATGAGCGCTGAGGCTACGGCTGCCAGGCGGAACCCCTGATGGCGATACTGATCGAGTCGCAGATAAGGCAGAGCGAAGAGAATGGCACCAGGCAGGATAAGCCAGATATCGTTGTAACTGGCGATGCCTGATATCTTACGTACCATACCCAGCAGCGAGATGTTCTGACCGGCGGCAAACTGGTTGAGATCGTTCTTATGTACCAGCACATCGTACCAGGCACCGTACTGGCCGCACACGTAATCGAACCCGAATACGAACATGGGCAGTACCGACAGAATGACCATCCAGGCTACAAACCAGCCTAAGAACTGGCGCTTATGGTGCGAGAAGGGGAAGAACGCCAAGCCCGCAATACCGTAGATTTTGGTGACAGTGCCCAAAGCGATGAGGAATGCCGCCCAGCAATCCTTCTGCTTCTGGGTGAGGTAATAGGTGAACAGGATGCAGGCTAAGATGAGACTGTTGCTCTCGGAATCGAGTATGCAGGTATAGGCTTCGACCGCCACAAACCACAGGATGAACAGCTGCTGACTGCGGGTGAAGAACGACTGGCGTATGCTCCAATAAGGCACAAACGTGATGAGCAGCATCCAGATCAGTCGGCCTAACTGATAGGGCAGCACTGCCATGGGTGCCATGAGCAGCGGGAAGAGCGGTCCGTATAGAAAATAATTACCATCCTCGGGGTAGATAATATACAGTGGCATTTGTTGCCAGGCATGCCAGAACGAGTGGTAGAAGATGGAATAATCGAGGTCGAACTTACCCTTGAGCCAAATGCGCAGCCAAGGGATGATGGCCATGATGAGCCATACGAAAAACACGACACGAAAGTCGGCCAGATAGTGTTTAATCTTGCAGGTTAATACAGATAGTTTCATGATCAAAAGGTGAATAAATCTGTGCAAAGATATAAAAAAATTAGTAGTTTTGGTATAAAAAGCTAAAAAAATTGTAACTTTGCACCCAAATAGAATAAATATGGAGAAGGAAATGAATTTTCTGGATAGAAATGAGTTTAATTTCGAACCCAGTGAGAAGGTGGTAGAAGCTATCCGCAATTTTGACCCAAAGACATTGTGTTTTTATACCCGCATTTACGATCAGGGCAAGAAGAGCGTTGTATCGGTAAAGCTGAGCGAGATATACGGCGTACCCGAAGAGCAGGTACTGCTGGCTTATGGTGGTGAGGACATTCTGAAGAATGCCATTCACTACTACCTGATGAAAGGCGACAACAAGAAAATACTGATACCCGAATACTCATGGTGGTACTACAACAAGGTGGCCGCTGAGTGCTACGGTACCTTTGAGATGTACCCTCTGCACGAGCAGGAGGATACCTTTGCCTATGATGTGGATGAGGTGATAGAATATACCAACCGCATTCATCCCCGTATGCTGCTGTTGGCATCGCCTAACAACCCCACGGGTAACTGCTTGACACCCGAGGAGATCGGACGTATCATGGAGAACATCCCCAGCGATACAATGGTGCTGATAGATGAGGCTTATGCCAGCTTTATTACCAGCGATACCGACTATATCGCACCACTGGTAAACAAATACCGCAACCTGATTATATCGCGTACGCTGAGTAAGTTCTACGGACTGCCCGGACTGCGTTGTGGCTTTGGCTTTATCGGTGCCGGACACGATCATTTTGTAAGCTATATCAATAAATACTTAGGCTACAACCGCTTCTCGGAGGCTGTGGCATTGGCTGCGCTCGATAGCGATGAGCACTACCGCCAGGTGGCCGACGATATGGAGTGGGGCCGACAGCTGTACAAGAAAGCACTGGGCGACAAGCCTGGCTTTAAGGTGTATAAGAGTGTGGCCAACTTTATCCTGATAAAATATCCTGTAGAGATTAAGGAGGCCCTGCAGAAGGCGCTGGCCGACCAGAACTACAAGATTAAGTTTATGAGCGATAAGGGCCTGGAGGAGTGTGTGCGTATTACCTTGGGTCGCAAGGAGCAGACACAGGTTGTAGTGGACACCATACTGAGAGTAATTGAACATTGAACATTGACCATTCTTGCTTAGGCAAGCGTACTAAAGAAACGGTTAGAACATTATGATTGGTGTGATATTGGCGGCGGGAATGGCCAAGAGACTGCGCCCGCTTACTGACGAGAAACCCAAATGCCTGCTGGAGGTTGGTGGTAAAACGCTGTTGCAGCGTACGGTTGACGCGATGATTAGCGCCGGCGTAAAGGAGTTTGTGGTAGTAACAGGCTATCGTGCAGAGATGATAAGGGAATTCCTAACTGTTCACTATTCACTATTCACTATTCACTATATCGACAACGTCGATTACTCGCATAACAACAACATTTTCTCGTTGTGGCTGGCCATGCAGAAACTGCACGGACAAGAGGTGCTGCTGATGGATAGCGACATACTGTGCGATCCTGAGGCTGTGCGCCGTGTGGCCCGTAAAACCAACCCCGCCTTGGCCATGCAGCAGCACGAGCTGGGCGAGGAGGAGATGAAGATTGTGGTTGACGAGGCCGGACGTATTACCGAGATAAGCAAGACCTGCAGTCCTGCCGACGCCATTGGCGAGAGTGTGGGTATCGAGAAGATGACACCCGCCTATACCGAGGCCATCTATCAGGAGCTGCGCAAGAT
>JAEEGJ010031326.1_pt1 | contig 10312 bp, 6 predicted proteins | sample 8958761 | NCBI WGS metagenome assembly JAEEGJ01 (sample SAMN16246546, study PRJNA631951) | gut metagenome | biome: gut microbiome; feature: rumen; material: RS-attached | host: Bos | place: Iran: Karaj | collected 2018-10 | reverse complement strand
GCATCTGATCGCGGCGCTGCCCGCGAGCGTGAAGACCGTCAGCGTGCTCGACCGCACCAAGGAGCCCGGCTCCGCCGGCGAACCGCTCTACGCCGACGTCTGCACCGCCGTATCCGACAGCGAGCGCCGCGGCCTTGAGATCCTCGGCGGCCGCTACGGCCTGAGCTCCAAGGACACCATCCCCGCCCACATGAAAGCCGTGTTCGACAACATGGCCGGCGAGAAGAAGAACCACTTCACCGTCGGCATCGAGGACGACGTGACCTTCACCTCCCTGCCCGTCGGCGAGAACATCGTCACCTCCGGCAAGTCGATCATCTCCTGCAAGTTCTGGGGTCTCGGCTCGGACGGCACCGTCGGCGCGAACAAGAACTCCATCAAGATCATCGGCGACCATACGGACATGAACGTGCAGGCCTATTTCCAGTACGACTCCAAGAAGTCCGGCGGCGTCACGATAAGCCATCTGCGCTTCGGCAAGGCCGATATACGTAGCACGTACTACGTCACCAAGGCCGACTTCGTCGCCTGCCACGCGCCGAGCTACATCGAGCGCTACGACATCGTGCAGGACGTCAAGCCCGGCGGTGCGTTCCTGCTCAACTGCGCATGGGAGGGCGAGGAGCTCGCCGCGCATATCCCCGCCGCCGCGCGCAGATATATGGCTAGGAACAATATCCGCTTCTATACCGTCGACGCCATCGGCCTCGCGGCAAAGATTGGCCTCGGCGGAAGGACGAACACGATCCTCCAGTCCGCGTTCTTCAAAATTTCCGGCATCCTGCCCATAGACGACGCCGTCAAATACATGAAGGACGCCATAACCGCGACCTACGGCAACAAGGGCGAGAAGGTCGTCAGCATGAACCACGCCGCCGTCGACGCCGGCCTCGAGAACATCAGGCAGGTCGCCGTCCCCGCCGAGTGGGCGGACGCCGAGGACGCGCCGAAGGGCGCGGGCGTCGCCTGCTCCGACCCGAAGCTCAAGAAGTACGTCGACGAGGTCATGGTCCCCGCCAACGACATGCGCGGAGACTTCCTTCCCGTCAGCGCCTTCGCCGACACGGCCGACGGCGCGCTCCCGCAGGGCACCGCCGCCTTCGAAAAGCGCGGCATCGCCGTCTCCGTCCCGCAGTGGATACCCGCCAACTGCATCCAGTGCAACCAGTGCTCCTACGTCTGCCCGCACGCGGCGATACGCCCCTTCGTCTTCGATAAGGAAGAGCTCGCCAAGGCGCCGGACGGACTTCAGACCGTCAAGCTCAACGGCAAGGGCTGCGAGGACCTGAGCTTCGCCATCATCCCCACGCCGCTCGACTGCACGGGCTGCGGCTCCTGCGCCAACGTCTGCCCCGCCAAGGAGAAGGCCCTCGTCATGAAGCCGCTCGAGGAGATGCTCCCGGCGCAGGCCGCCTTCGACTACGCCTACAAAAACGTCTCCGAGAAGGAGCTGCCCTACGCGAAGACGACGGTCAAGGGCAGCCAGTTCGTAAAGCCGCTGTTCGAGTTTTCCGGCGCGTGCGCCGGCTGCGGCGAGACGCCCTACGCCAAGCTCATCACCCAGCTCTTCGGCGACCGCATGACCATAGCCAACGCTACGGGCTGCTCCTCCATCTGGGGCGGCAGCGCGCCGAGCACGCCGTATACCGTCAATAAGGACGGGCACGGCCCCGCCTGGTCAAACTCCCTGTTTGAGGACAACGCCGAATTCGGCCTCGGCATGCTCAAGGCCGTCAAGCAGCGCCGCCTCGGCCTCGCCGACAAGGTCAGGACCCTCGTCGGGGAGGATGAGCTCGGTCTTGCCGCCGCCGCCTGGCTCGACGCCATGAACGACGGCGAGGGCAGCAAGGCTGCCGGCGCGAAGCTCCTCGAGCTGGCGAAGAAGAACAAGGGCTGCGAGGCTTCGGCCGCCGTCGTGGCGAACGCCGACCTGCTCACCAAGCCCTCCTTCTGGTGCTTCGGAGGCGACGGCTGGGCGTATGACATAGGCTACGGCGGCCTCGACCACGTCCTCGCCAGCGGCGAGAACATCAACGTCTTCGTCTTCGACACCGAGGTCTATTCCAATACGGGCGGCCAGTCCTCCAAGGCGACCCCGCTCGGCGCCGTGGCGCAGTTCGCCGCCGCCGGCAAGGCCGTCAAGAATAAGGAGCTGGCGCGCATGGCCATGACCTACGGCTACGTCTACGTCGCCCAGATAGCCATGGGCGCGGACTACAACCAGACCATCAAGGCCATCACCGAGGCCGAGGCCTATGACGGGCCGTCGCTCATCATAGGCTACGCGCCCTGCATAAACCACGGCTCGCGCAAGGGCATGGGCAAATCCATGACCATAGCCAAGGAGGCCGTGCAGGCCGGCTACTGGAACCTGTTCAGGTACAATCCCGCCGCCGAGCAGCCCTTCTCGCTCGACTGCAAGGATCCGACCGGCAGCTTCATGGACTTCATCATGAGCGAGGTCAGGTATTCCTCCCTGAAGCTCAGCTTCCCCGAGCGCGCGGATAAGCTCTTCGCTCAGGCCGAGCAGAACGCGAAGGACCGCTTTGAGGAGCTCAAGAGCGTCAGAGAACTTTACAACAACTGAAAAATAGTGTAAAATTTAAGGGCGGCGCCATACCAATTTGCGCCGCCCTTGAAGTTTTTAAGGAAAGGCCGGAAGAATATGCGAATAGTCATCATCGGCTGCGGAAAAATAGGCGGCAAGCTTGCGGGCGTCCTCTCCGAGGAGGGGCACGACGTCGTCGCCGTGGACGCCAGCGAGGAGGTCACCTCGCGCCTGTCCGACAGATACGACGTGATGAGCCTTCAGGGCAACGGAGCGACGCTGGACGTCCAGCGCGAGGCCGGGGTCGACAGGGCCGACGTCGTCATAGCGACGACGGAGAAGGACGAGGCGAACATACTCTGCTGCCTGCTCGCGCGCAAGCTCGGCGCGAAGCATACCATAGCCCGCGTCCGCGACCCGGCGTATTCCGGGCAGCTGGACTATATGCGCGACGAGCTCGAGCTCTCCATGAGCATAAATCCCGAGTTCGCGACCGCGACGGAGATATTCAGGACCATACGCAACCCCGCCGCGGGCAAGGTCGAGACCTTTGCCGGCGGCCGCGTCGAGATCATCGAGACCCGCGTGCGCGAGGACGGGCAGCTCGCCGGCGTCGCCCTCAAGGACGCGCAGCGCGTGACGGGCGTCAAGCTCCTCATCTGCGCCGTCGAGCGCGGCAGCGAGGTCATCATCCCCAAGGGCGATTTCGTCCTGAACGCCGGCGACCGCATCTCCATCGCCGCCTCCAACCGCGAGGTCCAGGAGCTGTTCAGGCGCTGGGGCAACCTGCGCCGCGGCAATACGAGCGTCCTGCTCATAGGCGGCAGCAGGACGGCGGTCTATCTCGCGCGCCAGCTCCTCGCCGCAAGATACTCCGTGACCGTCATCGACAATGACAGGGAGCGCTGCCTCGAGCTGACGGACCTGCTGCCGGGGGCGCACATCGTCTGCGGCGACGGGACGGATCCTGAGCTTCTCGACGAGGAGGGCATCCGCGATTTCGGCACCCTCGTCTCTCTCACGGGGGACGACGAGAACAATATCATCATATCCCTTTTCGCCGCGTCCCGCGGCGTGGGCAAGGTCATCGCCAAGGTGAACCGCACCGAGCTGGCGGAGATGGCCTCCGATACGCTGCTTGAGAGCGTCGTCTCCCCCCGCAGCGTCTGCGCGGGGAACATCCTGCAGTATGTGCGCTCCATGGCGAACACCGAGGGCAGCAACGTCGAGACGCTCTACCGCATCGTCGGCGAGAAGGTCGAGGCGCTGGAATTCAGGGCGGCGGGCGATACGGAGATAACCGGTAAGCCCCTGCGCGACCTGCCCGTCAAGAGAAACCACCTCATCGCCTGCATAATCCGCGGCGAGAAGGTCATCATCCCCGGCGGCAGCGATGAGATAAGAAAGGGCGACCATGTCGTCGTCGTCACGACCGAGAACGGGCTGGACGACCTGCGCGGCATCCTCGCCTGAGCCGGAAAGCATGACTTGAAGGGAGGTCGGAGCGAATAAACAGACGAATGGTTTTGTTCACGGTGGGCCGCGTCTGCAGGGCGGAAGGGATAATCCTCCTCATCCCGGCGATCGTCTCCGTGATATATAAAGAGGACGGCTGGAAGTGGTTCCTGCTGACGGCCGCCATTGCCGCCGCGTTCGGCACTCTGCTTACGCTCTGCCGGCCGAGGACGCGCGATATCTACGTTCGCGAGGGCCTCGTCATAACGGGCCTGAGCTGGACGCTAGTCAGCGTGATAGGTGCGCTGCCGTTTTTCTTCTCTGGCGAGATACAGGGCTATATAAACTGCCTTTTCGAGACCTGCAGCGGTTTTTCCACGACGGGGTCGACGATTGTTTCCTCGCCAGAGTCGCTCAGTATGGGCATAGGTTTCTGGCGCTGCTTCATCCAGTGGCTCGGCGGCATGGGAGTGCTCGTGCTGCTGCTGACGGTCCTGCCGCTCGGCAACGAGCGCTCGATGCATATCATGCGCGCCGAGGCGCCCGGCCCCATGGTCGGAAAGCTCGTCCCGAAAATGTCCGATACGGCGAAGATACTCTACGCCATCTACATAGGTCTTACCGTCATCGAGGCGATACTGCTCAAGTGCGGAGGCCTGACTTATTATGATTCCATAGTCCACGCGTTCACGACCGCGGCGACGGGCGGCTTCTCGACCCACTCGGCCAGCATCGCCTATTTCGACAGCAAGTACGTCGAGATCATCGTGACGGTATTCATGTTCCTGTTCGGCATAAACTTCAATATGTACTTCCTGCTGCTGTGCGGCAAGTTCAGGGACGTTTTCAAAAACAGCGAGCTGCGCGTCTACCTCGCCGTCGTCTTCGGCGGCATGGTCGTCATCGCGCTCAACATCATGAAGATATACGGCGGCTTCTTCCCGGCGCTGCGCCAGTCCTCCTTCCACGTCGCGACCCTCATGAGCACGACGGGCTACGGGACGGCGGATTTCGATACCTGGCCTGCCTTCTCAAAGGCGATAATGCTGCTCATGCTCATCGTCGGCGCCAGCGCCGGCAGCACGGGCGGCGGCATCAAGTTCCAGCGCGTCATGATCTGGGTCAAGAAGATAGTCTCCGACCTGCGCCAGATCTTCCGTCCGCGCGCCGTGACGACCGTCCGCATGGACGGCAAGCGCGTCCCCGACGCGGCGGTGCAGAGCGCCTCGAACTATTTCGCGCTCTATTTCTTCATAAGCGCGCTGTTCACGCTCATCATCTCGATAGACGGCTTCTCGCTGGAAACGAACCTTACCGCCGTCATGACATGTCTGTCTAACGTCGGCCCCGGCTTCGGCGGGGTCGGCCCGACGCACACCTTCGAGGCGTTTTCCGGCGTGAGCAAGCTCATCCTCTCCGCGGCGATGCTGCTCGGCAGGCTGGAGCTTTTCCCGATGCTGGCGCTGCTCGATTTCCGCAAACTCTTCACAAACCGCTGAGCGGGCCCGGACCCGTATTCAAAAGCCGAAAGGTGGATATATATGGAGCTTAAGCAGATCGCGGAGCTCGCGACACGCATCCGCGGGAATATGGAGAAGGTCATCGTCGGCAAGTCCGGCGAGGTCGAGCTCATCGTGTGCGCGCTGCTTGCCGGCGGCCACGTCCTGCTCGACGACGTCCCCGGCACGGGCAAGACCGTCACGGCCAAGGCGCTCGCGCGCTCCGTCGCGGCGGACTTCTCGCGCATCCAGTTCACGCCCGACCTGCTCCCCGGCGACGTCACCGGCATGAGCGTATATAACCAGAAGGAGGCCGCCTTCGAGTTCCGCGAGGGCCCCGCCTTCACCAACGTCCTGCTTGCCGACGAGATAAACCGCGCCACGCCGCGCACCCAGTCGGCCCTCCTCGAGTGTATGGAGGAGCGGCAGATAACCGTCGACGGCGTCACGAGGCAGCTCAGCGAGCCCTTCTTCGTCATCGCCACGCAGAACCCCGTCGAGACGGCGGGCACCTTCCCGCTGCCGGAGGCCCAGCTCGACCGCTTCCTCATCCGCATGAGCATGGGCTATCCGAGCGCCGAGGGCGAGATGGACATCATCGCGAGATTCATAAACGACGATCCTCTCTCCGAGCTCAGCCCGGTCGCGACGGCGGCCGAGGTGGCCGACGCGCGCGCGAGCTATAACGCCGTGCGCGTCTCCGAGCCCGTGCGCCGCTACATCGTCGCCCTGACGGACGCGACGCGCGCCCAGTCGGGCGTGACGCTCGGCGTATCCCCGCGCGGCATGCTCTGGATGCTCCGCGCCGCCCAGACCCTCGCCGCCATGAACGGCAGGGACCACGTCCTTCCCGACGACGTCAAGCGCCTCGCCGTCCCCGTCTTCGGGCACAGGATCATCGCGGGCTTCGGAAGCTCCTCGCGCTCGTCGGAGATAATAGGCGAGCTGCTGCGCACCGTGCCCGTCCCGACGGAGGACGCGGGAGCCGATCGCTTCGAGCCATGAAAATAGTCTGGACGATCGTAGTCGTCGCAATCGTCGCGGTCATCCAGGTCGCGTACTATCATAAAAGGGGCCTGCGCGGGGTGTCATACGCCCGCAGCTTCTCCCGCAGCAGGGCCATCGAGGGCGAGACGCTGGAGTTCATCGAGCAGCTCACCAACGAAAAGCTCATCCCGGTCCCGTGGGTGCGCGTCGAGTCGCGCATCTCCTCGAGGCTGCGCTTCACGCGCCAGAAGGACCACGCCATAGACCTCGACCAGTTCCACAGGAGCGTCTTTTTCCTCGGAGCCTACAGCCGCATAACCCGCCGCCACGAGATACTCTGCACGCGGCGCGGCTGGTACGACTGCGGCAAGGTCAACCTCGTCGCGGGCGACCTGCTCGGCCTTGCGGCCTGCCGGCGCGACGAGGAGACGGGCTGCTCGCTTTACGTCTATCCGCGCATCCCGGAGCTCGGCGAGCTGCCGGAGAGCGCCCTCAAATGGCAGGGCGACGTCACCGTGCGCCGCTGGATCCTGCCCGACCCCATCCTTGTCAACGGCATACGCGAATACCGCCCCGGCGATCCCCTCAAGGACGTCCACTGGGGCGCGACCGCGCGCACGGGGCAGGTGCAGGTCAAGACGAGGGACTATACGGTCTCGCCGCGCGTCCTGCTCATATTCAATACCCAGATATCCGACGGGCTCCTCGGCGGCATGCAGCCGGAGGAGGTCGAATTCCTCGAGCGCGGCATAGGCGTATGCGCCGCGCTCGCGTCGTGGTGCGTCTCGGGCGGGATAGAGGTCGGCTTCGCCTCCAACGGCGAGGACGCCCGCGAGCCCGATAAGGAGATATACATCCCCGCGAGGACGGGCGACGCCCAGCTCGACTCCGTCCTTGAGCAGCTCGCGACGCTCGTCATAAAGATGAAAACGGGCATCCACTCCGTCCTCGACCGCCGCATAGCCGACGGGACGACGGGCATGGACGTCCTCGTCGTGTCCAACTACTGGTCCGATACGATAGAAAAGCGCGCCGCGCAGCTCCGCCTTGCGGGCAACAGCGTGACGCACATCCGGCTGAAATAGAGAGGGGGCGGGAGCGTGAGAAAAGGCGATAAGGTCCTCGTCTGGATAATAAACCTCCTGCTCGCGGCCGCGTTCGCCGCGGCCGTCCTCGTCTTTGCCGAGCAGATACATAAGAGCGGCTGGCCCTGGTTTTCCCGCGTGCTGGCCTGCTGGCCCGCCGTCATCTGCTTCGTCACGGGCCTTCTGGCGGGCCTGCGCAGACTGCGCGCCGGGGCTCTGATCTGCATAGCCTCCGTCGCCGCCGCGTTCGCGGTCATGTATTTTGTGACGTTCCCTGCGCGCGACCTCGGGCATATCCTCTTCATGGCGCTCGGCTCGCTGCTGGGGATATACCTCTTCTTCATCGGCCTCCGGGGCGACGAGCCCTATCCGCCCGCAATGGCGATAATCTCCGTCGCCGCCCTGCTCATAGAGGGCATGGCCTTCTCCAACGTCGACAAGGTCGTGACGACGGACATCGGCCCCCTTCCGATAGTGACGCTCGTGACGTTCCTGCTGGCCATGTTCTCCTTCAACGCCGCCGGCATCTCCAGCGGGCTGCACAATACCAAGTCCGGCCAGAAGATGCGCGTCCCCGCGGGGCTTCGCGGGAAGAATGCGATCCTGCTCGCACTCGTGCTCGCGATAGGCGTCGCGCTGTCGTTCGTAAAGCCGCTGCAGAGCGTCTTTTCCTATATCGTCGTCGGCATCCTTTTCGTCGTCGGCAAGATAAACGAGATAATGGGCTCCGAGCAGCCTCCTCCGGCCGCCACCGCGACCCCGACGCCGACGGAGTACTCCATCGAGCCGACCACGCTGCCGGAGGTCCCGGTCAACAGGCCCCTGCAGATAACGTTCTTCGTGCTCATGGGCATGATCTTCATCCTCGGCGTCATCGTCATGGCGGCCGCCCTCTTCGGCGGCGGCGAGCACGGCGGGCGCGGCAGGGGAGGCGGGCTGAGGCGGCGCCTCGGCCTTAGAAAGAAGGTCGAGGACGAGGAGTACGACGACTCCGTCGAGCGCCTGCACGACCTGCGCAGCTTCCTGAAGGAGCGGCGCGCAAAGGCCGCGAAGCGCCTGAGAAGGCTCGTGCGCCGGCCTCAGAAGCTGGACGACATGCCCGACGACAGGACGAAGATAAGATTTGCCTATTATTCGCTGCTCCGCTCCGCCTCCGGGCGCGGGCTGAGCCGCGCGCTGACCCCCATGGAGGTCTCCGGCCGCCAGCGGCGCGAGGAGCTCAGCCGCCTCGCCGCGGATTACAGCGCCGTCCGCTATGACGAGCTCTTCGAGCCCGGCGGGGACGGGGTAAAAAACGCCGCCCGCGCCATGAGCGTCATGCGAAAAAGATAAGGCCGGGGGGGATCGGACCCCTGCCGGTCTATGCGGGCTCATCTCCGCCGCTGCGCCGCTGAGCCCCTTGAAAACAATAAGGGAGGGCCCCGAATATGAAAGTACTCAAAAAGATCGGCAGGATAGTCCTGTCGATCTTTCTTGCCGTTGTCATCCTCGCCGCAGGCTACGTCGCCTACGTCTTCATTGCCTACCACCGCATCCCGGACAATCAGGAGCTCGAGGTCGTCCGCCCCGTCAAATACGGGCCGGCCGCCTCGGTCGGGGAGGAATACAGGATAGTCTCCTGGAACATAGGCTTCGGCGCGTATGAGGACGATTACGGCTTCTTCATGGACGGCGGGACGGAGTCCTGGGCCTGGAGCAGGGAGCGCCTGAGCGCCAACATGATGAAGATAGGCGCGAAGCTCAACGACCAGAAGGCGGACTTCCTCCTCGTGCAGGAGATAGACACGAAGTCCACGCGGACGTATAAGATGAACGAGCTCGAGCTGCTGACCGACGGGCTCGGGCAGTATACGTGGGACTTCGCGCAAAACTACGATTCGCCGTTTCTCATGTACCCGCTGACGCAGCCGCACGGCAGATCCCGCGCCGGCATAGCGACGTTTTCGCTCTTCGACGTCACATCCGCTCTGCGCCGCAGCCTGCCCATAGAAAAGGGCTTTTCCAAGTTCCTCGACCTCGACCGCTGCTACTCAGTCAGCCGCATCCCGCTGAAGGACGGGCGCGAGCTCGTGCTCTACAATATGCACCTTTCCGCCTACACCAGCGACCCCTCGACCGCGACGAACCAGCTTCGCATGCTGCTGGAGGATATGCAGGCCGAGTATGAGGCGGGCAGCTTCTGCGTCGCGGGCGGCGATTTCAACAAGGACATCCTCGGCGACTCATCCGTCTGGTTCGGCAAGGGCGACAAGGAGTATACCTGGGCGCAGCCCATCCCGCCCGAGACGTTCGACGGCGTGGACGTCAGGCTCGTCGCCCCGCTCGACGAGGCCGATCCCGTCCCGAGCTGCCGCAACGCGGACGGGCCCTATCACGAGGGGCAGTACGTCCTGACCATCGACGGCTTCCTTGTCAGCCCGAACGTCGAGGTCCGCTCGAGCGGCGTCGTCGATTATCAGTTCAGGTACAGCGACCACAACCCCGTGTATATGACGTTCGTGCTGGGGTAAAAAAGCGCGGAGCTGCTCCGGAGCGACGAGGACGTCGCTCCCTACGCGCCCCCCGCGAGCCGGGAAGAGACGCAAGACATGCCGCGCTCTATTGCGGGTCGTCCGCATAATAAACAAAAAATAGCGCCCTTCCGCAGATGTACTGCCCCAGATTATACGAACAGCACAAAAAGCACCCCTGGTAGGAAGAAATAAGTTTTAAGCGGAGTGGCGCAGCGTGAGCGGCGC
>JAEEGJ010031324.1_pt1 | contig 10312 bp, 11 predicted proteins | sample 8958761 | NCBI WGS metagenome assembly JAEEGJ01 (sample SAMN16246546, study PRJNA631951) | gut metagenome | biome: gut microbiome; feature: rumen; material: RS-attached | host: Bos | place: Iran: Karaj | collected 2018-10 | reverse complement strand
GTCTCGCTCTTCTAGATTTAGCGGCTCTTGAAGAAGTCGCTCTGACAATATGCCTAGCGATGAAGTCTTCTTCTTTCTTGATATATCTTTGTTGAGCGTTGTAGTTCTTTTCGTATTGCTCTCGATCGAGTTCATGTTGTTCAAGATAATGCTCAAAGGTTCCTTTGTATCTCGTGACGGTTTGATTCTCTAAACAGAAAACGACGGTGGCGATCCTCTTAAGGAATTCTTGGTCGTGGCTCACGACAAGGAAGGCTTTTGGATAAGAGATGAGGTATCTAGCAAGCCAGTCAACTTGAGTGGCATCAAGGAAGTTCGTAGGCTCATCCATGATGAGGAAGTCTTTCTCCTCAAGAAGCATCTTGGCAAGATAGGCCTTCTCTCTTTGGCCACTAGAAAGCTTGGCTAAAGGAGCTTCAAGATTCTCTTTTAAGAAGCCTAAACCATCGGTCAGTTTTCCGACTTTTTCTTGGAGGGCGTAGAAGCCTTTTTCGTTGAGTTCGGTTTGGATTCGGTCGGCTTTTGCTAGGAGTTTTTCAAAATTTGCCCCGTCTAATGCGCTTTCTTCATAGAGCTCATTCATTCTCTTTTCTTTTTCAAAAAGATCTTCATAGACGCCATAGAGGTACTGATGGACGGGCATGTCTTGAGCGACTTTAAGCTGTTGGTCTAAGTAGGAATGGGTAACCCCGCTTTCCCAAATGACTTGGCCTTTGTCCGCTTTAAGCTCACCGACGATGATATTCAAAATCGTGGTCTTGCCAGAGCCATTGCTTCCGACTAGGCAACAATGCTCTCCGCTATTGACCTTGAAAGAGACCTTCTTGTAGAGCTCTTTGTCGCTGTAATTGAATTCGATGTCTTTTAGTTCGACGAGTGCCATGATGACAAATATACCATAGGGACATAACAAAAAAAGTGCTTAAGCACTTATTTGTTCTTTGAACGGATGGCCTTTATCCTTTCTTTCCATCTCTTCTTCAAATCCTCGAATCGCTCATCCGCGGATTCTTTGATGGCCTTAAGCTGAGTGGCCAAATGGATCGAATAGGCGAAATCGACTGCCATCGCACCGATGACGATGCCGATAAAATACGTATAGATGAGGTTATCGCTCAGCCAGCTAATGCCCTCAACGAGGATTGGGTTCAAAAGGAAATAATAGAGGGAGCCAACTGCCAGCCAGGCAAGAGAGAAGATTGGGCAGATGATTCCCATGATGTTCCCTTTACGGTTCGAATAATCCCATAACTTGACTCCAAAACCTTTGATGAAGATCAAGCCAGCGATGAATTCGACTAGGGTCATCGCGACACCGATCAAGAGGATGCGGACAATGACATCAACGATCTCATTGGGTATTCCTAAAGGTATGTTGCTAATGCCATATAGGAAAGCGACCCCAAATCCATAAATAGGCAAATAAGGTCCTGTTAAGAAGCCTGGGTTCATCCATTTCTTCTGGGAAACAAACCTGCGGAAGAAGAGCTCAAGCACCCAACCAAAGAGTGAACCGATGACAAATAACGTCGAAAGGATAACGATGTGTTTCATAGTCTACCTTCAAAAATCCTTGTCAAAACTATTATAAATCCCTAAAAAGAAAAAAGTTCGACAACGATCTGTCGAACCATTTTTTAAGTTGGTGCGGGAAATCAGACTTGAACTGACACGGGTTGCCCCATACGCCCCTCAAACGTACGCGTCTACCATTCCGCCATTCCCGCGGCAAGGTGAATTATACTCACCTCGGTTTTTAATATCAATGAGTTTATGAAATTGCTTTGATTATGCGGCTCCAAGGAACTGGAGAACGAGTAATTCGGCAACGCCGAAGTAGATGAGAAGCGAGGTTCCATCGATGATGGTGGTAAGCAATGGCTGGGAAACGATCGCTGGGTCTTTCTTGAGAGCGGCGGCTCCAAGAGGAAGCAAAACAGCGACGATTTTGCTCGCGATCGTGGTGACGAAGAGGGTTCCGGCAACAATCGCGGAGATCTTGATGACGTTGAGGAAGTAACCCACGCTCCAAACGTTGCCGTTCCAAAGGGTTCCCCAATGCTCAGCGGTATACTCAACACCATTGTCAGCGCACCAAGCCATATCGGCCAAAGTGTTATGGACGATGCCGGTGTATTGCTCCATCGTGAACCAGAAGAAGGCGAAGGCAGCGATGCAAAGGGAAATGAGGACTGCGCTTCTGATTTCTCTTCCGAGAATCTTCCAGAACTCTTTTGGCTCGAATTCCTTAAGGGCAAGACCACGGATCATAAGAGCGATGGTCTGACCGCCAGCGTTTCCGCCAGTGTCCATAAGGACAGGGATGAATGCGGCAAGAACAGGAAGGACGGCAAGTCTATCCTGGAAGATGGAAAGGATCATTGAGGAAAGGGTGCCAAGGATCAAAAGGACGATAATCCATGGGACGCATTTCTTCATCATCAAGACTGGATGGGTCTCAAGGTAGCTATCCTCGAGAGCGGTGATGGCGTTCATCTTTTCCAAGTCTTCGGTGGCCTCTTCGTCCATGACGTCGACAGCGTCGTCGACGGTGACGATACCGATGAGGCAATCGTCCTTATTAAGGACGGCCATGGCGTTAAGGTCGTACTTACGGAACATGTTGGCGACTTCTTCCTTATCGGTGTTGACGTGACAATATGGCGCGTCTTTGTTCATGATTTCCGAAAGGGTTTGGTCTTCTTCTGACCAGATAAGATCATCTAAGTCGACGGTTCCAACGAACTTGCGGGCTCTATTCTTAACGAAGATGGTATAAACGGTCTCTGCTTCCTTACCTTTGGTACGGACGAGGTTGATGGTCTCTTTGACGGTCGCGGTGTCTTTGCACTCTAAGTACTCGGTGGTCATGATGGCACCGGCGGTGTCATCTTCGTACTTCAAGAGGTGATTGACGTCTTTTCTCATGTCTGGGCTTGCGGCCTTGAGAACACGTTTTGCAAGGTTGGCAGGCATGTCGTCGACGGCGTCGGCGATATCGTCAGCGGATTGCTCATTAATAATGGCGATAAGCTCGCGGTCGCTCATGGCGGTCACAAGCTCTTCTTTCTTATCTTGGCTGAGCTCATCGAAAAGAGGCGCGGTCATTGATGGCTTCGCGTACCTAAATAAGGTAATAAGCTCTTTGATATCGATCTCTTCAGCGGCTTCAGCGATATCGGCGTCAGGAATGGTTTCGAAAATCTCTAGGAGGGCTTTTCTGTCGCGGGTTTTGATCGCGGCCTCAAGGTCTTCTGGTCCGAATCTTGACTGGGTGATTTCCTCGGAAGTAACTTCATCGATCGGAGTTTCTATTTCTTCGCTTTCCGGTTCGACCTTCTCGATCTCTTCGGTTTCTTTGTTTTCGTTCTTTTCTTCGATCATGTTGATACCTCCTTTTTGTCGTGCCTATTGTATGGCAGTTTTATCCAAAAAAGGAAGTGCTTTTTGTTTTTCTTTGCTACGCAAGAGTTATAATTAGTTGCCCAAAAGAGGAGAAACAAAAAATGGAAGAATTAAAATTCATTGTCGAAACCAGCGCAAGGCACATCCACGTTACCCAGGAAACCCTTGATTATCTTATGCTCAGCGACGAGGAAATCGCTGCCGGAAAGCACGCTGAACTTGAGGTCAGAAACCCACTTTCCCAGCCAGGCCAGTTCGCCAGCAACACCCGTCTTGATATCGTCGGCCCAGTCAACCCAAAGACCGGCAAAGAATCAATGCTCAAGAACGTTTCCATCCTTGGGCCAGTGAGAAAAGAAAACCAGGTCGAAGTGAGCGGAACCGATGCCAGAACCCTTAAGGTCAACGCCCCAGTTCGTGAGAGCGGAGACATCGCTGGCAGCGCCCCAATCAAACTCGTCAACCCACTCAATGGCAAAGCCATCGAGCTCAAAGAAGGCCTTATCGTTGCCAAGCGTCACATTCATATGACCCCAGCCGATGCCGAGAAGTTTGGCGTCAAGAATGGCGAGATCGTCCGTGTCCTCATCTCTGGAACCGGCCGTGAGACCATCTTCGGCGACACCGTCATCCGCGTCAGCGAGAAATACGCTCTTGCGATGCACATCGATACCGATGAAGCCAACGCCGCTTGGGCTTCCGGAACCATCTACGGAACAATCGTCAAATAATGAAGACATTCCATTACCAGCCCACGGACGTCTGCGCTCGTGAGATGATAATCACCGTCGACGGGGATACGATAGTTAATATCGAAACCCTCGGAGGCTGCCAAGGCAACAGGCAAGGCGTCGCCCGTCTATGCGCGGGGAGAAAGGTCGATGAGGTCATCTCAATCCTTGAAGGTATTGAGTGCCGCGGAAGCAGGACAGGAAAAACATCTTGCCCAGACCAATTAGCCCAAGCCCTCAAAGCCTTGAAGGAAGAAAAATAAAAGATTAAGGCCCTAGCAATGGGGCCTTTTATCGTTCTCCTAACACCTTTTTGAAAAGTCATATATAATATCGACCGAGCGAAAAGCTAGTATCAAGAAGCGCTTATAAAGGACTGCGAAAAAGCGCTAGCAACTCCTCTATAGAGGTAAGTGCTCGTCCTTAGCCGGGGCCCACCCTCGGAACGATGCTAGAGGAATGGACAAACGAGCCTTCCACTTGGTGGGAGGCTTTTTACTCGAAAGGTATATATGGAAAAGATTTTATTCACGAGCGAATCCGTCAGCGAAGGACATCCTGACAAGGTCTGCGACCAGATCTCTGACGCGATTCTTGACGCTACACTTGCAGGCGACCCAGATTCCCACGTTGCCTGTGAGGTTTTCGCCACCAACGAATACATCCTCATCGGAGGCGAAATCACCAGCAAATTCCACCCGGATTACGAAAAAATAGCCAGAAAAGTCCTTCGTGACATCGGCTATACTTCCGCCGAAAAAGGAATTGGATGCGACAGCTGCAAAATCGATGTCAAAGTCCAAGAACAGAGCCCAGATATAAATATGGGCGTCTCCCGCGGATCCCTTCTTGAGATGGGCGCTGGCGATCAAGGAATGATGTTCGGCTATGCTTCCAACGAGAGCAAGAACTACATGCCTCTTCCTATTTCAATCGCGCACGCACTCGTGAAGAAGGCAAGCGAGCTTAGAAAGAACGGAACCTTCCTTCACGCTAGACCAGACATGAAGTCACAGGTCACTATCGATTACACCAACCATGGTCACCCACGTATCGACACCATCCTCATGTCCATCCAGAACGACCCAGAAACCAACATGAAGGAATTCCGTGAGTTCGTTTCCGAGAAGATCATGAAGGAAGTCGCTAAAGAGTTCGGTCTCAATGATGACTTCAATATCCTCATTAATCCAACTGGCAGATTCGTCATCGGCGGACCTGCTGGCGATACCGGTTTGACTGGTAGAAAGATCATCGTCGACACTTATGGAGGAAGCGCCCACCACGGAGGCGGAGCTTTCTCTGGTAAAGATCCAAGCAAGGTTGACCGCAGCGCTTGCTACTATGCTAGATACATCGCCAAGAACCTTGTTGCCGCTGGAGCCGCTGCCAGAATGGAAGTCCAGCTTGCTTATGCGATTGGCATTCCTGAGCCTGTCTCCATTAATATCTCGACCTTCAAGACCAGCCGTTATAGCGACGATGTCATCCTTGAGGCCATCAAGAAGGTCTTTGATCCAAGGCCTGGCGCCATCATCCAGAAGTTCTCTCTCAACAAACCTAAGTTCAAATACCTCGACACAACAGTCTATGGTGCGTTTGGCAGAGAAGAACTCAATCTCCCATGGGAAGAGCTTGATAAGGTCTCCGAACTTAAGGAATTCTTCGCTAAAAAGGCCAAATAACCCCCTAATTAGTGAACAAATACCTAACCCCTCACGAAAACTGAGGGGTTTTTAAAACGCCTCTCAATTTACATTGCGAATAATGTGCCGATGGCAGGCTCTTTCGAGCGCTAAAGTATTTATCAATTTTCGGTTATATATTAAAATATAGCCAAAGAAGGATATATATCCTGGAGGTACATAGGTATGAAATACCAAATCGTCGGAAAGAACACTACAATCACCGATTCTATTCGTGCTGCCATCGAGAAAAAACTTGGCAGAATGGACAAGTACTTTGTGGATGGAGACAACGTCCTTTGCCGTGCCGTCGTCGTAACTTACAAAGTCGGAGCCAAGGTTGAAATCACCATCTTCACCAAAGAGATGGACTTCAGAACCGAGGTCCGTGCAAACGATTTCTATGACTCAGTCGATGTTGCCATTGACAAGCTAGAAGACCAGATGAGGAGACTCAAAACCCGCTTCGCCAAAAAGAAGTCTGGAGACTCTCTCGGTCGCTCAATCGCCTTCGAAAATTTCCAAGCTGAAGAGGCTGAAAAAGAAGAAGACGAAGTCGTCAGAACCAAGTCCATCTACCTTGAGCCGATGAGCTTAGATGATGCTATCACAAGAATGGAAGCCTTAGGACATTCGTTCTTCGTCTACCTCGATGAAGAAGATGACCAGATCTCCGTCGCCTACAAGCGTTTAGATGGCGGATATGGCGTCATTCAGGCTGAAAATAAGCTTAAAGACTAAACCACAAAAGTTAAGGGCCCATCGGGCTCTTTTCTTTTTGTCTTTTAAAAATTAGGTAACAAGTAAAAGAAGTTGCCTAACCGATTTAAAGATTTATAATTGAATCATGAAGAAAACGCTGACCAAAAAGATCATCAAAGGAAAGGAATATTTCTACCTGGTTTACCGCAAGAACGGCGTACTCAAGAGTCAGTATCTAGGAGGAGCCTCCTCGGCCAAGTACAAGAAGTATCTTTTCAAACTCACGGCGGAATCTGGCTCATACGGAATCGATAAAGCAAGGCGCAAGAACTTCTCAAAAGGCGTGTCTCTCGTCTATGTCGAAAATGGCTTTTTGGTTGACGAATACAAGAACGGCACAAAAGAGTATCTCAACAACAAACTCCAAGTCGTGAAGGTGGTGGCGAAACATGATTGAAGAACAACCTCAATTAATCGTCATAGCAGGGGTTCCTGGCAGTGGTCGTTCGACCTTTGCTAAATGCTACAAGAACGCCTTCATCCATTCCCTCCCCGTTAAGTCCTTCAAAGAGGGTTTGAGCAGTGGAGATTCTTTTGCGACCATCCTTACCCTTGCCGCGCCTGAGGACATGGTGAATCTCCAGAAGGCGCATCGACATGGCTACCGAATCACCATCTATTACATGTTCACGGGCAGGCTCTTGTCCATGCTACGTGCAAGATACCGCCAGATCGCAGAAGGAGTGCCGTTCAACGAGTCCTCGTTCAAGAAGAACTATGCCGCCTCATACAAGGGTCTTATCTCGACTTATCAAAGATGTGACATCGTCTTCTTCATCCGTAACCAGAAAGAATTCGAGTTCTTAGCCGCCTACGACCCGAAAAAAACCACTCTTGAGGTCTTCTCCAAAGCCCTAAAAGTGGTGAAAACATCAGTAGAGGCCATCAAATGAGCATTTTCTTTTGTTATTAACCAAAGGTTAGTTTACAATATGTTGCCATGAAGTCTGTGAAGCTAATCGCGACCGATTTGGACGGTACCCTTTTCTATCCAAAAAAGCGTTCTCATATGGTGACAAAAGAGAACCGCGCTTTCATCAACCGCTTTTGCGGTGACGGTGGACGCCTTCTTTTGGTTACAGGCAGAAACTCTTACTTCGGTGAGAAGGTTGGTACCAAGATCGGAATGAACTTCGATTACATTGCTTGCAATGGTGCGCTCGTTGTCTCCGGTGGCAAAACCATCTTCGAGAAACACGTTAACAACGAAGAAGCCAGAAAGATCGTCGAAGACCTTCAGAACATCCACGAAGCGAAACTCATCTTCCTCTTCACCAAAGACCATAATATGGTCTGCCAGAGGAAAGAGATCGCCAAATGGGTCAAGATGGGATACTCGATCTACCGCATCTTTGAAGGCACTTACCGTGAGCCGTATTTCAAGGATGACGCCCTCTTCCAGGAGGAGCTTGATAACGGTCAGATCTACAAGATCCTGATGTTCCCTGGATTCGGCAAAAAGAGCATTCCGTTCTCTTTCGAACTCGCCAAGAAACTCACTGGCTTATATCCTGACCTCAACATAGTTGCCTCCGAGCAAGCGATCGAGATTACCGCTAAAGGGGCGACCAAGAGGGAGGGCCTCTCGTTTTATCTTGATTATAATCAAATCAATGTGGATAATGTTTTAGTCGTCGGCGATTCTGGAAATGATATTTCTATGTTCCAAGCCTTCCCAGGAAGAAGCTTCTGCATGGATCACAGTCTCGAAGACGTTAAGCAACACGCTTCATTTGTGATCAAGCGTTTCAGTGATATCGAGAATTACGTCTACCCATCTGCGGAGACTACCGCTGAAACAACGATTGAAAAGGAAGGCAATTAACGAATGAATCAACCAACACAAGTAATCGCAACGCTCGAACACTACAAAGTAGCGATTCGTGACACCCTTGAGTACACACTCAACAAAGAAGCTTACAACCTCGACGCTTACAAAGAGAAAAAGAGAAGCGTCCTTATTGAGGTTGAGCAGCCAACCCCACTTAAGAGCATCATCAATGCTTCTGGTGAGAATGGCGAAAAACTCGAAAAGATGATCCGTGACTTCTACGATGATGTCTACGGTGATGAGAGCACCATCCTCAAGTTGGCCGATGACGGCCTCCGTGTTGACCATGCTCAGCACATCGCCATCTTCAAAGGCGTTGTCCCGATCCACGAGAACGTCGAAGCCATGGTTTCCGGCATCATCCGCGATGCGAAATCGAAGAACATCGATGTGAGACAAGCCGAATTAGCTGATCTCGCCGAAGAGAGACTTTACAGAGGCGTCTGCTACCTCACCATGGTCGGACAGCTCGTCAGACTCTTCAACGACTACAACGTCGCCCGTCGCGAAGCGAAAGGCGAAGAAAGCGCAGCCAGCAAATTCATCGGCAACGATATCAGCGAAGTCATCACTCTTCTCAATACCGTCCGCGCCAACAACCGTATCACCGACGAGAGATACATGGGCATCCAAGACAAAGTCTTCGCCCTTGTCGAATACATGACCGGACGCCGTGATCTCCCAACCGGCAAAGGATTCCCAGAGATCATCAGAGAGACCGAAGATTCCATCAACGGTTTCATCCGCGAAGCCGAGCCAGCCTGGAAAGAGAACTACGATCCTCTTATCACCGAGCTCATCAAAATCGCAAGAGAACAGCAAGCCAATCAGCAGAAAGCTGCTGAGGCCCCAGCCGCCGATCAGGGTGAGCCAGTCGAGCTCGACCCAAAGACCGGTCTTCCAAAATAAACTAGGTTACAACTATGAACGATATGACCCCAACCAAAATTGAAGATGTTTCTAAGAACAAGCTTTCCAAAGGCGAAACAGTTTTCATCGTGCTCGATGGAATCCTCGCTCTTGGCGGTTTGGTGATGATAGTCCTTGGCTTCATCGCCGATTTCTATCCTGGCAAGCCAGAGGACAACTGGACTGGGCAAGCAGCCTTCCAAAATGCCATGCATCTTTCCTACAGATGGTTTGGTGTCATTCTCATCTTAGTGGCCGCTCTTATCGCCGCCATTGCTCTTAACGGTTTTGCCCGCAAGAACGATACCGACAATGAGAGAGCCTTACGCCGTGCCCAACGTCTTAAGATCATCTCCGAATCCGAGAAGGTCACCGCTGAGCAAGAAGCCATCGCCGCCCAAGAGGCGAAAGCGGTGGAAGCTAAGCCAGCTGAAGAAGCTCCTAAAGCTGAGGAACCAAAGGCTGAAGAGCCAAAAGCTGAATAAGCTAAAAATCATCAGCAAAACCCCCATGAATTACTCGTGGGGGTTTTTCATTGAAATGGTGTATTATCTAAGAGTCGATATATGAAAAAGAGCGAATACCTCAAAAAACTAGAAGAAGAATATAACCAGAAGCAAAAAGCTTGGAAGGATCATATCCGTGAGGAGCCTAGCAAGTTCAAAAGATTCTGGAAGTGGGTGTGGTATCTCATCGCCTTCCCTTTCGTTTGGCTTTTCTATAACGTCAGGGACTGGAGAAGTGCAATCTGTATCATCATCTCTTTCCTTCTTTGGTCCGTTTCAGTTTGGGGGTTCTATTTAGCCGCTCTAATATGCGGTTGGACAACGGATGCCGCTAAATGGCTTATTGGCATCGGTTCTGCCGTATGGGTGTGGTGGGCTTCCCCAATTGGTTCCCCATTCATCCTTTGCGTAACTTTCACAGCGATAGGTATGAAGACCATCTTCAATAAGATTCATTATAAAAAAGAGCCTTCCCCTGAGGGT
>JAEEGJ010031322.1_pt1 | contig 10313 bp, 9 predicted proteins | sample 8958761 | NCBI WGS metagenome assembly JAEEGJ01 (sample SAMN16246546, study PRJNA631951) | gut metagenome | biome: gut microbiome; feature: rumen; material: RS-attached | host: Bos | place: Iran: Karaj | collected 2018-10 | reverse complement strand
AATAATTTTACAACCTATACCGTGATTATATTAGTTTAACCATCAACCTTATTCAGGACGAGTCAAGGCCATTTTGCTATCACTGCTATCACCTGTGCTATCACTAAATTCAGTGCTGCAACTCACAGGCATTCAGCTGGTTACTGATTTTAGTGATAGCAGTGATAGCAAAAACGGGAAAAATTTTTCTTATGTGAATGATATAGGCTAAAGAAATAGGAGACCCACCCCAGCCCTCCCTGCTTAGGGAGGGAGTAAATAGTTAGCGCAAAATTTGGAGGGAAAGGGGAAAATACTTATCTTTGCAGCGAATAATGATTTGAATCTTATCATGAGTGAGTCGGAAAAGAGTCGCAATGTGTTGCAACAGATAAAGGAAGTTGCCATACGTGTTATGCCAAAAGGATCAAAGGTGATTCTCTTTGGTTCGAGGGCACGTGGTGATGAAAGAAGTGACAGCGACTGGGATTTGCTGGTCTTGCTCGATAAAGATAAGATTCAGGATTCAGACCATGATCTCTATACCTATCCTTTTTGGGAACTGGGTTGGTCTATCGATGCCATGATTCATCCAGTCATTTATACTTTGAAGGATTGGGCAAAGAGGAATAATCCTATTTTCAGGAATAATGTTGAACGTGACGGTATATTGATATGCTGACAGATGAAGAAAGACATGATTTGACTAAATATCGTGTAGAAAAGTCAAGGCACGTATTTAAGGAAGCTGAAGATGTTGCCAAACTTGGTTATTGGAATCTTGCAGGTAATCGCTTGTATTACTCAGTGTTCCATATGGCTCAAGCATTGTTGCTGGATAATCGTCTTGATGCTCACTCTCATTCGGGGCTCATTCATGTTTTGGGACAGCATTTTGTTTCGACGGGTCGTTTAGACAAGGCTTATGGTAGATTGATTTCAAGGCTCTATGAATTGCGTCAGTCAGGGGATTACAATGATATGTTTGAAGCTACTGAAGAAGAGGTGAAGCCTTATTTCGAACATGTAAAGAGAATGCTTGATGAAATGCAATCTCTTATTACGGGAATAAGCGAACAAGCATGAGCGGTGTTTCATAAAAACAAAAATCCTCATAAATCTAACGCAAATCCTCCCTCATAATCAACATTTTTGTGAGATTTTTGAAGATTTTTGTTTAAAGAAGTGTGTCAGTGTTTTAACGCATAAAATTAGTTTTCAATGGGTGGGACAAGGCTTCTGATGGGAGGGAGCAGAGCCTGTTTCGAGGTGAAAGTGTAGCCAAAACGGCTACACTTTTTGTCGGTGCTGAGTCTTTGGGGAAGGTGGGCGGCAGCTGGATGTAATGGATTTTTTCGGCAATAATTTTGTTTTTTTGATTTTTATTTGTACTTTTGCGTTTTAATAAAACATATACGCTTATGCAGACAAGATGTCATTATTCGGTGCTTATTCATAAACAGGCAGAAAAGTATGGCGACCGTACCGCTTTGATCTATCGTGATTTCGGAAGTTTGAAGTGGAAAGAATGTTCTTGGAATGAGTTCTCCAAGAATGTGCGCGTGGTCAGTAATGCAATGCTCAACTTGGGCGTGAAGGTGCAGGAGAATGTGGGCGTTTTCTCGCAGAATACGGTGCATTATCTGTTTACTGACTTCGGTGCTTTCGGTATTCGTGCCGTCACGGTGCCTTTCTATGCCACCAGCTCGGAGCAGCAGATACAGTTTATGATTGGCGACGCGCAGATCAGATTCCTCTTTGTGGGTGAGCAGGAGCAGTACGACAAGGCATACCGCGTGCTGTCGCTCTGTCCTACGCTGGAGAAAATCATCATCTTCGACCGTTCTGTCCGTAAGGTGCAGCACGACACGATGAGCATCTACTGGGATGAGTTCCTGAAACTTGGCGAGGGTTGTCCGCGTCAGAGTGAGCTGGAAACTCTCTATGCACAGGCCAATGATGACGATATAGCCAATATCCTTTATACCAGCGGAACTACGGGCGACTCGAAGGGCGTGATTCTGAGTCATGGGCAGTTTAATGCAGCCATGATAGCCAACGACGAGAATCTGCCTGTCGGCGAGAAGGATCGTGTGATGTGCTTCCTTCCGTTGACGCATGTCTTTGAGCGCGGTTGGTGCTTCCTTTGCTTGAGCGAAGGTGCCACGGTGATTGTGAACACCTATCCGAAAGAGGTGCAGCAGTCGCTCAAGGAGACCAATCCTACGTGTATGAGTAGTGTGCCACGCTTCTGGGAGAAGGTCTATATAGGCGTGAAATCCAAGATTGAGAACTCTGGCGCCGTGCAGCGCAAACTGTTCACCCACGCCCTGGCGGTAGGCCGCAAGCACAACGTGGAATACCTGAGCCGCGGCAAGCGTCCGCCTCTGGCTTTGCAGATGGAGTATAAACTGATGGACAAGACGGTCTTCTCGCTGCTGCGCAAGCAGTTGGGTCTGGAGAATCCTAATTTCTTCCCGACGGCAGGTTCGTATGTTTCACCCGATGTGGAAGAGTTCATTCTGAGTGTGGGTATCTTTATGATGGTAGGCTACGGACTGACGGAGAGCCTGGCTACGGTGAGCAACGTACACAAGGACAAGCCCTTCACCATCGGTTCGGTAGGACGTCCGATTAACGGCTTGGATATCAAGATTGGCGAGAATGACGAGATCCTGCTGAAGGGTCCCACGATTACCCGTGGATACTACAAGCGCGATGCGCTGAATCAGGAGGCTTTCACCGAAGACGGCTATTTCCGCACGGGTGATGCCGGCTATCTGAAGGACGGTGAGTTGTATCTGAAGGAGCGTATCAAGGAGCTCTACAAGACTTCCAACGGAAAGTATATTGCCCCGCAGATGATTGAATCGAAACTGCTGGTGGATAAGTTCATAGAGCAGCTGGCGGTGATAGCCGACCAGCGCAAGTTTGTCAGCGCCCTGATTGTGCCTGCCTTTGCCGAACTTGAAGAATACGCCAAGGACAACGATATTGAGTTCTCTTCCCGTGAAGATCTTTGCCAGAACAAGAAGATCTACAAGATGATGGAAGAGCGCATCGAGACCTTGCAGCAGCAACTGGCAAATTATGAGAAAGTGAAACGGTTCACCCTGCTGCCTCGTCCGTTCACGATGGAGAATGGCGAGCTCACCAACACATTGAAGATCAAGCGCCGCGTGTTGAATAAGAACTACGCAGCCCAAATCGAGGCTATGTACGCCGAGGAATAATTTTAATCCGAGTATGATCACACAAGACCAATTGAAGGATGTCCTGCAGCGGGCAGAAGATCTGCACCGCTATCTCGACATCGACCGCAAACAGATGGAATTCGAGGAGGAAGACCTCCGTACGCAGGCTCCCGACTTTTGGGAAGATCCCAAGCGGGCACAGGAGCAGATGAAGAAGGTGAAAGACATCAAGCGCTGGCTGGATGGCTATCATGAAGTGCGTACGCTGGCTGATGAACTGCAACTGGCTTTCGACTTCTATCATGAGGACATGGTGACTGAGGAGGAAGTGGATGAAGACTACCATAAGGCCATCAAGGCCATCGAAGACCTGGAACTGAAGAATATGCTGCGCCAGAAGGAAGACCCGATGGATGCGGTGCTGAAGATTAACTCAGGTGCCGGCGGCACGGAGGCTCAGGACTGGGCAGGCATGCTGATGCGTATGTATATGCGCTGGTGTGAGGCTCATGGCCATAAGGTGACCATTGCTGATCTTCAGGAGGGCGATGAGGCTGGCATCAAGAGTGTGACGATGGAGATTGAGAAAGGCGAATATGCCTATGGTTTCCTGAAGAGCGAAAATGGTGTTCACCGTCTGGTGCGTGTCTCGCCGTTCAATGCCCAGGGCAAACGCATGACCTCTTTTGCCTCCGTTTTCGTGAGTCCGCTGGTCGATGATACCATCGAGGTGTATGTAGATCCCGCCAAGCTGTCGTGGGATACATTCCGTTCCTCGGGTGCCGGTGGTCAGAATGTAAATAAGGTGGAGTCGGGTGTACGCCTGCGCTATTGGTACACCGACCCGGATACGGGTGAGGAAGAGGAAATCCTCATTGAGAACACCGAGACCCGTGACCAGCCGAAGAACAAGGAGAAAGCCATGCTTCTGCTCAAGTCGCAGCTCTATGACCGGGCCATGAAGAAGCGCCTGGAAGCGCAGGCCAAGATTGAGGCGGGCAAGAAGAAGATAGAGTGGGGTAGTCAGATTCGCTCCTATGTCTTTGACGACCGCCGCGTGAAGGATCATCGCACCAACTATCAGACCACCGATGTGGATGGCGTGATGGACGGTAAGATTGACGATTTCATCAAAGCCTACCTGATGGAGTTTCCCGTCGAAGAGGAGAGTTGAGGAGGAGGTAAGAGGTAAGATGTAAGAGGTAAGATGTAAGATGTAAGAGGTAAGTGAAACTTTAATAAAACATCAAATAATAATAAGATTATGAGTCAAAAAAGAAAATTGCAGCGTGCGCGCCATGCCGCTAAGGAAGAAGAAAAGGGAAAGAACATCGTGAAGTGGATATTCGGCTGTCTGGTGGCACTGGCAGTCATCTACATGGTTTATATCGTTATCACGATGTCTTAAATGAGCGGTCTGGAGATAGAACGCAAGTTTCTGGTTCGCGGCGAGGATTATCGCCGTCAGGCTACATCGAAAAGCCGTATCCGGCAAGGGTATATCATGAGCAAGAACGGGCGCACCGTCAGGGTTCGCGTCCGCGATGCTCATGCGTTTCTCACTATCAAGGGTCCATCGGAGAACGGTGGACTTTCACGCTATGAGTTTGAAAAGGAAATAACCCTCGATGAGGCAGAGCACCTGATGGAGATCTGCGAGCCGGGCATTATCGACAAAACCCGCTATCTGGTGCCCAGTCCTGATGGGAAGCATACGTTTGAGGTAGATGAATTCTATGGCGACAATGCGGGGCTGGTGATGGCCGAAGTGGAACTCCGAAATGAGGATGAACCGTTTGAAAAGCCCGATTTCATCGGCGATGAGGTCACGGGCGACCGTCGGTTCTACAATGCTCACATGCGCAAGATGCCCTTCATCGTATGGAAAGGCACTATTCCTAAGGAGTTCCGCCACTTAGAATTGGAGTAATCCATCTAATACACAAACATAAATAGTATGATGAGTTCAGAAAGAGGAAATTTCGGAACAAGGCTGGGCGTGATCCTTGCCACTGCCGGCGGAGCTGTCGGCTTGGGCAATGTGTGGCGCTTTCCCTATGTGACCGGGCAGAACGGAGGTGCTGCCTTTATCCTTATTTATATAGGGTGTGTGCTCGTGATGGGCATCCCCGTGATGCTTTGCGAGATGATGATCGGGCGCCATGCCCAGGCCAATACCGCCCGTGCCTATTCCATCATGGGCAACGGCACGGCCTGGAAGCTGGTGGGCCTTCTCGGAGTGCTTACCTCGGCCCTGATCTTAGGCTATTATAGTGTGGTGAGCGGTTGGACGCTTCAGTACATCTTCTCATCGATAGCCGGCAACATCCATGGCACGCCTGACTATTTCAAGGAGTATTTCACGGCCTTCTCCACGCATCCCATTAAGCCCATTATGTGGGGCGCCCTCTTGATAGGCATGACCCATTTCGTAATCGTTCATGGCGTGCAAGACGGCATCGAGAAGGCTTCCAAGATCATGATGCCCATTCTCTTTGTGCTGCTTATCATATTGATGATATGTTCACTGTCCCTGCCCAATGCATGGAAGGGTGTGGAGTTCCTCCTCAAACCGGATTTCTCGAAAGTGACGGGAAAGACATTCCTCGAAGCTCTCGGGCAGTCGTTCTTCTCCCTGAGTATCGCGATGGGATGCCTCTGCACGTATGCCAGTTATTTCAAGCGTGAGACACGCCTCTTGCCTTCAGCTCTTCAGATAGCTGCCATTGATACGATGGTAGCCGTGCTGGCCGGACTCATCATCTTCCCTGCTGCTCTTTCTGTGGGCGTTCAGCCTGATAGCGGTCCTTCGCTCATCTTTATTACGCTGCCCAATGTCTTTGAGCAGGCTTTCGGCAGCATGCCCATCGTGGAGTATGTGGTGAGCATCCTGTTCTACCTGCTGCTGACCATTGCCGCCCTGACCAGTAATATATCCATCCACGAAGTAAGCACCTCGTTTCTGAGTGAGGAGTTGCATCTGGGCCGCCGCAATGCAGCCCGTCTTGTTACGCTCTATGCCGTCATCACGGGTGGCATCTGTTCCCTTTCCTTGGGTATGTGGGACTGGTGTTCGCTTTTCGGAATGCCGCTCTTTGATTTCCTCGACTGGTTCACGGCCAATTGCTGCCTGCCTGTCGGTGCATTCTTCACCTGCCTTTTCATTGGCTGGTATGTGGATCATAAGGTGGTGCACGACGAAATCACCAACTGGGGCACCACCAACGTACGCTTTGTCCATCTGTTTGTGCTGGCCGTGAAATATATCTGCCCGTTGTTCATCATTTGTGTGTTCCTTCACCAGCTGGGGTGGATTTAAGTTTCAGGTTTCAGGTTTCAAGTTTTAGGATATGGAGAACAGAGGACTGTTTGCATCTAAGTTAGGAATTGTGCTGGCCACGGCGGGGTCTGCCGTCGGACTGGGTAACATCTGGCGTTTCCCATACGAGACGGGCATGAACGGCGGTGCAGCCTTCCTGTTGGTCTATCTGGGCTGTATGTTGATGCTCGGACTGCCTGCCATGCTCTGCGAGTTTATCGTGGGGCGCCATGCTCAGCAGAATGCCACGCGCGCCTATGGTGGTTGGCCGTGGAAGATAGTCGGCTATATGGGCGTCTTCACGGGTTTCATTATCATGGGCTTCTATAGCGTGGTGGCCGGTTGGACGCTTCAGTATGTTTTTGCGGCCATTGCCGGACACCTGCAGGGCAATGCCGACTATATCCGTGAGTATTTTGCCGATTTCACCAACCATCCCATCAAGCCCGTGATGTGGACGCTCCTTTTCCTCTGCATCACCCATTTCGTGATTGTCCATGGTGTGCAGAAAGGCATCGAGCGGGCCTCCAAGATCATGATGCCCGTGCTCTTCGTGCTGTTGATTGTGCTCGTGGTATGTTCGCTGATGCTGCCGGGCAGTATGAAGGGCGTGGAGTTCCTGTTTCATCCCGATTCCTCTAAAGTGACGCCCTCCACGTTCTTTGATGCCCTCGGGCAAACCTTCTTTACGCTCAGCACCGGCATGGCCTGCCTCGTCACCTATGCCAGCTATTTCGGGCGTGATGTAAACCTGACGCGCAGTGCCTTCCAGATAGCTGCCATCGACACCTTGGTAGCCGTTCTCTCCGGACTGCTCATCTTCCCCGCGGCATTCTCCGTGGGCGTGCAGCCCGATGCAGGTCCTTCGCTCATCTTCATCACCCTGCCTAACGTCTTTCAGCAGGCTTTTGCCTCTGTGCCCGTGGTGGGCTATGTCATCGGCATCATTTTCTACATCCTTCTGGTGCTGGCTGCCCTCACCAGCATCATCTCCATGCACGAGACGCCTACGGCCTTTGTCAGCGAAGAGTTCGGCCTGGGACGCCGCCACGGGGCCCGCATCGTGACGGTGTTGGCTATGATTGCCGGCGCTCTTTGCTCCCTGTCGTTGGGTCCCGTTCCCGAACTGCAACTCTTCGGAAAGTCGCTTTTCGATTTCTTCGATTTCCTTTCGGCCAACGTGCTGCTCACGCTCGGCGGTTTCCTCACCAGCATTTATGTGGGATGGGTGATGCCTCACAAGGCCGTCCACGACCAGATGACCAACTGGGGAACCCTCAGCAATCGCTATTTCCACGTGTTCGTTTTTGCCGTCAAGTATGTGTGTCCCGTGGGCATGCTCTTCATATTCCTCCATCAGTTTGGGTGGGTGTGATGGGATTTAGAATTGAGAGTTTAGAATTTAGAATTGTCGGCTTCGCCGATTAACAATTATATAATTAAAAATTATGGCAAGAACAAAAGGGTCTTTCATCGTTAGAGGTGGATTAAGAATAACTCTTAATTCAATAATTCTAAATCGCAATGAAGTGAGAATGATTCTTAATTCTAAACTCTAAATTCTAAACTCTTTATGAAATTAAGGGAGTTCTTCTACTTGCAGAAATCCGACCGCTTGTCCGTCCTTCTATTAATGCTCATGGCCGTCGTGGCCTTGATTGTCGTGTTCTGGGTGGGAGGGCGTCAGACGGCAACGGATGTTTCCATGACCGACTCCTTGGCAATGGCTCGTCAGCGCGACACCGTCTATCGGTATTCCTCGCACTATTCTGCTGCCCGCCGTGGATTTTCTGAAAGACAGCATGCCGAGACTTTCCCCTTCGATCCTAATACTGCCGATGCCCGACAACTGAGCCGTTTGGGACTGAAAGACTGGCAAATTCGCAATCTGCTTAAATACCGCGAAGCCGGCGGAGAGTTTCGCAAACCTTCCGATTTTGCCCGCCTTTACGGACTTTCCAAGAAAGACTACGAGCGGCTGCTGCCCTATATCCAGATCAACGAATATTATCATGAGGCGCACATCGCCTACAAATCCCCCCATGAGGAATTCCACCGAGACACCACGCTCTACCCCATAAAATTGGTGCCAGGACAAACCGTCATGCTCAACAATGCCGATACCGCGGCCCTTCGCCATGTGCCAGGCATTGGCTCGGGCTATGCCCGTCGTATCGTGAACTACCGCCAGCGCCTGGGAGGCTTCTGCCGCGTGGAGCAGTTGCGTGAAATTGACGGTTTCCCCGAGTCGGCCCTGCCATACTTCGACCTGGGCGATGTAAACCTGCGGAAGTTGGACATCAATCATCTCACTCTCCAGCAGTTGAAGGCCCATCCCTACATCGGTTTCTATCGGGCAAAGGCCATCACAGACTATCGTCGGCTGCACGGACCGTTGCAGAGTCTTCAGCAATTACGCTTGCTGAAAGAGTTTTCTGCTGCCGATATTCAGCGTCTGGAGCCCTATATTCAATACTGAGATACACAAAAAAACAAAATTTTCGCCCTTTTATTTTGAATTCTCTCCAATTCTCACTACCTTTGCAGTCGGTTTTAAGAACTGACCGCGATATTTGGCTGCATTCGGCCATTTGAAAGTGAACTTTCATGGCGCTCATTTGCACCAATATTGCACGAAAAGATCGGGATGTAGCGCAGTTGGTAGCGCACTACGTTCGGGACGTAGGGGTCGGGCGTTCGAGTCGCCTCATCCCGACCAAGCGAAAAGAAGGACAGCGTTGTCCTTCTTTTCGTTTATATAGCTACGTAGTGTTTTGAGCCAAATGTCGCCTCATCCCGACCAGCAGAAAAGGCAACCGGAAGAATTATCTGGTTGCCTTTTCTTGTTGTGTAGAATTGTGCAAACGCGTATGTACACTCCGACTGATGGTGAATCGAAGCCTGTAGCCTGTTTACTTTTGAGACACTGCGGGCTGCCATGAAAAACAAACTATTTCTTCCGGATGTATTTTTTCTCGCCGTTGAAGAAACTCTTGAGCGTGGACCATTCCTTGGGAATGCAGGCATTGTTCTCGCAGTCTGCGATGGCTACGTAGTAACCCTTGGGGGTAATGCCAAAGAGAACGCACGTTGAAACATGGCCTTTGCCAGTAGTTCCTTCAAACAATGTGCTTATATTACTGCTTTCAGTATATTGCATCACTTCTTTTTTAACGTTGTAGATGTACATGAACATTTGCTCTGGATGAATCTCGGTATAGTTGAGCGTGATGCTGTCGATGGCTGTGAATATTTCTTCTGCCAGGCGGGTTTTCTCCCGCGGAATGAAATACATGGTTCCTATAATATGTCCGGCATTTTTAGGCAGATGGACTCTTGTTGCAGAATAAATCTCCTTGTCGTGATGGGCATCTATGTCATAGTCATCACTTTGTGCCCATTTGAAACTCCATGATTTGATGTCCTTTCGTTTGAGAACGGGTATGATTTTGTCCAGATATGGCTGCTTGTCAAAATAATAACTCTTTCCTCCAGGCAAGGGAAGCCTCTTGTTATATCCTAACGTCCCGAAGCCTCTGATGTGCTTACCGCATGGTTTCGGACTTGCCGTATAGTTGAGAAACACGGTTTCGAGTGCTTCGGGATAAAACATGGTGCCGTCGTTTGCTTTGATTTTCGCAATAGAGTCTCCTCCGTTCTTTAGGCATAGTGAATAGGTAATAGTGTCAGCATCGTGGCTATGTGACTCGAAGTGATAACTCTCTTCCGAGATTGCCATTAATGAGTCGAGGTTGTGCCGGATGGAGCCAAATATTTTATCAAAGACCTCTTTGCGGTTTCTTTCGTTGACTGCTTCTATC
>JAEEGJ010031318.1_pt1 | contig 10314 bp, 7 predicted proteins | sample 8958761 | NCBI WGS metagenome assembly JAEEGJ01 (sample SAMN16246546, study PRJNA631951) | gut metagenome | biome: gut microbiome; feature: rumen; material: RS-attached | host: Bos | place: Iran: Karaj | collected 2018-10 | reverse complement strand
CCTTCAAGGCCAGTGCCTACTAGTCGGCGCCTTACAACGATACGGGTACACATCGCGGCGGGCACGGTCCGCTGAAGCGTTTCACCTATGCCATGACGCGTGGTTCATTGCAGGACGGCGCTGGTGCCAATGCCATCTGGAATATCACTAATGTCACCCGCAGCGACCGCCACTGGCTCTACACCACCACCGCGTGGGCCAAGGCTCAGAGCGAAGATGCTGAGGTGATCAGCTACATCAAGCAGCACGGTTCGTCACCCACCAGCATCCTGCATCCATACTATGCCGATGGTACTGATGAGGGCATTGCCAATCGTGTTTACGAGGTGCTCAATACCCCGTCTGTCGCCTATAAGGAGACCTTCGAGAAGTATCTGCTGAACGGTGCTCCCTATAATGGCGTTGAGGAGATGAGCGACAAGCAGTACTACCAGTTTATGGTGTGGCACCGTGGCTTGGCCGTTCCTGCTGCCCGTAATCTGAACGATGCCGATGTGCAGCGTGGCAAGCAACTGTTCAGCGAGATAGGTTGTGCCCAGTGTCACCGTCCGTCGTGGACTACAGGTTCTGACGATATGTGGGTGGATGCCAGCACGAAGGCTTACGCCCAGCAGATAGGCAAGAGCGCCAACAGCATGCTGCCGAAGTACGCCCACCAGACCATCTGGCCTTATACCGACTTGGTTCAGCACCGTCTGTTCATGGCCAACGACATCCGTACCGGCTGGTGCCGCACCACGCCGCTGTGGGGTCGCGGTTTGAGTCGCCGCCTCACTGGTGCCGATGATCGTCTGCACGACTGCCGGGCCCGTACCGTCATCGAGGCCATCATGTGGCACGGATACTCGAAGCAGTCGGATGGCTATCGAGCCACCGAGAAGTTCTACAATCTGCCAAAGTCAGATCGCGATGCCATCGTTAAGTTTATCGAGTCGATTTAAAATGCAGAAGGTAAAAACACTTTTCTATACGCCATTTGTGCTGGCCCTGCTATTCATTGCAGGGTCAGCATCTTTGTCTGCAGCTCCCCTCGTTATTCCACAAAAGCAGGCTGCGCATTTCTGCCAGTTGTTTGTCGCTGAAAGGCTACGGGTAGGCGACGGCACGTCGGGAATGAACTCATCGCTTTCCACGCTGTCACGTCAAGCCCATCAGGTGATAAGTCAGCCCGAGGATAGTCTTAGTGTAGAACAGATATTTGCAGGCTATGTTCTGCTGGCCGATGGCTGGCAAACGATGCGTCTGTTCCCTCATCAGGAGGATGGCTTCGTATCGTGGTATAGTGCCACCGACGAGCTCCCTGCCTCCATTGGCTCTGAGCACCAGAAATACATCCGTGAAGTGTTTCCCCGTCTTGTTGCCGAAGTGCAGTTAGAACATTGGTCCACGGTGGATGACTACATCGACCGCATGATACAGTACCAGTGTCAGTTTGGTGGCCAAAAACTCCCCCCTCGTCCGTCGTCCGCCACCATCATCGGGATATTCCTTCTGTTTTTTGCAAGTTTTTTTGCTCTTAGCCTTCAAAATCTGCGATAATTGTTTTTAATATCTGCAAAATCTTTCGTTTCGTGCGCTTTGCTCTTGCACGATTCAAATAATTATCGTATCTTTGCAGGCGAACCGCAGGAGCCAGTCCCCAGGACTCTGACCCCGATAATAGAAACAACGAGAATAATTCACTATATGTTTAAGCGAAGCAGAACCGGAAAGTGGGCCGCGCGACCTCGGCGGGGTGCCGAACTCTTGCAGACGGCGTCGGGGCGACCTCTTGCAGTGCAAGAACCCTTGCAGACGGCGTCGGGACGACCTCTTGCGGTGCAAGAACCCTTGCGGGTGTCGATGGCTTCAATAAAAGTGCACAAGGTGCCTGTCCCCTTGTGCACTTTCTTCTTCTTGCTTAGTATTATCCGCAGAGTCTGCAGCCGGCGCACTTGTTGAGCTCGCCCCGGAAGCGCTTCTCCACTAGGTAGTGGAGCCGGTCGCGGAGCGGTTCGAGCTGCATGTGGTCGATGACCTCATTGATGAAAGCATTCTGCAGCAGCATCTTGGCCTCCTGAAGGGAGATGCCCCGCTGGCGCATATAGAAGAGGGCGGCATCGTTGAGCTGTCCGACGGTAGAGCCGTGGGCGCACTTCACGTCGTCGGCATAGATCTCGAGCATGGGCTGGGTGTACATGCGGGCCTCGCGGGTGGCGGTCAGGTTCTGGTTCGTCATCTGCGAGCTGGTCTTTTGGGCACCATGCTCCACCAGGACTCTGCCGGCAAAGGCTCCGACAGCCTGATTGTCGAGCACATATTTATAGAGCTCGTTCGAGGTGCAATGCGACACCTTGTGCGTGATCAGTGTGTTATTGTCGACATGCTGCTGCTTGTCGGCGATCACGCATCCGTAACAGGCGCACTCTGCCCCTTCGCCCGACAGGGTGAGGTCGAGCTTGTTGCGGGTGATGCCGTTGTGGAGGGTGATGACGTTGTGGTTCACGCGACTGTCACGCTGCTGGTCGATGTATACGTTGCTGATGCGGACATTCTTGGCATGCGTCTCTTCGAGGCAATACAGATCGAGCGAGGCATTGGGGCCCACGTAGGCTTCGATGACCTGGGTTGCCAGGAAGTGACGGTCGTCGGCGGCATGGTCGCAAAAGAGCATCTTCAGCTCTGCACCCTCTTCGAGGACGATGAGCACGCGACGATTGACCATGAGAGCCTCTTCCCCCGCACTCCCCCAAAGGGCGGGAGCCTTGAGGATGTTGATGACCTGAATGGCACGGTCTGCCTTGACGTTCCTGGGCACATAGACCAACATGCCGTCCTGCGCCAGCATGGTATTCAGGGCTGTGACAGCATCGTCGGATGTGTTGGCTAGCTTGGCATAGTATTTCGCCACGAGCTCAGGATGATCGCGCAGTGAGCCGATCATCACCCCCTCCGGTAAGATTCCCGGGCGTTGCCCGCCTATCGGTAGCCTTTGGCCTTTGGGCTTGTCATCGGGATAGAACATGTCGTTCACCACGAAATAGAGGCTCGTCGAGAGGTTGGGCACATCGCAGCGGAAGGCATGATAGGGGTCTACAGGTATTTCGAGGCGGCTGAGGTTCACACCATAGTCGGGTGCGAACAGTTTCTGCATGTCGGTATATTTATAGCGCTCTACTGTTTTATTGGGGAAGCCCTGAGTCTTGAAGTCCTCGAAGGCTTTGTCGCGAACGGCATTCATCGCCTCGGGCGCATGACTGAAAATCATCTGCCGAGCCTGCTCATAGAGTTCTATGTATTGCTGTGCGCTATTCATTCTTCTCCGATTTCTTCTTTGATCCAGTCGTAGCCATGCTCCTGAATCTGCCTGGCCAGTTCAGGCCCACCGGTTTTCACGATGCGGCCTTTATATAAAACGTGTACGAACTGCGGGCGTATCATCTCGAGCAGCCGGTCGTAGTGGGTGATGACGATGCACGACGTCTCTGGCGTCTGGAGCTTGTTGACGCCATCGGCCACGATTCGCATCGCATCGACATCGAGGCCAGAGTCTGTCTCGTCGAGAATGCTCAGTTTTGGTTCAAGCATGGCCATCTGGAAGATCTCGTTGCGCTTCTTCTCACCGCCGCTGAATCCTTCGTTCACACTACGGTTAGCCAGTTTTGAGTCGAGCTCAACGATCTTCCGCTTCTCACGCATCAGCTTCAGGAACTCGGCTGCATTCATGGGTTCCAGTCCCTGATATTTACGCTTCTCGTTGATGGCGGCCTTCATGAAATTGGTCATCGACACACCGGGAATCTCGACAGGATACTGGAACGAGAGGAACAGTCCCTCATGGGCGCGATCCTCAGGTTTCATCTCGAGGAGGTTCTTGCCGTTGAAATAAGCTTCACCGTCCGTCACCTCGTAGGCCGGATTGCCCACGAGCACGGCGCTTAGCGTACTCTTGCCCGAGCCGTTAGGCCCCATGATGGCATGTGTCTCGCCATCGTTGATCACGAGGTCGATACCCTTCAGTATCTCTTTCTCACCAATCCTGGCGTGCAAATTCTTTACCTCAAGCATAAGATTTGCGATTTACGATTTAGAGGAATGCATAGCGGCAGATGAACAATACGGCCAGAAGGATAGTGGCCCAGTTCATGTTGTTGCGTACGTCCTTGTCTTTGAAAGTGCCTGATAAAAGGTGAATCAGCACAAATGAGATCACGCCTATGAGGATACCGTCGGATATACTATAGGTAAGTGGCATCAGCACGATGCAGATAAAACAAGGAATACCCGTGACATAGTCGGAGAAGTCGACTTTACGAACCTCGTGCATCATCATGACGCCCACCAGGACCAATGCGGCTGCCGTGGCTTGTTCGGGAATAGCAAGGAACAGTGGTGCGAAGAGCAGTGCCACCGCAAAGCACAAGGCTGTGGTGAGACTGGTCAGTCCAGACCGTCCGCCTGCATTCACACCTGAGGCGCTCTCCACGTATGTTGTTACCGTTGATGTTCCGAGCATCGCTCCAACAGTGGTACCAATGGCATCGGCCATAAAGGCCTGGTTCAGATTCTTCACGTTACCGTTGTCATCAACCATGCCTGCACGGTTGGAAACGCCAATAAGGGTGCCGATGGTATCGAACATGTCGATGAACAGGAAAGTCAGCACCACTACAATCATATCTACACTCAGCACATTGTGCCATTCAAACTGCCAGAAGATGGGACTAATAGATGGAGGCACAGACATGATGCCGGAATAGTTGGTAACGCCCAGGGGGATGCCTATGATGGTTGTCACCAAGATACCGATGAGCAATGAGCCCGTCACTCCCTTGACCAAGAGGGCTGCCGTCAGTAATATCCCCAACAGGCTGAGCAGCACAGCAGGGTCGTGCATATTACCCAATGTGATGAATGTGGACTCTGACGAGGTTACTATACCTGCGCCCTTGAGTCCCACAAAGGCGATAAACAATCCGATACCTGGGCTGATGGCTCGCCGCAATACCAGGGGGATGGCGTTGACAATATGCCGGCGCATGCCTGTAATGGTCAGCAAGATGAAGATCAGTCCTTCTATCAGCACTGCGGTCAGCGCAAACTGCCACGTATAGCCCATGGTGAGCACCACGGTAAATGCAAAGAAAGCGTTCAGTCCCATTCCCGGTGCCAATGCAAAAGGTAGCTTGGCATAGAGAGCCATCACCAAGGTGGCTACTACGGCCGAGATACATGTTGTAGTAAACACTGCCCCAGCATCCATGCCAGTAGCGGAGAGAATGCTAGGGTTGACAGCCAAGATATAGGCCATCGTAAGAAAGGTGGTAACGCCACCAATCACCTCCTTGCGTAAAGTCATTGTGGAGGAATCAAATCCAAATAGTTTCTTAAACATATTATTTACGATTTACGGATTTACGATTTATTACCCTACTGTACCCTCGAGAGATACTGAGAGTAGCTTCTGGGCCTCGACGGCAAACTCCATGGGGAGTTTCTGGAGGACTTCTTTAGCATAGCCATTCACAATAAGCCCCACGGCTTGTTCTGTCGGAATGCCGCGCTGGTTGCAGTAGAAGAGTTGGTCTTCTGAGATCTTTGAGGTCGTTGCCTCGTGTTCGAAGATAGCCGTGTCGTTATGCACATCCATATAGGGGAAAGTATGGGCACCGCAGTCGGAACCCAGCAGCAGAGAGTCGCATGAGCTGTAATTACGGGCATTATCGGCAGTTGAAGTGGCCCTTACCAATCCCCGATAGGAGTTCTGGGAGTGTCCTGCCGAGATTCCCTTCGAGATGATAGTAGACTTGGTGTTCTTACCAATATGAATCATCTTGGTTCCCGTATCTGCCTCCTGATAATTGTTGGTGACAGCCACCGAGTAGAACTCTGCCTGAGAATTGTCGCCACGCAGGATACATGACGGATATTTCCATGTGATAGCGCTACCTGTCTCTACCTGAGTCCACGAGAGTTTTGAATCCACACCACGCAGGTCGCCTCTTTTTGTTACCAAGTTCAGCACGCCTCCCTTGCCGTTTTCATCGCCCGGATACCAGTTCTGTACGGTTGAATACTTCACCTCGGCACGATTCATCACAACAATCTCGACAATAGCTGCATGCAACTGGTTCTCATCTCGCATCGGGGCTGTACAACCCTCGAGATATGAAACGTAGGCATCATCGTCGGCAATGATCAATGTGCGTTCAAACTGACCGGTATTACGGGCATTGATGCGGAAATAGGAACTGAGCTCCATGGGGCAGCGAACTCCCTTCGGGATATAAACAAACGAACCATCGCTGAACACTGCTGAGTTGAGTGCGGCAAAGAAATTGTCGCGATAAGGTACCACAGTTCCCAAATACTGACGTACCAGATCTGGGTGTTCCTTGATGGCATCACCAATCGAACAGAAGATAATACCCTTTTCACGCAGTTTCTCCTTGAAAGTTGTCTTCACACTGACAGAGTCCATAATGGCATCAACAGCAGTGTTACCGCTTAAGGCTAACCTTTCCTCAAGGGGAATGCCCAACTTATCAAAAGTCTTTTCAAGTTCTGGGTCTATCTTACCATCACCCTTCGGCTTTTGCGCCATAGGGTCGGCATAATAGCTGATAGCCTGGTAGTCGATTTCCGGCACATGCACGTGCCCCCACTTGGGCTCTGTCTGCTCCTTCCAATAGTGAAATGCCTTCAGGCGGAACTCGAGCATCCACTCTGGTTCCCCCTTCTTGGCAGAAATTAGCCTGACGATGTCTTCATTCAGTCCTTTCTCAATGATTTCCGTATGTACGTCGGTCGTAAAGCCAAACTCGTACTTCTGTTCGGCTATACTACGCACCAAATCGTTGTCGCCCAGCTTCTTATCCTTGTTCTCCATTGTTTGAATTGTATTTGATGGCCAGCATCGTCAGGTCATCACTCTGTTCAGCGTCGCCCACAAAGGCATGAACGGCATCTACCATCTGGCTAATTATGACATCTGGCTGGTTCTTTCCTTCAGCCACCGACTTTTTAATCTGGAGGCTGATACGCTGGTTGCCGAACTGGGACTGCATCATGTCTTCTGCCTCGTTGAGGCCGTCAGTAAAGAGGAAGATCGTGGTCTGCGGCTCAAACTGAATATCCTGAGGTTTGAACTCAATGTCTTCCATCAGGCCAAGAGCCATGTTTGGCTCGCAAGGCAGCAGTCTGACAACGTGATTGATGATCATGGGTGGATTGTGGCCCGCATTGCAATAACGCAAGAGTCCGGTATGGAGATCCAGGATGCCAATGAAAGCCGTCACAAACATATTGTTTTCATTCCCTTCCGACAATGCCTGATTAAGTGTGTAGGCAATGCGGTGTGGCTCTGCTGTATGTGCCGAGATGTTACGGAACAGCGAGCGTGTCATAGCCATCACCAGTGAGGCTGGTACGCCTTTACCAGACACATCGCCGATACAGAAGAAGAGTCGTTCATTGCGGATATAGAAGTCGAACAGGTCACCACCCACATCCTTAGCGGGAGTCAGTATGCCGAAGATGTCGATGTCGTCACGTTCCGGATAGGGTGGGAAGGTCTTCGGCAACATGGACATCTGGATGTCGTGAGCCACCTTCAGCTCATTCTCGATGGCAGCCTTCGATGCCGTGGTATTCTTGAGCTCCTCTACGTATTCCGCGAGTGAGTGCTGCATCCCTTCGAAAGAGTCGCGCAGAAGACGAATCTCATCATTGTGCTTAATCTTTGGCAGAGGCGCACTGAAATTACCCTTTGCCACCTCATTAGCAGATTCTGCCAATTGGTTCAATGGTCGGGTAGCTCGCTTTACGACAATGCGACCTACAATTCGTGTCACCAATAAGGCGAGAGCTATCAATAAGAGCAAGATAACACCAGTACCAATGCTGATGATATAAATCATGAAACTCGGCACCGCCAAGGCAATACTCCAGTCCGTATGCTCAATCGGCTCATAAAATACATAGGCGGAGATGTTATCCATATCGAAGAACTTGGAAGGGGCGGGCTGAAGGTCGTTTTCACTATAAAAGCCTTTCTTACGTGCTACCATCTTATGGCCTATTTGGTCGTCGATGGAATCTGGCGTCTCGCCAGCCAGTTTGAAATAGTTCTCCTTGATAACACGCTCATTCTGAGGATGTGCAATATACGTACCGTCTTTATTGATAATAAAGGTAAGGGTCAGCTGTCGCCATTTGCGATCTGCCCAGTTGAGTACATTATCACCAGTTGAATTCTCATCAACATCATTACCGGTAAAGACCTTGATGTTTTCGCCATTGACTGTCAATCCCTTGACAGTCTTACCGCAGAACCATTCAAGCGACAAGTCGGCCCCCATGATAGCTACCGCCTTGCCCTGCTTGTCATGAATGGGAACCATACAGGATACTAACGGTGTAATGGAATCCATCGCATCAAAGAAAGGCTTAGACCAATAATTGCTATCAGCTTCTAAAGCCTCAGTAAACCACTCAGCCTTCAGATAGTCATGTTCTGCATCACCGATAAAGCGATTCTCTACAACCCGTCCACTATCGACCTTGATGGCGTATGGGCAGTACCAATGACCTTTCTGCGGATAGTAATCGCCCACGAAGCTGATACCACAACTACGGATATAGGGATTGTTGGCTACCACATCTTTCATAATGGCCGGCAACTTGTCGGGGCGATCAAGATTATTCTCTATCTCCGATACGCGACTTAACGTTCCAACATAGACCGTCGATAGGATTCGGCTTACAGTCGCATTGGAAGTAGACAGATAACTCTTATAGAGGTCTGTCTCTTCCATCTCACTGAAGCCCTCGACAATGACATAAATCCCATAGCCCGCAAGACCCATCACGATGAGTTGCGTCAATGCAATCCATCGCGTGAGCCGCTTGGCAAAGGAGCGTTTCTTGGGTTCCTTACTCATCCTTAAAGTTTCTGTTCTACCTCGATCTCCGTGAAGGTCTCGATGATATCACCTACCTGAATATCGTTGAAGTTAACCAGTGAGATACCACACTCGAGGCCTGTTGCAACCTCCTTGGCATCATCCTTGTAACGCTTCAGGGCATCGATAGGAGCAGTGTGGATCACGATACCATCGCGGATGACACGAGCCTTATCCTTATTATGTACCTTACCATCGGTAACAAGACCACCAGCCACAGTACCGACCTTCGAGATCTTGAATACCTGCTTCACCTCAATCTCACCAGAGATAACCTCCTTCTTCACCTTGTCGAGCATACCCTGCATCGTTGACTTCACATCGTCGATGGCGTCGTAGATGATCGAATAGGTATTGATCTCAACGCCCTCACGGTCAGCAGCCTTGCGGGCATCAGCAGAAGGACGGACCTGGAAGCCGATGATAATAGCCTCTGAAGCAGAAGCCAGCATGACATCGTTCTCTGAAATCTGACCTACTGCCTTCGAGATCACATTCACCTGAACCTTCTCTGTAGAAAGCTTGATGAACGAGTCGGAGAGTGCCTCGATAGATCCGTCAGTATCACCCTTGACGATGATGTTCAACTCGTGGAACTCACCCAGTGCAATACGATGCGACAGCTCGTCGAGACCCAGCTTAGTAGTGGTACGCAAACTCTGCTCACGCTGGAGCTGAATACGTTTGTTGGTAATTTCACGGGCTTCCTGCTCTGTATCCATGATATGGAAAGAGTCACCAGCGGTAGGTGCACCATTCAGACCAAGGATGATGGCGGGCTCTGCAGGACCAGCCTTCTCAATGCGCTGGTTACGCTCATTGAACATCGCCTTCACCTTACCCCAGGCCGTACCTGCAATCACAACATCGCCCACCTTCAGTGTACCATTCGATACGAGTACGGTGGAGACATAGCCACGACCCTTGTCGAGCGAAGACTCGATGATACTACCTGTAGCCTTACGGTTAGGATTAGCCTTCAAGTCGAGCATCTCAGCCTCGAGCAATACCTTTTCAAGCAGCTCGTCAACACCGATACCCTTCTTGGCACTGATCTCCTGACACTGGTACTTACCACCCCACTCTTCTACGAGCAGGTTCATGTTGGCGAGGTCCTCGCGAATCTTATCAGGGTTGGCACCTGGCTTATCGATCTTATTGATAGCGAACACCATCGGCACATTGGCAGCCTGAGCATGTGCAATAGCCTCCTTGGTGGTAGGCATCACGGAGTCGTCGGCTGCTACGATGATGATGGCAATATCCGTCACCTGGGCACCACGGGCACGCATGGCGGTAAAGGCCTCGTGACCAGGTGTGTCAAGGAAGGTAATCTGACGACCATCCTTCAGCTTCACGTTGTAGGCTCCGA
>JAEEGJ010031317.1_pt1 | contig 10315 bp, 9 predicted proteins | sample 8958761 | NCBI WGS metagenome assembly JAEEGJ01 (sample SAMN16246546, study PRJNA631951) | gut metagenome | biome: gut microbiome; feature: rumen; material: RS-attached | host: Bos | place: Iran: Karaj | collected 2018-10 | reverse complement strand
AGACTTTCGGTAAGATTGCTGTCGGAAACGACTGGGGCTTTGGTGCTGCAGCTTCTATGCGTGCTTCTGCTACTACAGGTTTCGACCAGTATGATGTCAGTGGGCTACATAAACCCATCAATGGCAAAAAAAAGGTTGATGCTTTCATTGATGATTTTAATAAAGCTAAAGTCGTTACTAATGTCGATTTCTCTGACTATTTCCTGCAGCATGTGATTAAACAGACAAATAAAGGAAATAAAGGTTGGGGTACAAAGGACCAGCACCATCAAATGGCTCAATTGCAGGCTTATAATTACAATACCGGCGAATGGGAGGATGTCGAGAACTTTGTAGGCGGTAAGAGCGAAAAGCAGTTTATTAATGGCAATAATGAAACTCATGGTACAACCCTGATGGTGAACATGGGTACACCTAACACATCAAGCCCTCAGTTCAAATGGGTTGCAAAAAAGAATGCCGAAGTCGGGGAAGGATATGAATGCTCAAACTACGTTATCAAAGAGATTGATGGACAATATTATCTTGGTATGAGCTATGTCAACAAGCCAGCAAATGCTTCTACCAACTCATCAGAGGCTTATAATAATTATGATGCGTGGATCATCAGACTCGTTAAGGCTGTAGGAAATCCCGGTTATAAGGCATATGGCCGTATCATGTGTAAGGACCTCGGTTCTACCCAGGCAAGTGATTTAGATTTTAATGACGTTGTCTTTGACGCTTATATTCTTAATGACGGTAGTATCAATATTTCCATTTTGGCAGCTGGTGAAGAACTGAGGCCTGTCACTGTAGCTGGTGTACCGGTAGAATTGAAGAAGATGTCAAATACTGGTTACAAAGACATCACAGATGATGTTCAGGAATTCACAATTTCCGCCAATGTTGCTGCGCAAAATGGATGGACAAGTCTTGATAAGATTCCTGTTATTGTTACATGTGCAGATGGAACGACAATTGCATTGGAAGCTAAGTCTGATGGCACCGCTCCTTCGAAGATTTGCACTTATGTCGGTGTACCTTGGGCAAAAGAAAAGACAAAACTTAGTGACGCCTATTCTAATTGGACAACATACGTCACAACTACTAATCCCAAGATCTGGTTTGAAAACATGAATGCGTCTAAGGTTATTAGTCAGTTCTTTGACGTAACTGAAATTGTATCTGAATAAATAATTTATAGAACAACAAAAACAGACTGGCATTATCTGATGTCAGTCTGTTTTTTATTATCCGCTTTTTTGCTTTAAATGTTTTGTAGTTTGGGAGATTCTATGTACTTTTGTGGCAAAGAAAAGGAAAAGCGTATGACTAACGACGAGAAATACATGCGACGCTGTCTGCAACTGGCAGCAAACGGCATACAGGGAGCACGGCCTAACCCGATGGTGGGGGCAGTGATAACCCTCCCCCTTGCCCCCTCCGAGGATGGGGAACGGATTATTGGTGAAGGCTATCATGTGCGCTGTGGCGAGGGACATGCCGAGGTGAATGCCTTTGCATCGGTAAAACCCGAGGACGAACCGCTGTTGGGAGAGGCTACCATCTACGTTTCGTTGGAGCCTTGTGCCCATTACGGGAAAACACCGCCTTGTGCCGACTTGATTATCAAGAAGGGCGTGAAGCGTGTTGTCGTGGGCTGTATCGACCCCTTTGCCGAAGTGAAGGGCAGGGGTATTGAGCGCATCCGACAGGCAGGTATCGAGGTGACAGTGGGGGTATTGGAAAAGGAATGCCAATGGCTGAACCGTCGTTTCTTCACGTATCACGCCAAGCACCGCCCTTACATCATCTTGAAATGGGCACAGACAGCCAACGGGTTTATTGATGACCATTTCCAGCAACTGACCATCAGCAACAAATATACCAAGATGCTGAATCACAAGTTGCGTGCAGAGGAGGATGCTATCCTTGTAGGACATACTACTGCAGAGCGAGAGCACCCCAAACTCACCGTTCACCATTGGTTTGGCCCCGACCCCAAACGTGTCATTCTGACCAGTCACCGTCCGCTTTTGCAGGTCATTGACGACCTTTATCAGCAGGGGATTCAGTCGCTCATCGTTGAAGGAGGGCTGAAGACCCACGAAGCTTTTATCGCAGCCGGACTTTGGGATGAAATACACGTGGAGACGAACCATCAGCTCATCGTCACTAACGGCACCCAAGCTCCCCACCTTCCTTCGGAAGCACAATTCCTATCTCAACAAAACTTTGGTCACAACACCCTCATCACATACAAACGATAACCCCCTCCTTTTGGAGGGGGCAGAGGGAAGATTTTCTATTTCCGTCCGAAATCAGCTGGCACCTCACCCCACTTTTGGGTCTCCCACTTGATAATAGGATTACGCCATTGGTGGGTCTGCAACCACCGTTCGGCACGCTGAATAATCTGATAGAGCGGCTCCGTTTCCGGAGTGCGCTCTAATTTTGTCTTGCATTGACGCTTATTAACCCAAAGGATGGCATTATAGGAGTCGCTGTAAATGGTTTTATCGTGCAGCCCCTGTTGCCAGCACAATGCCAGTGCATGGACGATAGCCAGGAACTCGCCGATATTGTTGGTGCCCTTCATCGGTCCGAAATGGAAGACACGCTGTCCCGTTGCCAAATCAATGGCTTGATACTCCATGGGGCCTGGATTCCCAGAGCATGCCGCATCAACTGCCCATGCGTCTGCCGTCACTTCCATTGGAAGCGGCAAAACGGTGTCGTGTCTATAATCGGGAGGGTTCTGCATTTACATTCTCTCTGGTACCTCAATACCAAGCAATGACATACCATTCTTAATGACTTTCGCCACATTGCGGGCAAGGACAAGACGCACTTGGCGCTTCTGCTCGTCTTCCTCGTTGAGGATGCTGTAGTCGTGGTAGAACTGGTTGAATACCTTGGTCAACTCATAACAGTAGTTGGCAATGCCCGAGGGCGAATAATCCTTACCTGCCTGCTCGACGGCAGCACCATATTCTGACATCTTCTGGATGAGCTCTATCTCCTTATCACTTAATTGAGGATTGAGAATTGAGAATTGAGAATTTTGATTATCTGCTTTGCGCAAAATGCTGCGGATGCGAGCGTAGGTGTACTGGATGAAGGGACCTGTGTTGCCATTGAAATCGATGCTCTCTTCGGGGTTGAACAGCATGTTCTTTCGGGCATCCACCTTCAGGATGAAATACTTGAGGGCTCCCATACCAACGATGCGGGCAATCTCGCGACGCTCCTCCTCAGTCATATCGTCGAACTTGCCCAGTTCCATAGAAGTCTTATAGGCATCGCTGACCATCAGTTCCATCAAATCGTCGGCATCGACAACGGTACCCTCGCGACTCTTCATCTTACCGTTAGGCAGTTCCACCATACCATAAGAGAAGTGAGTCAGTTCCTTACCCCATTTGAAGCCCAGACGGTCGAGCAGGATAGAGAGCACCTGGAAGTGGTAGTTCTGCTCGTTGCCCACGACATAGATCATCTTGTCGATGGGATAGTCCTGGAATCGCATCTCGGCAGTACCGATGTCCTGCGTCATATAGACTGAGGTGCCGTCGGAACGGAGCAGCAGCTTCTGGTCGAGTCCCTCGTCGGTGAGGTCGGCCCACACAGAACCGTCGTCGTGACGCTCGAAAAGACCTTTGGCAAGTCCTTCCTCCACCTTGGCCTTACCCTTCAGGTAGGTCTGGCTCTCATAATATATCTTGTCGAACGACACGCCCATCTTCTGGTAGGTCTCGTCGAAACCGGCATACACCCAGTTGTTCATCTTCTCCCACAAGGCACGCACCTCGGGATCGTTTTGCTCCCATTTCACCAGCATCTCGTGAGCCTCCTTGATGAGGGGGGCTTCCTGCTTGGCTTTTTCTTCGGCTTGCTCAACGGGTAAACCGTTGAGCACGTATTGGGCGGCAAGGGTTTTTATTTCCTCGCGGTAGTGCTTGTCGAAAGCCACGTAGTAATCGCCAATGAGATGGTCGCCCTTCTTGCCTGAGCTCTCGGGCGTCTCACCATTGCCCCATTTCAGCCAAGCCAGCATGGACTTACAGATATGGATGCCACGATCGTTGACAATATTGGTTTTCACCACGCGATTACCATTGGCCTGCATAATCTGTGCCAGCGACCAACCCAGCAGGTTGTTGCGCACATGACCTAAATGGAGGGGCTTGTTGGTATTAGGTGAAGAATACTCAATCATGACGAGCGGGGATTGCGCATCGGCAGCCTTTTCGCCGTAGTGCTCGTCGCTATCGATATCTGCCAGCATGGAGAGCCATGCTGCAGGGGCTATGACGAGATTGAGGAAACCCTTGACGACATTATACGAACTGACGGCCTCGCAATGGGCCACCAGATAGTCGCCTAACTCCTGGCCGGTCTGTTCGGGACTCTTGCGAGCCATTTTTACAAAGGGGAAAACAACCAGTGTCAAGTTACCCTCGAACTCACTACGCGTCTTTTGCAACTGTACCATCTTCTCTGGTACGTCTTGTCCGTACAAGGCTTTCACTGCCTCGATGGCGGCACTCATGATTTGCGATTCAATCTTCATCTTTCGGTATACCTATTTAATCGTTAAATCATCCACATGAAGCATGCGGATGATTCTAAAGAAGTTGTCCAAGGCGGATTCGAACCACCACAAACAGAACCAAAACCTGTTGTGCTACCATTACACCATTGGACACCCATATGCTTGTTAGCGGATGCAAAGGTAGTGGTTTTTCGTGCCACTACCAAATTTTTCGCCAATTATTTAACTATCAGCAGGTAATAATTCTTCTTTCCCTTCTGTGCGAGGAGGTATTTTCCGTCAATCAGATCGTCGGCAGTAACGGGACGGTTCTGGTCGGTAATCTTCTCTTTGTTGAGGGAAACACCGCCGCCCTGCACCATCTTGCGCATCTCGCCCTTAGAGGGGAAAACGGGGGCTGCAGTGGTGAAGAGCTCGATGGCAGGCTGTCCCAGCTGGTCTTTGGAAATCTCAAACTGAGGCACACCGTCGAATACATCGAGGAAGGTCTGTTCAGAGAGTTTCTCGAGTCCCTCCTTGGTTGACTTGCCAAAGAGAATGTTGGAAGCCTCGATAGCTGCATCGAGTTCAGCCTGTCCGTGAACCATCACTGTCACCTCTTCTGCCAGACGCTTCTGGAGCACACGGCGACCGGGGTCCTGCTTGTGTTCCTCGACGAGGGCGTCGATGACTTCTTTCTCCAGCGATGTGAATATCTTGATGTATTTCTCGGCATCATCGTCGCTGACATTGAGCCAGAACTGATAGAACTTATAGGGAGTAGTGCGGGCAGCATCGAGCCAGATGTTGCCGCTCTCGGTCTTACCGAATTTCTTACCGTCGGCCTTGGTAATCAGCGGACAGGTGAGTGCGAAAGCCTCGTTCTCGTGACCTAAGGTGCGACGGATGAGCTCGGTGCCGGTGGTGATGTTACCCCACTGGTCGTTGCCACCCAACTGCAACTTACAGTTCTTATGCTGATAGAGATAGAGGAAGTCGTAACCCTGCAGGAGCTGATAGGTGAACTCGGTGAAGGAGAGACCGTCGCGGGCAGTACCATTGAGGCGCTGCTGTACGCTGTCCTTGGCCATCATGTAATTGACGGTGATATGCTTACCCACCTCACGAGCGAAGTCGAGGAATGTAAAGTCCTTCATCCAGTCGTAGTTATTCACCATCTCGGCAGCATTGGGCTCCTTCGACTCAAAGTCGAGGAACTTAGCCACCTGCTTTTTGATGCACTCCTGATTATGATAAAGCGTCTCAGCATTTAGCAGATTGCGCTCCTGGCTTTTGCCGGAGGGGTCGCCAATCATACCGGTGGCACCACCGACGAGGATAATGGGCTTGTGTCCGCAACGCTGCAGGTGACGGAGCATCATGATACCGCAGAGGTGACCAATGTGCAGTGAGTCAGCCGTAGGGTCGGTACCCAGATAGGCTGTAACCATCTCCTTCTGGAGCAGTTCCTCAGTACCTGGCATCATCTGTGCCAGCATACCACGCCATTTCAGTTCTTCAACAAAGTTCTTCATTTATATTCTCAATTATCAATTCTCAATTTTCAATTCTCACGGCACCGGATCGTAGCCGCTCCCACCCCACGGATGGCATCTGAGCAGACGCTTGATGGCAAGATAGAGCCCTACGACAGGACCATGCTTGATCAATGCCTGACGGGCATATTCGCTACAGGTGGGTGTAAACCGGCAAGAGGGAGGTGTCAGGGGGGATATCACTGTCTGATAGAAACGGATGGGTATCAGCAGTGCCCACACCATTGCTCTTGACACGAGACGAATGAGTTTGTTCATATCTTCTCCTCCACCCGCCTTAACAACATCTGCATGCGGTCTGCCACCTGCTTAGAGGGATAGAGGTCGTCGGCCAACCAGATGAAAGCCATCACAACAGCTCGCTGGGGAGTAGCCTCTAACTTTTCGCACAACGGTTGTTTAGCCAACCTATATGCTTCGCGCAACTGACGTTTGACCCGATTACGCTTAACCGCTCGCTTAAAATGACGCTTGGAGACACTGACCAGTATCTGCACTGGCGGTTCGTGCTCGCCACGTTCCTGTTCAATCCACACTACCCTGATGGGGAAGGCTGCCATCGACTGGCTTCCTGCTCCGCCGAAAAGACGGTCGGTAAGCCTCATGCTACACACCCGTTCCCGTTTACTGAGCGTATGGGTTGCCATATATAGATAATGTATATTATCCTTGCTTCTTCTGAAGGAAATCCTGAAGGGCACCCGTCATTGAGGGGTACTTATCAGACGGAGCCTCCAAATCGAGTCGCAGCCCGGCATCCTTGACAGCCTTGGCGGTGGCAGGTCCGAAGGTGGCAATGGCAATGTCGCCCTGGTTGAAATCAGGGAAGTTCTTGGTCAGCGACTCAATACCCGACGGGCTGAAGAAAATCAGCATGTCGTAGTCGAAGTTCTTCACTTCGTCAGCCGTGAAGTCGTTGCTCACCGTACGATACATGACGCACTCCTGATGGTTCAGTTTCTTAGCATCAAGCATTTTGGCCACGCTATCGTTGTGAACATCGCTCATAGGTACGAGGTATTTCTCCTGCTTATGCTTCACCATGGTGGGCAGCAAATCGTCAATCTTACCTGTAGTACCGAAGAACACCTTACGTTTGCGATACTGTACGTACTTCTGGATATAGAGAGAAATAGTTTCTGTTACGCAGAAATACTTCATATCCTCGGGAATGGCTACGCGCAATTCCTTTGCCAACGTGAAGAAATGGTCAATCGCGTGGCGTGACGTAAACACAACAGCCGTATAATCGAGAATATTGACTTTCTGTGCACGAAAATCTTTTGCTGTCATCCCTTCTACCTTAATAAATGGACGGAATACCAACTCCACTCCATACTTCTCCGCGATGTCGTAATAAGGCGACTTCTCGCTAGAGGGCTTTGGTTGAGAAACCAGAATCTTCTTTATCATTTGGTGTCCTAAAAATTGATTTTTAAACTATTCGCTGTCAACACCAGCGCACCCCAGAAGGTGAGCAGTGGTACTATTTCGAGGGTGCAAAAGTACAAAAAAATCTGCAATTTAACTACATTTCGGCGAAAAAAAATCATATAGACCTTATAAATCGTCAGCAATTTAACAATTATACATGATAAAATGACGTAAAAAGCCATCCAGTTGACATCCATTTCGAAATAGCCGCCCAGCAATACGGCAGGGAAGAAAAACACGCCCTCAACAGAGACGATAAAGAGCCAAGTCTTTATCCATTGTTTATTTTTTTTACTTCCGAAGAAGACGAGATTGACCATTGCGTAGTAGCCCATCTTGAGCAGGAAATAAGCTATGGTTATGCCCAGGTAGATAGATATCAGGGTGTATTGTGAACGCAACACAAAGGTATTGCCGATGAAATTCAGCGTATAGAAATAGAACAGCAATGCAATGAGCAGACTGGTGATGAAGACCAGCAGCAACTGGAAATAGAGTTCGTTGACCGTTTCCGACTCCTCCACAACACTCTCGGTGGGAGCAGAGAAGAAATACTTGACCTGTCGTCTTATAAACTGACGGACATTGCCAAAGGCTATCACTGCAACGATGAAGCATATCAACAGCAGTGAGGTGATGAGATTATCGTTGCGGACAGTATAAGGTATAGGGTCTCCGGGGACACCATAGCGCCCACCAGGCAGTTCAGGATGGAAAAGGGCCGACTTGGAGAAAAAGCTCTCCTTATAATACTGAGGGAGGTCGGCCTTCATCAGATCGACACCCGGAGAGTGACCGGGCAGATGGAGCGTATCGGGATGCTCGCTCCAATGAATCTCGGAAGGTTTGAAGTGTGCTTGGATAGCTGAGTCCTGCTGGGCAGGCGTGGCATCACGAGGCAACCAACTCAGAACCTGAGCTGGCGTCAGAGGCCGGTGCTGTACTACCACTGAGTCGCTTCCTTCAGCAACCGCCGTATGATTCGCTATGGAGTCTTGCTGTAACAATTACAATCCAAATGCTCGTTTGATATCCTCTACCCTATCCAGTTTCTCCCAAGTGAACAGCTCGACATCGATGGTTTTGGTTTCGTGATAGCGACTGGTAAACGTCTTCTTCACCACCTCCGACTGACGGCCCATGTGCCCATAGGCTGCCGTTTCAAGGAACATCGGCTGACGGAGTTTCAGTGAGCGCTCAATAGCCTTCGGACGCAGGTCGAAGAACTGTTCTATCTTCTTGGCTATCTCGCTGTCACTCATCTTCACCTTCGAACGGCCATAGGTGTTCACGTAGATATTCATGGGTTTTGCCACACCGATGGCATAGCTGATCTGCACCAGCATCTCGTCTGCCACACCGGCAGCCACCATATTCTTGGCAATATGACGGGCTGCATAGGCTGCAGAGCGATCAACCTTCGAGGAGTCCTTACCCGAGAAGGCACCGCCGCCATGAGCACCCTTGCCGCCATAGGTATCGACAATAATCTTACGACCTGTCAGACCTGTATCGCCATGAGGACCGCCAATGACAAACTTACCTGTTGGGTTGACGTAGTATTTGATGTCGTTGCCGAACAATGACAGCACTGCCTGGGAGTGGATTTTTGATTTCACACGGGGTATCAGGATATTGATGACGTCCTCGCGGATGCGTTGCAGCATGCGCTCGTCGTCAGTATCGAACTCGTCGTGCTGGGTGGAAACCACAATAGTATCAATGCGCTCAGGGATACCGGCATCGCTATATTGCACAGTCACCTGACTTTTCGCATCTGGTCTGAGATACGTCATCACCTTGCCCTCCTTGCGAATCTCGGCAAGGGTGCGCATCAGCAGATGGGCCAAGTCGAGCGACACAGGCATCAGACTCTCCGTCTCGTTGGTGGCATAGCCGAACATCATGCCCTGGTCGCCTGCACCCTGATTCTCATCGTCCTCACGGTCAACACCACGGTTGATATCCTCGCTCTGCTCGTGAATGGCAGTCAGAATGCCACACGAATTACCGTCAAACTGGTATTCGGCCTTCGTATAGCCTATCTTCTTGATGGTATTGCGGGCAATCGTCTGCAAGTCAATATAAACCTCACTGCGCACCTCGCCCATGATGACCACCTGTCCGGTAGTAACAAACGACTCACAGGCCACGCGGGCATGGTCGTCGTAAGCCAAAAACTGGTCGAGAATGGCGTCGCTTATCTGGTCAGCCACCTTATCGGGATGACCTTCACTTACTGATTCTGAAGAAAAGAAATATGACATAATTCTGTATTTTGGGTGCAAAGGTACGATTAAGTGAGCACAAAACAAAAGAATTCCTTCTTTTTTTTGTCGAGCGTAAGTACTTTCGCAGTATGAAACAAAAAAGCCCCCTCCTACTTGGGAGGGGGTTGGGGGTAGGCTTTTTATTTTACTTAGCCTCTGGCAGCATAATCACCTCAATGTGATTGCCACTCTTCAGCATATTGTTCAGGAAGTCGCGTACAGAGTCGGTAGTCAGAGCCTCAACGGTCTTCTTATAGTCTGTATGGAAATCCAGTCCATGATCCTTGAAGGTAGTAATGACGTTCACCCAGTAGCTGTTCTTCTTGGCGTCAACATCAATCTGCTTCAGCATATACTCCTTCACCTTCTGCAGTTTGTCAGCATCAACAGCCTTCTGCATGTTGGCGATACCCTCGTGCAACAGACGAACAGCAATCTCCTGCTTGTCGGGATTCATCGGGCAGTAAGCCTGGAGCAAGGCAATAGGCTCGTGACTTGAACCGTTGAAGTTGCCATAAGCACCACAAGAGTAAGCTGCG
>JAEEGJ010031315.1_pt1 | contig 10315 bp, 9 predicted proteins | sample 8958761 | NCBI WGS metagenome assembly JAEEGJ01 (sample SAMN16246546, study PRJNA631951) | gut metagenome | biome: gut microbiome; feature: rumen; material: RS-attached | host: Bos | place: Iran: Karaj | collected 2018-10 | reverse complement strand
GTTCGGTCCCTATCTGTTATGGGCGATGGAAGTTTGAGAGGAGCTGCTTTTAGTACGAGAGGACCGAAGTGGACGAACCTCTGGTTTACCAGTTATCCTGCCAAGGGTAAGTGCTGGGTATCTAAGTTCGGAAGGGATAACCGCTGAAAGCATCTAAGCGGGAAGCCCACCTCAAGATTAGACTTCCCTAAGACTTTAAGTCTTCTGAAGACCCCAGAGAGACTATCTGGTTGATAGGATGCAGGTGTAAGCGTCGTGAGGCGTTCAGCCGAGCATTACTAATAGGTCGTGAGGCTTGACCATATTATCATTTCCGTCTGCAGGCATTCTTAAGCCTGGCAGTCACTTCTTTGAAAAATGTTCCGTTCCCTGGATTTCGTGCCCGTTTAAGTGCGGCTTACGGATTCCTTCGTCTGACACTGTTTATAAAATGCTAGTGACCATAGTGGAGAGGCAATACCCGTTCCCATTCCGAACACGGAAGTCAAGCTCTCTTACGCCGATGATACTGCCCTTTGGCGGGAAAGTAGGAAGTTGCTAGCTTTTTTTTATTTAACTCAATGCATATTAATGCCAGCAGGTCTCTTTCCCGCCAAAGGGCAGTCTTAAGATGGGGCGCTCTCTGACTCGCCGACCCGCCCGCGACTTTTGCGGAGCGAAGTGGAGCAAAATGTCGGTAGTGAGGCGGAGCCGAACGCAGAAAGTAGAAAGCTGCCGGCTTTTTTTTGTCCTTTTTTTTCAGACCACGAAAAATCATAAATAACATTCCTATTCATTACTTTCCCGCTGAAGAGCAGTCTGCACCATGGCGCGTATATGAGATGCGAGTGTAAAATGAGGTTTGTCCTAATTCACACGTATCATACTGTAGCAATACTGGTAAATATGCGAGTGTTTATATATAAAACATAAAAACCACTTGTATCAGAGGTCTGTCTGCCTGGTGGATATACGAGAGGGATAATTAAGGTACCAAATTCCACTTGCATGTTTTAATATCATTAGCAAACGAGATACGAGTGTGTTTTGTTAAAATCAGAGTTCCACTCGCATTTTTCCAGATCTGAAACCTTAAGATGCGAGTGCATATAGGATAAGCTTTATTTACACTCGCATTAAATCATAGGGTTATATGTAAATATGCGAGTGAAAACATAAGAACTCTCAGACCAACTCGCATTATACTGCCTGTTTCTAAAGTTGTCAGCCAAAACCAGCATGTTTAAAAAAAACAACATTCATTTAAACATGCCTATATTTCTGTTCCGACTTCACAGTGGGCATGTTAAAACAGCAAAATGAATTTAAACATGCTGGTTTAACAATCTCTAAAGCAGAAAGAGCATGTTTAAATCTCAAATCAGTATTTAAACATGCATATCATTCTGGTACGACTTCAAAATTGGCATGTTCAAACTTCTAACGTACATTTAAACATGCCGGGGGTCACGCAGCAACCTTCAAAAAAGGCATGTTTAAACTTTGAACGCAAATTTAAACATGTTTTTTTTTGATGCGAGTGTTTAGAATGAGCATGTTTAAAAAAACAAAATTCATTTAAACATGCCACATTTTTAGAACGACCTAAGATTGAGTTTTTAATTCGAGGGATTGAGGAAATCTTTTAATTTTGGGAGAAGAGCTTGGGCGGTGGTGCGGCCTAGGTCGTAGACTCTTTGTAATTCATTGGGATTGTTTTCGGTGCGGCTTATGCCGAGGGGCTCTTTTGGGCATATTACAAAAACCTGACCCTGATCGGCTTTGGAAAAGACGTCGGCGGTTTGTTCGTTATAAACTGTGTGGCGATGGGCCATAGCCTGTACTAGCTTGGGGTATTTGTGGAGCATGAGTTTTATGAGCCACATCAAGCTGGCCGGAGATTTTTTATATTCGCGCGGTTGGGTAAGAATTACAACATTGCGGTTATAACCCAGGCTTTCAAAATATTTAAGTGGAATGGAGTCTGTCATACCTCCATCTAAAAGCTTGTAGCCGTCTATATCCACTACGCGGCTGACTAAAGGCATGGAAGCACTGGCGCGCATCCAGGTGAGTTCATGGTCGTCGCAGGTTGTAAGCTTTTTATATACAGGCAGCCCGGTTTTACAATCCGAAGCAACGCAGTAAAATTCCATTGGATTTGCTTTGTAAGCATCTCGGTCAAAAACATCCAGTTTGTTTGGAAGAGTGTCGTAGCAGAAGCGGGCTCCATACATGTCGCCTGTAAAAATGAGGGAACGCAAAGAACAGTATCTCCAGTTATGTGCAAAGCGTTTGTTGTAACGGATTGCACGGCCTGGTTGGCGGGACTTTAAATTGCATCCAAAGGTAGCACCTGCACTTACACCTATAGCACCATCAAACTCAATTCCATTTTCCAAAAAAACATCAAGCACGCCGGAGGTAAACATTCCGCGCATGGCTCCGCCTTCCAAAATCAATCCTTTTTTAATTTTACGTTCTTCCATATTATTCCTTTATTCGCGTATTATATCATATAAATCCTGACCGGCAAGGTGTTCAAAATATTCTTTAAGTTCAAAATTCTTATCCCATTTTGGCTGCGGATAATAGCCGTAACGGGCTTTTACATCACCCATTCGTTTTTCAAGATTTTGAGTTCCATCTGCACCACAGGTAGAATCCAGCAGCTGGATGAGCCGGTCATAATCATCATATTCAACAGAGGCCAGAAGCTTTTTGATTTCTTCCATCTGCTGATCTGTGATATCAATCTTTCCTATATAATCCTCTGTGGTTTTAAGATTAAACGAATGTGTAAGGCAGATTCTTGCAGCGTTTTCATAACCCAGAGACATCAAAAAATGATAGCCATCATAAACATGTGCAATGTATGAATAACCTTCCTGGCGGCCAATGTCATGAAGGAGCCCGTAAATATATGCGTGTTCGGGATTCAGTCGCTCGGTTCCACAATTTTTATTCACAGCAAGCGCAATCTTTTCTGCAGCCCTGGCTACTGCAAGACTGTGTTCACGCCATGGACCTGGATTTTTAGCAACACCTTCACTCAAAAGATATTCGGCCATACAGCGGGAAGGCTCTACGGGCACACCAAGAAGCATTGCAAAAACCCGGGTATCGCGGGCAATCATTACAATATTAAAATCGTCATCATCACGATATTTTAAGTTGGCATCAAGGGCTTCTTTTATAGAAACAATGCGCAGTTCAAAACCGGCTTTGTCTTCGTAATCATCCAGATTTTGATTTATGATTTTGTCACTTTCAACATCACAGGTATAATAAAAAGAATCCTGTACAAAAACAGTATCTGCAATTTTACCGGATTTTTGAAAACGATGAACTACTCCGTATTCCTTTATACTCTGGGGAATTACAACAAGACCAACTTCTTCCTGAACCTCGCGAATAAGAGCAGCACTTTTATCTTCATCCTGGTGAATGCCACCTCCCGGGAATTTGTAATATCCAAGCTTAGTTGCATAAACCAGAGCAAGCTTGTCATCTCCCATACGGATAATTGCACGGGCGGAATCTCGTCTGGATCTCTGCCAGTCGTCCCTGTAATTTTTTATATCCATTGTAAAAAGCGTTTTCATAATGTCAGTATATCAAAATGCGTCCTCGTGTGATATAATCAAAAGTATGAAAACAATCACTTTGGGTTCCACTGGAATTACAACTCCTCAAAATGCGTTTGGTGCGCTTCCTGTTCAGCGGGTTGATATGCAGACTGCTGTGGAAATCCTTCACAGGGCTTATGACGGCGGTATGACTTTTTTTGATACAGCGCGGGCTTATTCGGATAGTGAAATTAAGTTAGGACAAGCCTTCGGGCCCTTCGACGGGCTCAGGGACCACACATATAGTCGCGACAAAATATTTATTGCAACAAAATCCACTGCGACTACCCCTGAAAAACTGATTGCAGATCTGGAAACTTCGCTGCGTAATCTTCGTACTGATTATATAGATATTTACCAGCTGCATTGTGTTAAGCAGTGTTACCGTCCGGGTGATGGAACCGGTCTTTATGAAACTCTGCTCGAAGCTAAAGCTCAGGGGAAAATCCGCCACATAGGAATTACTGCCCACAAAATTGGAATTGCAGAAGAAATTGCAGAAAGCGGACTTTACGAGACCCTGCAGTTTCCTTTTTCATATCTGGCGACAGAACGGGATGTTGCCCTGGTAGAAACCTGCCGCAAAAACAACGTGGGCTTTATTGCAATGAAGGGGCTTTCGGGAGGACTCCTTACAAACGCGCGTGCCTGCATGGCTTTTATGCTGCAGTATCCGGTCCTTCCAATCTGGGGAATCCAAAGACTTAGCGAGCTTGAACAGTGGCTGGCCTTTTTTGATGACCCGCCTGCAATGACCGAAGAACTTGCTGCTATCATTCAAAAGGATCGCGATGAGCTGCTTGGGGAGTTCTGCCGTGGCTGCGGGTATTGTATGCCTTGTACTGTAGAAATTACTATTAATCAGTGTGCGCGCATGAGTCAGATGATTCGCCGTGCTCCATCAAAAGACTGGCTTACTCCCTACTGGCAGGAAGAAATGCTCAAAATTGAAAAATGCGTAAATTGCGGTGCGTGCCTTAAACGCTGCCCGTACGAGCTTGATATTCCAAATCTGTTAAGAAAGAATCTTGCGGATTATAAAGAGATTTTAAGCGGAAAAGTGAAAGTGTAATATTGTAACCCCGTGTATTTTATGCTATTATCTTAGAAAAATTGAGGTGTAAGATGCTTAGGGGAAGACATTTAATTCAGCCGGATGATTTGACTGTGTCAGAGATCGAAGAAATTTGTTCTCTGGCAGAACAGATTATTGTAGATCCAGAATCGTTTAACGAAGTGTGTCGCGGGAAAATTCTTGCGACACTTTTTTTTGAGCCGAGTACCAGAACGCGCTTGAGTTTTGAGGCTGCCATGCTGCGGCTTGGTGGTTCTGTAGAGGGATTTTCGGATGCGGATAATACTTCTACTGTAAAGGGAGAATCGCTTGCGGACACTATCCGTGTAGTTTCTTCTTATGCAGATGTAATTGCAATGCGTACTCCAAAAGAGGGTGCGGCTCTGCTTGCAAGTAAGTATTCTGCCTGTCCTATAATCAATGCGGGTGACGGCGGACACTATCACCCGACCCAGACTCTTACTGACCTTGTAACTATCCGACAGCTGCTTGGAAGTCTTGATAATCATGTTGTTGGATTCTGCGGCGACCTTAAGTTTGGACGAACGGTTCACTCTCTGGCAGAGGCCCTGCGCAACTTTAAGGGAAACAAGTTTATCTTTATAAGCCCTAAAGAACTTTCCATTCCTGATTATCTTATCACAAATGTTCTGGAACCTGCGGGCGTAAAATACGAAATTGTAGAAAGTCTTGATGAAGTAATTCACGAGCTTGATGTTCTTTATATGACCCGAGTTCAGAAGGAGCGATTCTTTAACGAGCAGGATTATATCCGCCTTAAAGACAGCTACATTCTTGATGCAGAAAAAATGAAGCTGGCACGCAAAAATATGATTGTTCTTCATCCGCTGCCACGTGTAAACGAAATTACACCAGAGGTTGATGATGACCCGCGCGCTGCATACTTTAAGCAGGTTAAGTATGGAATGTATGCGAGAATGGCGCTGATTGCAAAATTGACTGGTGTTATTTAAGGGGGCGGGAAAATGTTAAACGTAAACACAATTAAAAACGGACTTGTTATAGATCATATTCGTGCGGGAGCAGGCTGGAAGATTTACCAGTGGCTGGGATTGGACAAGGCGCCTTTTACTTCTTGTCTTATTCAGAATGTGCACTCAGAAAAATCGGGCAAAAAGGATATTATCAAAGTTGATAACATTATCAATATTGATTATTCTGTGCTCGGATTTATTGACCCTGATATCTGCGTAAACGTAATTGAAGACGAAAAGATTGTACGCAAAATTACAATGGAGCTTCCTGCCAAAGTTAGCGGAGTTTTCAATTGTAAAAACCCACGCTGCATTACACAGACTGAACATTATGTAAATCCAACCTTTATTCTTGCAGACAAGAAGAAGGGACTTTATAAATGCGAGTACTGCGATACTTTGTATCAGGCTGGGGGTAATGTTTAATCAATGACAAAGGCAACACTTATCTTTAATGCAAGACTCTTAGACGAAAGTATGGACACTCCGGGGGCGCTGCTTATTGTAGACAGTGACATCCGTGCGGTGTTCCAGGGGTATTTTACTTCGCAGGAAACTGCAAGCACTCTTGCTCATAGTGTTCTTGCCGAAGACGGACGCGACAACGACTGCAAGCTTGAACTTTACGATGCACGGGGGCTTACGGTTACTCCGGCTTTTATAGACATGCACGTTCATATGCGTTACCCGGGACAGACTCAAAAGGAAGATTTGCAGAGCGGGCTTCACGCTGCGGCTGCCGGAGGTTATGGAACTGTTGTTGCCATGCCAAATACATCGCCGGTTGTTTCGTCCATGGAGATGGCACTTCAGATTGAATCGGAAGCGGCTGCCATTGGGCTTACAAATCTTTTTCAGACAGTAAGCATTACTAAAGATTTTGAAGGCACCGACACCACACATCTTGAAGAAATTGACCGCCACTATATTCCTGTAATTACAGAAGACGGCCACGATGTTCTTTCTACTGCAATAATGCTCGAAGGTATGAAAAAAGCTGCAGAACGTGGTTTAATTGTAAGCTGCCACTGCGAAGATCCGACTCTTGCAGATAAAGCACGTCCTTACCGTAAAAATGCACTCGAAATTATGAAGGCAATTGGTCTTAGCGCCTGGGGTACAAGCGAAGAAGGCTTTAATCCCGATGATGTTGAACAGGCTGCAGTAGAACAGATTGATATGAATCTTACAAAAGCAAATGACCTGCTGCGCCTTGCCGAAGACACTGCCACTGCCCGAAACATTATGCTTGCAAAACAGGCAGGCTGCCACATTCATATTGCCCACGCAAGTACCAAAGATGTTTTTGAACAGATTTACAACGCCAAATACGACAAAGCAAACGATGATACGTTACCCGAAGGCTTTAGCATAACCGCAGAAGCAACGCCACATCATATTGCTCTGGCCGGAACAGAAGAGCCTTTGATACGCGCACTTGTAAACCCTCCACTTAGGGCAGATGATGACTGTGACATGCTCATAGAAGCCCTGCGCGACGGAACCATAGACGTAATTGCAACCGACCACGCACCTCATACCATGGAAGACAAGGCTGCAGGAAGTCCCGGCTTTACGGGGCTGGAAACTGCCTATGCCGTATGCAATACAGTTTTAGTAAAACACAACGACTTTGCACCGCAAAAATTGAGCCAGCTTATGTCTGCAAACCCTGCTAGAATTCTTGGACTTACCAAAGGACTGCTCAAGTCTGGCTACACTGCCGACCTTACACTTGTAGATCCCGAAGAAGAATGGGGCGTAGATTCACGCCTCTTCTGCTCTAAAGGAAAGGCTACTCCGTTTGAAGGAAAGGAACTTACCGGTAAGGTAAAAGGGCTCTTCCTTGCAGGCCGCAAGGTTTTTGAAAGATGAATATAGCAATTTTGTTTATATCCTGCTTAGCCTCTTTTGCTGCTACCGTTATTTCGCTTTTATTTTTTCTGCGCTATAAAAAGATTTTCTTTTTTGATGTACTTTTAGTTCTTCTTTCATTTTTTGCCTTGAGTACAGAATCTTTTTTTGTAAGTGTAAGAAATGCAGGTATAACAAACATTGTAGCTTTAAGCATTATAGGGCTTTTTCTTGGACTATGTTTTTCTTACGGAATTATGAGCCTTGCTTTGGATTTAATTCGTGTAAGTACAAATGCCTTTGTAAGAAAAGTTCCTTTTTTCTATTCAATTCTTTTTATGGTGGCAGGCATTGCTTTTGCTGTTTGCTTTAAGGATGCAAAACTGCTTTCTACCATTATTAATATAAGCGGAATCTGGGTGCCGGCCGGACTTGCCCTTCTTATTGCAATTGTCTTTTATAAAAGAATTGACAGCGGCCTTTTTAAAAAAGAAAAATGGATTTTTATTGCCCTTGCTTTAATCAATCTGGTTTTTGCCTTTGTTATAAAAGAAGTGCCCTTTGTCTTTATTATTTCAATTTCGCTTTTAGTTTTTTATATTTTCTACCGCTTTTATTTTGCAGCCCCGGTTAATAAAACTCAAAAATCCTTGAGTCCTGAATTTATAAAAAACTTTTCAATTACTCCAAGAGAACAGGAAATCATCCTTGCTTTGCTCGAAGGAAAATCTAACAAGGAGCTTGCCCAGGCTCTTTTTGTAAGCGAAAAAACAATCGAAACTCATCTTGGAAATATTTATAAAAAAATCGGCGTCAAGAACAGGCTTGAATTATTTTCACGCCTGCAAAATGACATCTAAGGGTTTCCCCTGATTTTTAAAAATCGCAAAAATTCCGTGCAATCCCTAATATCTTTATAAAGCTCCTTATATTATTATCGCAAATGTAACGGAGGTTTTATGAAAAAATTATTAATCATCATTTTAAGTGGAATATTGTGTTTGCCGGTGGCATTTGCAGAGCAGCAGAAAACTTCGGTAGATATTGCCTTTAGCATAGACTGGACTTTTGGCTGCTATAAAGAAACTACTTTTTCCAGCATTTCTCAAAGTCTGCTTAGTCCGCGCTTTCAGGTAGAAGCAACAATCCATAACAAGGATTTTATGCACAAAATCACACTCGATTATTTTTATGCAAAGCCATCTTCTGCAATGACAAAGACTGCGGTAACTTACAGAAATTTTGATCCAATTACAGGTGAATCTTATTACGAGTCATTTCAAAGCAGATTGCAGTTTCACAGAATAAGAGTTGGGTATGATTTGCTCTATGGAGTAAAACAGATGAATAAAACAACTTTTTATGCAGGCGGAAACTTAAGCACAAATGTTTACATGCAGTTTGAAAATTATCCTTCAATTACAGGAATTGTTTCGCTGGGGCCTAGCGCCGGTATGGATTATCAGATTAATGAACAGAATAAAGTTTCACTGTTTGGTGCACTTCCACTCTTAGGTTATGGAGTTCGACCTTCTTATGCGGGTTGTGATGCAAGACTTATGAAATATGCAGAAGAAAACTTTATGAAAGTTTTAACACTTGGAAATTTCTTAAGCCTTCATAATTATCAGGCAATCTTTTTGAATGCAGATTATAACCTTCAGGTTACCAGAAACTTTGCGCTTGGAGTAGGAGGGAACTTTGAATATTCAAGAATTGCAGTTCCAAAAGAAAAACCCCTTTATTATTTGAACGGAAGCTTTAATACAAAAGCAACAGTGACCTTTTAATATTCAAACTTTTACAGGAGATACAAATGAAAACAATCAAAAATAATACAAAACAATTTTGGGGTGCGGCTTTAATCTGGCTGCTTTGTACACTTAATCTTAATGCCTGCAACTTTTTTTATGGCGGAAAGCCGGGCACTACCTATAACGAAATGTTTGACGCAATGTGGAATGATTATAACCAGACCTATGCTTTGTTCGAAGTTCGCAATGTAGACTGGGAAGAACAGTACCGCATTCATAAACCAAATATCAATGAGTCTATGACCGATAAAGAATTTTTTGAAGAATGTGCAGGCATGCTTTATACGCTCAAGGATTCTCATGTTTATATAAAAACTCCTTTTGGAAGCATGAACTCGGGAGAAGATATCCTTCCGCCGGACGCCTTTTCTTTGAATGAAGTTTGTACGCAATATATTGATTCTCCCCAAAAATGTGGTAACAACATCATCACTTATGGAAGACTAAAAACAGACAACAGCGTGGGCTACATTCATATTGCTTCCTTTTCCAGCGGGCAGACAGGAATAAACCAGAATCAAAACTGGGCCGCTGACATAGACCTGGCACTTGAAGCGCTCAAAAATACAAGATGTATGATTCTTGATGTCCGTGGCAACAGAGGCGGTCTTACAGGAAACGTATCCAGAATCTCAGGAAGATTTTGTGCCCAGAATAAAGTATATGCCATCTCTCGTACAAAAAACGGAAAAGGCAAAAATGATTTTGACAGCGGGGTAGAGCTTGAAATAAAAAAGAACGGAAGCTGGCAATATACAAAACCAATTTTATTCTTGACAAATGCTCAGACTATGAGTGCCGGTGAAGAATTTTCTATGGCAATGACAACTCAAGACCATGTAATTCAGATTGGAAATCATACCTGCGGAGTTTTTTCACTTGCCCTTGAACGATGTTTGAGTAACGGCTGGCGATATGCAGTTTCGGTTCAGCGCGTAACAGATCCGGATGGAAATACACCGGAAGGGA
>JAEEGJ010031314.1_pt1 | contig 10315 bp, 8 predicted proteins | sample 8958761 | NCBI WGS metagenome assembly JAEEGJ01 (sample SAMN16246546, study PRJNA631951) | gut metagenome | biome: gut microbiome; feature: rumen; material: RS-attached | host: Bos | place: Iran: Karaj | collected 2018-10 | reverse complement strand
ATCTGCACCGAGCTGCCTAACCAAATCTCTATGCTCAGGAAACTGCATCTTATTCGATTTAGAAAACACTCCCCTTATGTCCTGCAAATTCATAGTCACTACTCCCTTTTAATTTATCTTCCCCCATTATGATTTATTAATTGTTGTTACTATTCACAGTAACTCCACTATATTCGCAATGGAATCCTTTCCGGATTCTTTCCCAGTGCTCCGCACTTAACATTGCTCATATGGGTGGAGTCACTGATTCCAGTTTATCAATAGATACTGATTATTCTTTTACAAGCAAGCTTGACAAGAATTAATCACTATCTATTGATAACTGTGAATAGTAACATCTTTAGTTATATTTTACTATGCTCGTGGGCATTTTGATAGTATAATTCTTATTGCTGTGGAAATTTCTCCAGAGGGTCCCACAATATTCACTAATAGTCTTTTTTTTAGTTAGTGAATATGATACTATTTTTTTATTTAAAATATGTGATATAAATGTGAATATAAATACAAGACTCTGTATTCACCTATTTTCTTTAAAGAAGGATTATAAAATGTTTAATAAGATGTTAAATCAGGATTCGTCCATTTCATTTGAGGTTTTCCCTCCAAAAAAGGAGGATGCCTTTGCAGATTGCTTTACTGTTCTGGATTCCCTTGCAACACTTTCACCAGATTTTATAAGTGTTACCTACGGGGCAGGCGGCAGCAATTCTAAAAAGACTGTTGAGATTGCTTCATATATACAGAACACTTTGAATATTGATGCAATGGCTCACATGACTTGTGTAGGCTCTACCGAGGATGAGATTTTAAAGGTTACCAAGGAGTTGGAGGCAGAGGGCGTTCGCCACGTACTTGCTCTCAGAGGCGACAAACCACGTGATATGTCGGATGAGCAGTTTGAAAAGCGAGTTTTCCCACACGCAACCGACCTTATCAGATTCTTAAATGAAAACACTCACTTGGATGTTTCCGCTTCATGCTATCCGGAAAAGCATCCTGAGGCTATGTCTATGGATTCTGATCTTGCCTTCATGAAAATGAAGCAGGATATGGGTGCCAAGATGTTTATCTCTCAGCTTTTCTTTGACAATGCAGACTTTTACAGATTTGTTGAGCGTGCTCATCAGGCTCAGATTACTGTTCCAATCGTGGCCGGCATTATGCCAATTACCTCTGCCAAGCAGATTGGCTCAACTGTTACCCTTGCAGGCTCATCTGTGCCAAAGGCTCTTGCAGATATTTGTGCCCGCTACGGCGAGGATCCAGCAGCTATGCGTGCAGCTGGAATCGAATACGCAATCAAGCAGATTAATGATTTACGTAAATGCGGTATGGGCCACATCCATATCTACTGCATGAACAAGGCAGAGATTACAAAGGAAATTTGCAGTGCGATATAGTTTCGCAGGTTGCTTCTAAAATATATTCATTCCATCAACCAGAAGTAATAGGTTTTTGATTTCATTAAGAAGTCAAAAACCTATAATTTTTCTATATACTCATCCATGTAGGATAGTCGTTTCAATACATATTTCTTAAAAGTTCTTAACCCACGGTTTTTATCAAGATAATTTCCATCAGGCCAACGTTTTTTTGTTCTAGAATAAGCTCCCGAGCCATAGATGTCAGCATCATATTCGTCAATGGATTTTGCGATTTCCTTGTCCGACCAATGCTTGCCTCGAAGCTCCTTATATCTATCCTTTATTTCCTTTTTAATCTGGGAGTCCTCATTTTCCATCAGAAAATATACCGGGCTCCAGGCTATAGGTAAATCATAGTCAGGTGTATTGAAGTAGGATGAAATTCCATTCTGACCCTGACCGTCTACAAACCTGTTTCCAAAGGTCTGATCCATATCCCAAGGGGCAAAGAGCACCTTGTATTCATCATCCTCGTCGGTTGTTTTTACTGCAGTATACAGATTTTTAACATTGGAATCATAGATATTATCCACGGCCTGGGTGAGTTTATAAAACAGCCAAAGATCTATGGCATTATCCATGTCACAAGTATTTCGTATATCCGTATTATCATTTGAATAGGCCATTTGATAGTAAAGGTCGTGTAGCTTTACATATCCATCCTGTTCTCCATCTTCTAATGAGTATCCAGGCAAATATTCATAGCCCCCTGAGCCATCTTCATATTCAAAATACTCTAAATCCTGGGAGAATTCAGTCCTGGACCAATCTCTTTTTTTGAATAAAGCTTCCTTGTCGTCCTCCAAATCAAGCTGCTTTCCATCGATCGGATAACACAATGCATAAAGGCCATGGTAATGGTTATTAAAAAACATCTCTATGTATTGATATTCATTGGCGGTGGATGCCTTCCACTGGTTGTTTCCTTCACTGCTTTCGTGCCAGAGATTCATGGCAAAAGGAGTGCGGATTTTTTCATAATCCGAGTAGGCTGCAAACAAAATCCAATCATCATCTTTTCTAAGACCTAACAGCTTCTCTTTTCTCTCGGAATCCATATCATCCTTTTCTTCCATTAAAGAAAGTCGATAGCTTTTTTGCAAAGCATTTCTAGTTGTGCCTCCGCGAGTATGGATTTTGGCATAGCTTGTGGTTTCTCTGTCTTCCTCCTCCACATCACTTCTATTGTCATATAGTTTTATTGTACAAGGAATATACTCTTCGATGTCAAAGGTATCATCCAATTCATTTGCTTCCATTGTAGCTTTGGAAAAACTGATATTCATAATTGGAAGGGTTGTGCAGACCAATTTAGAGACGCTGTATTCATGGTCCTTTACCATTATCAGCTTAATTGGAATGTTGTCTGAAATAAGCTTATCTGATATTGGACGGCCATAGGCAAAAAGTCTGACCTTGTCCCCGGCTTCAATGGTTGGATTGTAGCTGGTTTCACTTGATTTTATCAATGAATAATAGAAAGTATTTGTGGAATCATCGTAGAATAACGGCTGATTTTCAAACAATATATCTGTGCATAATGGCTTTTTAATGCGGGTATAAGAGCTTGTAAGCTTGTCGTATTTTTCATCTGACAGGTAAAAAAGCTGTCTGCTTTGCCAATTAATATAAACAGATAAAGCAAGCAGCCCCATAAAGATTAGTACTAGAGAAATTGATATTATTTTTTTACGATTAAACATTAAATTGTTGCCTTTCAAAACCCTTCTATAGATTGTTATTAATGAGAAATAATAACCAACCTTAATAAATTGCATACTTATTATAGCAACAATGGATAATTATACAATATAAATTTTTACGCGATTCTTTTTTGGGACTTCGCAGAAATTTCTTATACAGAAGGTTTTGACTTTATTCAAGATTTGTAGAATTCCCTATCAAGCCAAAAGCACCATGGCAAAACCATGGCGCTTTATAAAGCTTAAATTATTTAACATCGTAATAGATCCTGGAATCAGCAGGAACCGACTCGGTAATGAATGTCGAGCCTCCGATGATTGAATCGTGTCCGATAACTGTATCTCCTCCAAGAACTGAAGCATTGGCGTAGATAGTTACATTGTCCTCGATGGTAGGATGACGGCGAACTCCGCGTAAGTTCTGTCCGCCTCTTGTCGAAAGGGCACCTAAGGTAACACCCTGATAAATCTTAACATTGTTGCCAATGACCGTTGTCTCACCGATTACAATACCTGTGCCGTGATCGATGAAGAAGTATTCTCCGATTGTGGCACCTGGATGAATGTCGATACCTGTATTTGAATGAGCATACTCAGTCATAATACGAGGAATGATTGGCACTCTAAGTGAGTATAGCTCGTGAGCCAAACGATATATTGTAATTGCCAAAATCCCAGGGTAGGCAAAGATGATTTCGTCGATGCTTGTTGCCGCAGGGTCTCCATCATAGGCTGCTGCCAAATCTGTATCCAGCAATGCTCTAACCTTTGGAATGCTCTTAAGAAACTTAAGTGATAACTCCTCTGCCTTGACTGTGCATGCCTCGTCATCACAACTGCAGTAATCCTCGCTATAGCAAAGGATAAGTGCAATCTGCTTGTTGAGGTTGTAGACTACATCCTCCATCAACGTATTAAGATTGGTCTCAACGTTGTAGACCTTGTAAACATGGTCGCGATAATATCCAGGATACACAATCCTAAGGAGCTTCATTGTGATATCGATAATGCTGTCCTTATTTGGCTGGTGAAATGTATCCATCTTGTCGATAGCTCTGTCGGACTTGTAATCCTTGATGAGCTCTTCTGTAATTTCTAATATTTCCTGTTCGATTTTCTTTCCGTCCATGACGCTCTCCCGTCTAATAATATAATATGTATTGTACCACAATAAAGCATATCCTTCTAGAAAGCATACACGACAAAAAATATCAAAAATACCATTTATCTACATCCTAAGATATTCCATACCCTGTTTAACTTCCTCCGGTACCTCGCCACCATTTTTCTCAACCTTGTCTATAACAGACTTTAAATGATGTAGGGCCTGACTGGTCTTTATCTCGTGACGAGACAGGGCCTGCTCAAACATAGGATGACTGGTAACTCTTGAGCGATATGGCTTTGAGAAGGTGCAGTACTTGTTTAGAATATTTCGCTCTAGCTTGTTTAGGCGGATACTGCCCTGAGCCTCAAAGTTAATCCATATTGTATACTGCTTTGTAAAGGCCTCACGCATGCTGTTGCGGGAGGATTTAAGCAGATTCTTGACCTTCTCTTTGTTTTCTGCAGAAAGCTCTTTGTTCTTTCTGTAGAAAGTAAAGTAATCGTAAAAATCAGATGTAAGGCACTCGCTGGCAATATCGTTCCATCGTGCGCCCTGTTCCTTACGACAGATTTCCCATCTAAATGCACCACAGCAATAAATCATCAGCTTGTCCACATCATCTAAAGTAAACATCGGAAATACGAATCTACCCGGACTGTCTACCTTGATACCACCGCATTCCTGCCACATCATGGCACGCATACCTACATTTGGAAGCAGGATAATGTCAGGCTCAACTCTCTTGAGATAAGCCTCGCTTTTAACGTTGGCTTCCATGTTGGTATAGTATCCCTCACGAAGGAAGATGCCGTAGTCAACCTCCTCGATTTTGCCTATTGCCTCAATCAGCTTTGCCTGTGTAAGGAGCATGCGCATTGGCTCTGCGTTAAAATCCTCCTTGGTAAGCACCGGACAAAATGCTGTCATCTTTCCGGAGGTGGTTCTGTTAGATGACTTGAAGAAATTGTTTATCTCAAATATAACCTTTTGCTCCTGATCGTTCATCCAGGTCTGCATATCCGCTTCTAAAATATTACCGGATTTACGTTCTTCAAGGATAAAGCCTCTGTAATCCAAATCAAGCTCGTTTTTGCTAGGCTCTCTTTCGCCTGCATAGATTGCTCGAAGCCATTTGTAAATAGTAAAGAAATGGTCGCTTGAGCAAAGTGTATCAAGACGGTCCACCAAATCGGCAAGTTCGTTGGTAAGGTCATCACCAACTGCTTCATAATCAATATATCCAAAGTTCAAGAACATTTTAATGATGGTATCTAGCTCGCCACCCATAGCCTCGAACTCCAAAACTCTAAAGAAGGTCTTTTGATAGATTTCATAAAATAAATCAATGGCTTTCTTTCTAGCGCGGCGCTCATTATCCTCCTTACCCTCTCTATCAGAAAGTGCAAGATAGGCATCCAATTCCTGACGATATTGCTCCTGCTTTTCCTCGTCAATTTCTGCAAACTCACAGATATGTTCAAAGGTCTGAGTAAACTCAGCCTGCTTTTGCATCTTGGCCTCATCAAAGGCCGCTGCTGTGGCTGCAAAATCATGACTATCATACTCTTCCCAGCGCTCCTTAATAAGAGCCTTGTCATAGAGGCCGCACTGAGAAAGATACTTGTAAAGCATCTTCATAAGCTTGATGATATTATCCTGATTGGCGCCACGCTCTGCTGAATATATTCTAAGGTTGAATATCAGCTCAAACATATCCCCTCTATCAGCAGATAGAAGTATTGGAGAAAACTCCTCTAAATAAAATCCCATGGTCTCAGCACAGTCGATTGCACGCTTCATGTAGCCGCAGCTAATGCCGATAACACCATTTACAATCTCGGTGCGTTTACCATATATATTTTCTATTTCCTTGTTGTCTACATCGTTAAGACTTGTGATATAGTCGTGCTCCCACTTGAGAATCTCGCCCTTTAGCTCGATAGGCTCCATCTCTTCAAGCATAGGAATTTCCCCTGGAGTAGCACCTATGGCTCTACAAATCTTGCGATACTCTGAATTGATACCTCTGCAGTAATCTGAAAAATCATCCACCTGTTTCTTGTAGGCATCATATATTTTGAATACGTCGCGACATTGTCTAAATGAACCCTTCGCAAAGCCAAAAATATACACCGGCTGTGCATTAAAAATAGCATCAAGATCTGCCATTGTCTTGTATGGACACTTGATAACAGCTGCATCCTCGGCAACTGTATAGCTTGCTTCGTACTCTAAATTAAGTGCATCAGAAAGCCCTGCAACAGTTCCTGGTCCAAGGGAAATCCGCTGTCCCTTCCACTCCTGAAGTATTGTGCCCTTGATAACAATGTACATACGATCAACAGGATCGCCTTCATTCATTAAATTTTTGCCCTTTTCGATAGTAATTGGCTCCACGTAATTCTCCTTATGGCCACATTGCCCCTTATTTTATAACCTTACTTTGATTATAAAATTGCCTATATACAGTGTCAAATAATACACATTAATATTCACAAAAAATTTGCAAAAAATGGTCCATGGGGACGGAGTCAGTGGCTCATAATAATTCATTATGAACCACTGACTCCGTCCCCATGGACCTAAATCTTCCTCTTATTATTTGGTACCGAAAATACGGTCACCAGCATCGCCAAGACCAGGACAGATATAAGCATCATCATTGAGCTCGCGGTCAATGTGTCCAATGTAAATCTGCACGTCTGGATGTGCCTCATGAAGAGCTCTTACGCCCTCTGGTGCACCGATGATTGCCATAAACTTGATGCGCTTTCCGCCGTGCTTTTTAATAAGGTCGATTGCATCAATTGCAGAACCACCTGTAGCAAGCATAGGGTCAGTAACTACAATAAGTCTCTCCTCGATTGGACTTGGGAGCTTGCAGTAGTACTCATGTGGCTCATGTGTCTCCTCGTCACGGTACATACCAATGTGACCAATCTTAGCAGTTGGAACAAGCTTTTGAATACCATTTACCATACCAAGACCTGCTCTAAGGATTGGCACGATTGCCATCTTGCGGCCTGCGATTACTGGAGCCATGCACTTTTCGATTGGAGTCTCGCACTCCACATCTACTGTCTGTAAATCATTGAGAGCCTCAAAGGCCTCAAGCATAGCGATTTCTTCTACTAAAGCTCTAAACTCAGCTGTACCTGTGTTTTTGTCTCTGAGCATTGTAATTTTGTGTTGAAGTAGTGGGTGTGTCAACTCTACTACATTCTCGAGTTTTTCCATAAAACTATTCCTCCTAGAATTTCTTTTTAAGGAAGTTCGCCCCATTTAAAGTTGTTTAAAACAAAGGGCTAACAGATGCTTTACTTTGAAATAAAACATCTTTAAATTCCGTCCTTATCAAAATGATAAGGCTCTGGATTGCCGTATTCGTAATCTCTACCAGGGATGATAGCATTTAACAAAATACCGGCGATTGCTGCGATTGCAAGGCTTGTGATTGTGATGTCAGTTGTGCCAACAGTGAATGTGATACCATCTGCAAAACCAAGACCACATACAAGAATTACTGCAGCGATGATAAGGTTTCTTGAATGAGTGAAATCAACATGATTTTCAACAACATTTCGAATTCCTATTGCACTAATCATACCATAAAGCATGAAGCTAATTCCACCTACGATTGCCGCTGGCATAGTGCCGATAATGTCGGCAACCTTTGGAATAAAGGAAAGGACAATTGCGTATAAAGCTGCGATTCTGATTACCTTTGGATCGTATACCTTGGAAAGCTCCAACACACCAGTGTTTTCACCGTAGGTTGTATTTGCAGGGCCACCAAAGAATGCTGAAAGTGATGTAGCAAGTCCATCGCCGATAAGTGTGCGGTGAAGGCCGGGATCCGTAACTAAGTCCTCTCCCACAGTTGCTGAGATGGCTGACATATCACCAATGTGCTCCATCATAGTTGCAATAGCGATTGGTGCCATTACAAGTATTGCAGAAACATTAAACTTGCAGATAAAGAAATCTGGAAGGCCTACCCATGAAGCCTGCTTAACTGCTGCAAAATCAAGGATTGCACTTCCATCTGCGTTGGTGAAACCAGCTGCATTAAATATAAGTGCGCAAGCATAGGAAATAATAACACCCATGAGAATTGGAAGAATCTTGAACATTCCCTTTCCCCATATGTTAAAGATGACAACTACTGCAAGTGCTATCAATGCAAGAATCCAGTTTTGCGAAGCATTTGAAATAGCAGATGGTGCAAGGGAAAGACCGATACAGATAATGATAGGTCCGGTAACCACTGGTGGTAAAAACTTCATAACCTTTTTGATACCTACGAATCTAATGATTAAAGCAAGTATCAGATAAAGAAGTCCAGCCACAACAATACCACCACAGGCATAAGGAAGCTTCTCGCCCATTGTCATGTTTTTGAAAATACCAGTATTCAAATTTGCCACTGTGTGGAATCCGCCAAGAAATGCGAATGAAGACCCAAGAAATGCTGGGACCTTAAGCTTTGCACATAGATGAAAGAACAATGTGCCAAGACCGGCGAAAAATAGTGTAACTTGAATTGAAAGGCCTTCGCCTTTGAAATAGTTGTTGACCAAAATTGGAACCAGGATTGTTGCTCCAAACATAGCAAACAAATGCTGAAGTCCCAAAATTAAGGTCTTTGGTGTGCCAAGCTTTGACACGTCTCTGATTGGTTCGTTTGTATTCATAAATACCTCCCTAATTTATTATGATTTGCACCACTATGTATAACACACAAAGATGCACCGGATAGAACAGATAGAAAAACCATCTAAGAGCCTTACTATCCCTTCCTCTGCGCCCCTGGTAATTAAATAGTGGAACAACATCTATCAAAGCAACAATTTCAAGTACGCTTGATAAAGCTGTCAGCCATATAACCCCATAAATAAATCCTTTTATGCTTCTAGCCTTGTCTGTGGCAGAATGCATCAAATACATAGTAACAATACACGCGATTCCCGTATAACCATAATCTAAACCTAAAACTTGGGCAAGAATCATCCCCAAGGCTATTGCCGTCACCACTGCCACTACCTTGGCTACTTGTGTGGACCTGTTGGATTTCGCAAAAGGTTCTTTCCAATTTTGAATAGATTTAATTACATATAATACTATAAGGCCAAGCAACAGTTCCCAAAGAACGTTATTGCTCGTAAAATCAAAAATCTGCCTTTTTAAAACCAAATCAAATGGAATCTCCGCAAAAATTGCCGTAGCAAATAGTCTTAATCCATACTTCAGCAGATTCCTACTATAAAAAAATCCCTCCACCAATAGATAACAATATATAGGAAATGCCAATCGACCTATACCACGCATTATCCAATATAATAATTGCGGGTTGATTCCCTTGGCCATTAATACCGGATAATAATAATCAAAAATTCCATTTACTTGGGCGGCAAACGCAATATGATCTATAAGCATTGTAACCACTGCTATCACTTTTAGGCCTGTGCCCGTTACTTCAAGTCTTTTATTCTCCATTTACCTCACCAAATACTCAATAAACTCTCGCACGCATCCTCGTCCGCCGTCCTTGGATGATACGAAATCCGCTGTTTCAATTACTTCTGGTACTGCGTCGGCGGGACATCCAACAAGCCCTCCTGAAGCCTTGATTGCATCCATAACCTGAAGGTCATTTAAGTCGTCGCCCATATAGGCGCACTGATTAAGGCTATCGCCTGCCTTTGCCAAAATCTCATTGAGCTTGCCAAGCTTGTCAGCTATACCCTGATAAATCTCAGTAATGCCAAGCTCCTTGCTTCTGTTTAAAACAATATTGCTTGTACGACCTGTAATAATCACTGGAATAATACCGGCTGGAATTGCCTGATGTGCTATACCGTATCCGTCCTTTATATTGAAAGCCTTGCAGAGTTCTCCCTGCTCTCCCATATAAACACACCCATCTGTCAGGGTGCCATCAACGTCCAAAACTAAATATTTAATATTCTTCATAAAAAAAATCTCCTTAGAAACCTAAGGAGATTATACTACATTATGAAGCTGTTGTATTAGCAAATTCCATATTACTTCATATTTGCTTCTAATACCTTTGCTTT
>JAEEGJ010031312.1_pt1 | contig 10316 bp, 8 predicted proteins | sample 8958761 | NCBI WGS metagenome assembly JAEEGJ01 (sample SAMN16246546, study PRJNA631951) | gut metagenome | biome: gut microbiome; feature: rumen; material: RS-attached | host: Bos | place: Iran: Karaj | collected 2018-10 | reverse complement strand
CTACGCCACCGTACGTAAGTTGCAGGAAGAATACCTGCCCATCATCGAGTCGGAGGAGTTTCAGCAGGAGTATATGCAACTGCTGCGTGACTATGTCGGCAGACCATCGCCCCTGTATTTTGCTCGCAGGATGAGTGAGAAATACGGTTGTCAGCTGTATCTGAAGCGTGAAGACCTGAACCACACCGGTGCCCACAAGATTAACAACACCATTGGTCAGATTCTGTTGGCGAAGAAGATGGGCAAGAAGCGTATCATCGCTGAGACCGGTGCCGGTCAGCACGGTGTGGCTACCGCTACTGTCTGCGCACTGATGGACATGCCGTGTGTGGTCTATCAGGGAGCCCTGGACGTGGAGCGCCAGCATGTCAACGTAGAGCGCATGAAGATGTTAGGTGCTGAGGTTCGTCCCGTGAAGACTGGCAACTGGACGCTGAAAGACGCCACCAACGAGGCCATCCGCGACTGGTGCTGTCATCCTTCCGATACTTTCTACATCATTGGTAGTACCGTAGGTCCACACCCCTACCCCGATATGGTGGCTCGTCTGCAAAGCATCATCTCCAAGGAAATCAAGGAACAGTTGCAGGAGAAGATTGGGCGTGACTATCCCGACTTCTTGATGGCCTGCGTCGGTGGTGGCTCGAATGCCGCCGGCACCATCTACCACTATATCGATGACGAGCGCGTAAAGATTGTTCTGGCCGAGGCTGGTGGACAGGGTGCCGACACCGGACACACGGCAGCGACTATCCATGCTGGACGACTGGGTATCCTGCACGGTGCCAAGACGCTGGTGATGCAGACCCCCGACGGACAGATTATCGAAGCTGAAAGCATCTCGGCAGGTCTCGACTATCCTGGCATCGGTCCTATGCACGCCAATCTGGCCTCACAGCACCGTGCCACCGTCTATAGTATCAACGACGACGAAGCTGTCCGCGCAGCCTACGAACTAACTCGCATGGAGGGCATCATCCCCGCTCTGGAAAGTGCTCACGCTATTGCAGCACTGCAGAAGATGTCGTTCAAGAAGGACGATGTGGTGGTGCTCACCGTCAGCGGTCGTGGCGACAAAGACGTAGAAACCTATCTGAACAACAAACAAATGGCAGGAGAATATGGAGACTTTTAAATATACGACAAGCAGTAAGACTATTCTGGCCGACCTGTATACACCAGTAGGCGTCTATATGCGACTGCGCGACCTGTATCCACAGAGTGCGCTGATGGAGAGTTCGGACTACCATGATGCCAACAACTCACACTCATTCATTGGCATCAACCCCATCGCCAGCGTAGCTATCGGCCACGGTATTGTGACCATAGGTTTCCCCGATGGTACCACCGAACGCAAGCCTTTGAGCAAGGACTTCGGTTCAGCTGAAGCCATCCACGCCCTCATAGACCGCATTCAGGTCACGGGCGACGACGCTGCCGTCTGCGGACTGTTCGGCTACACCTCATTCAATGCTGTGCGCTACTTCGAGAATATTAATGTCAAGGATGAGACGCAGGAGAAGAACGATGCCTCCGACGTGCTCTATATATTATATAAGGTGGTGATAGTCTTCGACCATCATAACAACACGCTGAAAGTGGTAACGCTGCGGGCTAATGCCCTAAATGATAACGGAGAAATGATAAATGATAAATCTTCCTCCGACATCGATGCCGTGCTGAAGGCCATGAACAAAGCCAATGTTCAGGCCTACGATTTCCATCCTGTAGGTGACGTCCGTTCTACGCTGACGGATGACGAGCACCGTGCAAACATCCGCAAAGGCATCCAGCACTGTCTGCGTGGTGACGTCTTCCAGATTGTGCTCAGCCGTCGTTTCATACAGCAATATGAGGGCGACGACTTCAAGCTCTATCGTGCCTTAAGGAGCATCAACCCAAGCCCGTATCTGTTCTACTTCGACTTTGGCGGGTTCAGGATCTTCGGTTCAAGTCCTGAGACACATTGCAGAATCGAGGGTCGCAAGGCCTATATCGACCCGATTGCAGGCACCACCAAACGTACAGGCGATGCAGAAGCAGACCGTAGGGGCGCTGAGTATCTGCGCAACGACCCGAAGGAGAATGCCGAGCACGTGATGCTGGTGGACCTGGCCCGTAATGACCTGAGCCGCAACTGTCATAGCGTGAAGGTTGACTTCTACAAAGACCTGCAGTACTACAGTCACGTCATTCACCTCGTTTCTCGTGTCAGTGGTGAACTTGACGAGGGTGCTGATCCCATCAAGGCCTTTATCGACACGTTCCCCGCCGGTACGCTGAGCGGTGCACCTAAGGTTCGCGCCATGCAGCTCATCAGCGAGTACGAGCCACACAACCGCGGTGCCTATGGTGGTTGTATCGGTATCATCGGCCTCAATGGTTCACTGAACCAAGCCATCACCATCCGCACCTTCGTCAGCAGAAACGGCGAGCTATGGTTCCAGGCTGGCGGCGGCATCGTTGCCAAGAGCGACGTGGAGTATGAATTACAGGAAGTGAACAACAAACTGGGTGCCTTACGTAAGGCCATCGAAAAAGCTGAAGCATTATGAAAATAGTCATCATCGATAATTACGACTCATTCACCTATAATCTGAGTCATTTGGTCAAGGAACTAGGTGCGGAAGTCACCGTGCTACGCAACGACCAGTTTAGTCTCGACGAAATCGAGACCTACAGTAAAATTATCCTTTCGCCCGGTCCTGGCATTCCCTCTGAGGCAGGTCTGTTGCTCGATGTCATCAAGACCTACGCAGGCAAGAAGCCTATCCTCGGCGTCTGCCTAGGTCATCAGGCCATCGGCGAGGCCTTTGGTGGTAAGCTTGAGAACCTAAGCGACGTCTTCCACGGCGTTGCCACTCCTTGTCATATCATCGCCAATGATCCCATCTTCAGCGGCATCGAACGTAACATCACCATCGGCCGTTACCACTCATGGGTGGTTTCCCGCGAAGGATTCCCCAACTGCCTTGAGGTGACTGCCGAGAGTGAAGAAGGACAGATCATGGCTTTGCGCCATCGCGAGCTGAACATCCGCGGCATACAGTTTCATCCTGAAAGCGTACTCACGCCCGACGGGCGCAAGATGCTGCAAAACTGGTTATTCTTATGATTTAAATCATTCATACGTATCATTTGAACGAATCATACGTATCATTTGAACGAATCATACGTATCATTTGAACGAATCATACGTATCATTTGAACGAATCATGCGCATCACGGAAATTAACGATTAAAATTAGTAATATGGCACAGACAATGAAAGACATCCTGAACAGGATGCTGAACCACGAGGAACTGTCTCGTGAAGAAATGAAGAATATTCTGATTGGTATCACTCAGAGTGAGTTTCCTACAGAGCAGATTACCGCCTTGCTGACGGCACTACAGATGCGTGGTGTAACAGTTGACGAACTGCTGGGCTTCCGCGATGGCATTCTGGAGACGGGTGTTCCCGCCATCCTCAATGCCGACCGCTACATAGACGTGGTAGGTACTGGTGGCGACCGCAAGAACACCTTCAACATCTCTACTACCAGCTGTTTTGTGATTGCCGGTGCAGGCTACAAGGTCGCCAAGCACGGTAACTATGCCGCCACTTCTGTGTCTGGTGCATCAAACGTGATTGCTCACCATGGCATCAAGTTTACCGATGACATCGACAAGTTGAACCGTTCGCTCAACGAGGCAGGCATCGTCTATCTCCATGCCCAGCTCTTCGCTAAGGCCATGAAGTTTGTTGGTCCTATCCGTAAGGCGCTGCAGTTCCCCACCATCTTCAACCTGCTGGGGCCGCTGGTGAATCCCTCTCAGCCACAGTGTCAGTTGCTGGGCGTAGCTAACCTCGACCAGATGCGCCTCTACAACCAGGTGTACCAGAAGATTGGCATCGACTACGGTATTGTAAACTCTATCGACGGCTACGACGAGATTTCACTCACTGGCGACTTCAAGGTAACGACCAAGCAGTACGAGCGTATCTTCAAGCCTCAAGATCTCGGCTTTGAGATTGCCAAGCCTGAGGAACTGGTGGGTGGTGCCACTGAGGAAGAGGCTGCCCAGATCTTCGATAGCGTACTGGAGAACCGTGCTCTACCTGCCCAGAAGAATATCGTGCTGGCCAATGCAGCCTTCGGTATTCAGGTACTGGAGAAGGGTCAGAAGACCATTGAGGAGTGTATCGCCATAGCCCGTGAAAGCATCGACAGCGGTAGTGCCCTGCGCACCTTCAAGAAATTTGTGGAGCTAAATAGCTAAGTCGTAATAACGTGATAACGATATAACGTAATAACGAAAACAATGCAAGATATCCTACAGGAAATCGTAGCCAACAAGCGCGTAGAGGTCGAACGCTTTAAGGCAGAGCTCAGCGAGCGGGAGATTCACCGTCGTGTAGAGCCACTGCTCGACTTCAGCGTAGCGTCTATGTCGAAGGCGCTGATAGCTTCCGACTCAGGCATCATCGCTGAGTTCAAGCGCAAGTCACCCTCAAAGGGTTGGATCAAGGAAGAAGGACGTGCCGACATCATTCCGCTGAGCTATCAGCAGAACGGAGCCTCAGCACTGAGCATCCTGACTGACGAGAAATACTTCGGTGGCAGTGATGAGTTTATCAAGATAGCTCGCCACAGTGGTGTGAATATCCCCATCCTCTACAAGAACTTCGTCATCGACGAGTACCAGCTGTTCCAAGCCCGCCTGTGTGGCGCCTCAGCCGTGTTGCTCATTGCTGCCGACCTTAGTGTGCAGCAGTGTTCTGCACTGCTGAAGACAGCGCATGAACTTGGCCTCGAAGTACTGTTGGAGATGCATTCAGATGCAGAACTGGAATATGCTGACTTAGAGCCAGACATGTGTGGCATCAACAACCGCAATCTCGGTTCGTTCGTCACTGATGTTGAGAACAGCTTCCGCTTGGCAGAGTTTCTACCGAAGGATGCTATCAAGGTCAGCGAAAGTGGCATTAGCAACCCAGACACCGTTCGCACCCTGCGCCAAGCTGGCTTCCGTGGTTTCCTCATTGGAGAGAACTTTATGAAGACTTCCGACCCTGGTCAGTCCCTCAACGATTTCATCATCCAGCTAACCCATTAGTCCTATGAGACCCATTAGCCCCATTATAAAGGTTTGTGGCATGCGCGATGCTGAGAATATCCGTGAGGTGGAGGCACTAGGCATCGACTTGATGGGCTTCATCTTCTGGCCGAAGTCGAGTCGCTACGTCAGCAAGCGCCCCAACTATCTGCCGACGAGGTGCAAGCGCGTCGGAGTGTTTGTCGATGAGGATATCGAGACCGTCCATCGCATTGCCGATGAATATGCCCTCGACTATATCCAGTTGCATGGCCACGAGAGTCCCGATTACTGTGCTCAGTTGCAAGGGTTTCATCTTATCAAAGCCATCAGCGTGAGTAGTCACGATGACACCGCGACACACAAGGGCTATGAGGGTCTTGTGGATTACTTCCTCTTCGATACAAAGTGTCCATCGGTAGGTGGTAGCGGCCAGCAATTCGACTGGAGCGTCCTCTCAGCCTACGACGGCAACACGCCCTTCTTGCTCAGCGGTGGCATCGGCCCTGACGATGCAGAGCGCCTCCGCGCTCTGCGAGTGCTCGACGGTTTCCCCATCGAGAAGTGCATCGGCATCGACCTCAACTCCCGCTTCGAACAGGCCCCCGGCCTTAAAGACATTAACAAACTCAAAACATTCATCGAATCATTATGAACAAGATCAATTCCCTTTTCGCAAACAGCAAGGACCAAAAGCTCCTTTCATTATACTTCTGCGCTGGTGCGCCCACCCTCGACAGTACTGCCGACGTCATTCTGACTATGCAGGCTAAAGGCATCAGCATGGTGGAGGTTGGTATTCCTTTCAGCGACCCTATGGCCGACGGTCCCGTCATTCAGGAGGCTGCCACCACAGCACTGAAGAACGGCATGAGCCTGCGACTACTTTTCGAGCAGTTGAAGGCCATCAAGGAAAAAGTTAGCATTCCCTTGGTGCTGATGGGTTATCTGAATCCCATCATGCAGTACGGCATTGAGCAGTTCTGCCAGTCGTGTGTAGACAGTGGTGTCAGTGGTGTCATCATCCCCGACCTGCCCTTCGACGATTATCTAAATACCATCAAGCCTGCTGCCGACAAGTACGATCTGCGCATCATCATGCTCATCACTCCCGAGACCTCCGAAGAGCGCATCCGCTTTATCGACCAGCATACAGACGGCTTTATCTATATGGTTAGCTCTGCCGCCATTACTGGTGCTCAGAAGTCATTCGATGATGCCAAACAGGAATATTTCCGTCGCATCAATGCCATGAATCTGCGCAATCCTCGCATGATTGGTTTTGGCATCAGCAATCGTCAGACACTCGAAGCCGCCCAGCAGAATGCTGCCGGTGCCATTATCGGTTCCAAGTTTGTCACCCTGCTCAGCGAGAGCAAAGATGCCAACGAGGCTCTTGACAAGCTCTTCCAGGCACTTGAGCAATAAAGGTGCCTAATGTAATACTGTTAAATGAAATCGAGGCGGGCCTAGGCTCGCCTCGAATACGTATTTTACCATTACCGATTATCTAAACTCGTCTAAGTCGTCCAGACCATCGGCATCAATGTTTAACTTATCCTCATCGGCAAGTCCATTCAGCTCTCCTAACGACAACGTGCTGCCACATAGCATTTGCAGAATACCTATCTCTATCACCTCTAATGCTGGATTGATATATGTCTTTTTCATATCGTTATCCTCCCTTTATTTTATCACGATCTTCTTTCCATTTACGATATATAATCCCTTAGTAGGATTAGCTACCTTACGGCCTTGCAAGTCATAGACGTTGAACGTTGAACGTTGAACATTGAACGTTGAATGGTTAATGATTCCAATACCGGTTGTTTCATCGCCAAAGTCTATTACGAACTCACGAGCTGGCGTTGTTGCAGGCGTCTCGAAGTAGCCACGGAAGGCGCCAAGCGTGCGGTCTGTATTGGCATAGCCCAACTTATTGCTGCCACTCAACAATAACACTTCGTTGCGGTTACTGTCGTCGATAGTCAGTGGAGAGAATGTTCCTTTGAAGACACCACCACTGAAGTTGACATTATTTTCAGTGGCATCAATAGTAACATCGCAGAATACAGGATTCTTTATATTTGTATCTGCTGCCCACTTCACTAGATAAGGCTTGCCTGCCTCAATGGCAGTAGCATTGTCGAAGGTTAAGGTCAGTACTCCGTTAGCAGTCAGATTAGATGCCGTTGCATCCAGTTCCTTCACTGTAGCGCCCTCCAGCGGTGTCCCCGCAAAGTTATTCACGCCAAACGGCAGGCATAGTGTATTCCACTTGCCATCCTTATAGAGTGTACGACCAGATAGGGTTACGTCATACGTCATTCCTGCGGCATTGCTGATGGCTGTACTATTGTCTGCATTATCTGCCAGTTCAAGAATTCCTGAAATTCTAAAATCATCCAAGTACAGCATATTGCCTTCCTTGCGACAACTGATAATGAGATAATGCGCTGTAGCAGGGAGGGTTGTCTCATAGAGTGTCCATGCTCCTCCAATAGCATTCACAGCGTTGTCTATCCAAGTGATTGCATCAGTTTTAGTATTGGTGTAGCCCACTGCAAGGATGCCAGGATAGCTTTCATAATTCTGATAATAGAACGACACCTTCTTGGGCATACCTCCAGCGAAGTGGGGTGAAATGAGATACTGGTGTTGGTCAGAACGACAGAATTCAAAGCAGCACAAACCACTATGTGAGCCCCCTCCCAATCCTGTTTTCAGAATTCTCGTCATTCCATCGCAGTCAGCCATGCGCCATCCCCCCATACCATTCTCGAATCCCTCACTATATGGAAGATTATCCACACGAGCATCGGTTTGGAAACTATAAGTAGAATAATTGCTAGAATTACTGCCGTAGAGAGCCTTTACACGGAAGCAGTAGTATGTGTTGGGCGTTAGCTCGCTCAGCGTGACGGTATTTGTGTTCAGCATGGTCTCGGCAGACCATGTATTGTCATTCGCCTTCTTATATTGATAGACAAATCCCGTAGCACCGCTAGGGATATTCCATGCCAATGTCGCCTCTGTTTCGGAAATCTCAGTATAACCTATTGTTGTAGGCTTTGCATAAGAGGAAGGCTTCTCAAAACAGAAATCGTCAATGAACATTCTATATTCGTTGGAAGCATATTTGACGGCAAAATAGCGAGCCTCGGCAGGGAAGGTGTGCTCGTACTTTGCCCAGTTGCTAGAGTTATATGTTATCGCATCGCCAAACGTAAAGGCATCCTTGTCGTTGGTCGTGGTAGAATAGCCCACATAGATAGTCTCGGCAATGTTGGTGGGAACTCTGTAGTAGAACGACAGCGTGATTGCTGCGTCGCCGTTAAAGCGAGGAGAAATCAGGTATTGGGGTGTTTCTCGCGAATCAGAATTCAACGAGAACTGGAAACCGATATTACCGTCATGTGCAGCTTGCATCCTTCTACCTGTACCCCAGATATCACTGACATTTTCAAACTGCATAATATCGCAATCTACCATCGTCCAGCGCCCCATACCACTCTCAAAGTTCATATCATAAGGCACTTCCGTAGCAGTGACAAATCGGGTGGTTGTGTAGATACTCGCATTGCTTCCAACGATAGTTTTCATGCGTACATCATAGTCTGTATCGGCAGTCAGGTTACTTATAGTAGCAGAAGTTGCGGTCGTCATTACCTCGTCAGACCAAATGATCTCGTTTGCCTTTTTATATTGGAACACATAACCCGTGGCTCCTTCAACAGCATCCCATGTAAGCGTTACGCTCTCTGAGGCAATCGAGCTTGTCGACAGTTGGGCAGGCGGCAATACACCATCCACAAAAATACTAAAGTCATCAATATACAAAAACCAATTGTTGTTAGAGGTATATTTCACTGCAACATACGTAGTGCCCGCAGGGAAAGTGTGCTCATACTTCTTGTAGTCAAATACGGTAGCGGTGACCTCGTCATCCCACGTAAAAGCCGAGGGGTCATTGGTCGATGTAGAATATCCCACCTGAAAAGACTTTGGATAATCTTTATTATTAATTGCATAATAAAGTGTCACCTTAATCTTCGCAGGGCAGTCAATTCGTGGAGTGATGAGATATTGTGGCCCATTCCCCCAGAAAGCGAAAGCTTTTGTCTGTTTATAAACATCCCATATTCCTGTATAAATTTCATCACCACTGAGCACTTGCCAGGATCCTATACCTTTTTCAAAATCCTCGGTGAATGGCAGGCTCACTGTCTGATTTGTCGACTGCGACCACGCTGTGGCGGTGGTCATCATCAGTACCAACAGTGTCATCGCCAGCCGTCTTGTCGTCCTCCCGGCCAGCGTCGCCACCGTCCGGGTCACAAAGTTTCTAATGGTTTGTTTAGTTCTCATATCGTTGACTTGTTAATTGTTTATACTCTCGTCTCAATCGCGGCGGGGAGCACAAACAATATGGGCATAAAGAAAGCGCAGGCCCCGTCCATATATCTTGCCAGGCTTGCGACAGCCCCAATACTACTATGGATGAAGTCTGCGCTATGGTGCGCAGCTTCAATGTAGTATTGTTTGCTCTTATTATCCCTTTCGAGGTCGCAATTCGGCAGGATAATTGAGCAATATAAAGTTTCGTGTCTCTTTCGAGCGCACATTTCAATGTGCAAAAGTACGAAAAGTTTTGGAATTAGCACAAGGAAATCCCGTTTTTTTGCCTTTTCACCTATTTAATAATATATAAATCACAGAATTATGGCTAAAATAGTTGTTATATTGGTAGATTATTCGTACCTTTGCCAACGCAAGGAAACAAATGAGAATAGATAATAAGTTTGTCGAACCCGCCAGCGAATCACCTTTGATAGTCTCAGACCGTGCGGTTTATTTGGCTAAAAAATAGTTAATTATGATGCAAGTAATTGATAATCAGTATATAATCGTCGAAAACCAAGTTTTCAACGAGGACGAGTATTAGGAGAGTATTGTCTTTGTAACTAATTTAAAATCAGCGAGGTGTGAAAATAGAATTATTTTTACACCTCGCTTCTGTTATAGTTTTTATGGAACAGTTTACCTGCGTCCAAAGTGACCACCGTTGCTAGGATTATAATGGAAATAGGCTTGATGTTATAAGTTCTTCCATCGTTTTCGAGCGGCTCCTCTCATCTCGAGCGAATAGTCCCCAAGACTACCTCACAACCATTTTCTATCCCATAATCTCTGAAGAAACTGTGTTACAGGCCAAACCTCAATCCCATTAAGCATTC
>JAEEGJ010031311.1_pt1 | contig 10316 bp, 5 predicted proteins | sample 8958761 | NCBI WGS metagenome assembly JAEEGJ01 (sample SAMN16246546, study PRJNA631951) | gut metagenome | biome: gut microbiome; feature: rumen; material: RS-attached | host: Bos | place: Iran: Karaj | collected 2018-10 | reverse complement strand
CAGCAGAAATATTGCCGAGTTCAAGAGTTTTGTCAATGAATTGGTTGAGCAGATGGATGAAATCAAGATGCTCAGCGAACAAAACAGTGCGGGTATTGATGATATCGTCGATAAGAATGAACATACCAGCAAGATTGCAGAGGACATGATAGGTGCTGTAACAATTAATAAGGACAATGCACAGGCCCTCAGCGATATTATTTCAAAATTTAATGGGAATTAATAAACTAACTATGGAAAGGTTTTACTGTTTATGAAGTTTTGTAGAGAATGCGGAAAACAGAATAATGATAAATCGTTATTTTGTATTGCCTGCGGCACTCCTTTCATGAAGTCTGAGGCTCAGCCTGAGGTTCAAAATGAAATTCAACCTGAGGCTCAACCGGAAGTGATACAGGAAGTTGCGCAGGATGCAGTACAAGATGTAAGCAGTCCTTCAGTTGAAGAGTATTTTCCGTACAATGATGGATTTGAAACTATAGCATCTTCTGAAGATGAGCCGGAGTATTTTGAGTATGATGAGCCTGTAGAAGAGGCAGCAGATGATGAGGTACCCGAGCAGCCCGTATATTATGATGAATATGTTGAACCTGCAGCAGAGCAGGCAGAAGAGACGGTAGACCAGTTTGTAGATTATGTAGAGGAACAACCGGTATATCAGGAATATGTAGAACCCACAGTAGAGGTAGTGGAGGAAGCAGTACCCGAGCAGCCAGCATATGAGGAGTATGTAGAGCCTGCAGCAGAGGCAGTGGAGGAAGTAGTACCCGAGCAACCTGTATATGATGAATACGTAGAGCCTGCCGTAGAGCAGGTGGAAGAGACGGTAGATCAGTTTACAGATTATGTAGAGGAACAACCGGTATATCAGGAATATGTAGAACCCGTAGTAGAGGCTGTGGAGGAAGCAGTACCCGAGCAGCCTGTATACGAGGAGCATGTAGAACCTGTGGCTGAGCAGGTGGAAGAGGCAGTAGAGCAGACGGCAGATGACCTTGAGGAAAATCTCTCGGATAACATTGGAGAATTCAAGTATGTAGGAACTTCTGAGCCGGAAGTTGATATGCTGGCGAATTATGAAGAGATGCTGACGCCTGCAGATCCTCAGAAATTATTTGGAAACAATTACACAGATATAAAGAGCATCGGTACCGGAGACGGTACGGCATATAAGGCATTCAGCAGGTCTGCTAACAAGACTGTAGTAATCAAAAAGATTCACAGCCAGATAGAAAATCTGGCTAATATACAGGATACCATTAACCGGATGAAGAGGGTAAAGCATATCTCACTACCTGAGGTTGTTGACTATATCCAGGCAGACGGAAATATCTATTCGGTAATGGAGTATGTAGAAGGAAAATCTCTGTACAAGAGCATCAGCGAAGGACAGAAATATTCCGAGAAACAGATATCCCATTGGGCTGAGGAGATAAGTTCGGCACTTATTTATCTGCATAAGTTTGAACCCAGAGTTATACATGCGGATATCAAGCCTTCAAACATCATACTTAAACCTGACGGAACAGCAGTGCTTACAGATTATAATCCCGAGACTGCTGACCAATACGGAGCTCATGTTATCGGATATTCCGACGGTTATGCTCCGCCTGAGCAGTATGAGTTTAGATCTGCGAATACATACGGCGCAGTAAACTATGATGAGAAGTACTCTAAGACAGTATCTACCAAAAAGGACGGTATTTCCAAGGTGCAGGCAGGTACTACCTGCGAAGCAGCTACCCGTGCATTCTCGGTAGTTGACGAACGTTCGGATATTTATAATTTTGGTGCGACGTTCTATTTTGCGGTTACAGGCAAGAGACCTGAGGCTTCAACAGGTGATGTAACTGCTGTAAGTAAGGCAGGCGGAAAGGTAAGCTCCGGATTTGCTTCCATCATCACAAAGTGTATGGAAAAGGATCCTAAAAAGAGATATCAGTCCGCAGAGCAGTTACATTCAGCTATTAAGAGCAACAGAAGAAGACCGGTTATCATAATAGCGGCATTTGCTCTGATACTTATTCTGGCATTCCTGTTACTTGTTTTACCTGAACTTACAAAGAAATCAAAGAAGCCGATGACCTCACCTGACGGTACGGTTACAATGCCCGCACCCACATCAGATACAACATCGACTCCTACCGAAGAAGTAAAACCTGAAGACAATACACAGGTACCTACCGAGGAGGTAACTCCTACCGAGGAGATTAAGCCTACAGCAGAGGCAGTACCTACAGATGAAGTGACACCTACAGACGAAGTAATACCTACGGATGAGGTGACACCTACAGACGATGTAACACCTACGGATGAGGTGACACCTACAGATGAAGTAACTCCTACAGAAGAGATAACACCTACCGAAGAAGTTACTCCTACCGAGGCGGCTACTCCCAGTCCTACTGAGATGCCAACACCCACACCTGTAGCAAGTCCTTCACCTACACCTGTGGCTACACCTACGGTTAAACCTACGTCTTCACCTACACCAGCACCTACAGCAACCCCTGCGGCTACGGCGACACCTAAGCCCACTAAGGCTCCTAAGCCTACAGAGGCAGAAACAACACCTACACCTTCACTAAGTAAGGTTACATATTATTCAAATCTTATAGGATTTGAACTTACAGACGGTACACTTAAAAACTACAATCTGGCAAAGAGTACAGAATTTGACGGACTTAAGTCAAACAAGGTTGCATATGTTTACTTCGGCGGATATCCGACCAACCTGGTTGCATCTGACAGCACTATCAAGAATCTGAGCAAGGCTTCTGCAGACAGTAAGAATGTAATCGAGTACGGTGGTACCAAGTATATGAAGATAGACTACATGCAGAGCAGTACACAGACAGATACACTGTATTACAGATATGCACCCATTAAGTGGAGAGTGCTTTCATCATCTAAATCTGAGTTGGTTCTTATTTCAGATCAGGTAATAGATTTCTATGAGTATAGCGGACTGTCCAACTGGCTTACTTCTTCATTTAAGTCTGCAGCACTTAGCAGTACCGAAAAAAAGATACTGGTTGACGATATTACATTCCTGACAACTGCTGAGGTTTCTAAATACTCTAAACTGAATGTACAGACCGATATTACCGACTACGCACAGATGCGTAAGAATTACGGAAGAGGTAACTATAACAACTATGTTGTTGCGATGTGGTGGCTGAAGTCATCAAGCGGAACACCTTATGTTGATGGTAGCGGCGCTATAATGACCACCGGTATGGATTCTTCATCCAGACAGGGTGTAAGACCTGTTATCAAGATAAAATTGCAGTAAATTTATTGCGGGCCCTGCAGAAATTTAGTTTCTGCAGGGCATACTGATGATATCGAGTTATATTTTTAATACGTTGCTTCAAATCTTATATGAAACGACGGGATAGGAGAAATAGGAAAATGGAAAAGTATTTATTTACATCTGAATCTGTAACAGAAGGTCATCCTGACAAAGTCTGTGATCAGATAAGTGATGCGATCCTTGATGCAATGCTGGCTCAGGATCCATACAGCCGTGTAGCTTGTGAGACCTGCTGTACTACAGGTCTTGTGCTCGTTATGGGCGAGGTTACAACCAACGGATATGTTGATATCCAGAAGATAGTAAGGGATACAGTCAGAGAGATAGGTTATACCAGGGCTAAATACGGATTTGATGGTGATACCTGCGGAGTTATGGTAGCCCTCGATGAGCAGTCTAAAGATATCGCCATGGGTGTTAATAAAGCATTAGAGACTAAGAGCAGCTTCGGAAAGACTGTAGAGGAAGAAGAAAAGATAAATGACAGTTATGCAGAGGCTGATCAGGATAATGTAGGTGCCGGCGATCAGGGTATGATGTTCGGATATGCCACAAATGAGACTCCTGAACTAATGCCTTATGCTATTTCCATGGCTCATAAGCTTACAAAGAAGCTTGCAGAGGTTAGGAAGAGCGGTAAACTCTCATACTTAAGACCTGACGGAAAGAGCCAGGTGACAGTAGAGTACGGTGAGGACGGAAAGCCTTTTAGAATTGAGGCTATAGTAGTTTCTACCCAGCATGACCCTGATGTGACTCAGGAGAAGATCCATGAGGATGTTAGAAAATATGTTATCGATGCAGTAATCCCTGCAGATATGATAGATAAGGATACAAAGATATTTATCAATCCTACAGGCCGTTTCGTTATCGGCGGACCTTCCGGAGATTCGGGACTTACAGGCAGAAAGATCATAGTTGATACCTATGGTGGAGCAGCACCTCACGGTGGCGGAGCTTTCTCGGGAAAGGATCCGACAAAGGTTGACAGATCTGCCTGCTATGCAGCACGTTATGTTGCAAAAAATATTGTGGCTGCAGGGCTGGCTGATAAATGCCAGATCCAGCTTTCATATGCGATCGGTGTTGCAGAGCCTACTTCTGTAAACATCGATACCTTTGGTACAGGAAAGCTTTCAAATGAGAAACTTTTAAAGATCGTAAGAGAAAACTTTGATCTCCGTCCGGCAGGCATCATCAAGATGCTTGATCTGAGACGCCCGATTTACAAACAGACTGCAAGCTACGGACATTTTGGAAGAAATGACCTGGATCTGCCTTGGGAGAAGACAGATAAAGCAGAGATACTTAAAGGGTATCTAAAGTGATAATAATGATTGGGAAATAGAAAAGAGAGAATAGGAAAATGGCAGAAGATAAGAAACAGGTAGAGGCGATAACCTCGATGAGTGAGGATTTCGCTCAATGGTATACAGATATAGTACTTAAGGCAGAGCTTGTTGATTATTCAAGCGTAAAGGGATGCCTGGTTATAAAGCCCGCAGGCTATGCTATCTGGGAGTTGATACAGAAACAGCTTGATGAGAGATTCAAGGAAACTGGCGTAGAAAATGTTTATATGCCCATGTTCATCCCTGAGTCCCTGCTTGAAAAGGAGAAGGACCATGTAGAAGGTTTTGCACCTGAGGTAGCATGGGTTACACAGGGAGGCTTGGAGCCTTTACAGGAGAGACTCGTTGTACGTCCCACATCAGAGACCCTTTTCTGCGATCTTTATGCAAACATAGTTCATTCATACAGGGATCTGCCTAAGGTTTATAATCAGTGGTGCAGCGTTGTGCGTTGGGAGAAGACCACTCGTCCGTTCCTTCGTTCCAGAGAGTTTTTATGGCAGGAAGGTCATACAGCTCATGCTACAGCAGAAGAGGCTGAGGAGAGAACAAAGCAGATGCTGAACCTCTATGCACAGTTCTGTGAGGAAGTACTGGCTATACCTATGGTAAAGGGCAGAAAGACCGACAAGGAGAAATTTGCCGGTGCAGAAGCTACCTATACTATAGAAGCACTTATGCATGATGGAAAGGCTCTGCAGTCAGGTACCAGCCATAACTTTGGTGATGGATTTGCCAGAGCATTTAATATACAGTATACAGATAAGGATAATAAGCTCTCATATGTTTACCAGACATCATGGGGCATGACTACACGTCTTATCGGAGCCGTTATCATGGTACATGGTGATGATAACGGACTTAAGCTGCCTCCCCGTGTGGCACCTTTCCAGACGGTTATCATCCCTATCATGCAGAATAAGCCCGGTGTACTCGATAAGGCCAATGAGCTCGCGGCAGCGCTCAAGGCTAAGGGTATCCGTGTAAAGGTGGATGATACTGACAAGCGTCCCGGTTTCAAGTTTTCAGAGCAGGAAATGAGAGGATTTCCTACACGTATCGAGATAGGACCTAAGGATATCGAGGCAGGTACATGTATAGTAGCCCGCAGGGATACAGGAGAAAAGATCACGGTTTCTTTATCAGAGATAGAAACCAAGCTCCCTGAAATCCTTGACGATATCCAGAAAAACATGCTTGAGACCGCCAGAAAGCATCGCGATGCACATACATTCAGCGCTACCAATTATGAGGAGTTTGTAGATGCCATAAACAACAAGCCCGGTTTTGTAAAGGCTATGTGGTGCGGCAATGTTGAGTGTGAAAATAAGATCAAGGATGATACCACTGCTACATCCAGGTGCATGCCTTTTGAACAGGAAAAGATCAGTGACGTATGTGTATGCTGCGGAAAACCTGCCAAGGCACTTGTATACTGGGGAAAGGCATACTGATTATGATAGATTTCGATGAAGAGGTTGCAAAATTCCGGCCTTCCATGGAAATAGAAAAAGTCGAGGATACCGTAAGTGATGATAAGCTGAGGGATATATCCGATGTACTGATTTCTATGTCCAGAAGCCTCAATGCACATAATGAGGCCGGCAGGATGAGAGACACACAGATTAACTACAGAAATTAATGAGAGGACTACGTAGGTATAGCCCTGCGACATGGTGCATTTTATGATATGTCCGTATTGCGGAAATTCTGTAGCTTTAGGAAGAAGAATATGTGAATTCTGCGGTTTTGATCTGGAACCTGCAAAAAAGCTTGTTGAACGGTCAAATGTCCTTTATAACAGGGGCTTAAAGATGGCAAAGGTTAGAAACCTGTCGGGAGCTATACCTGTGCTTGAGAAGAGCCTGGAATTAAATAAGCATAACAGTGATGCGAGAAATCTCCTGGGACTGATATATTATGAGACAGGTGATATCGTTGAGGCGCTTTCATCATGGCTTATCAGCCGGCATCTCGATCCTGAGGACAATGAAGCTGATTATTTCTTGGAAAAAGTACAGAGGGATACAGCAGAGCTTGATTCCATGAATCTGGCAATAAGAAAGTACAACAGCGCATTGAAGGAAGCAAGGCAGCACAACTTTGACCTTGCGATTATTCAACTGAAAAAAGCTATCAGTATAAATAAAAAGTTCCTGAAAGCCTACCAGCTTCTGACATTGATATACATCGAGGATCGGGAACATTCAAAGGCGTACAGGCTGATAAACAGCGGCCTGGCGATAGATATCGGAAACACTGCACTGCTCAGATACAGGCAGGAACTGACCGGGGACAGTACCGTTCCTGTAAGGGATGAGTATTCCGTAGAGGCAGATGAGGCAAAGGATAAGCCTATAGCGGCCAAGTTTTCATATAAGGAAGATAAACCGAGTATTTTCCCCTTTGTAAATCTTATCCTCGGTGTGATCATAGGTATTATCTGCTCACAGTGGCTGGTAGTCCCTACGGTCAAGAAAAACATGAAGGAAGAGTATGAAAACTCAAGGATAGATTACAGTGCCGAATTGGCTGCAAAATCCGCTACGATAAACCAGCTCCAGAAAACAGTAACTACCCAGGAAAAGAAAATAGCTGAACTGGAAAATAACACAGGTTCTTCCCAGGGCGGTATTATAAATGTAAATAATGAGAATTATGCGGCTTTTTTTGAGGCGTGGGAAGAATACAGAAACCTTAAAGAAAAGGAATATACCGATGATGAACTTGTCACCCTGGCCTATAAACTGTGGAAGATCAAGGATGGGGATATAACACAGGGGTATGCATCTGATATGCTGAAGACCATGCGTGATGAAGTATATCCGGTAGCTGCCAAGAAGGTTTACAGCAGGGCAAAGGATCTCTTTGAAAGGGAAATGTATGAGGAAGCCATCACGTGGCTGTCAGCTGCTTCCGATATGGATAAGGATAATGAGAATCCTATATATTATATAGGAAGATCTTATCAGGCACTTGAGAAGTACCAGGAAGCCCTCGAGTATTTCAGAAAGACTCTGGAGGTCGCACCTAACACAACATTAAAAGAACTTGTCGAAGAAAGAATAGAAGCATGTGAAAAAGAGCTGTCCTGATGGACAGCTCTTTTTATCAGCCTAAATCCTTGCTCCAGAGTACTACCTGGTTTCTGCCTCCGTTCTTGGCTGCATACAGTGCCTTGTCGGCATGTTCTATGAGTTCGACACGTTCCATTTTGGGATCCCAGATGGAAACGCCTATACTTACGGTAATGGATACAAGTGTTACCTTGCTGCCTTCATTGAATGGTACGGAGGTGGTCTCTATGGTCTGACGTATTTTCTCGGCCACGGAGATTGCGGTTTCCGAATTATTCGAATCCAGAAGTATAACAAATTCCTCGCCACCGTAACGGCAGGCGGTACCCTTGTTTCCGGTGATCTTTTTCATGATGCTCGCTACCTGCTTTAATACCTCGTCACCAAACTGATGCCCGTAGGTATCATTACATTTCTTAAAGAAATCAACGTCCAGCATAAGTGCTGAAAGCTTTGATTTTGCAGCATCATTTGTCTTATCTATTATAAGGTTGTCGAGATATGAACGGCCGTACAGCTGGGTAAGTCCGTCAGTGATAGCTCTGTGGTACAGTCGGGCATTTTCAATAGGAGCTCCTGACTGGTTAGCTATAAATCCGATGGTCTCCATATATTCGTTACTGAATATACCTCTTACCAGACGTGAGTCAAGGTAGATAACTCCGTAAAGCTTACCACGCACAAACATGGGCATTGCCATAACGGACTTGATACCGTAACGCACCATCTGCGAATAGTTCTTTCGGAACTCATCCGACTGCACATCATTTATAACTACAGGCTGGTTGGTGAGCTCGACATCCTCTAAGATCCAGTCGTAGGAATAACTGTCGAAGTTACCGGTGTTGAAAATGGAAGCAACATAGAGCTTCTTTTCTCCGATTTCGGGATAAAGGAAAAGAATACCTCTTTCTGCGCCTGCCAGTTCAACCGCATCCTGCAGGATCTTGTTCTGCAGCTCATCGATTTCAAGGGTCGATGTAAGACGCTCACCCATCCTCAGGAGGGTATTAACCTTACGATCAACATTCATTCTGTTCTGTTTGGAGGAAATATCGGCCATCAGAGAGTTGGATATGAAATTATCCGCATATCTGGAGGTGATCAGCTCCTCACATTTCTTTATATATACAGATGCGTTCAGATTTGAAAAGTTCATATACGCATCAAATATGTTATATCTTGACTCTTCTGTACGGTGCTGGTCCAACAGGAAAATACCGTACTCGTAATGTATAAGCGCATTGTCGAAAAGATTTTGCGTTTCCGAAGCTAAAATAATACCTTCTTTAAAATAATCATCCGCTTTTTTTGCCCTATTGGTCATGTATGCATATTTTGCACATGCCCTGTATGCCGGGATACGGAAGCAGGGATAAGGTCTCGAATCACTCATGGCCTGCAGGCACAGGGTTTTGAGATAGGCTTCCTGACGGACACGCATTTCCTGTAAAAGACTATTTCTCTCGTTTTGAAAAAGGCTGATCTTGGCTATGGCCAGATGAGCTGTGACGGAGAGCATGGGGGTCTCTACGAAACGGATGGTATCTATAAAGTTTTGGGCGATATTGAGGTGCTTCTCGGCACTCTCAAATTTGCCCTGTTCGAGTTTGAGTACGCCGACCATATTTCTGTAGAAACATTGTGCAAAAGGTATGGGCAGTTCGTCATTTAATCTTGCGGTGGACTCTGCGGCAGCCTCTGCCAAACTGAAATTACCACGGCAGGCCAGACATCCAACATTTAATGAAGAGGAGATAAGCAGGGTAAATCTATCATTCAGTTTTTTTGAGAGAGCGATGGAGTTTTCACATACTTCTCTGCCTTCCTCAAAGCGACCTGACATGTAGTAAGCCATACCAAGATAGATGTATATGTTGTTAATCTCCCACATATCGCCTATCTCGCGAAAAACATCCAGGGCCTCCTGAAGGTACTTTACAGCCTTTGTGTGATCACTTTCCATGATGCAGAATAATCCGCTGATAAACAGGCTTCGTGCATAACCGAATTTATCGCCGATTGATTTCCTCAAAGTCAGCGTCATGGATTGTGCAAGCTTTGCCTTTTTCTTTTCGCCGTTTAAGCCATAGTAAACAACCAGTGCCGATGCACCGAAACCAAGCTCGGGAGAATTACCGAACTTCTTTATGGCATATGTGTAGAGGCGTAACAGCGTATAATTGAAACTGGTCTTATTGGTGTAGGCATAAACCCAGATAAGTGTCTCCAGGATGGAAACAATGACCTTATCTTCTTCACTGATATCATTGTCACGTCTCATTGCATCGCTGAGTGATGTAGAGCGGTTTTTAGTGATATCGGAGCCGGCAGAAAACTTGACATTTGCCTTTAATGAATGGAGCATAAGGCCCATCTCGGTTTCTGAAGAAGGGAACTTAAATTCCAAGGATTTCAGAGCAGTCATAAGGTTCATGATACAGTCTCTGAAATTACCCTGACGGAAATGTCCTATACCGATATTTTTATATAGCTTAGCCTTTTCAAGACGATCCTCAATAAGAGGCAGTAGCTCATTTGCTATCTGGAGAGCGTCGTTAAAGTGACCTG
>JAEEGJ010031310.1_pt1 | contig 10316 bp, 7 predicted proteins | sample 8958761 | NCBI WGS metagenome assembly JAEEGJ01 (sample SAMN16246546, study PRJNA631951) | gut metagenome | biome: gut microbiome; feature: rumen; material: RS-attached | host: Bos | place: Iran: Karaj | collected 2018-10 | reverse complement strand
CAGCAGGCTTTACCCTAATCGCACTTTTTGCCGTAATCGGCATTTTCTCGGGTTCAGCGATTTCCGCAACGCCATCCGCATACGGAGCGTTTATTATTTCTGCGGAATCCGGCGGATACGTGCTGGCAGGTGTTTTGGGATTTGTATTTGGTGTTATAGTGACGCTTCTTGTTAAGCAGTTGAAAAAAAAGAAATAACCCAGGCCAACAATCATCAATAAATTTTACCGTTCAATAAAACCTGAACTCGATTTCGGGGTTAAAATTTTTTTCAAACAAAATAGAGAGTAAAAACAAACATTCCTGCAATTAATAAAATGAAGGGTCAAAAGCCTGATAGACACTCATTTATCTAAACAACACCATAAACACAAAGGAAAATTCAATTACATTTAAAGATATTCTTTAGAATCCCACCATAGAACCACATAATTAAACTACACCACAAAAGACGCTTAGGATTTAATTTTGGGCGTTTTATTCTGCAAATTCTTATTATAAGGAGCATAAAATGTCCGAACAGAATAATTTGGGCGAATGGAAAATCGAAATAAGCCTTGATCGTATGCCAGAAAAAATAGCATCTGCAATTATCGGCTTAAATGAACAACTAATCGGTGCTAAATATTGGCCTATCGCTTATCTCGGCTCTCAAATTGTTAATGGCACCAATTACGCCGTTCTTGCCGAGCAAAAAATTCTTGACGCCAACAGCACCAAGAACATTGTTCTTGTTGTTTTCAATGTCGCACCACAAGCTTTAAAAGCAACACTTGTCTATATCGAACCCGTGCTTAATGGATTTTTGCTTCCGGCAGGCGGCATCCATATCAATGAAAAATACACGATTACCGACGAAGCGCAGGCTGCGTTTGATTCCGTCATAAAGGATTTTGTCGGTTCTAAAGTTGAACCATTCGCTTTCCTAGCAACACAGATTACAAATGGCACAAATTACACCTTTGCAGCTGTAGTCACACCGGTCAATTTAGATGCAATACAAAGCGTGGAACTCGTAACAGTAAATCCCAAGAACAAATTTATCCATTTTGAAAAAATTATTTAAAAGAAAATCCATCTAATCGTAAAAACACACACTCAAAAACGTCCATTTTTTCATGGGCGTTTTTCTTTTTATTTACAAAACAACAATGAGTAAAATAAAACAACTCTGTTATTAATAAAATAGAATACATCCCCAAAAAAGGAAAAAAATATGTCAGATCAAAATGATACCCGCAATTTCCCTGCAAAATTTTATGACGAAATCAACAATGTCATTGGAGGGAACAACCCTAACGAAAAATTAGTCCTTTTATTGCCGGGTATAGCCCTCACCAAAAACGATTTTGCATACGATTATAAAAAGAACGAGCCCAAAGGTCCCGTCATTGAAGCAAACGAATCTCGTTTAGCAAACAAATTGTACGATTTGGCCGAATTAGTCGGCAGCGACAACGGAAAAACTTTGGAGCACCAGTACAAATCGGCACTGGACATGTTGACCCCCAAAGTTAATCCAATTTTGGCAAAAGCCAAGAATCAGCTTCGCGACCTCCTGATGAAGCCTTTCCCATACAAATTTGGCCCAAAAATCATAAAGAGAGCCGAAATACTGGAGGGAACCGTATTGAAAGCTCCACCCCCAGACCCCGAGCAAAAACAGCAATCTAACGATAAAGAAGAATACTCATTCCAAGAAGTATTCTTCCGCCTTTACAACGACTACGTTGAACAACTCGGAGAATGGGCAAACGAACGTCAACGTAGAAAAGAGTATTATCAAGCGTTGGCCCAAAAAGAAGATTTAAAAAACGATTCAGAAAGAAATAAATGGTTTGAAAATCAATACCTTCAATGGTACGAAGATAATGCCGAAGTCTGGCTAACAGCAGTCGACCAAAAGATGTCCGTTTTGCTATCTGTATTCTCTGACAATGACATGAAAATCATCGAAGGGATTCTTGATAGTGGCTTTGGTGCAGAACTTCAAGAAGCACGCCAGACATTAAGAAACTGCAGAAAAATAAACCCCGATGGGGGCTACATCTATCCTGTAAAATTCAACCCCACAAACTGGTTTGAATATTTAGATACTTCCTTCACCCCCGTTGATTTACTTAACTCACCAGCAGCAATTATAACCCAATTAAAGCTTCTTTATAAAAAGCAAAACTTTTTCAATCAAAGAATCTGTGATGTAGCAAAGCAAATCAAAATAGAGAATCAAACTTTACCTGAGTTACAAAAAAAATTAAATGCGGCAAAAGCCGAATACGAACAATGTGATTTGGATCTACAACAAGCAGTACAAACAAGTTTTACAGAGTTCGCCAAATTTGCGGCAACAACGATTTGTAAAATCAAATTTCCACCAGAAGTCGTAGCAGATGAGATTACTGATATTGCAGAAGGAGAAGTAAGAACAAAATTAAGCGGTAAATCAATAAAAGAAGATTTAAAAAAAGATGAGTTAAAAAAGGCATACGAAGAACTTGTCCAAAAGAACGCCGATGGTCAAGACCCAACGAATACTCTACAGACTGCAATCGAGCAGATGGACCAATCACAGCAGGACAACAAGGAGAAAAAAGACCTTTCTAAAATAGTCAATACCACACTTAAAAGCGACTTTAAAATAGCGGACAGCGTAACTGAAGGTTTAAATATCCTTGTTGAAGGAACTAGCCGAGTCAATTTAGCCCAACATCTTTACCTCAAAAGTATCCAAAACATTACACACGAATTAACCGGTAATATAGAGCACAATACGCAATACGAGAGTCTTATAAATGAACTTTCTACTCTACAAGCGCAAAAACAAGATATCGAAAGCGACATAAAAGACCTTGAAGATAGGCTTGGCGGTATAAGTGCTAAAAACATGAAAAAAATATTCTCGGAAGTAACGGCCCCGCCTGTAGTACCAGATGGTTTTATGCAATTTACAATCAGCCATAAAATGAACAGTAATCAAAAAACCACCTTGTCAACATCAAGTAGCTCCACTAGTAGCGTTGATACGGGAGTTTGGATTTTCCGAGAAACAACTCGTCACACTCAATCGCAATCAAGTGCACAAAGTGAGTTTTGTAATAGTAGTTGTTCCATCGAAATCGGCATGAATGTAGCAAAGGTCGAAATCGAACGTGAATGGTTCAATCCCGGCATTTTTGCTTTGACCGAAGAAATGTATTCTGTCGGTGGAGATGTAAAAATTGCAAATTACGAAAACAAGGAAAAAGCAAGAATTCCAAGTGGTACAGGCGTATTCCCTTGTTATACAACAGCAATGGTCATTGCTCGAGACGTCTCAATTCGAATGATTTCAGATTCATCTAGCTCATTTACAAAACAAGACGAATTTTCAAGCGAATGTGCAAATTCTGGTAGTTTTTTTGTATTTAATTCCGGTAATGGATCCAGTTCGCACGTATCTTCTGGAGAATCATCATCAACATCCAACGCAAGTGTTATAACCATTCGCTTTACCACGCCACAAATTATTGGTTTTTACCAACAAATTATACCCGAAGATAAAAGTGATCCTTATCCCCAAAGTAGCGGTGATGAAACACAAGACAAAAACGACTCTGATAACATCGTAAAATTCATTCAGGCTTACGAAGATGTTATCAACGCAAGAAATAAAAACGATGACAACAATCCAAAACATAAAGAAGATGACCCTCAAGAAAAATAGAATGACGAAAAAAGAGAATAGTAAAAAGTCTTCATTTTCAAAATTCTAAAAGTGGAGACGGAAACATAAATTTCCGTCTCCTTTATTTTTAAACATGGTAAAAGATGGACAAGATCAAAGAAGAAAATAAAGCCGGCAATACAAATTCAAATACTTTTGCCGAGGCTATTTACGAGGAAATTTCTTCAGCCATAGGAGTAAATGGCAAGAATCAGTTCCTTTGCTTGCAAATTCCTGGAACAATACTAAATGTAAATGATTACAAATACAATTGCTCAAGCAGCGCATCAAAACCATTGATTGTAGAAGTAAACGAGGCTCGCCTAGCCAACAAAATGTTCGATCCTTGCAAAATCACAGAATCGGATAACGGACTTACCTTGCCCTACCAATACGAAACGGCGCTTAACTCATTAACTCCAAAATTAAACAAGCAAGTTATTGAATTAAAAAATCAACTCCGTCAACTTTTATTAAGTGAATACCCATACGATTTCGGAAACGGAATCGAAACGAATTACACATTACAACAAGTTTATTTTAAACTTTACGATGACTATATTGAAGCTTTAAACGAATGGTCCAAAATTCAAAGCGACACAAAAGAAGAATTACGAAAGAAATATCCCTTAGAATCCGATTTCAAAGAAGCCTATACAGAATGGCATAAAACTGAATCCGAAAGATATCTTTGTACAATCGACGAAAAAAAATCAAGACTTGTTGCTGTATTTTCGCCAAACGACATGAAAATGCTTGAAGGGGTTCTTGATTGCGGTACCGGAGCAGAATTACAAGAAGCCAAAAGTGCCTTAAAAAAAGCCCGTAAACGGCCCCCCACAGGCGACTACATCTACCCCGTCCGTTTTGTACCAGCAAACTGGTTTGATATGATAGGGACATCATTCACACCTAACGACTTAATGAAAAGCCCAGAGGATTTATCTACCGATCTTCAAAGCTATTCGTTAAGAAGAATGCAACTTTGCTATTACACACAAAACATATTCATCGGACTAAAAGAAAAAAAAATTCTATGCAACGATTTAATTCAAGATCTCGATTTTATTCTAGACACACAAAAAAAAATAGACAATCATGAAAAGGTTATATTCTCCAAAATTTCTGAATGGATTCAGGAAAATCAATCTGAAACTTCTACGTTAACAGACTCACTAAAAAAAATAATCATCACCATCACGGATATTCATTCTGTAACACGAAAGTATATAAATACCGAAATAATCGATAAATTAGCATCAAAATCAAAAATCAAATTACAGGCAAAAAACATTGATGAAAAACAAAAAATTCAATTTTTTAAACAATTATCAACAATTGCAAAGACACGAAAAGATTACATAGCGAAAATAAACGAATTAATAAAAAAAATAGAACTTGTTAAAGAAATCGACCTCAATCCGCATAGAGAACGCATATACCCTATTATAAACCAATTTAAAGATATCAACGAAAAAATCAATATCATTCTAGAACAAATAAAACAAGGAATCGAGTTTCAGTCCACGCACCTTGAAAACACAACATTCCCAATACCAGTCCCTAAAGGATTTATCCCAGTCTCATTAAAAATTCAAAAAGAATCATTTGTTAATGATTACGGTTTTATATTCTCAGGAAAAAAAAGCATATCAAGCAATTATGATTTATTCAAAAATTGCACTATAAGCGTCTCGATGAACGTCACCAAAATAGGCATAGAACGTGACTGGTTCAATCCGGGGATATTTGCACAGACAAACAACATGGTAAAATTAGGAAATGTATTGATTTCACCAAAGCATGAAAATTACAACGGATTCAATGAAGAACGTTTAAACGAGATGTCAAAATGCATTTTTCCATGTTATCCAATTGCAATGATTATCGCAAGAGACGTTTCTATTACTTTTGATTTTAACGAACGGTCAAGTATGTTGGATGCATTAGAGCCAATTCAAAAACAAGCTCTATCCGGTTGTAGATTTTTAATATTCCGAAACATGTCCAATAATTCCACAGTACGGCAATCATCTTCGCATGTATTCTCTCAAAAAAAAAGTATTATCATAAGAATTGATTCAACACAGCTAATTGGTTACTGCCTTGAAGCCACTCGGGCCGACAAAAGTACATCTCTCGACGTCATAAATATTTTAGAATATATCCAAAACTACAATTTTTTAATAGAACAAAATATTTCAAACAAAAAAACAAAACAAAAATAACTTTTATTTTACACAAAAAAAAAGAGTAAAACGAATTGGATATGCACTTAATAAAGTAAAAGATAAAACATACAAACAAAAAAAAGGATAAAAGCATGGCAAACAACAATGTTACTTCACGATATTTCGGAGAATGGCATGTCAACATTCAAACCGAAGAAACTAATCCCGAAATAATTGGTGATTTACGAGACCTTTTTACAAGAGCAAATATTAATAAAGGATTCCTCAATTATACACCATTAGCCTATCTAGGCATTCAAAACTTGGGATCAACAATTCAATCTAAAAATAATGTCGCCGTTCTTGCAGAACAGGTTAATGAATATGACCATACGGGACGTATTGTTATTATCATTTTTTATGAAAGTGATACTGATGACATTATTTCTATAGAACGCGTCCTTGAAAGCGATTTAAATAGTCGCAAAGAATATGATATACACATTGCACCCAATACAAAAATTCCAGATGAAGTATTAAAAGATTATGAAATTATTAGACCTCATTTTAACAATATGCTTGTAGACCCCTTTATTTACCTCGGTAGTCAAAAGTGTCTAAATGGGATCAATCATTTACTTGTTGCCGAAGTAACATCCTTAGACCCTGTCACAAAAAAAGATGTCGCTTTAGTTACAATCAATGCCATTAATAAATCATACGAAATCACCAACGTTCTTGTTTAAATTTCAAACGTTCGATTAACAAATAACATAAAAAAAGGATTTTTACATATGAAACAATCAAGCTACAATAAGAATTGTATTAACTCATTTATTGCTTGTATAGCAGTACTCTTCGCAATAGGCTGTAACTCAGCAATAAAAAACAAAGATGAATTTATAGAAACAAAAAAAACAGATGAAGCCATCGGAGCAACCACCGACAAAATGGTAATAGGGCAAACAACTTTTCCCCTTTGTACCACTATAGATTGGGAGAACTATGTAAATAATCTAAACATAGCTACAATTACTGGAACCAGAGGAAATCATTCCAAAGAAGAAATCGCTGCTTATATATGTAAAACAGGCAATTTACCAGATTTTTATATGACATTTAACGCCTGTAAACTTGCAAATCATAACATCGAATGCACAAACGTAAATAGAGAACCTCTTAAGGATCACATGATTGGAGGAGACGTATTCCAAAACTACATAGACACTATTACATACGATAGTCCATTGCCTCCATTACCTATAGGATCATATAAAGAAGCAGATGCTTTTTATGATTCAACAGTATGGCATCGAGGAAGCCATCGTCTTGTTTACTCTTTCTCAGGCAATACATGTCATGTGTACTACACAAACCAACATTACAGCGATGGGTCATTTTGCAAATTTCCCGATTACACAAGGCCCTAAACTCATCACAAGGAATTTTATATGAAACTCGCGATTTCAATTTCTGGTGGCGGTGCGCTCGGTATTGGTCCGTTGCATTTTATGTGTCGTCTCGAAGAGAAACTTGGCTACCATCTCGCAGATGCAGGTGTTGCTTTTGCCGGTACGTCAACGGGGTCCATTGTAGCAGCGGGCCTCTGCTCCGGCATGACGGCAGATCAACTCTTCAAACTTTACAAAGAGAACCTACCGGCCATATTCACCAAAATCAAGTTTTCCAAACTTGTCAATCTATTTTTCTCAGATTACCATCTTTACAACAATACAAACCTAAAAAAACTTTTGCAGGAAAATTTCAATAAATCGATGTACCAATTTCCAAAGCACATCTATATTCCTGCAACTTTCATGAATGGCGAAAGTGTTGAAAAGGTTTGGGACCGTGGTGATGGCATGACACACCAGTGGTTTGCCATACTTTCGAGTTGCTCCGCTCCTACGTATTTCGATCCTGTCAGTCGACAAAAGGACGGCAAGGACGAAATATATTGCGATGGGGGTATGTGGGCAAATGATCCCATCATGATTTTAGAGGCTGGTTTAAACAAAGTTCCAGACATCAAAGGGAACTACAAAATTCTATCGTTCAACACAGGAATGCGCCACCCTAATTACGGATTTCAACATAAAGGGCTCATAGGCTGGGGCAAATATATTATGAGCGAATGGGTCGCAAGAACAGGCCAAGCAGGATTGTTCCAAGCAAGAGCGAATATCGGCGATCAGAACGTATACCGAGTGGCCCCATCTATCTATAAACCATTTGCTATGGACGATCTTAAAATTCTTGATGAAGTTTGCGAAATTTGGGATAAATATTTTAATGAATGTGGCGAAACTGTGGTGAACTTTATCAATTCAACCGAACCTGCCGAAAAAATCACAAAGAACAATTAAACACACATCAATATTCCAAGAGCTCCCAATCGGGGCTCTTTTCTGTATTTCCCCCTATTTAAGTTTGTTTTTTTTAACAAAAAATCATTTTTAAGAATGTTTTTTGCAAAAAAAATGGTATTTTATAGGCGATTATTACTAATTCGAATTTACAGAGGAATTTCATGAGCTGGTCATACTCAAGAGAACACCAAAAGAATATCCTTTGCATGATCATGGCTGGCGGTCAAGGGAGCCGCTTGCAGCCCCTCACCCGCGACCGTGCAAAGCCCGCCGTCCACTTTGGTGGAACCTACCGCATTATCGACTTCGTTCTCAACAATTTCATCAACTCCGGCATTTTCAAGATCAAGGTTTTGACGCAGTTCAAGAGCGATTCGCTGAACAAGCACATTTCTGCCGCATGGAACTTGAACGCTAGCCTTGACCAATATGTGGACCTCGTTCCGGCCCAGATGCGTACGGGTGACGAATGGTACCGCGGTACTGCCGACGCCATTTTCCAGAACATCAACTTGATTACCGACGAACGCCCGGATCTCGTGGCGATTTTCGGTGGCGACCACATTTACAAGATGGACATCAACCAGATGATTGATTTCCACCTTTCCCGCGCAGCACTCCTCACGATTGCCGCCATTCCGGTTCCGGTCGAAGAAGCCCGCGAATTCGGTATTATCGAAGTGGATGCCGACAACCGCATGGTCGGTTTCGAGGAAAAGCCGAAGGAACCGAAGCAGATGCCGAGCCGTCCGGGTTGGTGCCTGGCCAGCATGGGTAACTACCTTTTCACAAGCAAGTTCCTCGTGCGTGAACTTTTGAAGGGCGCAAGCTCTGGCGCAACGGACTTTGGCAAGCACATTATCCCGCGCTTGTACAAGGAATATCCGGTTTACGTTTACGACTTCAACACGAACATCGTTCGCGGCGAACAGGCTTCTACCAAGGGTTACTGGCGCGATGTGGGTACGCTCGATGCCTTCTTTGAAGCAAACATGGACCTTTGCTCCGAGAATCCGCCGTTCGACCTGTACAACAACTACTGGCCGATCCGTACGTTCAACTGGAACCAGCCGCCTGCACGTTTCTTCGCTGGCGACAACAACGCCCATCAGGGTGCTGCCGTAGATTCCATCGTGTCTGCGGGTTGCATTATCGGTGGCGGCACAGTCGTAAAGAGCATTCTTTCGCCGGGCGTGACCATCCAGAAGGACGCTTTGGTCGAAGAGTCTATCCTCTTCCCGAACGTGACGATTGGTCCGGGTGCAAAGGTGCGCCGCGCAATTGTCGAAAAAGGCTTGCATATTCCGGCAGGTTTCCAAATTGGTTACGACCTGGAACGCGATAAGCAACTCTTCCACGTAACGGAATCCGGCATCGTCGTTCTCGCCAAGGATACAATCATCAAAGCGTAATTTTTTTCAATATTTTTTAACACCAATCCTTGATTATATAATCAAGGATTTTTTTCATTGCAAAAAAAGCGTCGGCCAAGGCATATTCTTCGCAGTAGCGTGCAAAACGAGAGTCGCGAACGACTACTTGTAGGCGTTCATGACCGAGTGACGCCGCTGACGCCGCAGGCGTCAACTCCGAGCTTGGGCCCCGCCCGCATAATTAATTTTTCTGAAATAAGAATATAAAAACCATAGGTTTTTAAGCGAAGCTCCCCCATTTTTTCTAAATTTGCTCGCATGAACGAAGATAAATGCGCTACATTCTCTCAGAAGTTACAAGATATTGCAAAAGCTCCCAAGTACCGTGGAGCAATTTTCCAAATTGAAGCCGATGAAAAGGGTCTCGCTCTTGTTGACGTCAAGGAAGCGAGTCTCAAAGTCTATTTGATGATTGACCCGGAATGCGACAAGATTCTGGAAACAAGATTTTTCACATACGGCGGCCCGCTCTTTACTGCCCTCGCCGATTCGTTCTGCCGCAAAATCCAAATGGCGACAGTCGATGACGCTTGCAAGATTACCGCCGAAAGCCTCGAAGAAGAACTGCGCGACACGCCAAACGTGCGAGCCATCCCGGAAGACGCCGTAGAAATCAAGCAGATGAACAAACTCATCGCTAA
>JAEEGJ010031306.1_pt1 | contig 10317 bp, 7 predicted proteins | sample 8958761 | NCBI WGS metagenome assembly JAEEGJ01 (sample SAMN16246546, study PRJNA631951) | gut metagenome | biome: gut microbiome; feature: rumen; material: RS-attached | host: Bos | place: Iran: Karaj | collected 2018-10 | reverse complement strand
TACCGCGGATACCGCCGGCGATATACATTGCAGCACCGAGAGCGCCTGCCGGATACTGGTCGTGAGGCATATCGGGGAAGAACTTGCTCGCATTGAGGTGGACGCCGAGTCCTCCTGCCGGGCGGACTACAGGCACACCGTATTCGTGGAGCTCATTGACCATATGTTCGATGAAGAGCGGGCCCTGGTTGATGTACTCTTCGTCAAGAGTCTCATAGAGGCCGACTGCAATGGCTTCCATCGAACGTACTTCCATACCGCCGTACGTGAGGAAACCCTCAAACAGGGGAACATACTCCTTCATGCGGAGCATCAGCTCTGTGTTGTTCGAGCAGATGCAGCCGCCGCGGGCGAAACCGAGTTTGCGGGCAGAGAAATAAACGATATCGACTGCGCCGCAGATTTCGAACATAATCTCCTTGATGGTCTTGTTCTTGTAGGCCTCTTCCCTTGTCTTGATGAAGTGGAGGTTGTCTTGAAGCAGGGATGCGTCGAGCACGCTGATGATGCCTTCTTTCTTGCAGATATCAGCAACTTCGAGGATATTGGCGGCAGAAATGGGCTGGCCTCCGATAAGGTTGGTACCTGTCTCGATGCGGAGCCATTTTATCTGGCTGCGGTGATCCTTGATGAACTGTTTCAGGCGGGGAATGTCGAAATCTCCCTTGAACGGGTCGAGATTGTCGGCATCAATGCCTTTCTGGGCCACCAGCTCCACCACGTCCGCTCCGAGGCGGGTAATATGGGCCTTGGTCGTAGTGAAGTGGAAGTTCATCGGCACCAGGTCGCCGGGTTCGCAGAACGCCTCTGCAAGGATATTCTCGCAGGCGCGCCCCTGATGAGCCGGCAGGAAATCGTTGAGTCCCATAGTCTCCTTTATCGCTTTCTGGAGCCTGTAGAAAGTCTCTGAACCTGCATAAGCGTCATCTGCCTGGAACATTGCTGCCTGCTGGTTGTCGCTCATTGCGTTGACTCCGGAGTCGGTCAGCATGTCGATGTAGATGTCCTTGTTGTGAAGCAGGAATGTGTTGTTTCCGGCCTCTTCCATCTTTTTCTGGCGCTCTTCTACAGGAAGAAGGTATAACTTCTGGACGATGCGCACTTTGTGCATCTCAAGAGGAACCTGGTGCTCCTCGCGATAAAACTTGACTGTTGACATGTTTAAAGGGTATGAAATGAAATAATGATACAAAAATAAGCAATAATTAGTCAGTTAGCCAACAATATCAAACAAAAAAGGACTTCCCGTCAAGAAGTCCTTTTTTTATCTGGTCAAAAAGTCCGGTTACTTGGGCATCTGGGCACCGTAATTTGCAACCTTGCCGAAAAGGTCTTTTGCTTTTTCCCAAGGATACTTGTTGCAGTACATGCTGGGACGTACGATCTCGCTGCCCTGCTGGTTCAGCCCGAAGATGCGGTTGACCTGGTTTGCAGCAGAATTTGCGTCGTAGCTCTGGGACTGAATGATCGTCAGGCTCATAAACCCTTCGAGATAAGGCTGGTCAATGGCGTTGATGAAGGCATCGTTGCCTGCCGGAAGTTCCTTGTTGCCCTCATATTTGGGACCGATCTGCTCTGCCTCGTCTATCCTTGCGGCAGGCACTGAAATAGTGGCGGCTCCTGAGGACGCAAGTTCGAGGTCCCTCTTGTTTGCAAAGAAGTAGTTGTCATACAGGTTGCTGACCTTAGCCTTTTCCATCGAGGCATTCGACTCGTAGAACACTCTTTCAACGGCGCAGTTGCTGTTACAGCCGAAGATATTGTTATAGACGTTGATGGTACGGATGCCGTTCATGAAGCGGAATCCCTGGCCCATATCCTCGAATGCCTTGGTGCGGGTCCAGGTGAAGAGCACCGTGTTGTGGTGGAAGTCCAGCGATACCTCGGGAATATCTGCATCCTTGACATTGCCTTTTACCTGGCAGGCGGCGTAGCGGCAGGCAATGAAGATGTTGTTGCTCACCTCCATATGGCCTTTACCCATAAGAGCCTGGATACCATAGTCACGGCAGTTGACGAAGATACAGTTTGATACGCGCACATTGCCCTCGACATCCATATGAAGGCCGTATTCGTCTCCGTTGGCATATCCTACAGTAGGCATTGACACAGAGGACCCCGGCTCGATGAAACGTCCTGTCAGCACCCCTTCATTCGGCGTACCGGTCACGTCTTCGTTCACATTCTTGACGAAATAGAGGTTGTTCTCACCCATATCGAATACGAGTCCGTCGATGACTACGGTTCCTACAGGACCGGTATATCCGACAGGCCTCCTTGCATTGATGTTGAACAGCGGAGCAATGAACTTCTGGTCCGTCGGCTGGATCTTGGTGATGTGCTTGATCACGTCACGCTCGTTGAAATCCGGTGAATAGCCACCATAGATGCTGATGAACTTGCCCATATCGTGGGAAGCGTCGCCAAACTTGCCGCATTCGATGTAGCCGCGGTCAAGGTTGCCGAGATAATTGCCTTCGGCCACGCGGATTTCATCGTTGTCAGATGCAGCGTCTATGGCTTTCTGCAAATCTTTCATGGCAGTTGTGGGAGACAGGCCGTCGGCACGTGCCGAACCGGTCGTAGCACTCACATAATAGGTCTTGCCTTTGGGAGCAGGAACGGCAGATGCCGCCTTGCTGAGGACACCGGATACGGCAGAGTTGGAAGAACTGCTTGTTCCGTTATTTCCCGTGGCTCCTGAAACGGTCTCTTCGACAGCCTTCTTGGCAGCGTCCTTGAGACCTTTCAACAGATTCTGTGCCTGAAGCTGGACTGAGAATGACATCATTGTCAAGACGGCCACAGCCAGGATTCTGATAATAACCTTTCTCATAGCTTAGTTCGTTTAGTTCATATAGTTTCTTACAAATTTAAATATTATTTTTGTTCAGTTTTTACTACCATCTACAATCTGTCACGAGTATGGACATATCAATTATTCTGATTGCACTCGGTCTGCTGATTTTCCTGTCACACATTTTCGGTGCGGCATTCGCCAAGACAAAAGTACCGACTGTACTGCTGCTTATGCTGATCGGTCTTTTCATCGGTCCCATAACAGGCTGGATCACTCCTGAATCATTCGGCAAGGTAGGCAGCGTATTCACCACCATTACTCTCATCTGCATCCTGTTCCAGAGCGGCACCACGCTTGACCTTCACGTTCTGGGAAAATCCATAGGTCCAGCCCTGCTCGCCACAATCCTGAACTTCGTGGTGATAGTGGGCATAAGCGTGCTGCTCGGAATGTTTTTGCTGGACTTGAAATTCATCCACTGCTGCTTCCTCGGAGCCGCTCTCGGCGGCACATCAGCCGCCGTGGTGATTCCTATGGTCAACCAGCTCAAACCCTCTGAAAAAGCGGCTACGGTCCTCAACCTCGAGGCCGCGCTCAGCGACATCGTCTGCCTGATCATCGCGATGTCCCTGCTGGAGAGTTTCGGAACCGGAGACATCGACCCGGCCATTATTGCCAAGGACATTGCACTCTCGATGCTCGGATCTCTGGCCATCGGCGTGATTGTCGGATTTGCGTGGATCGTCATCCTCAAGAATCTGCTGTCCGGCCTGCAGAATGCTATGTTCACGACTTTCGCCCTTGCCTTCATAGTATATGGCTTCACCAACCTCATAGGGTTGAACGGAGGAATGGCAATACTTGCATTCGGCATCTCAGCTGCCAACTACCACATATCTCACGTGGCGAAGAAGTCGATGGCCGAAAAAGCTGAAGAGATGAGCCTCAGCAAAAGCGACAGAAACTTCTATTCAGAAATCGTCTTTATCCTGCAGACATATTTCTTCGTATATGTCGGCATCAGCATAAAGTTCAACAACTGGCGTTACCTTCTCGTGGGCGCCATCTTCACAGCCCTGATCTTCCTCACCAGATTCGTCACGATGAGCTGTATAGGCAAGAAAGGTTTCTCGAAGAGAGACCTCCGTCTGATGCGCGTCCTCGGCCCGAAGGGACTTGTGGCCGCCGTGCTTTCGTCCCTGCCTCTGCAATGGGCTCAAGCCACCCATCAGCCCGAGTGGATGCTCAACTCCTGCCAGGCCATTCAGGACGTTGCGTACGCAGTTGTGCTCTTCAGCATCCTTACCTGCAGCGTCATTATCATACTGACCGAAAGGAAGGGCGACAAGGAAGAGCCGGCAAGCGATGAGGCAGCCGCAGAGCCTGCCACCGAACCTGCAGCCGAAGTGGCCGCCGAAGTGGCTGACGAAGCTAAGGAAGCAATGGAAGCCGTGGAAGCCGCCGCTCCAGCACAGCCTGAAAGCGACAGCTCCGTTCCGGAAGACTCTGCACCTTCTTCATCTTCATATTCAGACATAATCCCCGAGTAAAGCGACATAAAATGAAAGTTTTGTTCATAGGCGGAACCGGAACCATCAGCACCGCCATATCGAAAAGAGTGCTCTCGAACCCGGACAACGAACTGTACCTGATAAACCGGGGAAGCCGCAACGGCATCCTCAGCGGCAACCTCAAAGAAATCATCGCCGACATCAACGACGAAGCCGACGTGGCCGCCAAGTTGAAAGGGCTCAGCTTCGACGTGGTCTGCGATTTCATCTGCTTCCATCCCGACCAGATAAAGCGCGACTACAGGCTGTTCAAGGGCAAGACCGCCCAGTTTATGTTCATCAGCACGGCATCTGCCTATAACAAGCCGGCAAGGGATTATGTCATCACCGAGGGCACGTCGCTGGCCAACCCCTATTGGGAATATTCGAGGAAGAAAATCGAGTGCGAGGAGTTCTTGATGGAGAAATACCGCGAAGAAGGATTCCCGGTAACCATCATCCGTCCCAGCCACACCTACGACGAGCGCAAGGTTCCGCTTGGAGTGCACGGTCGCATAGGCAGCTTCTCAGTACTTAAACGTATGCTCGAGGGCAAGCCTGTCCTGATCCACGGTGACGGGACTTCGCTGTGGACACTGACGCACAACAGCGATTTCGCGAAGGGCTTCACCGGCCTTATGGGCAATCCCCTCGCCATTGGCGAAGCATTCCAGATCACATCTGGAGAATCCCTGACCTGGAACCAGATTTACCAGTGCATCGCCGATGCTCTCGGAGTGGAACTCAAGCCCTACTATGTCACCTCTCGATTCCTTGCCGACGTTGCCCCTGAACTGGATTTCGAAGGCAGCCTTCTGGGAGACAAGGCATATTCCGTAATCTTCGACCAGAGGAAACTCAAACGCGCCGTCCCGACGTTCATCCCCGAAGTTCCCATCTGCCGTGGCCTGAAGAACACTGTGGACTACATAATGTCCCATCCGGAATGCCAGGAGGAAGACCCGGAATTCGATGAATTCTGCGACCGGATCATAGAAGTTATGGAAGCCGCAAAGGCCTCATTTACCAAACGATCTTGAATCGGACCTCGCTGCCGTTGCCCACAGCGTCATAAGCCGTCACGACCACATCGTGGCTGCCTCGGCGCACCCTGCTTTCAGACAGATAGACGGTGATGCTGTTGCTCTTCAGCGAAGCCAGCGTCCATTCTCCGTCGACAAGGACCTCGAACTGGGCAATGCCCGACATATCGTCGGTCGCAGTCACGCGGAACGTGTTTCCGCTCACCTTGCCGCCAGACTGAACCGCAGGTTTGAGCACAGGAGCTACAGTGTCCCTTGCCACGCAGTACACTCCGGAACGGACCGAAGCGGTCAGCATACCGTCGCTGACGATTCCGCCGACACCGCTGAGTTTGCCGTCGGCACTCACCCTGGCAAGCACCATCTTGTCCGTCAGGCTCTCGTCATATCCTACAGGGATCGTGACCTTGAACGGCTCGTGGAGAGCCAGCCTGTCGTCGCCCAGTTTCCAAACCGGAGAATAGAACCCTACCGCAGTATCGGCATCGGCAACCTTACCGTATTGGAAATAGACGTTGTTGTAAAGTGCACCCAGTGGCATCGCTACGCTCAGGTCTTCAAGTACCAGGGAATTCGGCACATACCACAGCATAGGGACGGTTGCCACATTGTCGCCGAGTGGAGCGTCCGCCTTGATGCTGTCGTCTCTACGGAGATAGAGAGTGGCGCGTGTCATATTGCCGAAGATATCGCTGGCTTCTACAGTCACACGGTGGCGTTCGTAATCGTCGAGCCGGATGATGCCGCCGTTCTCTGCGGTTATCTTGGTCCTGGCCAGAAGGTTTCCCGGATCCACCTGGGTCTTGATGAAGTCCATGCCTGTCTCTCCGGCGGCTACGGTACTCCTTATGTATTTGTCGATGTCATAGTTGAAATCGCCTATGTTGAGTTCGAAGAGCGGTTCTCCGTCGAGCAGGACCCTGTACTTTTCAACTCCGAGACGGCCGGTGGTTCCCTCCATCTTGTCGATGGCGTCGATTCCGAGATAGGATTTGGCAGGCACGCTTATGACGCTCTCCGAATACTTGCCCGACATAATCCTAAGTCTGCGTGAAACGGGGATTCCGGTGCTGTCTTCATACGCATATACCGCAATCCTCTGGATCACGGGCGTCTGTGTGTCAGGTACGGAATAATAGCCCTCCCTGAAAAAGTTGAACGGAGTGTTGCCGTCGTCCCTTCGCACTTCCATATGAAGATGGGGTGCAACCGAAGACCCGGTGTTGCCCACCTTGCCGATTATGTCTCCCATCTTCACCGGGAACTCGTCCGGACCGAGCAGTATGTTCACCGAGAAGGAGCGCTTGTCATACTGCTCCTGCAGGACTCGCTCGGCAATGTCGCTGCGGAACGACAGCATATGTCCATAGACAGACATAGTGCCGTCAGGATGCGTTATATACAAACCGTTCCCGTAGCCAGTGGTCGAAACGCTGATACGGCTCACATATCCGTCCTTGATGGAATGTATGGGATCGCCCGTCTTGCCGCCTGTGCGGAAATCGATTCCGCCGTGGAAATGGTCGTGGCGCAGCTCTCCATACGACGCCGCGAATGACATCGGCAGATCCAGCGGCTTGCCGTGCTTAATGACTGCAGTAGTGTCGGCGGCAAAACATACATTGGGAGCCAGAACGGCCGCAAATATCAGGACTGTAAGCAGTATGGAACGTTTCATCTGAATTGCCGGCTTATGAGAAGAACTGTTTTACCCTGTCAAAGAGATTTTTGTCATCCTGGCTAGGATTGGCCTTGAAGTTCTCGCTGGCCTCGAGTCTGGCCATCATCTCCTTCTCTGCCTTGTCCAGTTTCTTTGGTATCCATACCTGGACAAATACCAGCAGGTCGCCTGTGCCATAGCCGTTGACTGAAGGAAGTCCTTTGCCGCGGAGGCGGAGCACCTTGCCGGGCTGGGTTCCTGGTTCTACCTTTATCTTGAGTTTTCCGTCTACTGCAGGAATTTCCACCTGACATCCGTTTACCGCCTGGGGTATGGATATGAACAGGCTGTAGATGAGATCGTCTCCGTCACGCTCCAGCTGCGGATCCGGCTCTTCTTCGATCACGACGAGCAGGTTGCCGTTAATGCCGCCGTTGCGGGCCGCATTTCCCTTGCCCTGGACGGTCAGCTGCATTCCGTCGCTGACTCCTGCAGGAATCTTGAAACTGATCTCTTCGCTGCCCTTGACCAGACCGCTGCCGCTGCACTTCTTGCAGGGATTCACAACCCTTCGGCCTTCACCGTTGCAATACGGGCAGGGTTGCTGGGTCTGCATCTGGCCGAGGATGGTCTGCTGCACCTTGGTGACCACGCCTGTACCGTTGCAATGCTCGCAGGTCTTTATGTCAGCCTCGCTGGCAGCACCACGGCCGTGGCAGTCGGGGCAGACCATCATCTTGCTGATCTTGACCCTCTTCTCCACTCCGTGAGCTATCTCGGCGAGAGAAAGCTTTACCCTGATGCGGATGTCGCTGCCGCGTGTGACTCTCTGTCCACGGGCACCGCCGCCGAACATACTCGAGAAGCCTCCGAAGCCAAACCGGCCTCCGAAGATGTCACCGAACTGCTCGAAGATGTCCTCCATAGAGAATCCGCCTGCCGCGCCACCAGCAGCACCGCTCATTCCGGCGTGGCCGAAGCGGTCGTAGCGGGCACGCTTCTCCGGATTGCTCAGCACGTCGTAAGCCTCAGCCGCCTCCTTGAACTTCTCCTCGGCTTCCTTGTCGCCGGGGTTCTTGTCGGGATGGTACTGGATGGCCTTCTTGCGGTATGCCTTCTTTATCTCTTCCTCGCTTGCGGTCTTATCGACCCCGAGGACCTCGTAATAATCTCTTTTCTCTGCCATATAAGCCTCCTTGCCAAAGGTTTAGATGCCTATCACAACCTTGGCGTACCTGATGACCTTCTCACCCATAGTATAACCTTTCTGGGTGACGTCTATAACTGTGTTTTTCTTTTTCTCGTCTTCCACCGGGAACTGTGCCACAGCCTCGTGGAAATCAGTGTCGAACTCCTTGCCGGCAGCTTCTATCTCGCTGACGCCGTTCTTCTTCAGGAATGCCACCAGCTTGTTGTAGATCAGCTCGGTGCCTTCCTTTGCAGATGCTGCGTCATCAGAATCCTTCATCGCTGCAAGAGCTCTCTCGAAATCGTCGACGATCGGGAGCATATCCTTGACCAGCTTCTCGTTGGCGAGGTCGATCAGGTCCATACGCTCCTTGGCTGTACGGCGGCGGTAGTTGTCGAACTCTGCCGCCAGACGCAGATATCTGTCGTTTGACTCTGCAAGCTTGCCCTGCAGTTCTTCAACTTCCCTGGAGGCAGGCTGCTCTTCGGCAGGTTCTTCCTGCTTTCCGGCTTCTTCCTTCACCTCTTCTGTCTGAGGAGCCTCCTGGCTTGCTGCAGCCTTCTGCTCTTCATCTTTTTTATGATCCATATGTTTGTTTTTCTTTGACATAGTATGCGTTTTTTATGTGTCGCAAAGATAGAACAAATTATTTGCCAACTGGCGGCAGTGCGACAAAATGGCAGAAGTGCAGTTTGCTTTATGAAAAAAATGGTATTTTTGCCGCTCGTTACACAACTGATTCAGACGAATATGGACAACCAGGGCAACGCCATACTGCTGATCCACTGTCAGGACACGCCGGGCATCATAGCCGAAATCACCAATTTCATCACCGTCAACAAGGGAAACATCGTCAACCTCGACCAGCACGTTGACCACGGCGCCAACGCCTTCTTTATGAGGATCGAGTGGCAGCTCGAGAAATTCCTCATTCCCAAGGACCGCATCGGGGAATATTTCCAGACCCTCTATGCCAACAAGTACGGTATGGAATTCTGGCTGTACTTCAGCGGACAGAAGCCCCGTATGTGCATCTTCGTCTCGAAGATGTCGCACTGCCTCTATGACATTCTGGCAAGATATTCAGCCGGTGAATGGAACGTCGACATCCCCCTGATCATAAGCAACCACGAGGACCTGAGACCCGTTGCGGAACAGTTCGGCATACCGTTCCACGTGTTTGAAATAAACAAGGAGAACAAAGCCGCTCAGGAAGCCGCCGAGATGAAGCTGCTGGAAGAGAACGGCGTGACCTTCATAGTCCTCGCCCGCTATATGCAGGTCATCAGCGACGAGATGATAGCCCGCTATCCCAACAAGATCATCAACATCCATCACTCCTTCCTCCCGGCCTTCATCGGTGCCAAGCCCTACCACCAGGCCTACGAGCGCGGAGTCAAGATCATCGGCGCCACCAGCCACTATGTCAACGCAGAGCTTGACGCAGGCCCCATCATCGAACAGGACGTGGCACGCATCACCCACAAGGACAGCGTGGACACCCTCGTCAACAAGGGACGCGACCTGGAGAAGATAGTCCTCTCCCGTGCAGTCAGCAAGCACATCGACCGCAAGATCCTGGTGTTCCGCAACAAGACCGTGATTTTCGACTAGAGGAACGGAGGCCAGCTCACCGGAGCCGTCACCGTGATTTCTTCCTTCCGCGTAGGATGGGTGAAGTTTATGCTGCGCGCGTGCAGGCATATTCCGCCATCCTTGTTGGAGCGCGGAGCCCCATATTTAAGATCACCCTTGATGCAGCAGCCTATGGCCGACAGCTGGCAGCGGATCTGATGATGCCGCCCGGTGAGAAGCTCCACTTCCACAAGATGATAGCGGTCGAACGACTTCAGCAACTTGTAGCGCAGCCTCGCCTCTTTTGAATCGGGCTTCTGCTGGAGGCTCGCATATGACTTGTTCTGCTTTTCGTTGCGCACCAGCCAGTGCTTCAGCTCTCCTTCGGCAGGCTTCGGAGCAGCGCAGGTCAGTGCCCAGTAGGTCTTGTGGACGCTTCCATCGCGGAAGGCCTCGTTCATCCTCTCGCGGCTCTTGCTGGTCTTCGCGAAAAGGGCTAC
>JAEEGJ010031300.1_pt1 | contig 10318 bp, 6 predicted proteins | sample 8958761 | NCBI WGS metagenome assembly JAEEGJ01 (sample SAMN16246546, study PRJNA631951) | gut metagenome | biome: gut microbiome; feature: rumen; material: RS-attached | host: Bos | place: Iran: Karaj | collected 2018-10 | reverse complement strand
AGTTGTCAAGGTCCGGTGAAGAGTGAAAAACTCTCTCTTCACCTTTACTGAACTGAGAAGCCGTTTTGTCAGGGGTGTTTTTGGGGGAAAACTGAAAATGTAATATAAAAAGGCACGATCTGTCCCAAAACGGTTACAAATCGAGACCAAGTAATTGCCCAAGCTCTGTTTGACAAGAACTTTGGTATGCTAACTGTTAATTTGGTAATATCAGGCTTGCCATTCATGAAAACGCAACATTTGCAGGAGAACATCATCACACGTGATCTGTTCAGCCTGGTTGACTCTTGTCGACCAAAGTTGTATATTGGTAAACAAGAGTAGACCAGTGTGGAGGAATTATTGTTAATGCGATTAACTGATTCAGAATGGAAGATCATCAATTGTCTTTGGACTAATAAATCCATGACTTTAATGGAACTTACAAGAGCCTTAGATGCAAAGACCGGATGGTCTAAGCAGACAATTATAACTTTGCTTAATCGTATGGTTGAAAAAGGACTGGTTTCCTATGACCAGGAGGGGCGAACCAAATGGTTCCGTGCTGCAGTAGATAGAACGGAAGCTGAACTGGAAGAGACAACATCTTTTCTGGACAAAGTATATGGCGGTAATGTTGGATTGCTGATCTCCAATCTAAAGTGTTCAGACAAACTTACAAAAGAGCAGTTAGAGGAACTTCGTAGAATAATCGAAGAGGATTAATATGTTGCGCTATCTTATCGGAATTTCTATATTAACGCTCGGAATAATCGTTATTCGGGCTTTATCTGACGGAAAGATTCTCCATAAGCATCAATATGCTTTCTGGATCGTCATTCCGCTTTATATGATCTTAGTGCCATTTATTAAATTAGATGTTCCAATAGAGGCTATATGGAATTCTTTATTTATAGCGAAAACAGATTCTGTGGTATATGAAACAGCAGAGCATGAATCTCCTAAGGTCATTACAGAAGATCTGCAGGCAGAGTATGAAGTGACTGAAAATAAATATGCGGTAAATTACGAGCAGCAAGATATACCTGAAGCAATTAATAAAACAGGACTGATATCCGGTAATCAACCTGTAGTTTCTAATGTGAAAACGAGAGGATCCAAGGACATTGAAACTAAATTGTTTATTGTCAGTTCTTTCGTTTCTGCAATTCTAATAGTTGTACTGATAACTTATAATGCCGGTTTTATACTGAGCTGCATACATAACAGAAAGTATGTCGGAAAAGATTCGTCCAGCGGTCTTAAAATCTATAGAATCAGACATAAAGAAACACCATTTCTGCTATTGAATAAGATCTATGTTGACAATGATCCGGAAAAAATTAACAAATATGAGATTTGCCATGAAGTGTGCCACTATAAACATGGTGATTATCTGTGGGTGATGATACGTTATCTTGTCCTGTTACTTAATTGGTATAACCCGTTCATTTGGGCGGCATTCATACTTTCAGGACGTGACTGTGAATTGTCATGTGATGAAGAAGTTGTGAGAGTCTGTGGGGCAGATTCTTCCAAGGATTATGCAAGAAGCCTGGTAGGAATTCTCCAGCAGACAGAACCAGCGGTTTCTCTTATCGTATCCACCGGAATGAGAGGCGGTTATGAAATGATGAAGAAGAGAGTTATCAGTATTAAGAAACCTGCACATAACAGCCGTAAGGCACTTGCTCTTAGTCTGGCTGCTTTATTATTGTTTACGAGCTGCTCCTTTGTAAACACTTCAAAGAATGCCAGAAAGATTACCAGCGATAATCCGTGGTTCAATGTTGATGTATTTGAAGTCGATACCGGCGTTGATAAGAACAGGAATGTCAGGGACAGATATTCAATGAACCTATTCGTTGGAATGGACGACAAATATTATGTAATTAATACAGGTGGAGCTTATGAGTACACTCAAGAGGAAACAGAAAAAGCAGATTTTGATATCAATGCATATAATTTTTCTGTAATTGGAGTAATTGATCGAAATACTAATCAAACGGTTAATTCCTTTGATCCGAAGAAAGATTTCTCAGGTAGTGATTACAAAATTGATTCAATTTATTATTTGGACGGAAAGATAACTGTAAAAACAAATTCTGCGGAAAGGGATTATGATCCGTTAACCGGACAGCTTTTAGATTGTCGTGTTGGCAGCAGCAATAAAGATGACAGGTTTTCAAAAATATACACAATAGGTGAATATACGGTCGAAACAACTATGTTTCAGACTGAGACTAACCACAGATACTGTAATATTAAAGTTTTCTCGCCAGATGGGAAGGTCTCGGAAATCGAACTAAAGAAAGAAGCAATAAGCATCTATGTCTTCTCTGTTTTGGCAATAAGCGATACGCAAGCATTATTGCCTGTTACTATCGGCAAGGAGAATGGTTATTACGAACTGGATCTTACTAATAACGAATTGAAAGAAGCAGACTCAAGGAAATATGAGTGGATGAGTGAAGCTTCATCTTATGAAACCGTTTCAGGTTCTGATGGAATGGAATACTACAAAACCTCATATGGTATCTCAAGGATCAATGCTAGAAATAAGGCTTTGGAAGAAGTCTTTAATTACAGTTGGTGCAGTTATAACAGCGGAGTTATGAACAGATTCGAATTGGTCGAATGCCAGGAGGACCGTTTTGTTCTTTTTGGTGTGTGTGATACATCAGGAGCATATGCTGAGAAGAAAGCAGATAAAGCAAACTTTATTGAGATTACAAGAGCTGACAAAAATCCTCATGCTGGAAAAACAGTTATTGAACTGTTCTCTACTTATGGAATGAGTGATAAAAATGTAAGTGAAGCAATCCTGAAGTTCAATGAGACGAATGGAAAATACTTTATTGAAGTAACATCCAGATACAATGTAAATGATTACTATGACATGTATGGATATGATAATAATAATGAAGATGTCTGGTATAAGACAAAACTTGTTGGCAGTAAGGGGATAAGCAACAAACTGGCTATGGATATCATGAGCGGTGAAGGGCCGGATATATTGATGAACACCGGAGGTTCTATACAGCTCAACAGTCTGCTCGATAATTCGAACTACCTTGCAGATCTTACTCCGTATGTAAAAGGTTTGGATTCAGAAAAGTACTTTACCAATATAATTGAGGGTTCTAAGACTGAAGGAAAACTTTATCAATTGCCAGTAAACTTTATCCTGGAAGGAATCCTGACTAAAACCGGGAACGCAGGGAGTTCCGGAAAGGGTTTTACTTACAAAGAATATATAAAGTTTGTTGATGAAGTAATGAATGGAAAAGATCCGATCGTCTATGGTCAACCCACTTATTTTGCCATGCTCTTTAGTAGTATGAGCGATGAGTTTATTTCTAAAGGGAAAGTGGATCTTTCGGGCGAAAGATTTAAAGCTTTAGCCGAGTTCGTCAGAGATAATGTCCGTGAAGAAGGAATATCAGAGAATGACTTGTATCTGACAACTCAATCTGATGGTCCTTTACCAAAATCCTGGTTTGAAAGCTGTAGTGGAATAAATGATTATTTTAGACAGTCTATGGGTATCGCTACATATGGAAAAGGTGTAACCATGCAGGGCATTCCTTCTTATGACGGAAGAGGCCCGCGATTCAAGCCTGCCTGTTCTGTAGCTGTGTCTGCGCAAGCGGTTGACATAAAAGCGTGTGGAGAGTTTGTTAAGATCCTTCTGTCAGAAGATATTCAAAAGCTTTATGCCTTGAACGACAATTTTGTAGTCAGCCGTGAGGCCTATGAGTTGTCTGAAAATGCTTGCTTAGATTACTACAGAAGAACAGGTAAAGATTATTCTGTTCAGGATATCGACTTTGTAGAAAGCGTTATCCTTAGCTGTTCAAAGATCAAATCCGAAGATTCAGATATAAGCATTATCCTGATCGAAGAGATGCCAGCTTATTTCTTGGGACAGAAGGATCTGGATGCAGTTATAAAGATTGCTCAAGACAGAATTCAGAAGGTGTTGGATGAGCGAGGATAAGTGGTCGCAAATATGGGGATATATGGTCTTTGAAATAATAGTTTAATATAAAAGGTTTAGACAAGAATGGTGACGTTAAAGAGGATAACTGCATGAATAAGGTGTTTACGAAATCAGTATCTGTCATATTGATGATATCGATGGTGTTATCAATATCTTCATGCGGAAATCATTCAAGCAAAAACGCAAGGAAGATATCTGAAGATGATCCGTGGTTCAACACACAAATTATCAATGTGGATACCGGAGCCGACGAAGGAAGAAATGTCGATTATTCACAGTTTTCCCTGAAGGGATCTAATGAACAATATTATGTTATCTATACTATAGGAAGATATCAGACGAAGCCTAATGAAGGACTTGATTATTTTACGTACATTTCTGTAGTTGACAAAACTACAAAACAAACGGTTGCTTCATTTGATCCGACCGTTGGTTTTTCCAACTATGATCATGTTGATGATGTTTATCTTTCAGACGGAAAGATTACAGTAAAAGTATCCGGAGAGCATAATGAGGAAAGGGATTACGATCCTTCTACCGGTGTTCTTTTGGAAACACGACCTTTAAGCAGTAAGAATAATGAAATGCTTACGTCTTCAGATAAATATTTTATAGGAGAGTATGAGATAGAGACTGTTGGTTACTATATGGAAAATACTCCCACAACCTATGATATACAGATCAAAGCCCCAGATGGAAAAGTCACGACAACTGAATTTAAAGAACCAGGGAAAGATATTCATATTCAGGCTATTCTTGCTATAAGTGATACTGAAGTTCTTATTCCTGTTTCTGTTAATGGCGGGAAGAACGAATTGTTTGAGTTAGATCTTAAGTCAGGTGAATTAACTCCTTTGAATGCCGATGACTATGAATGGATGAATAAAAATCTGCGTACCGCAGTACAGGGTTCTGACGGTATGATGTATTTCCTGACCGGATATGGTATTTCGAGGATCAATGCCAGACTCAAGACTTCGGAAGAAGTATTCAACTTCAGTTGGAGTGAACTTAACGGGGGATTCATGTATGAGTTTGATATTGTTGAATGCTCAAATGACAGGTTTGTGCTTTTAGGGCAGTATGATTCAGGAAGTGTTTATTCAGGTACGACCGCTGATAAGGTAGAGATTGTTGAACTTACCAGAGCGGATAAAAACCCGAATGCGGGAAAAACGGTTCTTGAATTATATGCTCAAAGAGGAGTTGGTAATGGTATCGACAGATACACCGGAGGCGCTATTATTTCATTTAATCAGACCAACAAAAAGTACTACATCGAGGTTGCCAGCCGCTATGATTTGAATGAGTTTTATGATGATTCCGATGTAAATGTCAATAATGAAGATACAATGAAGATGGCTCAGGTTAGAGCCCAGGCCGGTATGAGCAATAAGCTTGCCATTGATATTATGAATGGCGACGGTCCCGATATCCTGATAAATACCAGTGCATATGGCCAGTTAAACAGATCCGAATATTTAGTCGATCTCTCTCCTTATGTAAAGGATTTCAGTTCTGATGATTATTTTACCAACATTATTGAAGGTGCAAGAATTAACGGAGCGATCTATCAAATACCTGTCAGTTACAGTGTCGAAGGAATATTGACAAATGCAAAGTATGCCGGAAGCTCCGGTAAGGGCTTTACTCTTGAAGAATATGCTCAATTTGTTGATGAGGTAGCAAACGGAAAAGATCCGATTATGTATGGTCAGGCCATGTATTTTTCGATGCTGTTTAATAACATGAGCGAAGAATTTATAAATAACGGAAAAGTAGATTTGTCTAATCCCAAATTTGTTGAATTTGCAAAGTATGTCAAGGATAATGTTAATGAGAAAGGATCTTCGATTAATGGTTCTTCGTCGTTTGGAATGCCTGCTTATAGTACGGGCTGCTATGGAATGGGTGGTTTTTGGCAAAGGGTATATTCGGTAGAGCATACTGATAGCAATATGACTATGCTAGGCTATCCCTCTGTTGATGGAGGTGGTCCGACTTACAGCCCATCCTGTTCTGTTGCGGTCTCTGCTCAGGCTACGGATGTTAAAGCATGTGGCGAATTCATAAAGATCCTCCTATCGGATGAAGTTCAAACCAGAATAGCTATGGATGATAATTTTGTATTAAACCGTAAGGCTTTCATAGATGCTGGAGTTGCCGGAATAGAGTATTACAACCATGGCGGGAGTGTTTGCGATGGTGGTTTATCTTTTGGTATGGGAGATTTAGTTTTCGGAAAAGAATACACTATGCAGAATGTTTATGATGTTGAGAAGTTTATTCTGAATTGCTCGAAAATGAAGTCTGAGGATGCAGATATCAGAATCATCCTGATAGAAGAAATGCCACCATACTTCTTAGGACAGAAAGATCTGGATGCAGTTATTAATATTGCTCAAGATAGAATACAGAAAGTATTGGATGAACGAGAGTAGTTTGAATCGTAAGTTGTATAGTACGGATATTATAATCCGACTATAGAAGGATTGAATAAGTCCTTCGAACATAAGAACGCAAGGTCCCAACGGAGAAGTGTCCCCACACTTCGGGAGCTTGTTTATTATTATCTCGATTCATTAACGTTTTCTTCGTAGACAACAATCTGCCTCTATTTTACCGGCTGATTATCCTCTATTTTGCTGAAATGCAGTAATACCATATTTTTCAGGTGCATGAATGATTAAAAGTAATTATCAAGTGGCTGAAGAGTGGCTTAAAAAAGGAACGTGAAGCCCGGCCTCTGTACTTTCGATTTTTGGATGCTTCAAAACAACTTGCTGTTCAATAGCAATCGGACAACCGATTATGGCCTGAGAAATATCTCAGGCTTATTTATGTGAATGTCAGAATTGAAGTACTAAAATCGTATAATTAGTGAGATCTCAATACGACAAAGGAGGTTGCAAATTGAAAAATAATGCGGTGCTAAGATTATTCTCCATATATGCAGATGATCTTTACAGGTTCGCTTTGTCTTATATAGGCAGTAAAAGTGAGGCTGAAGATATTGTTCAAGATGTGTTTGTGAAATTGATATCCAAGCCGTTGATTATAAGACCGGAACAAGAAAAAGCATATTTGTTGAGGATGACTGCTAATTTGTGCAAGGATTATCTGAAATCCCCCAAATACAAGGAAAATGTTGATATTGAGGCTCTTGGAGATGTTGTTGGGGTATCTGTTGATTATTCAAAAGACGATGATTCATTGTTCAAGGCTCTTAATCAAATGGATGAGATATACAGAATACCAATCTATCTGCACTATTACGAGGGATACTCTCACAAAGAGATATCCAAGATTCTAAAGGCATCAGAGGCCGCAATAGCAAAGAGGATAAGCAGAGGAAAGGAAGAATTAAGGAAAAGACTGGAGGAATAAATATGGAAAATCAGTTTAAAAATACATACGGAAAAATAATGATTGATGACGGACGCAGAGCAGAAATGGAAGCTGTCATAGGACGCAAGAAAAACAAAAATGTCATATGGATTCGTTCTTCATTAGCAGTAGTCGGGTTGATCGCAGTTTTATTTGTAATCCCTGCTACTAGAACAGAAATCGTAAATGCAGCATCGAGGATTATTAGTGTATTCACAGCCAATGGTCAGGAGATCACCGTTGAACAGCTCCCCAACGAATCAGTTGTAGTTGTCAATGAAGTTGATGAAAAGGGATATGCCCGTGTAGAAAATGACAGATTATATTTGGTAGTCGGAGATGTAAAGATCGATGTTACCGACCAGTGTAGCGAGACCGAATACTATCGATATGAGATTGTAAAGAGCAATGGTTACAGAAATGTTATTTTTGTTGGCGGTACAGTAGAGGATTATGGATGGGTTGAATTGATCTTTGATAATACAGGTAAATATATAACAAACAGTATGGGCGGCGGCGGATCAGCTCAAACTCGCTTTGATCCGGCAGATAACAGAATAATTTGGATGGATCTGGCGATGCATAGTGAGGGGGTTCCGTGTGGTAATTGGGATCTTGATAAGGAACTCTACGAATAAGAGTGTGCCATAATTGATGAAAATGGTGAAGCCCGGGAGCAAATCTCGGGCTTTTACTCGGGTCTCAGGGAAATCCCTGACAAGCTGTTTTGGTGTTTGTGTACACAAACGCGTTGCTTGCTGCTCCGTTATCCACGGAGCAAACCGATATTTCAACAACATTTTGTAACAGAAGCGGTATGTTTTCATTGAAATTAAGATTCCAGTGTGCACCTACGCGATGCACCTCATTAAGACTAGTTCGTTCAATCCAGGCACCAAGTTTACTCTTGGCAAATTTGCAGAATTATAACAAAAAAACCAATAATATTTTCTTCCCTATTGTTAGGTGGGACAGATTGGTCATTTTGCCTATTCTATGTGTAAGAACCGTCTCTCTACCCAATGAAATAATCCTTGTCATAACAAACTCGGAATGGTCTAGCTAGCAATGTATTTGTGTACCACAAATACAAAAACTTGTCAGGGCGCTCCTGAACCCCCAAACTAAATCTAAGAATTATCAAATATAGATCAAAGATTCTCTCTTATGTTGTGAATATTTTCCCCAACATTGTGCACACAATAAATGGTATAATACATAATAGTGTGTATAAAATAATAGTTAATCGAGGACTGACCTATGAATGACCGCGCTTTTTCCGATTCTGTCCAATATGCAGTAGTTAAGGCTAATCTTGAAAAAAATGATGGCTTAATTAAGTGTGAGATGTGCGGTAAACAATTACACTCAATAAGTGATTGTCATTTTGATCATATTATTCCCTATGCAAAAGGCGGAAAATCTATCAAAGAGAATTGTCAGATTCTATGCATTAACTGCAATCTAAGCAAAAGCGATAAACAACTAAAGGAGTTTGCATTAGAAGAAAAAGCGAAAGCATTCCTTCGTGGAGAATCAATTACTGAAACAAAACCTGTCGTTGAAACACCAATAATTCAAAAAACAGGAAAAATGACAAAAGAAATCTTTGATGCAGAGATTCAAAGGTTTATTGACGAGCACGGTGATATACATCAGATTGACTTCAGCCGAGAAAAGAATCATCTTCCCGGTATCAGTTATATGGTTAAGTATTACGGCACTCTGAATAATATGAAAACTGCCTTTGGGATAGCAGACATTTCGTCAAATTGGAATAGAGAAACCATAAAGAAGGCTCTGCAAGATTTTGTAAATAAAAAAGGAAAGATAACACAGAAAGATATACGCAAAGAAAATGGTCTTCCTTCAATCAATTGCATATTGAATTATTACCCTGAGTACAAGGATTTTACGGATATAAAAAGACATCTGTGCGGACTTGACGTTCACGAAAGATGGACTAGAGAAAATGTTATAGAGGCCGGGAAGCGATTTATCGCTGAACATGATGGAAAACTGACCCAAAGCGACTGTAAGTCAGAAAATGGATTGCCCGCCACAAATGTCATATATAAGTATTTCGGAGATATTGTGTCATTTCAAAGGATAATTGGAGCTAAAATATCTAGTAATGTCTTTGTGCCCGAGGAACAGATAGAAAAAGCTGTTGAGGAGTTTTTCGGAAATAACGCAAGAATCGTAGAATCAAGAGCTGTTTTCTTAGAGTCATTCCCGTATGGTGCAGATGCGATACAATCAAGATATGGTTCATTCAATCATTTTCTTGACAAATTTGGGATTACTGTTTTGAAAACAAAAAAATTCAAATACACAAAACAAGAAATAGATGATGCCGTATCATCTTATGTTAAATCAGGAAAACCCATGCCTGGGCCACATGATTTGTCCAAATGTGGATTGCCTTCTGCTGGAGTGATAATGCGTTATTACGATCACTGGCAAGAGCCGTTTGAAATGTATTACGCATTGTATAAGAAGGTTGGCGGAAACGAGTAATGCTTTAATTTCCCCAAAATCAAGCTATGGATCACAACGGGTTTCATGGCTCCTCTGACGAGTCTTTTCTGTGTTTGAGCACACAAACGCGTTGGTGCTCCATTATCCACAGAGTAAACCGATATTTCAACAACATTTTGTAACAGAACAGAAGGAATACCAGCTAAAAGAAAAACAACGACCGGACATTACGTCCAGTCGTTGATCTTTGGGCACATCTTCCAGTCTTGTCGTAAATAGTGGTAAGTTAGTGGTAAGTAGCGTTCCTCAGAACTGTAGGTTACCTCGCAAACCCTTGTATTTATTGACTTTTTACGACGCCCATTACGTTTTTGGCGGAGAAGGAGAGATTCGAACTCTCGAAACCCTTTTGGGGTTTACACGATTTCCAGTCGTGCGCCCTCGACCAGGCTAGGCGACTTCTCCATA
>JAEEGJ010031289.1_pt1 | contig 10321 bp, 8 predicted proteins | sample 8958761 | NCBI WGS metagenome assembly JAEEGJ01 (sample SAMN16246546, study PRJNA631951) | gut metagenome | biome: gut microbiome; feature: rumen; material: RS-attached | host: Bos | place: Iran: Karaj | collected 2018-10 | reverse complement strand
CATAACAAAACCTCTTTCATAAAATGTACTTTGCGTAGAATTGTAGACAATCATACCATCCATGTCTAGATTACGATAATGGCAAAAGAAAAAGCGGCTCCCTTTACGGAAACCGCTCTGAATCACGTATTAGCTTAAAATGAGTTCTTTCTGCTGAAGTACTTTTTGAGTTCCTCGATAGGCTCCGGTTTAGCGTAATGATAGCCCTGAATGTAATCAAATCCCCTGTTAACGGAATACTGATTCTGGGATTCATCCTCTACACCTTCTACCAGAGTAATGAAGCCGTTCTTCTTGAGAACTTCTATCATGTAAGACAGGATGTCATCCATTCTGTCGTCATCCAATGACTTATATAGGATAGTTTTATCAAATTTAATGGTCTTGACAGGACAGTTCATTATCCTCTCAAGCGATGAATAACCTGTACCAAAGTCGTCCAGGTACAACTGGATTCCTGCCTGATTAAGTATCTTCATGTTGGTGCTGGCTTGTTCATAATTCTCAAACATAGCCGTTTCCGTGATTTCCATCCTGATCTTTGATACATCAAAATCATATCTCTCAATGATGTCGAGATAATCCTGATACATGGTCTTGTGAGAAAGCTCTTTTGACGAAACATTGATTGAAATCGCATCAAAATCATAGTATTCTTCAAGGCTCTCAACAGCCCGGCACACCTTGTTCAGTATGATACAGGTCAGGGCATGTACACAGCCTCCACTCTCCGCAATCGGAATGAACATATCGGGAGTATACATTTTATCTCCGACCTTAAGTCTCATGAGTGCTTCCGCAACCTTGAAAGCTCCTTCCTCAACGCTGTAAATCGGCTGTGCATACACCTGCACCCTCTCATCGTCAAGATTGAGTCTGTTCCTGATATCCTTAAGAGCAACGGTTATGTCATAAACATCGGAAAAGCTGGCCATATCTTCAGGCTTTGCCACATAATAATAGCTGCTGTTCTGATCCTTGAATCTCTTACAGATGTATTCGTTCAGTTCTCTTACTTTTAACGGTCCATCAAGCTCAGGAGTAACCTCTTCGACAATTATTATGTAATTAAACGGAACTTTAAGCTCCGCTTTTACTCCGTCATAGACCCCTCGGATCTGGTCGACATACTTTTTTGCCTGCTTTTCGTCACTGCAGTTTATAATATTTACAAACTTCTCATTTTCGAGCCTGTACATCGTTACCTTTGGGCTTATACCTTCTATTGCTCTGCATGCACTCAATCCGATATACATTATCTCGTCATCGTTTTCATTGATAAAATTATCAGCGGTGGGCATCCTGAATTCTGCATACATAAGATAGAACTTTCTTCGTCCTGTATTCTTTTTCAGGAAATCGTCCAAAGCATTTATACTCCGACATCCGCTCTGTTCATCATATGGGATATTGTGGAACAACAAAAATGCCAAAGTAAATACAGGAACATAGGTCAGTCCGCTGAAAACAGTATGATTGGTACTAATGCAATAAATCTGAGCACATAAGATTATTATCTCAGTAGGTACAATAATACATACCGTATGCCAGATAACCCTTGAAATATTAGTTCTGTTTGTTACCGAAGCATAAAAGCAAATAATACAAGTGACCATTCCGGCAATGCAGTAAAATCTGGTGAAATGCGCTATGTCTATGCCATTAAGGGTCATTTCATAGAGCCCGCTGACAGCTATATCCACAACAAGTGCGATAATATAGCAAGCAGAAAGTGCTGTGTACATCAGCAAAAATTCTCTGCGCTGCCTGCGTCTTTGAATAGACATCATGTTCACGTAAGAGAAAATATAATACAGAACTCCATTGTATGCCAAAGCAAACAATATAAGTAATGTCATAAACAACGTGGGATTAAATAAGCTTCCCGGATTACTGGCAATATGCAGGATGATTATCTGTATGATGATTGCGAAGATTGCCCAGATATTGCCCAAGAATATATATCTGTACACGTAAGATTTCTTGGGATTTGTGTACAACATGACAAACAAAAGTAAACCTGCTATAAGCAGGCTTGCGTATTCGCCTATGGAGTTGTAAATAATCATTGAACTCATTTGCATGTAATAATATTATCATAAAACCGTATATTTTTTCATAAAACTATTATTAAATATAGGAAAAGACTCCTCCGGAATCCGAAGGAGTCTTATTGTAGTTATAAATCGTAAAGCCCTTTATTCTTCTGAGTTTGCAGCTGCAACCTTATCAGCTCTTGCCTCAACTTCCTTGGCCTGAACATCTGAAGGAGCCTGCTCATATCTTGCAAACTCATACTCGAAATCACCTGCGCCACCGGTCATTGAACGGAGCTGTGTGCAGTATCCGTAAAGTTCCATCATGGGAACCTCAGCCTCGATAACCTGCTTGCCTGTAAGTGAAGGATTCATTCCGAGAACTCTTCCTCTTCTCTTGTTGAGATCACCCATAACATCGCCGGTGAAGCTGTCAGGTACTGTAACCTTGAGAGAAACAATAGGCTCAAGGAGAACAGGTGATGCTTCCATGAAGCCCTTCTTGAAGGCACCTGATGCTGCAACCTTGAAGGCCATTTCGGATGAGTCTACAGGGTGATATGATCCGTCGTAAAGAACTGCCTTAACACCTACTACAGGGTAAGCTGCCAAAGGTCCTCTGAGAACAGACTCTGCAAGACCCTTTTCTACTGCAGGGAAGTAGTTCTTGGGAACTGCTCCACCAACAACTTCCTGCTCAAATACATAAGGTGTAAGCGGATCGCCTGATGGCTCGAAGCGCATCTTAACGTGTCCGTACTGTCCGTGACCACCGGTCTGCTTCTTGTACTTGTACTCAACGTCAGAATTCTTGCGGATAGTCTCTCTGAAAGCTACCTTAGGCTTGGTAAGATCGATATTAACCTTGTATACGTTAGCCAGCTTGGACTGAACAACCTCAAGGTGCATATCGCCCATTCCATAAAGGAGTGTCTGACGATTCTCAGCGTCGTTGACAACCTTAAGTGTCTGATCCTCAGCTGAGAGCTTAGCCAGTGACTGTGCGATTTTGTCGATATCAGCCTTATTCTGAGCGTGGTATCTCATGTATGTGTAAGGCTGTGAAATATCCATCTTAGCATACTGAATAGGATTAGCCTTGGTAGAAAGAGTATCACCTGTTGCAATATCAAGCTTCTGCAGAGCTCCGAGGTCACCTGCGTGAAGCTCCGGAACCTCAGTAGCCTTGTTGCCCTGGAGTACATAGAGCTTACCAAGCTTAACATCTACATCCTTGCCTGCGATGAACATCTGATCATCGGGTTTAAGGACACCTGAACGAACCTTGATAAGTGAGTACTTACCGATGAAAGGATCGATCATGGTTTTGAATACGAAGGCTGTCTTAGGCTTACTGAAGTCGAAATCAGCTTCGAAGATCTCATTAGTATTTGTATTGATGCCGGCCATCTTACGGTTCTCAGGACTTGGCATGTACTTAACAATATCATCAAGGACTGTATAAATACCCTGGCAGAGTGTGGAGGATCCCATCTCGATAGGAACGATAGATCCGTCACAAACGTTACTTCTTGCAGCGGCTCTGATCTCAGCCTCTGAGAATGTATCACCGTTGAAGTATCTGTCCATGAATTCCTCAGAGGTTTCTGCTACTGTCTCGATAAGAGTATCTCTGAAGAGTTTGAGGTTAGCTTCGTTGTACTCGGGAACCGGGCACTCAACAACTTCTTTGCCTTCCCATCTGAAGCCCTTTTCCTGTATTACGTTAACATATCCGACAAATTTCTCGTTCTCACGGATAGGAAGATTAAACGGAGCCATCTTCTTGCCATACTTGTCAGTGAGGTCCTGAACAACCTGTCTGTAAGAAACATCGTCGATATCCATATCTGCTACAAAGAACATACGCGGAATCTTATACTTCTCACAAAGATCCCATGCTCTCTCTGTTCCAACTTCTATTCCGGCCTTACCTGATACAACGATGATAGCTGCATCGGCAACGCTGATAGCCTCTTCTACTTCACCAACGAAGTCGAAGAATCCGGGAGTATCCAGCAAATTGATCTTGTGTCCGTCCCACTCCAGAGGAATGGTTGTTGTGCTGATAGAAAAATGTCTCTTCTGCTCTTCCTTATCAAAGTCGCTTAAGGTGTTTCCGTCCTCAACCTTTCCCATACGGGAAGTGATTCCTGCAAGATAAGCCATTGCTTCTGCGAGTGTGGTCTTACCTGCACCGCCATGCCCCAACAGCACCACGTTACGAATCTTGTCAGTAGTGTAAACGTTCATATCTAATCCTCCAGTCTGGATATTTTGGGTAAAATGTATGAGATATGATACAGGTCCCCAAGAAAATCATATAACCATTTTACTAAAAAAGTGTTCCCAAAACAAGTATAATAGGCAGTTTTGCACAAATATAATTAAGTTGATTTTCTCGCTTTAAAGTGATATAGTGTTAAGCGAACTCTATTTATAATAGGAGGACTTTTTTCATGGACTTTAAGACCTATGGATTCATAGGACTTGGCCTTATTGGCGGTTCAATCGCACGTGCCATAAAGGCAAATACTCCGGAATCCAGGATCATGGCATATACACCCCACAGGGCAACTGTGGATGCAGCTTTTGATGAAGGCATCGTTGATCTTCCGCTGGATGCCATCGGCGAAGACTTCCGCAGCTGCGATTACATCTTTTTATGCGCTCCCGTCGAAGTAAATAACTGGAATCTTGAATCTCTTTTACCATATATTGATCCCAGGACTACCATCACAGATATTGGAAGCGTCAAGACCAGTATTCATGATAAGGTAAAAGAACTCTCGCTGGAAGAACAGTTTATCGGCGGACATCCCATGGCCGGAACAGAGAGAATAGGCTACGGCAATTCAAAGGCATCTCTTTTGGAAAATGCCTACTACATTCTTACAAAAACCGATAAGACAGATGAAAAGAGATTATCCGACTACGTTGAGCTTGTCAGGACAATCGGTGCAATTCCACTGGTTGTGCCCTATCTTCAGCACGACTACGCAACTGCTGCGATCAGTCACGTTCCGCATGTCATCTCGGCATCACTTGTCAATCTTGTAAAAGACAACGATACCGAGGATCACCTGCTTAAGACCATAGCAGCCGGAGGCTTTAAGGATATTACAAGAATATCCTCATCATCTCCTGTCATGTGGAATCAGATCTGTACCACCAACAAGGAGAATATTTCATCACTCCTTAGCAGCTATATTGATGCCCTCTGCGATATCAAGCTTGCCATAGATGAAAAGGACGAGGACAAGATCCTTGACTTCTTTACATCCGCAAGAGAATACAGAGAGTCCTTCAGTGACCTCTCATCAGGTCCTATCAAGAAGGTATATCGCATCAAGGTGGAAATCGACGATAAGCCCGGTAACCTTGCCCGGGTTGCTACTCTTTTGTCCGATAACAACATCAATATCAAGAACATCGGTATCGTACACAACAGAGAATATGAACGCGGTACTCTTCGCATAGAGTTCCACGATGAAGCCGGCCTTGATAAGGCCCAGGAGATACTTGCAAAAGGCGGCTATACCATTTACACCAAGTAGAGAGCACACTTACACGGAGAGAACAGACTATGATAGCATTGGAAAAAGCTACAAAGCCCTTAAAAGGTGATATTTTCGTTCCCGGGGACAAATCCATTTCCCACAGGAGCATCATGTTTGGTGCCATATCCAAAGGCACTACGGAGGTAACAGGCTTTCTTGAGAGCGCTGACTGCCTCTCAACAATCGATTGTTTTAAAAAGCTGGGTGTCGAGATCGAGCATACCGTAAGGCCTACCCACGGAGTTCCTACCATTACCGTTCACGGAAAAGGCCTGCACGGTCTTAAGAAGCCCGACTCCACTCTTTATACAGGAAACAGCGGAACCACAACAAGGCTCATGTCAGGAATTTTGGCTGCTCAGCCCTTCGACTCCATGATTACCGGAGATATGTCCATCGAGAAAAGACCTATGGCCAGGATCATGAAGCCTTTGACCAGCATGGGGGCTGAAGTTGTTTCCGTCAGGGGAAACGGCTGTGCTCCACTTTCCTTCACCGGCGGGAAAACGCTGCGCGGCATAAACTACCACAGTCCCGTTGCTTCAGCTCAGGTCAAATCCTGCATCATGCTTGCAGGTCTTTACGCTGAGGGCGACAGTGTTGTATACGAGCCGGCACTTTCCAGAAACCACACAGAGATAATGCTCGCTTCCTTCGGAGCAGACATCCACAACGAAGTCGCAAGAGACGGAAGTGCTGTAGCAATACTTCACCCCGGAATGCCACTTGTCGGACGAAAGGTAAACGTACCGGGAGATATTTCCTCCGCTGCTTACTTTATCGTTGCAGCTCTTATGGTTCCCGGATCAGAAATCCTCATTAGAAATGTTGGAATCAACAAGACAAGGGCAGGCATTTTAAATGTCCTTGATCAGATGGGTGCTGACATTACTCTTCTCAATGTGGATGAGTCCTCAGAGCCCAAGGCAGATATCCTTATCAAATACTCAGAGCTCCACGGCAATGAGAACAATCAGTTCATCATCAGCGGAAAAGAGATACCGACCATGATAGACGAACTTCCTGTAGTCGCAGTACTTGCTGCTACCGGAAACTTCGACACCATAATAAAAGATGCTGCCGAGCTTAAGGTTAAGGAATCAAACAGAATTGACACTGTGGTAGAGGGACTTCGTAGCATGGGATGTGACATAGAAGCCACAGATGACGGAATGATAATCCACGGAGGTAAGCCACTAAAGGGCGCTGATATAAACTGTCACAGCGACCACAGGATTGCAATGAGTTTTGCCATCGCATCTCTTGCAGCAACCGGAACCACCAGGATATTGGATGATGAATGCGTCGGCATTTCTTATCCGACCTTCTTTAAAGACTTACAGGGACTGCTTTAAAAGCAGCCCCTGTTTTTTATTACTGTATTTATGTCTATCAGTGATTCATGTAGAACATTCTTGCAAGCTCTGAGTTCTTATCAAGGATAATGGTCTTTTCACCATTTCCGAGAGACTCCTTGAATGCATCAAGTGATCTTACATAGTTGTAGAACTCTGACTTCTCGGGTGTGTTGTATGCCTCGGAGAGAGTCTTCATATACTCAGCTTCTCCTTCACCGGCAAGCTTAGCTGCGCTCTTCTCGGCATCTGCCTTAAGGATTGCAACCTTCTTGTCTGTCTCGTTCTTGATCTTCTGAGCTTCAGCTGCACCTTCAGCCTGATAGGAAGCTGCGATGTTGTTACGCTCTGAGATCATTCTCTCGTAAACTGCTGCCCTGTTATCATCAGGAAGGTCAAGTGCCTTGATCTCAGCCTTTACGATCTCGATACCATATCCTGACATATCTGAATTGGCATCAGCTGTAATAAGGTTTGTAAGAACCTCACCTCTTGACTCAATAACTTCGTCCTGAGTCATGGATGAAATAGCAGTCTTGGTTGCGTTGTAAACTGCTGCCTCAATTCTCTCCTGAGCTCTTGCATCAAGAGCATTCAGTGACTGAATGTACTTAACCGGGTCAACAACCTTCCAAAGTACATATGTATCTGTGATCATGGACTTTTTGTCCTTGGTGATAACATCGGATGCAGGAATATCATAGATCTTGGTAGCTGCACTGATGCGCTGAGTTGTCTGTACAAACGGTGTTATCATGTTAAGTCCGGGCTGTGATTCAACCTTTACGATCTTACCGAACTGTCTTACTGCAACATACTCTTTCTGGTGAACTGTGTATAATGAGTTGCCCAGGATGATAAGTGCAGCAATTATTATAATAGTAATAATTGTTCCTGTTACTTTCTTCTTCATAGTCTTTTCCCTCAACTTTCACATGCTCTATCAGTTACCGGTGCTCTCTGAACTATCAGCTGTTACTGTAGTTGTTGTTCCCGATGCGCCTGTAGTAAAGCTCTCAAGCGGAAGCATCTGCTGTGTGCTGCCGTCTGTAATGATTACCTTGGCGTCCGGAAGAACATTTTCCATTGCCTCATAGAACATTCTCTGTTTGGTGATCAGAGGGTATTTGCTGTATTCCTCAAAAATGCTGTTAAACTTGGCTGCCTCACCTTCTGCTTCTGCAATTCTGGCTGCCTTCTGTGCTTCTGCGTTCTGAATGATCCTGTCCGCCTCAGCCTCTGCTGCCGGAACCTGTTCACTCTGGTACTTCTTGGCATTGTTAACAGCTGTCTCTTTTCCCTGCTTAGCAGTCTCAACGGCCTTGAAAGCCTGCTTGATCTCATCTGTCGGAGGCTCAGCGTCCTGTACTGTAAGGTTTACTACTGTAAGTCCGACCTCTTCTTCCTGAAGAGCCTTGGCAAGTCTTTCTTTTGCCTCTGCCTGGATCTGACCCTTGGCTGTTGTAATGACTTCATCTACAGGATAGTCGATCACAGTTGAACGAATGCTGGCAAGAGCAATGTTCTTCATAATGCTCTCAGGGCTGTTGGTGTTGTAGATATATGCCACAGGATCGCTGACTTTGTATTCGAGATAGAAATCGATATCAACGAAGTTAAAATCTGATGTGATCATGATTCCCTCATCGTCGATTGTGATGTTCTGTCCGTTTCCATCCACAGCATATCCGATTCCGATACCGTGGGTTGTCATATCAACCTTGTGTACTTTCTGGATAAACGGAATCTTGAAGTAGAGTCCTGCGGAGTTGGTCTGTACTACTTTGCCGAACTGTGTGACAACAGCCTGCTCCTGCTCACTTACGTTGTAGAAAGAACCCATAACTACCGAAAGAATAAATATTATCAGTATTCCCAGTAATATGTTCTTTCCAAGTTTGGATGCATCAAATTCTCTTTTTGGTTTAAGATTCATAACACTTCCTCCTCTGTATAAAACATCCATCTGAATATAGCATAATGATAGCACCCGTGCCAAGCCTGATACAGAACGTCATTGGCGAATTAGTATGTGCTATCTTGCAGTTTTGTTATTTATTTCGCAATCTTTTTTTGATATACTAAGTCCTGAAAATAAGTATTTCGAAAGGGGATTAAGGAAATGATCAATGGAATGGGTCTTATTATGGGACTTGTTATTGGAGCACTTGCCGGATGGCTTGCAGGCAAGCTCATGAACAACGAGGGCAACCTTCTTAGAAACATCATTCTTGGTGTTGTAGGTGGTTTTGTAGGAAACCTCGTACTTGGACTTGTAGGCATCCACGGATCAGGACTTATCGGAAACCTGATCGTTGGTATCATCGGATCCTGCATCGTTATCTTTGCCGGTTCTAAGCTCCTTAAGTAAAAGAATGCAAAGCAGCCCGGAAGTCTGTTGGCTTTCGGGCTGTTTTTTATGTTATCTGATAGTGTTTACCATATAATTGAATCTTCTTCCGAAGCCTTCAGATGCCTCGAAATACATGCTCTCTTTTGCGATAAGGCAACCGTTATCTCTTGGAATAATATAGACAACATATATCATGTCCGCTGTCCCATGAGTGTTCTTGTCCTCTGATGCAGAAATCTTGACGCAGCTTCCGGCATGATCAAGAGTCATCTCAGTTCTGGTGATGTCATATTCCTTGGAGAGATCTTCAGCGATGGTGTCAGCTACTGATTCGGCTGCTTCATTGCTGTGAACTATTTCAAGATAATTCTCAGGCTTTTGGGCATCGTCATAGATTGAAATAAAGCACTCGCTTTCAGGTTCACTGAAGCGTACAAATGACTCATAGTCGTAGTCCATCTCGAAACCAATCATGCCATTTCTGACATGTTCGTATCTGACCGTCTCTTCCATACCTTCGAGAATGATAACATCTTCAAAACGTTCACCATTCTGTCTTCCGATGATAATGTCTGCCTCGGATGATTCGGCTGGTTCGATCATACTGACAGATTCGTTATTCACAGCGGGTTCGGCCGGCATCGTCGTTGTGTTTCTCCTACCGCAACCGACGAGCAGCATCAGCATCAGAACAAATACAAACACCAAGGCTTGCTTTGCAACATTGCTTTTTACTTTACATCTCATTTGTGCATCTTCCTTTGCGCTTCAAAGAAGCCATTGTATTGCCTGATTATTACCCTGATCTATCTTTGCTGTTTCGCGTCCTAAACCTATTTCTTTCATTGAATCCATATCAATCTGAAACAGTCTGCACTAACCCATGCCTTTTATTTGATAAAGTTTATTTATTATATTACTTTTTGGCTGCAATTACAAGGTAAAGCCGCATATTTACCTTGTAATCGCAGCATAGTTCCTGGATTAGCTAGCAGGCCATATGAATCCGGTCTCTTT